>Ga0123328_1004931_pt1 | contig 10674 bp, 11 predicted proteins | sample BioC12SIPDNA_2_FD_89702 | JGI IMG/M metagenome (GOLD analysis project Ga0123328, IMG submission 89702) | Anaerobic biogas reactor microbial communites from Washington, USA - Biogas_R1_A C12 SIP DNA | ecosystem: Engineered > Bioreactor > Anaerobic > Unclassified | place: Washington, USA...
CAACCAGTTGCGCGGCCGAATCGCCGTCCCGGGGGTAGGACGCCATCCCCAGGCTGACGGTGAGGCGAAGATCGCCATTGCGGGGAGTGCGGAAGCTCCAACCGGCCACATTCTTCCTGATGCGCTCGGCGATCTCCACTCCGCCCCTCTGGAAGGTGTGGGGGAGGATGAGGGCGAACTGATCACCACCGAAGCGGGCGCAGAGGTCGATGCTGCGTACCCACTCGCGCAGATGGTCGGCCAACTCGGCCAGGACCTGGTCGCCCACGCGGTAGCCGAAGCGGTCGTTGGTGGCGCGGAATTGATCAATGTCGACGATGAGGAGGGTGAAGCTCTCTCCGAAACGGTAGGCGCGTTCACATTCGTGCGCCAACCTGTCCTGGAATGCGCGGTGGCTGGCGGTACGCGTCAGCGGGTCCTGCACGATCCCCGTTGGTGGCTCCGCACGGACCTGCCTCGAGCCGGCGGCCTTCAGCGCCAGGATGCTGGCGGCGGCGATCAGGGCACAGAGGATCAGCAGCAGTTCGTCGCCTTTGTCCAGGCCCCAGGGCAGCCGATGGGGTGCGAACACGCGCAGCAGTCCCCACACACAGACCAGGCAGCCCACTGCCAGCCACACGGGAGCCCAGCCGCGATGCCGGCCGGGGTTTCCGTTGACGGTGAGGGCACACACGGCCATCAGGCAGACAAACGAAGCAACCAACAAACCGGTGCCCGCCGGTATGCGAAATGCAGGCGTTTGGTGCGCTCCTTTCTTCTCACCAGCCGGTTCGACAAGGGGTGTGGGCAATCCTGCAGGATTGGCATAATGGTCTCATGGACAGTGGCCGGGGACTTGGGTTCTTTGTGGTTGGGCTGGCGATTCTGCTGGCGGCCGGCGTGGGCCTCGTTGGGTGTGGCTCGCCGGCAACCACCTCTGTCACCCAGCCACCGGTTTCCCTCACTGTGGCCACCACCACCTCCACCGATTCCGGCTCCAGCACATCCACCGCCTCCGTCTCCTCCACCACCACGTCTCTCACCACCCCCACCACCGGCACCTCCTCTGTCCCGGCGGGGGGTAAGGAGTACAGCGTCCTGCCCACGGAGGACAAGGTAGTGGCTCTCACCTTTGACGCCGCTTACGAGCCCGCTCCGCTGGCCGGTATCCTGGCGGCCCTCGAGGAGGCGGATGCCATGGGCACCTTCTTCCTCACCGGCGAGTTTGTGGAGGATTTCCCCGCGGAGGTCGCCGCCATCCGCGCGGCCGGATACGCCATCGGCAGCCACTCCTACTCCCATCCAGACTTCGTGGAGCTGGGCGACGCTGAGATTCGCAAGCAGCTCTATACCACGGCGCAGCTCCTGGACGCGGCCAATGTGGCGGATCCGCGACCTCTCTTCCGGTTCCCCTACGGTTCACGTGATGAGCGCACGCTGAGCCTGCTGGGAGAGGAGGGCTATGTGAGCTTCTTCTGGACCATCGACACCATGGACTGGAAGCCGGAGAGGACCACGACGGAAATCAGGCAGGTGATCCTGGACAAGCTGCGGCCTGGTGCCATCGTCCTCATGCACGTGGGCAGCCCGCAGACCGCAGAGATACTGCCACGGATACTGGCTGACCTCACCGAACGCGGCTACCGCACCATTGGGCTGCGCGAGGCACTGGCCGCGTACGGCGGTTGAACCAGAGCTGGAGCCGTTGGGCGGGCAATGGCCCGGCACCGGCGTGATCGTCCGGCCTGGTCAGGAGTAGCGCTGCTCCTTCCAGGGATCGCCCAACTCGTGGTATCCCACCGACTCCCAGTAGCCCAGTCTCCTCTCAGCCATGAACTCGATCTCGGTCATCCACTTGGCGCTCTTCCAGAAGTAGAGGCGGGGCACGACCAGTCGCACGGGGCCGCCGTGCTCGTCGGAGAGGGGGGAACCCTCATACTCATAGGCCGCCAAGACGTCATCGCGCAGTAGTTCCTCCAAGGGGAGGTTGGTGGTCCAGGCGCGGTCGCCGTGCACCAGAACGTGACGGGCGGTGGGCAGGATGCGGGTGCCGGCGAGAAGGTCGGCGATCTGCACCCCCATCCAATGGGTGTCTAGCATGGACCAGGTGGTGACGCAGTGGATGTCCGACACCTGGCTGGTGGCGGGGAGGGCCAGGATGTCCTCCAGCGAGAAACGAAGCGGCGGGTCTACCAGGCCGGTGACGCGCAGGACCCAGGAACTGCGATCCAGGTGGCGGACGGATCCGGTCTGCAACACGGGCAAACGCTCAACCACGTGTTGGCCGGGGGGAACCCGCGCAGCCAGGCGCGACGGGAGATCGGGTCTCTTGCCGAACAGAGGAGCCATTGGTCCTCCACTTCCTCAGAAAGGCAGAGGGCCGCGTGCCGCGGCCCTCTCGATTCCTGCCGGTCGCCGCGCCAGAGGGGCGGCAATCCCTAGTGGGGCTACTCCAGCGAGATGGCGCCTTCCGGGCAGTTCTCGGCCGCTTCTTCGCAGCAGCCGGCATCCTCGCAGGCGTTGGGATCGATGACATGGCTGATGCCATCGTCGCCGACTTCGAACACGTCCGGGCAGGTGTCTTCGCAAATGCCGCAGCCTGTGCAGAGGTCAGGGTCGATTTTCGGAATAGACATGCCGCTCCTCCTGTTGCAATCACGTGCGACCCTATATAAGCAGAGGCCGGGTGCGACTGCAAGGAGAACTGTGCCCGGGCTCGGCGCATGTGCCCGGGTGCTAATTTCTGTAGCGGGCATTTGTGGCGCAGTCCCTGCATCTGAGCATGAGAAGAGGGTGGGCTTGAGGTGGACGTGACGGCATCAGGGGCGCAATCGCCGGTGTCGACCGGGGCGGTGCGCGCGGTTGTGCGCCGGCTTTGCTTGCGGCATGGGCTCCTGGGGGGCGGGAGCCTCTTGGTCATGGTCTCGGGTGGCCAGGACTCCATGACCCTGCTGCACCTGCTTGCGGGCGGGTTGTGGGGCGGGATGGAGGAAGCCGGTGCGGGCCGGGATCCGCTTCCGCGTCCGCGGTCTGTCACCTGCCTTCACGTCAATCACCATCTTCGTGGGGAGGAGAGCGAAGCGGATCAGAGGCTGGTGGAAGCGACATGTGCCGGATTGGGCCTGTCGTTGGAGGTGGTCCATTGCCCCATCGACAAGGCGGCGGGGAACGTGCAGGAGGAGGCGCGGGAGGCGCGGAGGGCGGCGGCCCGCAGGGCCGCCGCCCGCTGGGCCGCCGCAGGCATAGCCACCGGGCACACCTTGGACGACCAGGTGGAGACGCTGCTCTACCGGCTGGGCCGCTACGGCGGGCCGGCCTCGCTGCGGGCAATGAAGCCTCGGGACGGCCTCTTCATCCGACCACTGCTGGCCGTGCGCCGCGTTGCCACCGAGGCGTACTGTCGGGCCATGGGGCTGGACTTCGCCGTGGACAGGGGTAACAACTACCCGGGGTACGCGCGGACCCGCATCAGGCAGGCGCTGATGCCGGCTTGGGAGGAAGCGGTTCCCGGCGCCGCTGAGGCGGCGGCGCGGGCGGCGGAACTGGTGGGGGAGATGATGGAGGCGGTGGGGCCGCACATTGCCGCAGCCCTGGCCGGCGCCTCGCCTGGTGGGGGGGCGCGGAAGGGGCCGTGGGGAGTCGAGGGGCTGCAGGAGTTCTCGGCGGAGCGGCTGCGCTGCCTGCCGTATGAGCTCCGCCGTCTGGTGCTGCATCGCCTGCTGGAATGTCACGAGGGGACGGAGGTGACCAGGGCCCGCGTGGAGGGAATGGATGCGCTGCTATCGGGGCCGGCCTGCGCGCACCTGAGCCTGGGAGGGGGGTGGTCCCTGCAGAAGCACTACGATCGCGTCCGCCTGCAGCGGGCGGATCCTGCACAGGTCACGCACTGGGCGGGTGGGTGTGCCGGCGCGCCTGCCGTTGACTTGCCCGTGCCCGGTCAGGTGCGCTGGAACCACCTGGAGCTCACTGCCCAGGTGGGGTACCCCCTTCGCGCCGGGAGCTCCGTAGCGGAGGTGTTCGTGGATGCCCGCTCGCTGTCGCCCGCGCTTCGCGTGCGGGCCTGGCAGCCGGGGGACCGGTTGCGCCCCCTCGGTGCCGGCGGCAACCGCAAAGTGCAGGATATCTTCACGGAGGCCCGCGTTCCGCGCCATCTGCGGCATCGTGTGCCGCTGTTCGTGGCCGGCGAGCGCATCGTCTGGGTGGGCGGCCTCTGCGTGAGCGAAGAGAGTAGAATATGCCGGGCGACGCAGACTGTGTCCCGCTTGGCCATCAGCTCGGAGACAGGAATGATGTAGATGAAGATACTCATCGGGGAAGATGAGCTGCAGTCCCGGATCGATCAGCTGGCAGAGCAAATCACCCGGGACTACAAAGGCCTACAGCCGGTCATCATCTGCGTGCTCAAGGGGGCGGTGATCTTCGTCGCGGATCTGGTGCGACGGTTGGACTTCGATTTGGAAATGGACTTCATGGCGGTGTCCAGCTACGGGATGACAACGGACAGCTCAGGTGTGGTCCGCATTCTGAAGGACCTGGACATGGACATCAGAGACCGGCACGTGCTGATCGTGGAAGATATCATCGACTCGGGGCTGACGCTCACGTACCTGCTGAAGAACCTTAATTCCCGCGGGCCGGCCAGCGTGGAGATCTGTGCGTTGCTGGACAAGCCGGATAGGCGGAAGGCCGCTTTGCCCTGTCGCTACCTGGGCTTCTCCATCCCGGACAAGTTCGTCATCGGGTATGGGCTGGACCACGCGGAGAAGGGCCGCAATCTTCCGTACATAGGATTGATGGAGGACGAAGCCTGATCGTCCGGGCAACCGTGGCCCAAGGGTCTCTGGGCATCGCTTTGCTGGTTCCCGCTCGCCTGGCTTCACAATGGGATAGTTCGGGGCGTGTTAAGATTATTCCAGTGCGTATCCTTTATGAAGGGATGATTCCTTGAAGAAGTTCTTCAGGAGCGCGGCGTTTCCCATACTGATCGTGATTCTGCTGGCGTTCTTTGTGCAGAACCTGCTGTACGGCAATCAGACGCAAAAGGACTTGACCTTCAACGCCTTCCAGCAGCTCGTCACAGAGCAGAAGGTGGAGGACGTCATCATCAAGACCGGTGATCTGATTGTGGAGGGGAAGGTCAAGGGTGCCAACGAGACCTTCTCCATCGCCTTCACCTCTGATTACCCCATGGAGCAGTTCCTGCTTGACAACAACGTTGAGTTCCGCACGGATCCACAAACGCAGTCCGTCTGGGTGTCTCTGCTGGGCACCTTCGCTCCCATTATTCTCATGGTCATCTTCTTCCTCTTCATCATGAACCAGATGCAGGGTGGCGGGAGCAAGGTCATGAGTTTCGGCAAGTCCCGCGCCAAGCGCCAGAGCCTGGACGCTCCCCGGGTGACCTTCGTGGATGTGGCCGGGGCGGATGAGGCGGTAGAGGAACTGCACGAGATAAAGGACTTCTTGGAGAACCCCAAGAAGTTCCAGAGCCTTGGCGCCCGCATCCCCAAGGGCGTGCTGCTGTTCGGGCCCCCCGGAACGGGCAAGACGCTGCTGGCCCGTGCGGTGGCGGGCGAGGCCGGGGTTCCCTTCTTCAGCATCTCCGGCTCGGATTTCGTGGAGATGTTCGTGGGCGTGGGAGCCAGCCGCGTGCGTGATCTGTTCGAGCAGGCCAAGCAGAACCAGCCGTGCATCATCTTCATCGACGAGATCGACGCCGTGGGCCGCCACCGCGGCGCCGGCATGGGTGGCGGGCACGACGAGCGGGAGCAGACGCTGAATCAGTTGTTGGTGGAGATGGACGGCTTCGAGGTCAACGACAGCATCATCATCATGGCTGCCACCAACCGGCCGGACATCCTGGACCCGGCGCTGTTGCGCCCCGGCCGGTTTGACCGGCAGATTGTGGTTGACCGCCCGGATCGGGAAGGCCGAAAGGCCATCCTGGATGTTCACACCAAGGGTAAGCCCATCGTGCAGGGTATCGACCTGGACAGCCTGGCGGCGCAGACGCCCGGATTCACCGGCGCGGACCTGGCCAACCTGGTCAACGAGGCCGCCCTTCTGGCCGCCCGTCAGGGTCGCCGCGTAGTTGGTCGCGAGGAGCTGGAGGAGTCCATCATGCGCGTGGTGGCCGGGCCGGAGCGGAAGTCGCGCGTGTTGTCCGAAGAGGAGCGGCTGATCACGGCCTATCACGAGATGGGGCATGCGTTGGTGGCTCACTACCTGCCCGACTCGGATCCGGTGCACAAGATATCCATCATCAGCCGAGGGCAGGCCTTGGGCTACACCATCACTTTGCCCACCGAGGACAAGTTCATGGTCAAGAAGCGGGAGATCATGGACAAGCTGGCGCATATGCTGGGCGGGCGGGTTGCGGAGGAGATCCGTTTCACGGACGTCACCACCGGCGCCGCCAATGATCTGCAGCGGGCCACAGAGACGGCGCGTCGCATGGTCACGCAGTACGGCATGAGCGAGAATCTGGGCCCGCTCACCTTCGGCCATGATCCGGCCCAACCCTTTGTGGGGAGGGATTTCTCGGCCGGCCAGGAGTACTCGGAAGAGACCGCCCGTGCCATTGACGCGGAGATCCGCCGTGTCATAGACGAGGCGTACAATGCCGCCGGCCGTGTGCTGCAGGAGCACCGGGGGGAGCTGGACATGATGTCCAACCTGCTCATTGAGCGGGAGACCATCGACAAGGATGAGTTCGAGGCCTTGCTGGCCGGGGCAGACCCGGACGAGGTCTTCCGCGCCAAGGACGAAGCGCGGTCGCGCAAGGCCGGGGAGGATGCAGCGCTACGCGAGCGTCAGCGCAAAGCGCGCGAGCGCGAACCGCAGCGTCCGGTGGCCGCGCCTTCGCCCAACGTGTCCACCGCCGGGCCTGCCGGCGGCCCGGAGTAACGCGGCGGGGTGGCGGAGGTGGACGCGGCCAAGATTCGGCAGGGAGTCCGTCTGATCCTCGAGGGTATCGGGGAGGATCCTGAGCGCGACGGTCTGCTGGAGACCCCACGCCGGGTGGCCCAGATGTATGAGGAAATCCTGAGCGGCATTGGACGCGACCTCGCTCCCATCGTGGAGTGCATGCCGTCTGATACCCACCAGGAGCTGGTGCTCATCAAGGACATCCCCTTCTACTCCATATGTGAGCACCACCTCACCCCGTTCTTCGGCATGGCGCACTTGGGCTACATACCGTCGTTGGGCGGCAAGATCGTCGGCATTTCCAAACTGGCGCGCTTGGTGCAGGCGGCGGCTGCCCGGCTGCAGTTGCAGGAGAGACTCACCAGTACCATTGCCGACACCATGGTGGAGAAGCTGGAGCCGGCCGGCGTCATGGTGCTGCTGCAGGCCGAGCACCTGTGCATGTCCATGCGGGGCGTGCGCACGGTGGGCGCACAGACGGTCACCTCGGCCGTGCGGGGCGTCTTCCGCAGCAATGCCGCCAGCAGGGCGGAGGTGCTGGCCCTCATCGGCGCATCGCCGCGCGCGTAGCCCGGCAGCCGGCGCACGTGTCCGCCGCCCGCTCTCCCCACATCGTTCACTTCAGGAGGTAAGGCGTGATCCCCGCTACCGGAATGCCGCAAGTGGTTGCCCTGCACGATCTGAACGAGGCGCGTGCCCTCATGCGGCACATGGGTGTGTCCGAGGGCGGCGTGGACATCATGGACAAGAAAGGGCTGTTCCGCGTGCTGCGCCTGACGGGGCTCGACACTCGAGCGGCCAGCATCCTCAAGCAGGAGATGCTTTCCCGCGGTGGCGAGGTGGCCACCTCGCGCCGGGTGTACGAGTTGCGGGGAGGGGAGGCGGAGTGCCTGGTCATGGGCACGTTGTCCCAGTTCGACCGTCTGCTGCCCAAGCTGCGCAGCCAGCCTTTCGGCCTACGTCTATTGGCCGAATCCATGGCGGGGGCGCTGCAACAGTACGACGCGCCCCGGCGTGTCTCCCACCCGCTGCTGGATCTTTCGGAGCCTCCCGTGGTGATGGGTATCCTCAACGTCACTCCTGACTCTTTCTCTGACGGAGGCGACTTCCTGGAGGTGGCCTCCGCCGTGGAGCGCGTCCACCAGATGGTGGAGGAGGGAGCGCAGTTGGTGGACGTGGGTGCGGACTCCAGCCGGCCTTGGTCGGAGGGAGTGGGCGCAGAGGAAGAGACGCGTCGCCTGCTGCCGGTGCTGGAGGCGCTGGGGCCTGGTTTCCCCGTCCCGCTGTGCGTGGATACCCGCCGGGCTCCCGTGGCCGCCGCGGCGCTGGAGGCGGGCGCCTCCATAGTGAATGACATCTCCGCCCTCCGTGCCGATCCGCAGATGGTGGCGGTGGTGCGCGACGCGGGCTGCCCTCTGATACTCATGCACATGCTGGGGACGCCGGCCACCATGCAGGACAACCCCGTCTACGAGGACGTGGTGGAGGACGTGTATTCCTTCTTCCTGGAACGGCTCAGCTTTGCGGTGGACGAAGGCATAACTGAGGCCAATTTGCTGCTGGACCCGGGAATCGGCTTCGGGAAGCTCCTGGAGCACAATCTCCAACTGCTCCGGCATTTGGGGAGCTTCCGCTCGCTGGGAAGGCCGCTGGTGCTGGGCGCTTCGCGCAAGGCCTTCCTGGGCAGGTTGCTGGATCAACCCGAGCCCAAAGGGCGTCTCGCGGGCACGGTGGCCACTACGGTGATGGCCGGGATGCAGGGCGTGGACATCGTCCGCGTGCACGACGTCAGGGAGAACGTGGAGGCTGCCAGAGTACTGCGCGCCGTGGTTTCCGGTTCGCCCCAGGAGTGAGGCACCATGACTGTCATCTCCCTGCAGGGACTGGAGGTCTTCGCTTTCCACGGGGTGGCCGAGGAAGAGCGGCGGCTGGGAGCCCGGTTCCTGCTGGACATTGAGCTGACGGTGGATCACTGCCCCGCGGAGGAAACCGACGCACTGGAGGACACCGTCGACTACGGGCGTGTGGCGGCGCTGGCGGAAGCCATCGCCGCCGGCAGCAGCTTCAGGTTGCTGGAGCGTGTGGCGGGGGCTGTGGCCGACGGCATCATGGCCGAGATCCCGGTGGACATGGTGACCGTGCGGGTCACCAAGACGGCGGTGCCTCTGCCCCAGAAGGTGGCGGGGGCGTCTGTGAAGGTGGAAAGGGTCAGAATGGCACGGGGGCATTGACGTGAGCGTGCGCGCCTTCTTGGGCCTGGGCTCCAACGTGGGCGACTCGCGACAGATCCTCCGCAGGGCCATTCTGCGAGTGGGAGGGTTGCCGGGAACGCGGGTGGTGGCATGTTCCGCGCTCTACCGCACGGCGCCGGTGGGCCGACAGGACCAGGCCGATTTCCTGAATCAAGTGATAGAGATTCAGACCTCGCTGAGCCCTCGGGCTCTGCTGGCAGCGGTGCTGGAAGTGGAACGGGAAGGCGGGCGGGTGCGGCGGGAGCGCTGGGGACCACGGACTCTGGACATTGATGTGGTCTGGTACGATGACGTGTCGGTTTCGGAGCCGGATCTGGAGATACCTCATCCCCGCCTGGAAGAAAGGCGTTTCGTGCTGGAACCTCTGTCCGAGCTCGCCCCCGGTCTGTCGTTGCCCAGCGGGCGCACGCTCGGGGAGGCGCTGACGCGGGTGGCGGACCAGCTGGTGGAGAAACTGGGGTGATGGAGGTCAGGGTGGGCGCAGGTAACGGTTTCGCGGAGCTTCAGGCTGAGTTGAAGAGGCTGGCGCGCGTCAAGAACGCCGTCATCCTGGCGCACAACTACCAGAGGCCGGAAGTGCAGGATGCGGCCGATTTCGTGGGTGATTCCCTGGGCCTCTCCCGCCGGGCCGCGGAGTCAGATGCGGAGATCATTGTCTTCTGCGGCGTGGATTTCATGGCAGAGACGGCGGCCATCTTGGCGCCGGAGAAGAGGGTGATCCTCCCCGAGGCGCGGGCCTGCTGCCCCATGGCACAGATGGTTGATGTGGAGGGACTGCAGGAGTTGAAGGACCAACACCCCGGTGCCTGGGTGGTGAGCTACGTGAACACCTCGGCAGAGGTCAAGGCCCTCTCTGACGTGTGTTGCACCAGCGCCAACGCGGTGCAGGTGCTGCAGGGCGTTCCGGCGGACCGCGAGATCATCTTTACGCCGGACCGCAACCTGGGCTCCTGGGCGGCTCGGCGGGCCGGCAGGGAGGTTATCCTGTGGGAGGGCTTCTGCCCTACGCACGAGCTCATCCAGTTGGAGGACATCGTCAGGGCCAAGCAGGAGCATCCGGCGGCCAAAGTTGTGGTGCACCCGGAGTGTGCACCGGAGGTCAGCGCGGCCGCTGATGCAGTGGAGAGCACCACGGGCATGGTCCGCTACTGCCGGGGGGATCCGGCCCAGGAGTTCATCATAGGCACCGAAGCCGGCATGGTCCATCGCTTGACACGGGATGTGCCCGGGAAGAAGTATTACCCGGCCACTCGGTCTGCTGTATGCCCCAACATGAAGCTCACGACGCTGCGCAAGGCGGTGGAGGCCCTGCGCTGGGAACGCCCCGTGGTCGCCGTCCCCAGGGACGTGAGGGAGAAGGCGTTGCTGGCCGTGCAGCGCATGGTGGAATACGGTCGTTGATCGGCGCGCGGCCTGATGCCTGATCTCGGTTCCTCCAGCTCGCACCCCTACCTGGCCAACGGGCTCTCGCGGGATCTCCGCTGCCGCTCCTACGATGTGGTCGTGGTGGGAGGTG
>Ga0123328_1004935_pt1 | contig 10668 bp, 5 predicted proteins | sample BioC12SIPDNA_2_FD_89702 | JGI IMG/M metagenome (GOLD analysis project Ga0123328, IMG submission 89702) | Anaerobic biogas reactor microbial communites from Washington, USA - Biogas_R1_A C12 SIP DNA | ecosystem: Engineered > Bioreactor > Anaerobic > Unclassified | place: Washington, USA...
CGCAGCCTACACAGGCCGCGGAAGAAGTGACTGAACAGCCGCCGGAGGAACTCCCGGCCAATCCCACAGACCCGCCGGTTACCGAAGAGCCGCCGGCTCCGCCTGACCCGCCGCCCACAGAGGAACCGGCGAGTTGAGCGTTGCCGGCGTCGCTCGCTTACGCCTCTGGCTGCGAACAAAGCGCCGCAACGCATCCCGCCATGTCGCTCTGTCTTCAATGAACGGCCTCAATTCTTTACCCTCATCTGTCCCATCACTAGAATCGACGAACGACTTTGGTTATCAGCGCCCTTTTCCGCCACCCCCTCATCGACACAGTGCGCACCATGCGCGGCAATGTGCGCGGCATCGTCTTCACCGAGCCGCTCTGGGGCATCCCCTACAACCTCTATGCGCCGTTTGTCTCAGTCTATATGCTGGCCCTAGGCCTAAGCGACAGCCAGATCGGCCTGCTCGCCAGCATCGGCTTGATTCTCCAGGTATTCTGGACGTTTTTCAGCGGCGCTCTCACCGATAAGTTCGGGCGCAAGCGCACCACCTATATCGTGGATCTCATATCCTGGAGCATCCCCTGCCTGATCTGGGCGGTCGCACAGGACTTCAACTACTTCCTGGCCGCGGCCATCGTCAACAGCATGTGGCGCATCACCCACAACTCATGGTATTGCCTGTTGGTGGAAGGAACCGAACCGGCGAAGTTGGTGGATGTCTGGTCGCTGATCTACATCTCCGGCCTGGTCGCCGCCTTCTTCACGCCCATCACAAGCCTGCTGATCGCCAGCTTCTCCTTGGTGCCGACCATGCGCGGGCTGTACCTGTTCGCCTTTGTGATGATGACGGCCAAGTTCGTCATCATGAATGCCATGGTGGAAGAAACGGAGCAGGGCGTTGTCCGCATGGAAGAGACCCGCAACCAGTCCATCTGGACCATCGTGAGCGAGTCGAAGTTTGTGTTGCGCCAAGTGCTGCAAGCCCCCGAGACCTTGATCACCGGCGGATTGATGGTGATCGTGGGCATCGGCAACATGATCAACGTCACCTTCTGGTCGATCATGGTCACCGAAAAGCTGCAAATCGGTACAGAATACCTGCCCATTTTCTACTTCGCCAAGTCGATGACCATGCTGCTGTTCTATTTCCTCGTCATGCCCCGGCTGCGCAACACGGACGCACGCAAGCCGATGGTCTTCGGCTTCACCGGCATGATCCTCAGTTGGCTTATCCTCATCAACATTGCACCAGGGAGCTACGGCCTCATATTTCTCGCCGTCATCCTCGAAGGAGCCAGCTATCCGGCCATCAGCACGCTGCTCGACAAGTTGGTCGCCCTGACTGTAGAGGCCAAAGAGCGCGCCCGCATCATGGCGATCCTCAACCTGGTGGTGCTGACGTGCACCTCGCCCTTCGGCTGGATCGGCGGACAGATGTCGGAGGTCAACCGCAGCCTGCCCTTCATGCTCACCATCAGCCTGTACGTGGCGGGCGCGGCGCTCGCCTTCTTCGCCAGCCGGCGTCGAACCGTCCACACCCAGCCCACCGGCTAGGCGCGGCGCACTATTCTTCCAGGAAGCAAGGACCATCGAGGAGGCTGTGGGCTTCCTGGATGGCGTTTTTGGAGGGATCGAGGCGCGCCCTAAGGGGTGTCTTCCGGCCGGCGCGGGTCCATCAGTTGATCGGCGTGCAGCCACAGAACGCGCGAATAGCGGAAGATTAGCGGCCACAGCACCAGCATTTCGCCGATGATGATGGCGGAGAACCAGAAGCCGGAGACCTGGCGCAAGTAGAGGTAGAGCGCCGTGGGCGCGAGGATGATGAAGCCCAACGCATAGGCGACAAACATGGCGTTTAGGTAGAAGCCGGTCTCGCGTTCGAAGTGGATGCCGCAGTGCGGGCAGTCCTTGTGAGCGCCGAGAAACGAGCGAAACACCTTTCCCTGCAAACAGACGGGACAACGCTGAAGAAGGATGGCGAGAAGGCGGCTGCGTCGCGCCGCCGGCTGGGAGTTCACGGGTTTAAGCCTGCCGGTCTGTGTATAGAACCGGCCCCACAGCACAGCGCCGCGGAGCCGGTTTGCGTTTGCGATTGCCTGTCTATTTCTTGCTGACGGCGATGACGATTTCCTTGCCGCCAAGCTCAAAGCCGGCCTGCGGCAGATGCGCCGGAATGGCGTCGCCCTGGTCGGGATGAACCTGCACCAGGTCTACCGTAAGCGTCTCCTCGCGCACATAGTTACCGAAATGGGCGAGCACTTCGTGCACCAAATCTGAATCGAGCACGTAGGTGACGATGCGGTCGCTGATCTCCAGGTTGGCGTCCTTGCGCAACTGCTGGATGCGGCGCACCAGTTCGCGCGCGTGGCCTTCCTGCTCCAAGGCGGCGTCGAGTTCGGTGGTGACGGCGACGAGGTAGCCGCCCGCCTCGGCTACGCTATAGCCGGCGCGCGGTGTGGAGCGAACCTCCACGTCTTCGGGCGTCACGGCGTAGGTCTCACCGTCGGCGACGACCTCCACCGTTTCGCCGGCCTGGAAGCGGCTCGCCAGTTCCGCCTGGTCGAGTTTGCTCAGGGCCTGGCGGATCTTGGGGTAGCCGCTGCCGTACTTCTGCCCCAACTGCTTCGGATAGGGGAAGACCTGTACATCGACCAGGTCTCCGGCGGCGTCGGCAAAGGCCAGGCTCTTGACGTTCAACTCGTCCAGCGCCAGGTCTTGCAGGCGAGTCAGGCTTTCGCGCTCCTCGGCGTTGCGCACGCGCACCACGACCTGGGCCAGCGGCTGGCGCACCTTGAGGTTGGCTGCCTGGCGCGCGGAGTGTCCCAGGCTGGCGACTCTCTGGACTAGGGCCATGTCGGCGTTGAGCCGCTCGTCGATCAGTTCAACGCTGTACTGGGGCCAGCGGCTGAGGTGCACGCTGTCATCGGCCTGCGGGTCGACGCCAGCCACCAGGTTCTGGTACATCTCTTCGGCGATGAAGGGCGTCGACGGCGCCAGAAGCTTGCTCACAGTCGCCAGCGCCGTGTAAAGCGTGTTGAGTGCAGCGGGGTCGCCGTCCCAGAAGCGGCGACGGCTGAGGCGCACATACCAGTTGCTCAGGCTGTCGACAAAGGCGGCGATAGGGCGAGTGGCCCCCAGCACGTCATAGCTCTCTAGGGCCTCGGTCACCGTGCGCACGAGCATGTTCAACTCGGACAGCAGCCAGCGGTCCAGCAGCGCCTGCGGCTCGGCGTTCTCCGGTTGCAAAGTCCAGTCGCTCAGGTTGCTGTACGTCACGAAGAAGCTGTAGGTGTTCCACAGCGTGTTCATGAACTTGCGCACCGTCTCGCCGACCAGGTTGACGCTGAAGCGGCGGCTGTTGCCCGGCGGGCTGGCCGTGTACATATTCCAGCGCGTTGCGTCGGCCCCGTGCGCGTCGAACACGTCCCACGGGTTGACGACATTGCCGCGCGACTTGCTCATCTTGCTGCCGTCCTCGGCCAAGATGTGGCCCAGGCAGAGGACGTTCTTGAAGGCCGGTCGGTCGAAGAGCAGCGTGCTGACCGCGTGCAGCGTGTAGAACCAGCCGCGCGTCTGGTCAATGGCCTCGCAGATGTAGTCGGCCTGCTTCTGGCGTTCCCACACTTCTTGATTCTCGAAGGGATAGTGCCACTGTGCGACGGGCATCGAGCCGCTGTCGAACCAGCAATCGGCTACCTCGGTGACACGGCGCATGGTTCCGCCGTCGGGCGCAGGCCAGGTCAATTGGTCTACATACGGCCGGTGCAAGTCCAGGTCTTCGAGCGTATGGCCGACTTTAGCCTCCAGTTCAGCCACGCTGCCGATGCACTCGGCGTAGTCGCTGCCCGGCGCATCGCTGCGCCAGATGGGCAGCGGCGTGCCCCAGTAGCGGTCGCGGCCCAGCGCCCAGTCCACATTGTTCTCCAGCCAGTTGCCGAAACGCCCGTTCTTGATGTGTTCCGGATACCAGTTGATCTGCTGGTTCAGGTCCACGAGCCGGTCGCGCTTGGCGCTGGTGCGTACATACCAGGTCTCCTTCGCCCAATAGAGCAGCGGCGAATCACAGCGCCAACAGAAGGGATAGGTATGCTCATACGTGCCGGACTTGTAGAGCAGGCCGCGGCTCGCCAGTTCCTCCTGGATGGCGGGGTCTGCGTCCTTGACGAACACCCCGGCCCAGGGCGTCACCTCCGGACGGAAACGGCCGGCGGCGTCGACCGTCTGCACGATCGGCAGGTCGTACTTGCGGCCTGCCTCCATGTCATCGGCGCCGAAGGCCGGGGCGATGTGGACGATGCCCGTGCCGTCGTCCGTGCTCACAAAGTCGCCCGCCACCACATAGGCGTACTCCTTGTCCACGGGGTAGAAGCGGTAGAGCGGCTCGTAGCGCATGCCCAGCAGATCGCTGCCCTTCAGCGTCTCCAGCACCTCATAACCCGGCGTGAGGACGGAATCGGCAAGGGCCGCGGCCATATAGAGGACATCGCCTCCGGCGTCGCGCACCTTGACGTAGTCCAGCTTTTCACCGATGGCAAGGGCGACGTTGCCGGGCAGCGTCCACGGCGTCGTCGTCCAGGCCAGCAAATAGGCGTTCTCCTCGCCCTTGACCTTGAACTTGACGTAGACGCTGGGATCGATGGTCCCTTCCTTATAGCCTTGCGACAGCTCGTGGCTGCTGAGGGGCGTGCCGCAGCGCGGGCAATAGGGCACGACCTTGTAGCCCTGGTAGAGCAGGTCCTGCTCCCAGAACTGCTTGAGGATCCACCACAGCGATTCGATGTAGCTGTTGTGGAAGGTGACATAGGCCGTCTTGAGGTCCACCCAAAAGCCCATGCGCACGGTCATCCGCTCCCAGTCCTCGATGTACTCCTGGGCGGACGCGCGGCAGCGACGGTTGAACTCCTCGACGCCGTAGGCCTCGATCTGCTGTTTGCCGCTGAGGCCGAGCTGCTTTTCCACCTCGATCTCGACGGGCAGGCCGTGCGTGTCCCAGCCGCCGCGCCGCTGCACGTAATAGCCCTGCATGATCTTGTAGCGCGGGAAGATGTCCTTGAAAGCGCGCGACAGCACATGATGGATGCCGGGGCGTCCATTGGCGGTGGGCGGGCCTTCGTGGAAGACGTACTCGGGGCAGCCCTCGCGCTCGCTTAGGGAGCGGGCGACCACATCGCGCTCGCGCCAGAGTTCGAGGATACCCTCCTCCATCTCGGGGTAATTGACTGACGGCGATACGTCACGAAACTTTGGTTTTGTCATGGCGCTAACCTATCGGCTCTTCGGCTTAATTATGATCCGGTATCGAGATAATGACACTTAATGGTTCGTTCGCTAAGTGTCTGTCATTCTGAGGCGAGCGCTAGCGAGCTGAAGAATCTCGTTGTACCAGAGGTAGAGATGTTTCGCTCCGCTCAAAATGACAGGTTGCGTATTTAGCGAACGAACCACTCAATCAGGCAGTTCGATATAGATGCGCTTGTTGATGGCGCCCTTGCTCTTATAGTCGGGAATGTGAATGGCGCCGACCTCTTGCGTATTATGCACATGCGTACCGCCGTCCGCCTGCAAGTCGAGCCCGGCGATCTCCACGGTGCGCACCTCGGCGATGCCTTCCGGCAGCAGGTTGATCTTGGTGCGGATCAGGTCAGGTATTTGAAAGGCCTCCTCGCGGGGCAGCGTCTGCGCATGGGTAGGGCGGGCGGCGGCGACTTCGGCGTTGCACCTGGCCTCGATCTCGTCGATCAAGTCGCGGCTGAGTGAGGCGAACTCGAAATCCATGCGGCTCTTGCCCGGGTCCATGTTGCCGCCAGTGACGCTCGCCCCGTAATCGCGCCAGACAACGCCGCACAGGATGTGCATGGCCGTGTGGGTGCGCATCAGCTTGTAGCGCCGCGCCCAGTCCAGCGTACCGTGCGCCGCGTCGCCCACAGCGGGCGCAGGGACGCCGTCCTCCGGCACAAGCGTGTGCCATATCTCGCCGCCCTGCTTCTGCACCTTGCCCACGCGGTAGCGCCTGTCACCGCATTGCAGCCAGCCTTCGTCGTTGGGTTGCCCGCCGCCGCCCGGATAGAAAGCCGTGCGGTCCAGCGCCACGCGCAGCGCGTCTCCGTCCGTATCGCAGGCGGTAACGACGGCGTCGAATTCCTGCAGATAGGCATCTTGGTAATAGAGCAATTCGGTCATCGAATAATTCCTTGTCCTGTGGGGGCCGCAGCTTTATGCCAACGGTTCTCATCATAATACAAAAAGCCCATCCCCCAATCGGGGACGGGCCAGAAAGTCCGCGTTACCACCCCGGTTCCCGGCATGCTCAGGGCATACGCGGGCGCCTCTGCTGCAGAGCCGCAGGCGCAGCGTTGCGCCGTCCGAGTCTGCGACGACGATAACGTGCCGTCAGGCCGGCGGCGTCTACTGGGGCGACAACACCCGTTCGGGCCGCTGCTCCGGAGGGATATTCGACGCTGGAGGGTTGAGCCGGCTTCCACCATCCCGGCCTCGCTGAGCGCCTTGCCTGCGTCTACTCGTCTCCATCAACGCATTCTTATGTAACGCCCAGGAGTGTAGCATGGGAGCGGCGTGATGTCAAGACAAGCGCGTGCACGCGTGACGGCGGCAATAGAGGTGAAGGGCAGGTTGGCAGTCGCGCCGGTTTGCTGGTAAAGTCAGGAGCAGGAGGGGAATCGCTCACAAGAGCCGGGCAGGCAGGGGCTGCCAAGCAGGATATGATGACCACAATCGGATTCGAGCTTCTGTTTTTGTTGCTGCTGATCCTAGCCAACGGCGCGCTGTCCATGTCCGAATTGGCTGTGGTGTCGGCGCGCAAGATGCGGCTGCAGCAAATGGCCGACGACGGCAACCTGGGCGCACGTACGGCTCTTCAATTGGCGGAGTCGCCGGGTCGCTTTCTGTCCTCAGTGCAGATCGGCATCACCCTAGCCGGCATTTTAGCCGGCGCATTGGGCGGCGCCAGACTGGCGGGGATGATCAGCGAGCCGCTAGCCCGGCTGCCCTACATGGCCGCCTACGCCGACGCCATTGGCTTGACGTTGGTGGCCGTAGTGATCACCTATTTCACGCTGGTTCTGGGCGAGCTAGTCCCCAAACGGCTGGCTCTGCGCAGCCCGGAGCGCGTAGCCTCCGTCATCGCTAAGCCGATGGCCCGGCTGGCGCGCCTTACCTCGCCTCTCGTCAGTCTGCTCAGCGCATCGACCGAGTTCGTGCTGCTTCTCATCGGCATCCGCGGCGAGCCGGAGCCTGCCGTCACCAAAGAAGAAGTGCGCATGATGTTGGAGCAGGGCGCGGAGATCGGCGTGTTCGAGCCGATGGAGGAGGAGATCTTCGGCCAAGTCTTCCGGCTGGCGGACCGCAAAGTCGGCGCGCTGATCACCCCGCGGCCGGAGATCGTCTGGATCGAGGTCGAAGACAGCGTCGAGACCATGCGCGAGAAGATCGTCGCCAGCGGGCGCTCCCGTTTCCCGGTCGCCGAGCGCGAACTCGATCACCTGATCGGCATCGTCCTCGCCAAGGACCTGCTGGCGCAATGCATGGCCGGCGACCCGATCGATCTGCGTTCCGTCCTGCGTCCGGCCCTCTATGTGCCGGAAAGCATGCCTGCCTTGACCGTGGTCGAGCGCTTCAAGGAGAGCCAGACCAAGATGGCCGTCGTTATCGACGAGTACGGCGGCGTCGAGGGCATCGTCACCGTCGACGATGTGCTTGAAGCGATGGTGGGCGACATCTCCGGCCCGGACGAAGAAGGCGAGCCTGAAGCGGTGCAGCGCGACGACGGCACCTGGCTGGTCGACGGCATGTTCCCCATCGACCGCTTCCAGGACCTCTTCGACGTGGACATACTTCCCTACGAGACCGAAGGCTACTACCAGACTGTCGGCGGCCTGGTGATGGCGAGCCTTGGCCAGATTCCGGTCGCCGGCGACCATTTCGAGTGGGAAGGGCTGCGCATCGAAGTGGTCGACATGGACAGTCGCCGCGTGGACAAGGTGCTGATCGCCCGCATCCCCGAAAGTTGATTGCGCGACCCTGCGCCATGATTTAGAATAGGCCCACGATCGGCGGACTTTTCGCGCCGCGTGCTGTCGTATTGCGCCGGTCATGGGCCTTGCCGCAGCGGTTCCCCGGCGGAACGCTTCCCATCCCCGCCCAGCAACGCCCGATGTTCGTAACTGGAGATAAAAGCCCTATGAAAAGGTCCCGAACCACCCTTTTCCTCGTGCTCGTCCTCGCCCTCTGCCTGCAGGCGCTGCCCGCTGCTGTCTTCGCCCAGCAGGGAGAAGCCCAGGAACAAGTCGCGCCGGCTTTCGTACCCGGACAGCTCATCATCAGCTTTCAGCCCGGCCTCAGCGAGGAAGAGATCGCCGCCTTCTACCAGGAATACAACCTGACGCAGATGGACGATCTGGACCCGGTCGCGGCGGAGGAAGGGCGGACCCTAGCGCTGGCCTTCGTGCCCGCGGATGTCACGCCCAGCCTGGTGGACAATGTGGCGCGCGACAGCCGCGTGCGCTATGCCGAGCCGAACTACATCCTGCAGGTGAACGACACGCCCGATGACCCGGAATGGGAGAGCCTGTGGGCGCTGAACAACACCGGTCAGACCGGCGGCAAAACCGATGCGGACATCGACGCGCTCGAAGGCTGGGAAGTGACCACCGGCTCGACCAATGTGATCGTGGCCGTGATCGACACGGGCATTGACTACACGCACGAGGACCTCGCCGGCAACATCTGGGTGAACCCCGGCGAGTGTCCGGACGGCGTTTGCGAGGCGAACGGCGTCGACGACGACGGCAACGGCTATGTCGACGACTTCCACGGCATCAACGCCATCACCGACAGCGGCGACCCGATGGACGATTTTGGACACGGCACGCACGTCGCAGGCACAATCGGGGCCAAAGGCAACAATGCCACCGGCGTGACGGGCGTTAACTGGGACGTGCAGATCATCGGCTGCAAGTTCCTCGGCGCCACCGGCGGCGGCAGCGTCGCCGGCGCGGTCAAATGCTTCAACTACGTCAACCAGCTTAAGAACGAGCAGGGCCAGAATATCGTCGCCACCAACAGCAGTTGGGGGGGCGGCGCGCCCTCCCAGGCGTTGGAAGAGGCGATGGCGGGCCCGAATCAGCCGCTCCATGTATGTGCGGCGGGCAACGGCGGTACGGATGCGCCCCACTACCCCGCGGCCTACGACCTGGAGAACATCATCTCCGTCGCCGCCACCGACCACAGCGACCTCTACGCCGGGTTCAGCAATTACGGCGATACGGTCGACCTGGCCGCGCCGGGCGTAAACATCCTCTCCACCGTGCCCACGGGCAATTGCGCCCTGTGCGACCCGTCCGGCTACGGCGAAATCGGCGGCACTTCGATGGCAACCCCTCATGTGACAGGCGCAGCCGCGCTGATCGCCGCCCAGTTCCCTTCGCTCACGCCTGTCCAGATCAAGCAGCGCATCCTCACCGGCATCGATCCGCTGACAGATGAGAGCAAATCCACGGCGACCAACGGACGCCTCAACGTGCTCAACACGCTGGAGGAGGACGAAGTCCCGCCCGCCGCCATCTCCGACCTGGCCGCGGTCAAGTTCCTGCTCACCGAAGTGGAGCTGACCTGGACGGCTGTCGGCGACGATGGCATGACCGGAAGGGCCAACGCCTACGACGTGCGCTATTCCACAACGCCCATCAGCCCCGACAACTGGAACAGCGCTGAGCGCGCCGAGGGTGAGCCGAAGCCCAAACCCGCCGGTCAGCAGGAGCGCTTCGTGGTATCCGGGTTGGAGCCGGACACGACCTACTACTTTGCCCTCAAGGCCGTGGACAACGTCGGCAACGAGTCCGACCTGTCGAACGTCGTCGCCGGCAAGACCAGCGCCGGCACGATTGTGTTCGAGGACGACATGGAGAGCGGCCCCGGCGAATGGACCGTCGCCGGCAAGGATGCGCTGTGGCATCTGTCCGAACACCGCGCCAACAGCCCGACGCATGCCTGGTACTACGGCGACGAGGAATCGCGCACCTATGACACCGGCGGCGCCAACAACGGCATGTTGACATCGCCGCCCATCGCCCTTTCCACCAACGAAGACGTGCTTCTCACCTTCTACGAGTGGAGCGAACTGGAAGCAGGCGTCACCTACGACCGCACGCGCGTGCAGGTCTCGGCGGACGAAGGCGAGACCTGGGAGACCGTGTTCGAGTCGCACGGCACGAGCGACCTGTGGCTGAAGCGCTCCGTGAGCCTGACGCCTTACGTGGGCGAGAGCAGCACGATCCAGGTGCGCTTCTGGTTCGACACCATCGACAACCGCTTCAACAGCTTTGAAGGCTGGTACGTGGACGACGTCAAGGTGCTTGTCGCCAAACCCAGCCTGCCCGGCGCAGGGCCGGATATGCCCAACCTGTTCATCCAGGAAGCGAACATCGGCTTCAGCGACGCCAACCCGCAAACCGGCGACAGCGTGACGATCTCGGCGCTGGTTGTCAACAACGGCGCTGTCGACGTGGACGAGGTGCGCGTGCAGTTCATGGACGCCGGCCCCGCGGGCGAAAGCGACGCATCCGCGGCCACGCCCATCGGCCCGCCCCAGATCATCGCCGGCATTCCCGCCGGCAGCAATGGAACAGCCGAAGTCGTGCTCGACACAGCCGGCATGACGGGC
>Ga0123328_1004936_pt1 | contig 10665 bp, 8 predicted proteins | sample BioC12SIPDNA_2_FD_89702 | JGI IMG/M metagenome (GOLD analysis project Ga0123328, IMG submission 89702) | Anaerobic biogas reactor microbial communites from Washington, USA - Biogas_R1_A C12 SIP DNA | ecosystem: Engineered > Bioreactor > Anaerobic > Unclassified | place: Washington, USA...
AGCTTCTCGACGCCCGGTTCCTCACCCAGGTCGTCGTGGAGCTGGTCGACGTCCGCCCGGGAGAGGAGATTCGCGCCGCCGAGCGGGTCGGCGCCGATGCGGTCGGCGAGCTGCTCGGCGAGCTGTCCGATGAGGTGTTCGGCGAAGACGGCGCGCGCCTCGTTGTGGGGGCGACGCGAGCGGCGGGCGCGGGTGCGGGCGGCCTTGACCATGGGGGCGTCGACACGCAGGCGGAGGGAGCCGTGGGGGAGTTCGACGGGGGCGTCGGGAAGCGTCTGGTGGGCGAGGACCGCCTCCTTGAGGATGGTGACCATCTCCTCGGAACCTTTGATCTCCCTGGTCAGCAGGGATTCCGGCGCGGTGCCGGAGACGCCGGGGTAGAGATCGCCGATGGTGGAGAGCACGACACCGGTCTCGCCGAGTTCGGGGAGGACGCGGGAGATGTACTCGAGGAAGGTCGAGTTCGGTCCGACGATGAGCACACCGGTCTTCGAGAGCTGTTCGCGCGCGGTGTAGAGGAGGTACGCGACGCGGTGCAGGGCGACGGCGGTCTTGCCGGTGCCGGGGCCGCCCTCGACGACCATGACGCCGCGGGTGGCGTCGCGGATGATGAGGTCCTGCTCGCGCTGGATCGTCTCGACGATCGACCTCATGTGCCCTGTGCGTGCCGCCTGCATCGCCTGGAACAGCGCCGACTCACTGCCGACGCCCTCGCGGCCGCCGGCGGCCTCGGCGCCGGAGAGCCACTCGTCGTCGATGGCGGTGACCTCCCGGCCCTTCGTGCGGATGTGCCGGCGCAGGTGGACGCCCTCGGGCTGCGCGGTCGTCGCCAGGTAGAAGGGGCGGGCCATGGGGACCCGCCAGTCGAGGAGGAGCGTGCGGTAGCCCTCCTCGCGGACGTCGAGTCCCATGCGGCCGATGTAGCGGCGGTCGAGCTCCGGCTGCCCCGGGACGGGATTCTCCGGCTCGACGGCGGGGTCCTCGATGTCGATGCGGCCGAAGACCAGGCCCAGCTGGGCGAGGTTGAGACGGTCGAGCTTCGCGTTGAGGCCGTGGTACTCGGTCTCACGGCGGATGAGTGCGTCGGCGTCGGGGTTGGCGGGGTCGACCTCCAGCTGCACCTGGCGCAGGCGCTCGTTGGCGTGGGCGACCTCGGCGTCGAGACGCGCGAAAAGACCGTCGACGTAGTCCTGTTCGCGTGCGAGTTCCTGCTGGTCGTGCGTGACCGGGCCGGACAGACTGCTCACGTGGGCGTAACCTCCTGGAAAGAACGGATCATCCAGGATACCGCTTCACGGGAAAGACCCCATCCGGAACGGGTCCGGACGGGGTCTGGGTGCGGGGATCTAGCTGAGGACGTCGCCGATCTTCTTCTGTGCCTTGCCGATCGCCTTGTCGGCGCGGGCCTGCAGCTTGTCCGCGTTCTTGCGGGCCTGCTTGGCGGCGCGGCCGGACTTCTTCTCGGCGGCGACGAGGGCATCGTCGGCACGCTCCTGGGCCTTGGCGGCGGCCTGGACGAAGCTCTTGCGGGCGGTGGCGGCGTTGTCCTGCGCGGCGGCCAGCCAGTCGTCCTTGTTGTCCTGGAAGTAGTCGGACACCTTGTGGGCGGTGCCGGCGGCCGCGGCGGTGGCGGATGCGGCGGTCGCGGTGGCGGTGTCCTTCCACTCGTCCTTGTGGTCGACGTAGTAGTCCTGCGCGCGGTGGGCGTACTCGGTGACCTTGTCGGAGGCCTCCTCGAACCAGTCGCGGGCGGAGTCACCGAACTTCTCCGTCTCGGACTTGGTCGGCAGGGCCTTCTGGACCTTCTTGTTGGCCACGGCGGCGGCCTTGTTGGCGCGCCACTTCAGGCTCGGCTTACCGGCGGTGTCGACCGAGGTGATGGCCAGGCCGCCGAGCAGCGCCAGGTTGGTGAGGAAACCGGAGCGGCGGGCGTTGCGCTCGGCCTTGTCCTGGGTCTCCCAGAAGGCGTGGCGGGAGAGCATGGTCGGCACGGCCATGACGGCCAGCACGGTGGCGGACAGGCGCGGCAGGAAGCCGACCGCGAGGGAGGCTCCGGAGGCCACCTTGGCGCCGGCGACGGCACGGACGACGAGCTCCGGGTCGCGCGGGACGCGGCGCGCGTACTCGCGGGGGAGGATCGCGCGGGCGCGCTTGATCAGCAGCTCGGCGTGCTCCACGTGCTCGGAGGTGTTGAGGAGGCTGTCGGCTCCGTCGGCGATGTAGACGGAGGCGATCATGGGGCGGGCAATCTTGCGGATCATGGTTGTTCTCCCTTTATCTATGCGACGTTTTGTATTCCACTGTACTGAGGAATCGTCACCAGCGACGCTCCCACCAGTCGTCCAGGTGGGGCCTTTCCGCGCCGAGGGTGGTGCCTTCGCCGTGGCCAGGATGGACGATGGCGTCGTCGTCGTACCTGTCGAAGATTCGCTCCGAGACGTCCTTGAAGAGGCGCACGAAGTCACTCTCCGAGGTCGTTTTTCCGAGGCCGCCGGGGAAGAGGCTGTCGCCGACGAACAGGTGCGTCTGGCCGTCGATCTCGGCGGTGAGGGCGGCGCCGCCCGGCGTGTGGCCGCGCAGGATCGCGATGGGGAACTCGTGTCCGGCGAACGGCAGGGTGTCGCCGTGCTCGAGCTCCACGTCGACGTCCGCGGGCAGGGCGGGGGCGTCGAGGAAGGGGGCGTAGTGGGTGGCGCCGCTCTTCTCCAGGACCTCGACGAGCGCCCGGTGGTGGTCCGGGTGCCGGTGGGTGGTGAGCACGGCGGTGATCTGCGCCCCGGCCTCCTCGGCCATGCGGAGGAGGGCGGGGGCGTCGTCGGCGGCGTCGATGAGCAGGGCCTCGGAGCCGGCGACGAGGAGGTAGCAGTTGTTGTCCATCGGTGAGACGGAGATCTGGTGGAGGGTGAGAGTGTCGGTCATGCCACCCAGGGTAGCGACGCGCGGCCTCTCGGTACTATGTTCGAGGGAGACCCGACAACCGGACCGGAGGACCCATCTGTGGCTGACCGCCTCGTCGTGCGCGGAGCGCGCGAGCACAATCTCAAGGGCGTCGACATCGAACTGCCGCGTGACACGCTCGTGGTGTTCACCGGACTCTCCGGTTCAGGCAAGTCCTCCCTGGCGTTCGACACGATCTTCGCGGAGGGGCAGCGGCGCTACGTCGAGTCGCTGAGCTCCTACGCCCGCATGTTCCTCGGGCAGATGGACAAACCGGACGTCGACTTCATCGACGGGCTGTCCCCGGCGGTGTCCATCGACCAGAAGTCGACCAACCGCAACCCGCGGTCGACGGTGGGCACGATCACCGAGATCTACGACTACCTCCGCCTGCTCTTCTCGCGGGCGGGCACCGCCCACTGCCCGGTGTGCGACGAGAGGATCGCCCGCCAGACCCCGCAGCAGATCGTCGACCAGGTCCTGGCGATGGAGGAGGGGCTGAAGTTCCAGGTCCTCGCCCCGGTCGTGCGCACCCGCAAGGGCGAGTTCGTGGACCTCTTCAAGGATCTCGCAGCGCAGGGCTTCGCGCGCGTGCGTGTCGACGGCGAGGTGCACCAGCTCACCGACCCCCCGGCCCTGAAGAAGCAGATCAAGCACGACATCGACGTCGTGGTGGACCGGCTCCAGGTCAAGCCCTCGCAGCGGCAGCGCCTCACGGACTCCGTGGAGACCGCCCTCGCGCTCGCCGACGGCCTCGTGGCCCTCGAGTTCGTCAGCCGGCCGGAGGACGACCCGGACCGCTACATGATCTTCTCCGAGAAGCTCGCCTGCCCCAACGGCCACCAGCTCACCATCGACGAGCTCGAGCCCCGCGCGTTCTCCTTCAACTCCCCCTACGGCGCCTGCCCCGCCTGTGACGGACTGGGCACCCGCACCGAGGTGGACCTCGACCTCATCATCCCGGACATCGACGCCCCCGTGATCCGCGCCGTCCAGCCGTGGACCTCGAGCCCGAACGCCGGCTACTTCGAGAAGCTCGTCGAGGGCCTGGCGAAGGCCCTCGACTTCGACCCGGAGACCCCGTACTCCGAGCTCACGCCCGCGCAGCGCAAGGCACTCGTCCACGGCACGAAGACCGAGGTCAGCGTCCGCTACAAGAACCGCTACGGCCGCATCCGCAACTGGACCGCCCCCTTCGAGGGCGTCATGGGCTACCTCCACCGCAAGATCGACCAGGTGGAGAGTGAGTGGTCCAAGGAACGCTACCTCGCCTTCACCCGTGAGGTCGCCTGCCCGACCTGTCAGGGGACCCGCCTCAAGCCGGAGATCCTGGCCGTGCGCCTGGAGTCGACGGCCCACGGCGAGCAGTCCATCGCGGGGCTCACCGAACTGTCCATCGCGGACGCCAGCGAGTTCCTCGACACCCTGGTCCTCGGCCGCCGCGAGGAGATGATCGCCGGCGCCGTGCTCAAGGAGATCCAGGCCCGCCTGCGCTTCCTCCTGGACGTCGGACTGTCCTACCTCACCCTCAACCGCGCCGCCGGCACCCTCTCGGGTGGCGAGGCCCAGCGCATCCGCCTGGCCACGCAGATCGGCTCCGGCCTGGCGGGCGTGCTCTACGTCCTCGACGAGCCCTCCATCGGACTGCACCAGCGGGACAACCAGCGGCTCATCGCCACCCTCAAGCGGCTGCGGGACATCGGCAACACGCTCATCGTCGTCGAGCACGACGAGGACACGATCCGGGCGGCCGACTGGCTCGTCGACATCGGCCCCCGGGCCGGCGAGTACGGCGGCGAGATCGTCTACCAGGGTGAACCCGCCGGAATCCTCGAGGCCGCGGACTCCGTCACCGGCGACTACCTCGCCGGCCGTCGCGTGCTCGGGGTGCCCGAGGAGCGGCGCCCCGTGGACCCGGAGCGGCAGCTCACGGTGATCGGGGCGCGGGAGAACAACCTGCAGGACATCGACGTGTCCATCCCGCTCGGCGTCCTGTGCTGCGTCACCGGCGTGTCCGGCTCGGGCAAGTCGACGCTGATCAACCAGATCCTGGCGAAGACGCTGTCCAACGAGCTCAACAAGGCCCGCCAGGTCCCGGGCCGCGCGAAGCGGGTCGAGGGTACCGGGCACCTGGACAAGCTGGTCCAGGTCGACCAGTCGCCCATCGGCCGCACCCCGCGGTCCAACCCGGCGACGTACACGGGCGTGTTCGACAAGATCCGCAAGCTCTTCGCCGAGACCACCGAGGCCAAGGTGCGCGGCTACAAGGCCGGCCGTTTCTCCTTCAACGTCAAGGGCGGCCGCTGCGAGGCCTGCCAGGGTGACGGCACCCTGAAGATCGAGATGAACTTCCTGCCGGACGTCTACGTCCCCTGCGAGGTCTGCGACGGCGCCCGCTACAACCGGGAGACGCTTGAGGTCCGCTACAAGGGCCGCACCATCGCCGAGGTGCTCGACATGCCGATCTCCGAGGCGGCCGTGTTCTTCGAGCCGATCAGCTCGATCCACCGCTACCTGCAGACGCTTGTCGACGTCGGCCTCGGCTACGTCCGCCTCGGGCAGTCCGCCACCACGTTGTCCGGCGGTGAGGCCCAGCGCGTGAAGCTGGCCTCCGAGCTGCAGAAGCGCTCCCAGGGCCGCACCGTCTACATTCTCGACGAGCCGACGACCGGCCTCCACTTCGAGGACGTGCGCAAGCTCATGCTCGTCATCCAGGGGCTGGTGGACAAGGGCAACTCCGTCATCGTCATCGAGCACAACCTCGACGTGATCAAGGCTGCAGACTGGATCATCGACATGGGGCCGGAAGGCGGCTCCGGCGGTGGCCGCGTCGTCGCGGAAGGCACCCCGGAGCAGGTCGCCGAGGTGGAGGGCTCCTACACGGGTCAGTTCCTCGCTACCGTGTTGGCATGACACCCCCACCTGATCTGCCCCGCATCCGGGTCAACTGGTGGTGGATCCTGGCCACCGTCGCCGTGAGCGCCCTGGTGACCGCCCACCTCCTCCGCGAGGTTTACCCGGGGCTCCCGGACCCGATGCCCGTCCACTGGAACGCCCGCGGGGAGGCGGACGGTGTCGCCGCGAAGTCGGTGGCCGGATTCCTGGGCATCGTGCTGATCGGGCCGGGGACCATCGTGCTGACCATGCTGGCGGTCGCCGGGCTGATCTCCCTGCAGTCGGCGTCGATCACCGAGAGGGGAGGGGCACGCACCCCGGCGGAGGCACGTCGCACCTGGCACACCCTCCGGGCGGCGCAGACCCACCTGGGCTGGTACCTGTTCGGCGTCAACGCCTTTGTGCTGGCGCTGCTGGTGCGCAGCTACACCGGGGCAGACCAGGGGGTTGACCTGCTCGTGTTCCTGGCGGGGCTGGCGGGACTCACGGCGCTGCTCCTGCTGGTGCTCTACCGGGCGCAGCGGACCGCCGAGGAGAGGCACCCGCGTCCCGCCGCGGAACAGTCCCACTGGCGGGGTGGCATCTACCGGAACCCGGAGGACCCGCGGCTGCTGGTCCCCAACGACTCAGGGATGAACCTCACCGTCAATCTCGGTCACCCGTCCGGGAAGCTCGTCCTCGGGCTGATCCTGGGTGGCCCGCTTCTCCTCGTGCTCGGCCTGCTGTTCGTGCTCCTGTGAGGGGCGTGCCCGGCGCGTCCGCAGGGACGCCATCGCCAGCAGCGCGACACCGGACACGAGGAACGCCATGGCCCGCGGGAGGCCCTCCAGCGTGCCCAGGTCGAAGAAGACCAGCTTGACCACTCCGGCGACCGCCAGCACCATGCCCGCGCCCAGGGAACCCCGGTCGCTGAGGCCCGGGGCGGCGAGCAGGATCCACGCCGCCAGGACCATCCACAGGATGCTCACCAGGGCGTGGCCGACGAGGTAGCCGAGCCACATGCCGGAGGTCCCGGAGATGAGGTTGCCCAGCCAGGTGGCGGCGGTGACGAGGGCGACCATCGACAGGTGCAGGCCGGCCACGGCGAGGACGATCTGCGCCCACACTGGCAGGGGAGCGAGAGCCTTCCGCCGCGAGATGACCACCCCGAGGAAGACCGCGATGAGGCCCGCCTGGACCAGCGCGATGTGGTCGGTGAGCCACAGCGGGGACTTGCCCAGCACGTTCCGGGAGAGGTCGAAGGTGACCGTCAGGGCTGCGCCGAGCCAGAAGGCCCACGGCCACACCCGGCCCTCCTCGCTGGCCTCCAGCCAGAGGACGGTGACGACGGCCGCGAGGAAGAAGAGGGCGACGACGATGGTGGCGTCGATACGCGCACCCGCCCCGAAGGGTGGGGTGTTCTCCCAGACGAGGACGAAGGCGACGGCCGTGGCGCAGACCGCGACCATCTCGAGCAGGTGCTCGTGCCGGTGGCCGAGGAACGCCAGCGCGACCGTGGCGGGGACGAGCAGCCAGATCGCCCAGGTGTCGGCGGCGACCGGGGTCGCGAACAGCAGCAGGAGCAGGGGCACGACGAAGACGGTGAGCAGATCCGCACGGTCGTCGGGGCTCGGCTGACGCAGGGTGACTGTCGCGAAGGCGAGGGCGGAACCCATGGCGAGCAGCGCGAGGACGATCGCCGTGGTCTGCGTGGGGCCCGACCAGGTCGAGAGGACGTCCATCGACAGCCAGAACTGGACGAACAGGGCCGCGACACCGGACATGACCCGGATCGCCGGACGCCGGAGGACGGTGGTGACGGCCAGCAGCGTGAGCGGCATGAGAGCGACGATCCACGTCGTCGGGGTGAAGGCCTCGAAGAAGGTGGGGACGACAAGGAGAGTCGACAGGCCGACGAAGAACGCCACCCACTCCAGTCGGCGGATGACCGACACCGCCAGGAACACCAGCCACACCGCCATGAGGGCCAGGGTGGCCGCCCACGCCGGCCACCACTCGAGCACCATCCAGAGGGCGAAGAGAATGACCGCCGACGCCAGCCAGGAGGTGACGAAAAGGGCGGTCACGCCGGCGGCCATGCCGGCGGTGTCACGGTCCGTGACCCGGTGCCGGTAGCCGTCCAGCCACAGACCCGCGCCGAAGAGGGCGAGGGCCAGCAGCGTCGACAGCAGCACCCTGCCGAGCGGGCCGAGCAGACCCATCTGGATCGCCAGGGCCACCGCCAGTCCCACGCCGGCGACCGTGATGAGCGATCCCGCCACGGCGACCGCACGGATGACCTTCGTCTCGGTCGGCACCGGAGGCTTGGGTGGCTTCGGGGGCTTGGCTGGCTTCCCGTACCGGAGGGGCGGGGGAGGCGGTCCCTGGACGGGGGCCATCACCGGCGCCTCCGCCGGGGCCTCTGTCGGGGTCTCGGCCCGCGCCGCCTCGGACTGCCGGTTGAGGACGGCGTCGAGCGAGCGACGGGCGTCGGCAAGCGCTGCCTCGGCGGCCTCGAGCCGTCGCAGGGTGAGTCGCAGTTCCATGGAGTCGCGGGGATCGACGGTCATGGGTCCAGACTATGGCTTTTCACGGTGGCGTGGCGACCGCTGCGACGAATACTGTCCTGCGCGCCTGAGAGGGTATAGTTCCCGCACGTGAACACGTGGTTTTCGGGTCTCGCGCGGGTGGCGTCACGCGCCGTGCCGGCGCTTCTCGGCGTCGGCCTGCTGGCCGGTTGCGTCTCCGACGGCGCGGCGGAGGAGAACGTGTCGCCGGAGTCGGCCGCGGACTCCTCCCTTCTCACCGCGGAGGAGCTGCGTCAGGAGCTGCGTGCCCTGGCCCGGGAGGTCGGTGACGGGTATGGCGGGCGCGTCGGCATCGCCGTGGCCACCGCGGACGGCGTCACGCACGTCGGTCTGACCGGGAACTCGTGGTCCTGGTCGACTATCAAGGTGCCCGTGGCCGTGGTGGCGGACCGGGAGGAGGTGGCGACGGAGGCGTTGATCGGGGCGTCGATAAGCAGTTCCGACAACGCCGCCGCCTACCAGCTCTCCCGCGCCATCGACGGTGACCTGGGGGACCTCCCGCACACGCCCGAACTGGAGGCGTTGCCGGGGGAGACGAAGTGGTCGCTCGTGGAGCAGGCGCAGTTCGCCGCGGAGCTGCCGTGCCTGGACACGGTCGGGACGACGTACGCGGCGATGGCGGACATCGTCGACTGGCAGCAGTACGGGCTCGCGGAGATCCCGGACGCGCACTTCAAGGGCGGCTGGGGCGGTGACACGTCAAGGGTGTACACGGTCCGGCAGCTCGGCACGGTGCCGGTGGGGAAGGGGGTCGTCGGGCTGGCGGTGATCACGCACCCGGACGACAACTCGCATGACACGGCCGTGGAGATCCTCGACGCGGTCGGCAGTGGACTCGCGGAACTCATCGAGGCTGGCGCGATCGGTCCGGCGGTCACCTGCAGGTCGTGATTTGGCTTCCGAGTCAGGGGATGTTAAGGTATTCCCCACTACCACCCGTGCGCCTTCTCCAGGGGCTCGGGCCACAAGCGGAGATCATCCCACCTCAGGCCGCCGGTTCAGCCGGTTGGATACAGGTCAAGAGTAGGTCAGCCCCTCGGGCTGTCTTATTTTGAGAGATCTCCCGCCGTCGGACAGTAAACGACAGGCGGGTTTTTCTCGTGGGGGAAATCCTCGCAGGTGGCACGGTATGTTTCACGAAACCCGCTACTTGAGGAGTCACACATCAGCGCTGAAGCTCGCATTAATGAGCGTATCCGAGTTCCCGAGGTCCGCCTTGTCGGCCCGGGCGGTGAGCAGGTCGGTATCGTCCGCACGGATGATGCCCGCAAGCTCGCATACGAGGCAGATCTCGACCTGGTTGAGGTCGCCCCGAACGCGAAGCCGCCGGTCGCGAAGATCATGGACTACGGAAAGTTCAAGTACGAGCAGGCCCAGAAGGCCCGCGAGTCCCGCAAGAACCAGCAGCAGACTGTGGTCAAGGAGCAGAAGTTCCGTCCCAAGATCGACGACCACGATTACGAGACGAAAAAGGGCAACGTGATCCGCTTCCTGGAGAAGGGATCCAAGGTCAAGGTGACCATCATGTTCCGCGGTCGTGAGCAGTCGCGTCCGGAGCTCGGTTTCCGACTCCTGGAGCGCCTGGCAGAGGATGTCAAGGAGTACGGCATCGTCGAGACCCGCGCCAAGCAGGACGGCCGCAACATGACCATGGTGATCGGACCGCTCCGCAAGGGCAAGAAGTAGACACCGTTCCAACCGGGATTTAAGGACTTAATTCTCATGAAGCAGAAGACCCACAAGGGCACCGCCAAGCGCGTGAAGATCACCGGCTCCGGCAAGCTGCGCCGCGAGCAGGCCGGCCGTCGCCACCTCCTCGAGGGCAAGCCGTCCACCCGCACCCGTCGCCTGAAGGGCACCGTTGACGTGGCCCCGGCCGACGTCAAGCGCATGAAGCGCCTCCTCGGCAAGGCTTAAGACAAGCCGCCTTTCCACCCCACACCCCGAAATCGTTTAAGGAAGTATCACCGTGGCACGTGTCAAGCGGTCCGTCAACGCCAAGAAGAAGCGTCGCGCAATCCTGAAGTCCGCCAAGGGCTACCGCGGCCAGCGCTCCCGCCTTTACCGCAAGGCCAAGGAGCAGTGGCTGCACTCCATGACCTACTCCTACCGCGACCGTCGCGCTCGCAAGTCGGAGTTCCGTAAGCTGTGGATCCAGCGCATCAACGCTGCCGCCCGCATGAACGACATCACCTACAACCGCCTCATCCACGGCCTGCGCCTGGCTGAGATCGATGTCGACCGCAAGATCCTCGCCGAGCTGGCC
>Ga0123328_1004939_pt1 | contig 10661 bp, 8 predicted proteins | sample BioC12SIPDNA_2_FD_89702 | JGI IMG/M metagenome (GOLD analysis project Ga0123328, IMG submission 89702) | Anaerobic biogas reactor microbial communites from Washington, USA - Biogas_R1_A C12 SIP DNA | ecosystem: Engineered > Bioreactor > Anaerobic > Unclassified | place: Washington, USA...
AGCTGCGCCGCGCGCTCAAAGCCCTTTTGATCCTGGGTACCTGCCACGGTAAACACCATGGTGACCGTTTGCAGCGTGGTGGGCACTTCCTCGCGCTTGACGCCGGAGATATCCACCGTAGCGCTTGTATACTGCAAGCGCATTTTGCGGGCAATGTCCAGAAACGTGGCATAATAGCAGGCACCCAGCGCGCCTAACATCATGTCATAGGGGGCGAGGGTGCCTTCCTCTTTTCCGACGGGAAACTGCCCCCGCGCGGTGTGGAGGGTGCCTGAAAAACTGTTATCAAACGAAAGCCGGACATTGGTTGTCGCCATGTGCGTATCCTCCCTGGATATGATACGCCTATTTTACCATACCGGCGGCGTCCAGCAAACCACCTGCCCGGCAGCGCGGGTGGCGGGCAGGTCGATCAGGCGCTGGTTGCGGCTGCCGCGGAAGCGCAGTTCCAGCGAGCGCTGCTCCAGCTCAAACCGGCCGTCCACCAGCACGTCGCACAAAAGCAGCAGCTCCTGCACCTGCGGGTCGGGGTGCGCCAGCAGCTCCTCATAGGTAAAGCCGGAATACGCCCACACGTTGAGGCCCTGCGCGCGCGCGGCCTGCGCCAACACGATGCACGGCGCGGATTGCACAAAGGGTTCGCCGCCGGACAGCGTCAGGCCGTCCAGCAGCGGGTTCTTTTTCATCTTAGCAATCAGGTCATCGGTGTCGGCGTCATAGCCGCCCTGGGGGTCATGCGTATCCGGGTTATGGCAGCCGGGGCAGGCATGCGGACAGCCCTGCGTAAACACCGTAAACCGCAGGCCGGGCCCATCCACGATGGAATCGTTGACGGTGCCTGCAATACGCATCAGCACGAGCAGTCCTCCAGCGCATGCTTGACGCGGTCGCGCTCCTCGGCGCGCTTGCCGTTGTTGAAGCGATCCAGCGTGCCCACCAAATATCCCGTGATGCGGCGGATGCGCTCAAACTGGTGCTCCTCCTCGGCGCGGCCGCACTGCGGGCAGGTATCACCGATGATGCCGTTGAAGCCACACACCGGGTCGCGGTCAACCGGGTGGTTGATGCTGCCGTAGCCCACGCCGCAATCGTGCATGTGGCGCACGATTTTTTCAAACGCTTCTAAGTTATGCATGGGGTCGCCGTCCATCTCCACATAGGTGATGTGGCCGGCGTTGGTCAGCGCGTGGTAGGGGCCTTCCAGCGTGATCTTTTCAAACGCATTGATGGGGAAGTACACCGGGATATGGAAGGAGTTGGTGTAGTAATCGCGGTCGGTCACGCCGGGGATGACGCCGTAGCGCTCGCGGTCGATGCGCACAAAGCGGCCGGACAGCCCCTCGGCGGGGGTGGCAATCAGCGTGTAGTTCAGGTTGGTTTCGGCGCTTTTGCGGTCCAGATAGCTGCGCATGAAGCCCACGATTTCCAGCCCCAAGTTCTGGCTTTCCTCGCTTTGGCCGTGGTGCTTTCCGCGCAGCGCGACCAGCGCTTCCGCCAGGCCGATAAAGCCCGCAGTGAGGGTGCCGTGCTTTAATACCTCGCGCACCTCGTCATCCCAATTGAGCGTTTCGGAATCCATCCACACGTGCTGCCCCATCAAAAAGGGGAAATTGTATACCTTTTTGCGCGCGATGATCTCAAAGCGCTCGTTCAATTGCTCATAAACCAGGTCAAGCATGCGCTCCAGCTCCTCAAAGAACCACTGCACATTGCCGTGCGCCTCAATGGCGATGCGCGGCAGGTTGATGCTGGTAAAGGACAGGTTGCCGCGCCGGGGCGATACCTCGCGGTTGCGGTCATGGGCGTTGCCCATCACGCGCGTGCGGCAGCCCATGTAGCTGACCTCGGTCTCCGGGTGGCCGGGCTTGTAATACTGCAGGTTATACGGCGCATCCAGAAACGAGAAATTGGGGAACAGCCGCTTGGCGCTGGTGCGGATGGCTAAGCGGAACAGGTCATAGTTGGGGTCTTCGGGGTTGTAGTTGATGCCTTCCTTGACACGGAAAATCTGAATGGGGAAGATGGGCGTCTCGCCGCGGCCCAGGCCGGCCTCGGTGGCCAGCAGCAGCTGCTCCATCACCAGGCGGCCTTCGGGCGAGGTATCGGTGCCGTAGTTGATGCTGGAAAACGGCACCTGCGCGCCGGCGCGGCTGTTCATGGTGTTGAGGTTATGCACCAGCGCTTCCATGGCCTGGAAGGTGGCCTTGATAATCTCGCGGTCGGAGAAGCGGCGCGCCAGGGTAAGCAGCCGTTCGGCGGCATCGGCGGGGATGTGCTGGGACAGCTCTTTATGCAGCGCCTCGTGGAAGGCCGGGTCATCGGCCATGGCCGGCACCAGGCCGGTTTGGGCCTTTACCGCTTCCAGCATGTCGCGCGCCAGCGCCGTGCCGTCGGGCACGTCATGCTCGGCCTCCAGCAGGCGGGCGATGTTGTCGCGGAAGCGCTTCTGATAGGTTTTGCGCACGCCGGGGGCCATGCCATAGTCAAAGTTGACGATGCTCTGCCCGCCGTGCTGGTCGTTCTGGTTGGCCTGGATGGCGATGCAGGCCAGCGCCGAATAGCTGGCGATGTCCTGCGGCTCGCGCAGCACGCCGTGGCCGGTGGAAAAACCATCCTTGAACAGCTCCAGCAGGTCAATCTGGCAGCAGGTGGTGGTCAGCGTTAAAAAGTCCAGGTCATGGATGTGGATGTTGCCCGCGCGGTGCGCCTCGGCGTGCTTGGGGTTTAATACATAGATATCGTAAAACTGCTTGGCGCCCTCGGAGCCAAACTTGAGCATCGCCCCCATGGCGCTGTCGCCGTTGATGTTGGCGTTTTCGCGCTTGACATCGGAATCCGCCGCGTCCTTAAAAGCGATGTCCTCATAGGTTTTCATCAGGCGCGTGTTCATCTCGCGCACGCGGCTGCGCTCCGCCCGGTACAAAATATAGGCCTTGGCGGTGCGCACGAAGCCTTTTTCGATGAGGATGGCTTCAACAGCGTCCTGCACCTCCTCCACCGTGGGGGTGGCGGAGATGTTCTCGTTGCTTTCCAGCGCCTTGACCACCAGGTCGGCCAGCTCACGCGCGGTTTCCTGGCCTTTCTGGCTTTGGGAGGCGGCAAAGGCCTTGACAATGGCGGTTTCGATCTTTTCCTGTTCAAAAGGCACGCGACGCCCGTCACGCTTGGTAATCATTGTAATCATGGGGATGCTCCTTTGGTGTGATATGCAGGAACAGAGTATAAAGAAGGGGATGCGGCTTGTCAAGCCCCATCCCCAACTTGTTGTAGGTTATTTGTTTCAAGCACACAATATGTTGTGGTTGCTCAAATCTCCTGTCTGTACCGATTATATCTCGATTTTCGGGTGTTTGTCGTTCTTCCGGTACAGCACAAACTTGCTGCCGATGACCTGCACGGGAGAAGCCCCCAGCCGTTCACATAAAATGTCGCTGGCCTCGCGCGCGGAAAGGGGCGCGTTTTGCTGCATCGCGCACTTGATAAGCTCCCGCGCGTTTAATACGTCATAGGCCTCTTTTACAGTGCCCTCGGTTACGCCATCCTTGCCGATATACAGCACCACCGGCAGGGTATTGGCCATGGCACGCAGCTGTGCGCGCTGCTTGGCAGTCAGTTCCATATGTTCTCCTCCGCTATTCGATAAAGTCAAAGCTCATATCGGCAATTTCTACCACATCGCCTTCCTGGGCGCCGGCGGCGCGCAGGCGGTCGATGGCGCCGCAGCGCCGCAGCGTGCGGTGGAACCACTGAAGCGACTCATAATCCTCAAAGTTGACGGTGCCCACCAAGTTTTCCATGGACGGGCCTTTCAGGATATAGATGCCGTCTTCCTTGACCACCTCATAGCCCGTTACCGGCGGTTCGGGGTCAAACGGCACTTCGGGGAAGCGTTCCATTTCGGGCAGCGTTTGCATCAGCTCCACCACCGCATCCAGCAGCGCCGGGAAGCCCTGCCCGGTGGCCGCGCTGACGGGGTATACCTTTACGCCCGCTTCCTGTTCCAGGCGCGCCAAGTTGTCCGCAGCGCCGGGCAAATCCATCTTGTTGGCGGCAATCAGCTGCGGGCGCTCGTTCAAATCGCCATAGCGGCTAAGCTCGCGGTTGATGGTGCGGTAATCCTCCACCGGGTCGCGCCCCTCGCTGCCGGATATATCCACCACGTGCACCAACAGGCGCGTGCGCTCCACATGCCGCAGGAACGAAAAGCCCAGCCCCGCCCCCTGGCTGGCGTGCTCAATCAAACCGGGGATATCGGCCATGGCAAAGCTAATGCCCTTGTGCGCCACGATGCCCAAATTGGGGGTGAGCGTGGTGAAGTGATAGTTGGCAATCTTGGGGCGCGCGGCCGACACCACCGACAGGATGGACGACTTGCCCACATTGGGGAAGCCCACCAACCCTACATCGGCGATGGTTTTTAATTCCAGCACAAACTCGCGCCATTCGGTTTTCTGGCCGGGCTTGGCAAAGTTGGGGGCCTGCCGGGTGGGCGTGGCTAAGCGCGCGTTGCCATGTCCCCCGCGCCCGCCTTGCAGCAGCACGCGGCGCTCGCCGTCCTCAAACATATCGGCCACGACCTGGTCGGTTTCCTTATCGCGGATGATGGTGCCCACCGGCACACGGATCACCAACTCCGCCCCGGATTTGCCGGTGCAGCGCGCAGCCCCGCCGTTTTCGCCGTCCGGAGCAGCGTATTTCCTGCGGTAACGGAAATCCATCAGCGTGTGCATGTTGCGGTCGGCCACAAACACAATGCTGCCGCCCCGGCCGCCGTCGCCACCGTCCGGCCCGCCGTTTTGCACAAACTTTTCGCGGTGGAAGGACACCGCGCCGTTGCCGCCGTTGCCGGCCTTCAGCTGAAGCCCTGCGCGGTCTACAAAGGATGCCATGGCTTACCCCTGGGCGCGCTGGGCCAGGACTTCCTCGTCCTCGCTCAGCACGCGGTACATGTCGGCGGCGTTTTCCTTGCGCACGGTTTCCTGCACGGCCAGCACCTCATAGCGGCCCAGGCGCGCGCCAAAGCGGATTTCCATCACGTCGCCCACGTTGACCTCGGCCCCGGCCTTGGCCACGCGGCCGTTGAGCGTGACGCGGCCGCCGTCGCAGGCCTCCTTGGCCACGGTACGGCGCTTGATGATGCGCGAAACCTTCAGGTATTTATCCAATCTCACGATGATGTACTCCTATACTGAAGAAAAGCAGGGCGGTCTTTCCCCGCCCTGCTTTGAACGTCCGAAGCGTGATTAGTTCAGGGAGTCCTTGAACGTCTTGCTGGCCTTGAACACGGGGGCCTTGCTGGCCGCCACCTTGATTTCTTCGCCAGTGCGGGGGTTGCGTGCCACGCGGGCGGGGCGCTCGCGGCTTTCGAAGGTGCCAAAGCCGATCAGCTGGACTTTGTCGCCCGCTTTGAGCGCGGTCTGGATGGCTTCGATTGCGGCGTTGACGGCCTTCTCGGCGTCGACTTTCTTGAGTTCTGCTGCCTTGGCAACGGCGGCAATCAGTTCAGTTTTGTTCATGGTCATCCTCCTACTATTCATGAAGCTTTGTTGTTTATATCATACCTTTGCTTCTTTCCCAGTATACATCCATTGCTGATAAAGTCAACTGTTTCCACGTTTTTTTATCATTTATTAGCATTTTTTCTATCCACTCCAAACGTCTGATAAACTTATCAGTGGATAAATTGACCATTTCGTCGGGGTCTATATTCAGCAGGCGCGCCACGTTCACGCAGGAGAAAAATAAATCTCCCACTTCTTCAGCGTAATTGCCCTGTTTTTCCACCTGTTCGCGCACCTCGTGGGCTTCTTCCACCACTTTTTGAAGCGCTTCCAGCGCATCCGGGAAGTCAAACCCCACCTTGGCGGCACGTTCCTGCGCCTTTTGCGCGCGCAGCAATGCAGGCAGGCCGTTGCCGATGCCGCGCAGCCGATCGGTCAGCGTTTGCTCGCCGCGCTCCTTAGCTTTGATAGCTTCCCACTGGGTCAACACCTCGCCGGAGGAATCCGCCTGCGTATCGCCAAAGATATGCGGATGGCGGGCGATCATCTTTTTGCACACCGCGGTGGTGATGTCGCTTAGCTCCAGCGTGCCATACCGCTGGCCTACATCGGCGTGGAACACCACCTGCAGCAGCACATCGCCCAGCTCATCGGCCACATGCGCCCAGTCCTCCTCGCGGATGGCGGCGGCAGTTTCGTACGCTTCCTCGATCAAATACTTGGCTAAGCTTTGGTGCGTCTGCTCCCTGTCCCAGGGGCAGCCATCGGGCGCGCGCAGGCGTGCCATCAAGTGGATCAAATCCTGCACGTCATAGCGCTCCCTCTGGGCAAAAGGCTTGGGCAGCACCACGGCCAGCGCGGTGTGGTCATAGGCAGGCTGCCGGTCCAGATCCTCCAGCGGCATGCGCACGCACGCACGCGCAACCTCCTGCCCCGGCGGGTAGAATATGACCGGGGTATCAATATCATAGAAAGCCAGCAGCTTCAGCTTGACATCGCCGGCCAGCTCGCGGCTGTTGAGTTCGGTTATCACCAGCGCATGCTGCGCATCGTGCACGGCAAGGCCGGTGGCGGTGCACACCAGCGCGCCTTGCTCCGGCGCGTGCGCAAGACCCGTGGCCGCCAGCGGCGCGCCGGGCTGGATGGCAATATCTTCATTACACGCCGCACGCAGCGCCTGCACCGTGGCATCCTGCGCGGGGTCGGGCACTGCATAGACCACCGGCCCCTGCTGTGCAAGGTTTATCAGATAATTGACGGCGCGCTGCACCAGCGCGTCAAAGTCCTCGCTGCTTTCATGCAGATTATCCAGCGTGGTAAAGGCGATACCCTGTTTACGCAGATAATCCGCCACCGGATGCACGCCGGTGCGCAGCACCAGCGCAGGCGCCGCGCGCATGGCCTCCAGCGCGCCCAAGGTCAGCAGCTCCACCGGGCCGGGGCCCAGCGCAACGACAGACAAATCGGTCATTTCATTCTCCTTCTGAGGAAACCGGGCAAGTCGCTTTTTTTAACCGCGCCCACAGCCAGTGCGGATACCGCAAACGCCGCCACCGCCACCAGCACAACGATGCCCAGCGCCAGCCAGGAATGGTTGAGGCGCTGGCCAAACATCGCCCGCAAGCCCAGCACGGGCAGCGCCATCAGCAGCGTGGCCGCGCCCGGGCGCAGCAGCACCTCATCCCAGCGGATGCGCATGCGCCCGTACTTGGCCACATACCACAGGTTGGGCGCCAGGCTGACCCCATAGCAGATGAGCGACGCATACGGCGCGCCGCTGATGCCCACCTGCGGCAGGCGCACCAAAGTGTAGTTGACCATCACCTTGAGCGCCACGCCGATGGCCAGCGTGATCATGGGGATGCGCTGTCTGTGCAGCCCCTGCAAAATGCCGCTGGTGGCCTGCACATGGGTAAACAGGATGATGGTCAGGCTGCTGATTTGCAGCAATTGCGCGCCCATGCGCAAATCCTGCGGCGTATACTTGCCGCTGCGGCCAAACAGCAAAAACAATATGGGCTCGGCCAGCAGGCTCATGCCGATGGCCGAGGGAAAGCCGATGACCGACGCCACGCGCAGGCCGGCATCGGCATCATGCGCCACGGCAGCATAGTTCCCGCGCTCATAGGCGGCATTGATGGCGGGCACCAAATTCGTAGCCGTGGCCATGGCCAGCGCCGTGGGCACGTTGATCAGCGTCAGCACCAAGCCGGTATATACGCCAAAGCTGATGCGCGCCTGCGTGATGGGCAAATAATCGCTCATCAGGTTGACCAGCATAAAGGAGTCCACCGCGCCGGCCAGCGGCACGATGCACGCGCCGATGGTGATGGGGATGGAGATAAGCGTCAGCTCCCGCGCCAGTTTGCGGCGGCTGGGCACTGGCAGCGCGGCCTGCGGCAGCGCGTCAAAGGCGGGCTGGTGGATGCGCTTGTCTATCATCATGTAGATAAGCGCCACGGCCTCGGCGATGGAGGTGCCCAGCAAGGCACCGGCGGCACCCATCGCAAACCCGCCGCGCGCCGTGCCCGCCCAGGCCAGCGGCAGCGCCACCGCCACCTTGCCCACCTGCTCGATCAGCTGCGATATGGCCGTGGGCACCATGCGGCGGCGCCCCTGCATGAAGCCGCGAAACGCGCTCATCACGCACACAAGAAACAGGCTGGGCGCGATCATCAAAAAGCCCCACTGCGCCTCCGGATTGCCCGAGGCACGCGCCAGCGCGGGGCTGAGCAACATCATCAGCGCGGTGCCCAGCGCACCCACGACCCCCAACAAAAGCAGCGCCACGCGGTAGGTCGCGTGCGCGCTGCGGCGGTCATCCTTCACCAGAAAGCCCGAAACCATGCGGGAGATGGCCACCGGGATACCGGCTGAAGAAATGGTCAGCATTAAGTTATACGTAGGAAACACCTGGTGGTAGGCAGCCATACCCTCCGGCCCGATGGCCGATGCCAGCGGGATTTTGTACAGCACGCCGACCACCTTGCAGATGAGCCCGGCCAACCCTAAAACGGAAATACCCTTGACCAGGGATTTCTGCGCCTTTGTCATGGCTTACAGGTCAAACGTGTCCGCAGGGGTATCGGATTCCACGTCTGCGTCCTCGATGTGCTCATCACCGTTTTCGGGCAGATCGTCCTCGTCATCCTCCGGGGCGGCAATGTCCACATCCACAATGCGGCTGCCCTCGGCCACGCGCATCAGGCGCACGCCCTGCGTAACGCGCCCGCACTCCCGGATGTCGATCACCGGCGTGCGGATGATGGTGCCGTCCTGCGTGATCATCATGACCTCATCGGTTTCCCGCACCATCAGCATGGCGGCCAACTCACCGGTCTTTTCGGTCAGGCGCATGGCGGTCACACCCTGGCCGGCGCGCCCCTGTGCGCGGTATTCGTCCACATTGGTGCGCTTGCCGTAGCCATGCTCGGTGATGGTCAGCACCTGTTTTTCTTCATCCACCACGCACATGCCCACAATGCGGTCGCCGGGCTTCAGGCGCATGCTGCGCACGCCCATGGAACTGCGGCCCGTCGGGCGGATGGTTTCTTCGGCAAAGCGGATGCTCATGCCGTCCGAGGTGGCCAGCATGATGTCCCGGCTGCCGTCGGTCAGCTCCACGCCGATTAGCTCGTCATCGTCCTTCAAATTGATGGCAATCAGCCCCGAGCGCCGCAGGTTGATAAATTCCGTCAGCGGCGTTTTCTTGATCATGCCGTCGCGGGTGGCCATCATCAGGTAATCATCGCTTTCGCGGTCAGGCACCGGCAGCATCATGGTCACCTTCTCGCCGCCTTCCAGCTGCAGGAGGTTGACCACCGCCGTGCCGCGCGCCGTGCGCCCGGCCTCCGGGATGTCGTAACATTTGAGGCCATAGACGCGCCCGCGGTCGGTAAAGTACAGCATGTCGCTGTGGGAGTTGACCACGTACATCTGCTCCACAAAGTCTTCCTCGCGCGTGGTCAGCGCGGCGACACCGCGCCCGCCCCGGTTTTGCGAGCGGTAGGTGGACTGGCTTAAACGCTTGACGTACCCAAAGTGCGTCATGGTCACCACCATGTCGTCCACGGGGATGAGGTCGGCAATGTCAATCTCGCCCTCCACCGGGGAGATGGCGGTGCGCCGTTCATCAGCATACCGTGTGCGGATTTGCAGCATTTCCTCGCGTACAACGCCCAGCAGTATGCCGCGGTCGCTAAGGATGGACTGCAGGTAGGCGATGGTCTTTTGCAGGGCGTCGTATTCCTCCTGCAGCTTGTCGGCCTCCAGGTTGGTCAGCCGTGCCAGGCGCATATCCAGGATGGCCTGCGCCTGCCGGTCGGAAAAGTCAAACTGTTCCATCAGCGCGGCCTTGGCGGTGGGCACGTCCGGCGATGTGCGGATCAGGTGCACAATCTGGTCGATGACGTCCAGCGCCTTGAGCAGGCCTTCGACGATATGCGCGCGCGCCAGCGATTTTTCCAGGTCGTACTGCGTGCGCCGGGTAATGACATCCTCCTGATGCGCCAGGTAGTGCATCAGCATTTCCTTGAGCGACAGGATCTTGGGCTCGCCGTCCACCAGTGCCAGCAGGATGGCGCCAAAGGTATCCTGCATCTGCGTGTGCTTGTACAGGTAATTGAGCACCACCTGCGCCTGCGCATCGCGCTTTAGGTCGATGACGATGCGCATGCCCTCGCGGTCAGATTCGTCGCGGATGTCGGAAATGCCATCCAGGCGCTTTTCGTGCACCAGTTCCGCAATCTTGGTGATCAGGCGCGCCTTGTTGACCAAATAGGGAATCTCGCTCACGATGATGCGGTCGCGGCCGTTGGACAGCGTTTCAACCTCGGCCTTGGCGCGCACAATGATGCGGCCGCGGCCGGTGTGATATGCCTCGCGGATGCCGCTGGTGCCCAGGATAAGCCCACCGGTGGGGAAATCCGGGCCTTTGATGTGCTCCATCAGGCCGTTCAGGTCGATATCCGGGTTGTCGATCAGCGCCAGCACGGCGTCGATGGTCTCGCCCAAGTTGTGCGGCGGGATGTTGGTGGCCATGCCCACGGCGATGCCATTGCTGCCGTTGACCAGCAGGTTGGGAAAGCGGCTGGGCAGCACGGTGGGCTGCATCAGGGTGGCGTCAAAGTTGGGGTAAAAATCCACCGTGTCCTTGTCAAT
>Ga0123328_1004940_pt1 | contig 10661 bp, 10 predicted proteins | sample BioC12SIPDNA_2_FD_89702 | JGI IMG/M metagenome (GOLD analysis project Ga0123328, IMG submission 89702) | Anaerobic biogas reactor microbial communites from Washington, USA - Biogas_R1_A C12 SIP DNA | ecosystem: Engineered > Bioreactor > Anaerobic > Unclassified | place: Washington, USA...
AGACCGTCTTCGCCCGCACCGACGGCACCACCATCACCGGCGCCGAACTCGTCGCCGAGGCCATGGTGGAGGAGGGCTACGTCGGGATCTTCGACCCCGTGCACGGCGGGGTGAACATGTACCGGGACGAGCGCTTCGCCAACTTCAAGCAGCGCGTCCTCCTCTCTGCGGAGACGATCGTCTGCCCGTACCCCGGGTGCACCACCCCGGCCTCCGAGTGCGAGGTCCACCACCTCACTGCCTGGGCGGCGGGCGGGGAGACGAACATCCGCAACCTGACGATGCTGTGCCGGCTGCACAACGCCCGCAACGACGACGACCCGGACGCCCCGCCCCGCCACGGCCGGATGGGGAGGGCACCCGGCGGGGTGGTCCACCACCCACCGGACGGCGGGCCACCCCGCCGGAACATCCACCCGATCCGCGACCGCTCCGCGATGGCCCTGGTCAGTACGTGACGATCCCGCGGTCCCGGAACACCTGCCGCGTCTCCCGCAACGAACGGGACGTCGGCGGCTTCGTGCTGCCCAGGTTGTAGCGCAGGCCGAGGGCCCGCCACTTGTCGGCCCCCATGTTGTGGAAGGGCAGCACCTCCACCCGCTCCACATTCGGCCAGCGGGCCACGATGTCCGCCACCCGCTCGATGTTCGCCGGATCATCCGTCAGCCCCGGCACCAGCACGAACCGCACCCACACGGGCTTGACCAGCGCGGCGAGACGGTCACCGAAGTCGATCGTCGGCTGCAGCGACTGGCCGGTGACCTCGCGGTAGGTGGCCTCGTCGCCGGCCTTGACGTCGAGAAGCACGAGATCGATGTTCTCCAGGTCCTCGTCGCTCAGACGCGCCCCGAGGAACCCCGACGTGTCGATCGCCGTGTGGATCCCCGCCGCATGCACCTCCGCCAGCACCCGCCGCGTGAAGGCCAGCTGGAAGAGCGGCTCCCCACCTGAGATCGTCAGCCCGCCACGCGTGACCCGGAAGATACGCCGGTAGCGCTTGATGCGGCTGACGACGTCCTCGACGCGCTCCAGGGTGCCCGTGCGCATCTCCATCGTGTCGGGGTTGTGGCAGTACTGGCAGCGCAGCGGACAGCCGCTGAGGAACAGCGTCATCCTCGTCCCGGGGCCGTCGACGGCGGTCACCATCTCCCAGGAGTGGACGAGGGCGACGTCGCCGGTGACGCGGGCGTCGAGAAGCTCGGGACGGGTGAGATCCTCGGCGGTGCCGCCGAGACCCGCGGCGACGCCCCGGCCCCTCTCACCCTCCTCGGGTGAGAGGCGGACGACGCCGGTGACGCCGTCCTCAGGCACCGTGATGGAAGGTCCGGGAGATGACGTCCTGCTGCTGTTCCTTCGTCAGCTTGACGAAGTTCACCGCGTAACCCGAGACACGCACCGTCAGGTTGGGGTACTTCTCCGGGTTGTGCATCGCGTCCTCGAGGGTCGACTGGTCGAGGACGTTGATGTTGGCGTGGTAGAGGCCGGACTCCATGTTGTGGGCGGCGCGGGCGGCCTTCATGTCGGCCATGCGCTCGTCGAAGGTCTTGGTGGACACTGGGTTCTCCTAGTTCTCGTCCATGATGAAACCGGCGTCGAGGATGCCGACGAGGTTCTCAACCTGCTCGTCCTTGGTGCGGCCGAGCCCGGAGGGGGTGATGGTGTTGGTCAGTGAGATGCCGTCGAGGGCGTCGTTGTAGTCGAGCTTGCCGACGGACAGCATCGACGCGAGCATGCCGTGGTTGTCGGCGCCGTTCGTCGGGTTCGCACCCGGCGCGAACGGGGTGCCCGCCCGGTGGCCGCACGGGAAGTTGCCGGTCGCCTTGCCGTACACGACGTTCGACGTGATGGTGAGCACCGACTGGGTGGGGATCGCGTCACGGTAGAGCGGGATCTCCTTGATCTTCGCCATGACGGTGTGGACGATGGTCGCGGCGATGTCGTCGGCGCGGTCGTCGTCGTTGCCGTAGACGGGGAACTCGCCCTCGGTGCGGTAGTCGACGATGAGGCCGGTCTCGTCACGCACCGGGTAGACGTCGGCGTAGCGGATCGCGGAGAGGGAGTCCGCCACGATCGACAGGCCGGCGATGCCGCAGCCCATCGTGCGGATGATGTCCGAGTCGTGGAGGGCCATCTCGATGGCCTCGTAGGCGTACTTGTCGTGCGACCAGTGGATGATGTTGAGCGCCTCGACGTAGGTGCCGATCACCCAGTCGAGCATCTCCTCGTACTTCTGCCACACCTCGTCGAAGTCGAGGGGGCCGTCGCCGGTGATGGGGGAGTGCCCCTCGACGATCTGCTTGCCGCTCATCTCGTCGCGGCCGCCGTTGATGGCGTAGAGCAGGGTCTTCGCGGCGTTGACGCGGGCGCCGAAGAACTGCATCTGCTTGCCCACCTTCATGGGGGAGACGCAGCAGGCGATGGCGGCGTCGTCGCCCCAGCGGTCGCGGATCTGCTTGTCGGACTCGTACTGCAGCGAGGAGGTCTCGATGGAGATGGCCGCGCAGAACTCCTTGTATCCCTCCGGCAGCTGGTCGTCCCAGAAGATGGTGATGTTCGGTTCGGGGGCGGGGCCCAGGTTGCGGAGGGTCTGCAGCAGGCGGAACGACGTCCGGGTGACCTGCGGGCGGCCGTCGTCCATGAAGCCGGCGTCGGACCAGGTCGCCCAGTAGGGGTCGCCGGAGAAGATCTGGTCGTAGTCGATGGTGCGCAGGAAACGGACGATGCGCAGCTTGATGACCAGTGCGTCGATGAGCTCCTGGGCGCCCTCCTCGGTGAGGGTGCCGGCGGCGAGGTCACGTTCGATGTAGATGTCGAGGAAGCTCGACAGGCGGCCGATGGACATGGCGGCGCCGTCCTGGGACTTCACTGCCCCGAGGTAGCCGAAGTAGGTCCACTGGACGGCCTCCTGGGCGGTGGTGGCGGGGCCGGAGATGTCGAAGCCGTAGGACTCCGCCATGACCTTCAACTTCTTCAGCGCCCGGATCTGTTCGGCGTGCTCCTCGCGGTAGCGGGCCCAGTGCTCGGAGAAGCCGGCGTCGTGGACGGCGTGCTTGGCGGCCTCCTTGTCGGCGATGAGCCTGTCGACGCCGTAGAGCGCCACGCGGCGGTAGTCGCCGATGATGCGGCCGCGGCCGTAGGCGTCGGGGAGGCCGGTGATGATGTGGGAGGAGCGGGCCGCGCGGATGCGGGGGGTGTAGATGTCGAAGACGGCGTCGTTGTGGGTCTTGCGGTAGCGGGTGAAGATGTCCTTGACGCGCTGGTCCGGTTCGCGTCCGGCCTCGCGGAGGGCGGTCTCGACCATGCGCCAGCCGCCGTAGGGCATCATGGCGCGCTTGAGCGGGGTCTCGGTCTGCAGGCCGACGATGACGTCGTCGTCCTCGCTGATGTAGCCGGGACCGAAGGCGTCGATGTCCGCGGGGGTCTCGGTGTCGACGTCGTACACGCGGCGTTCACGTTCGACGGACAGGTAGTTGTCCTCCAGGTGCTGCCAGGTGCGGAGGGTCTTGTCGGTGGGGCCGGCCAGGAAGGCGGCGTCGCCGGTGTAGGGGGTGAAGTTGCGCTGGATGAAGTCGCGGACGTCGATGGTGTCGGTCCACGCCCCCTCAGCGAAGCCTTCCCAGGCCTGGGTCACAGGCGGGATAACGGTGGTCACGTGTCAACCTCTCAGGGAGTGGTGGGGTGTGTGTCGATGTCACAACTGTCCTCGATTATAGCCCCCGGGTCAGGGCCGACCACCGAGCGGGAAGGGTGGAAAAGAAGAGGAACGAACACGGTGGGGCGTGTTCGTTCCTCTTCGGGGGTTGTCGGGCGGGAGCGGCTTAGCGCAGCTCCTTCTTGCCGGTGAACTTGGTGGTGTCACGCAGCTCGATCGGGGTGTCGCCCTCGATCTCGGAGGTGATGGCCTGCAGCTTCATCAGCGCGGTACGGGAGTGCAGCTGCTGGCGGGTGGTCGCCAGGTTGTAGCGGGTGCGGGACAGCGCGTTGACGCCCCAGTTGATCATGGAGACGAAGCGGTTGCGGAAGCCCACGAGGAAGAGGACGTGGACGGCCAGCCACAGCAGCCAGCCGATGAAGCCGGTGACCTCGACCTTGCCCATCTTCACCACGGCGTTGAAGCGGGAGACGATCGCCATGGAGCCCTTGTCGAAGTACTCGAAGGTGGGGCGCTCGTCGACGGCGGTGCGGCCGGCGACCTGGTCGGCGATCTGCTCGGCGGCGTACTGGCCACCCTGGATGGCGACCTGGGCGACGCCCGGCAGGTTCTTGTAGTTGGACATGTCGCCGATGACGAAGACGTTGCGGTGCTCGCCGACGGTGAGGTCGTCGTTGACCATGACGCGGCCGGCGCGGTCCATCTCGACGCCTGCCTGCTCGGCGACGAGGCGGCCCAGCGGGGAGGCGGCGACGCCGGCGGACCAGATTTTGGTGAAGGCCTCGATGGTGGTCTCGGAGCCGTCGATCATGGACTTGTAGGTGACGGTCTTGTCGTCGACGTGGGTGACCATCGCGTTGAGCTTGACGGTGACGCCGAGCTTCTCCAGCTGGCGCTGGGCGGTGCGGCCCAGGCGCTTGCCGAAGGGCGGGAGGACCTGCGGGGCGCCGTCGAGAAGCAGGATCTTGGCGGCGGAGGTGGAGAAGTTGGAATACTCGCCGACGAGGGTGCGGTGGGAGAGCTCGGCGAGCTGGCCGGCGAGTTCGACGCCGGTCGGGCCGGCGCCGACGATGACGAAGGTGAGGAGGCGCTCACGCTGCGCGGGGTCCTTGGCGAGTTCGGCGCGCTCGAAGGCGCCGATGACGCGGGCGCGGATCTCGAGGGCGTCGTCGATGGTCTTCATGCCCGGTGCGAACTCTGCGAAGTGGTCGTTGCCGAAGTAGGACTGGGAGGCGCCGGCGGCGACGATGAGGGAGTCGTACTCGAACTCACGGGTGTAGGCGCCGAGGGAGGTGGTGACGACCTGACGCTCGAGGTCGATGTCGGTCACCTCGCCCTTGACCACGTTGGCGTTCTCCTGGCCCTTGAGTACCTGGCGGGTCGACGGGGCGATCTCGCCGGAGGACAGGATGCCGGTGGCTACCTGGTACAGGAGCGGCTGGAAGAGGTGGTGGTTCGTGCGGTCGATGATGGTGACATCGACGTCTGCGTTCTTCAGCTCCTGGGCCGCAAATAGGCCACCGAAGCCAGAGCCGATGATGACCACGTGATGGCGGCCGCCCTCAGGACGGAAAGGGGTGTTCGTCATGAAATTAGAGTTCCTCATCTACTTCGCGGGAAACAACGGGCTCCATCGTATATGGTTCCCCGTTTGAACAAAGTCCCGGGCAGTGGACAGTTGCGAAGCCACCCCGGTTCCGGGCGTGGAGGCGGTCGCGCCTTCCCGTTTCCCGCGGGGGAGGGGGATAGGATCGGACGCTGTGAGACATCCACATCTGGCGGCGATCGACGCGGAGGCGTGGCCCGGCGTGGCGGACGTCCCCGCCGGGCGTCTCGTTGACCTGCGCGCACGCGTCGCGGAGGCCGGTTTCGCGCGGGCCTGCGCGGCCGCCGGACTGGATCTCGACCCGGAGGGCGCCCCGGATCTCGTCGTCGAGCATGACGCGCTCTTCCCCCGGCTGGCTGTATCCGGCTGGCTGGGTCTGGCGGAGAGTTTCATGGCCGGGGAGTGGCGTTCGGAGCGGCTCGTGGATGTGCTGGAGGCGCTCATCTCCACCGGTTACCGCCCGCAGCTCGGGGGTCGGCCGCTGCCGCCCCGCCCGTACGGGGGTGGTGAGCTGCCCACGGAGCTGGTGCGGCTCAGCTCCGGTGACGGGCTGAGCGCCTTCGGCGGGGTCTTCGCGTCGGGCGTGCCGACGACCGTGCGCACCGCCGTCCCCAACCACGGGCGCGGCCCCGCCACACACTTCGTTGACCTGACCACGTTCTCCGCCCCGGCGGCCGTCGACAGGGAGGATCTGGGCGATGCGCAGACCCGCGCCGTCACGATGCTTCTCGACGCCGCCCGCGTCACCGCCGGCACCCATCTGCTGGAGTACGCCACCTCGGGCGGCGCCGTGGCGATCCGGGCGGCGCACCGGCGGGCGACCGTCGACACGCTCACCGCGGACCCCGCGCAGGCGCGGGCGGTGGGGGAGCAGCTGCTGCTCGCGGGCGTGGAGCCCTCGGTGCACGTCTCGGTGATCGACACCCCGGTGCCGGGCCCCCGCGAGTGGCGGGGCAGCTACGACGCGATCGTGTCGGTGGAGAAGCTGGAGATGCTCAGCGAGGGCAACCGGGTGCGCTACATCCGGGCACTTGACCGGCTGCTTACCATCGGCGGCTACGCCACCATGCAGTCGGTCACGGCCACGGACGCGTTGTCCCCGGTGGCCCGCCAGGCGCTCGGGGTGCTGCGTGCCTACGTGTGGCCGGGCCTGGACTACCCGACGGCCGAGGACGTCCACCGCCTCGCCGACCGGGAGTCGGGGCTGCGGGTCATCGCCCAGACGCACGTCGGCAGCCATCACGAGCAGTCCCTGGCGATGCAGCGCTCCCTGTTCGAGGGACACACCCGGGAGGCGGCGGCCGCCGGCTTCGACATCGCGTACCGACGCCTGTGGATCTACCAGTTCGCCCTGCGTGAGGCGCTGTTCCGGCTGGGCATGCTGGACACCGTCCAGTTCACGCTCACGCACCGCAATCGGCAGGGACGCCGCTGAGCTGGCACCATGGGGACATGACCACACGTGAGCCCACCGGTTACCTGTCCACCGGCGTCATCGGCCCCGAGCTGATCATCACCCGCCGTATCCCCTTCGTCATCGACGCGGTCTGGAACCAGATCACCGACCCCGCGTTGCTCGGCACCTGGTACGGCAGCTACGAGGGTGATCCCGCCACGGGCACCGTCGTCCTCACCACCCGGGAGGCCCCGGAGCAGCCCGGTGACGTGCGGATCCAGCACTGCGAGGCCCCCAACGCCCTGGCGGTGACGCTGGAGAGCCCGGCGGGGGACTGGGTGCTGTCCGTCACCCTGAGCGCCGCGGGGGAGGAGACGGACCTGGAGTTCCGCCAGCGTCTCGACGACCTCGGGTACGAGGCCGCCGACATCGGCCCCGGCTGGGAGTACTACCTCGACCGCCTCATCGTGGCCCTCGAGGGCGGTGACCCGGACTCGCTGCGGTGGGAGGACTACCACCCGGTCCTGTGCGCCCACTACGGTCGTGAGCTCCCCGAGGAGCCCGGTCAGATGCCCGCGGAGAACTAGACCTCGACCGCCACGGGGTCCAGGTACAGGGCCTCCGCGTTCCTGTGGAACACGGCCTCCAGGTGCTCGGGGCCGATGGTGTCCCGGAGCATCTCCAGGTCCGAGTCGGCGAAGGGCCGCTCGGCGCGCGTCGAGGGCAGGTCCGTGCCCGCCATGAGGGCCGTCGGGTCGACGTCCATGATCGCCCGGATCGCGTCAACCGCCGGGAAGTCCAGCCGCCCGAAGCCCGTGGCCTTCACCTTCACGCCCGCCTCGACGAGGCGCAGCAGATGGGGGAGACCCTCCCGGCTCATTCCCATGTGATCGATGCTCACCGACGGCAGGGCCGCCAGCGTGTCGTGGAGCTCGGGGAGATGACGGGAGTCGACGTAGAGCTCCGCGTGCCACTCGGCCACGTCGTAGGCGTGCCGGGCGAGGCTGTCGAGGGCCTCCGGGGTGACGGAACCGCAGCGGGCGAGGTTGAAGCGGACGGCGCGGATGCCGCGGGCGTCGAGACGCAGGATCTCCGAGTCGGAGATGTCCCCGGGCACCTGCGCGACACCGACGAAGTTCGGTCCGAGCTTCCGGAGCGCCGCGACCAGGTGGCCCGTGTCGAAACCGTGGAAGGAACCGGCAACGACCGCGCCGCCGATGACGTTGAGCCCCTTGACCCGCTGCACGTAGTCATCGACGGAGAAGGGTGGCGGGATGAACCCACGGTTCGGGACCAGGGGGTGCCGGGGGTCGATGATGTGCAGGTGCGAGTCGAACAACGGGGAGAGCATGCACCCATTGTTGCACTTCGTCGGACATCTGTCCGGGTCCTGGTGGGGCGGCGGGTCTTGATGCGAAATGACATAATGTACATTATCGGCGCATTGGGGGTGGCTGGGGATTCACCCGGAATCGGTGCCTCCGGGACCTCCTGCATGGCTCGGCTCAATGTCCCTGCGCCCTGACCCTCCGTGACGCGCCCGGCCGCTTGCCGACGCTCCGCGCGTCCCACGCGCTCCGGGCCGGCGCGATGTCCCCGGTCCGCCCGGGCGTCGAAAAGCGAAATCTCCCTGAGGTCATATCCCGCCTCAGGGACGAAAAGGCCCGGTGGCCGCGTTTCTTCCGTGACCCCGGACCCGTCCCCGTTTCGTCACTGTGACGTAACTTGCGTGGGAAAACCTATCTGTCGCCGCGCTGCCTGTACGCCATCCAGAGCTGCCAGATGGACACCAGGACCAGGACGCCGGCCAGGATGCCGATGAACCAGTACCCCTGCCACGAGACGAAGATGCCGAACACCAGCATCACGATGAGGCGGATCCAGATCGCCGGGATCATGCGGGACGGGTTCATGTGGCTCCCCTACTTCTCGAGCGCGAGACGGATGTTCAGCTCACCCGTGTCGTCGATCTTGGCGGCGACGAACTCCGGGGACTCCACGCCGTACTCGTTGCGGTTGATCAGGACGTCACCGGCGACGATGATGCGGTCGCCGTCGCGGAGGACGTCGAACTCGTGGACCAGCGGGCGGGTCTCGCCGCGGATCTCCATCTCGCCGGTGAGGGTCACCTTTCCGGGGGTGCCGTTGCCGGGAACCTCGGAGAGGTCGACGGGCTCGGTGATCGAGAAGGTGGCCGTCGGGAACTGGTTGGTGTGGAAGATCTTGTTGCGCACGTTGATGTCGCGGCGCTCGTTGTCGGTGGAGATCTCGTTCATGTCGACGACGACCTCACCGGCCTTGAGGGTGCCCTCCTCGATGGTGGCCCAGCCCTCGACGGCCTGGGTGGACCCGGAGGTGGAACGGCGGTCCGACGGCAGGATCTCGAAGAAGGTGAAGCCGACCGACGTGGTGTTCTGGCCACGGTAGTGGGCGACGTGCCACTCCCCGTTGACGTCGGTGGTCGCGGGCTTCGCACCCTGGGAATTCATCCCCTCGGTCTTGATGCCGGGGCCCATCGCCAGTGCGAGCAGGGTCGGCACGACCGCCACGAGGGCGAGCACCACGATGAGGATCACGAAGATCGCGATGACGACCTTGCTGGCGGACTTGTTCTGGGTGGTCATACCCGTAGTTACCTCAACTTCTCGATCGTCCGTGCGAGTGCCACGAGTTCGGAGCACAGGACGCGGATCTCCTCCGGTTCGGCGCCCTCCGCAGATGCGGTGGCGACGTCTTCAGCCGCGCAACGCAGCTCGAAGAGTGAGTCTCGCAGGGCGGCTGCGCGGTCCGGATGAATGATAACCGCTTCCGCCGGGATACTGGTACCTGAGACACTCTGACGTTGTTCATATGCCCGCTGTTTACAGGATCTGCTGCAGTACTTCCGGGGGCGGCCGCGGCCGGTGAGGACCAGCTCCTTGCCGCACCACGCGCAGGACACCGCGGGATTGGTCGGGGATATCGTCACGTGACCACCATAACTGATCTCCGGAGGTCTTGGCGGGAACAAAACGGGCGGCTCGTCCGTTATAGTGGTACGTCTACCAGTGAACAAACGAAAAGGATGATGCCGCAATGGCAGATCGCGTACTCCGCGGCAGTCGAATGGGTGCCGTCAGCTACGAAACTGACCGCGACCACGACCTTGCTCCGCGCCAGATGGTGAAGTACCGCACCGCGAACGGTGAGATCTACGAGGTCCCGTTCGCCGACGATGCGGAGATCCCCGAGGAGTGGATGTGCAAGAACGGCCAGCTGGGCACCCTCGTCGAGGGTGAGGGCGTTGAGTCCAAGCCGGTGAAGCCGCCGCGCACCCACTGGGACATGCTCCTGGAGCGTCGTACGCTCGAGGAGCTGGATGTCCTGCTGGAGGAGCGCATCGAGCTCCTCCGCAAGCGCCGTCGCGCGGCCTCCCGCCTGCTCAAGGAGCAGCAGGCGCAGGAGGCGGCTGAGCAGGGCTAGTCCCCCGCTTGTCGACGTCCCCCCGTCACTCCCCTCCCACCCCCGGGAGGGGAGTTTCTGTTTTCTAGCGCAGGCGGCTGCGCTTCCAGTGGCGGTACTCGTGCTGGAACATGCGGCGGGTCACGCTGAAGATGTCACACAGCTGCTCGAGGCGGTGGCGGACACCCCAGCGGGTGACCTCGGCCAGCGAGGACTTGACGAAGCTGCCGTCCAGCTTGGACTCGCCGATCTCCCGCTCGGTGAAGGTGATCGGGACCTCGCGGACGTCGAAACCGCCGGAGACGGCACGCCACGCCAGGTCGACCTGGAAGATGTAGCCGGCGTTGGAGAGCTCGTCGAGGTCGAGGGACTCGATGACGTCGCGGCGGTAGGCGCGGTAGCCGGCGGTCATGTCGGTGAGCCCGGCGCCCAGCATGAGCGAGATGTAGATGTTGCCGCCCTTGGACAGGATCCAGCGCTTCTTCGGCCAGTTCACGACCTTGCCGCCCGGTACGTAGCGGGAGCCGATGACGACGTCGGCGCCGTCGTCGATCTCGTCGAGAAGC
>Ga0123328_1004943_pt1 | contig 10656 bp, 13 predicted proteins | sample BioC12SIPDNA_2_FD_89702 | JGI IMG/M metagenome (GOLD analysis project Ga0123328, IMG submission 89702) | Anaerobic biogas reactor microbial communites from Washington, USA - Biogas_R1_A C12 SIP DNA | ecosystem: Engineered > Bioreactor > Anaerobic > Unclassified | place: Washington, USA...
ACAATTTTATTTAAGTTGTCTTCCGTGACATTTATTGCATCCCTAAGCCTGTCTGGGTCAACCCACATACCATTTTCTTCAATCTCTGTGAATATTTCACTGCCTTTCTCGAGTAAATGCTCATAAATTTTCCAAGCTCTGGGATCAGATTTAAGTTTCTCTTCCTCCAATGGGCATATTTGTCTTGAGTAATATGCGTCTAAAGCATTATATTTCATTATCTTCTTAAGATCAAGCTGGTGATATTTTCTTACTACATCGTTAATGTCGTCCGTTACTGGGTCAAATTTTGGGAAAGATATGTCTTTGTCATACTCCCCCGAATTACACCACAACTGTGCTTGATATTTGAGACCATGAGGTATATTCTCATCAGACGCGTAGCTCATTAACATATTATCTCTCTTGAAATTGACATGAGCGTCCAATTTAGCATGTACCCATTTCTGGTCAAATTTATAATTGTTCCCGGAGTAATAAAAACCATTGCTCGGATTTAAGAATGGCTTAATATATTGCATTAGCTTAGGTATCTGGTTTCTCCATGGAGACTGAGGATGTGATAAAGGAATACTCCATGTTATATTGTCATCCACACAGATACCCATGCACATGATGCCTGTCTCAGGTCTCCAATAGTCAAAAGTTATGGTCTCTAAATCTAGTGCACCCCAGTTTCCTGGCTTATTAATCCTATCATTCATATGAGCTACAAACTCTTTGAGTGTTTCAACATTGGTGACTAATTTAACTATTGGCTTATATGCCTTAGGTTCCTTACCTATAATACGACAAGCTTTAACAATGTCAGCTTCAAACTGATGAGTGTATTTAGGCGACCTTAATACAGCTGATGGAGCGTAAGTTGGAATCAATACAGACTCTTCATAAGTTAAATCTTTACCTCTCCAACTAGAAATACCCGAATGTCTGGTCAAAGCTTTTAGCACTGTGTTACCTAAAGTGATGATTACTCTTGGCTTATAATAAGCTATCTCTTGAAGTAAATTTTGTTTACAAGCTTCTATCCACTCTTTATTCGGCTCATCAGCTTCATACCTACATTTGATTAAATTGGTGTAATAGAACTTCTTTACGCCATATGCAGCTAAATTATCTCTCAGAAACTTAGCCGCGGGCCCATCTAAGAGGTCTCCTGACATCTCTTCTTCAATAGAAGGAGTTTCTCCTATTACCATTAAATCAATAGGAGGCTTATCATTATATGGCATGTATAACCCTACCGATGATGTATATTCACATAAATCACATGAGTTACACTTCAAGTTGGCCAATTGTCTCAACTCCTCCCTCTAATAATATCATGCGCCGTTTGGATAACTCCATCTTAGTCAAGTCTCTTGGGTATATGTGACCATAAATAACTGACTCAATTTTAACTCTAGACGAAGTTTGATTAATAAAGGCTATGTATTCACAGCACTTTTTGCACGGAAGGTGAGTGACAAACAGCTCTACAATAAGCTTTTCTTTAGTGTTAGCCAATATTTCCTCAGCAAAATTAATAGCATTAACTTCAGCATGTATGGTCCTTAAACAATGTCCATCTACCAAATCATGGCCTATATCATCACAATGAGGTCCACCGGGTTTAGAACCGTTATAGCCTATAGATATTATTCTTCCTTTATGAGAAATAACGGCTCCAACCTTAGCTCTATCGCAAGTCCCCCTTCTAGCTACAATATGAGCTATTTTCATAAACATTTCTCCTCTGGACATTCTACTCATTTTTCCACCTCCTCTCTGAGCCTTATGAATCTCGGGTGTCTCAATTTACCGTCTTTAGTTTTCTCCATGAACTTAAGTTCCATCCATCTACCGAGATAACAAGGTTTAACCTGATGGTTCTCACTCATTTTAGCTCTCTCTTCATCACTGAATCCTGATACAGTACCTCGAGTACCGTCTTCAAGTTCATACATTATAGCTCCAAACCAACCATTCTCGTACAATTTAGTCAATCTAGTGGTATCTTCTTCGTTAGTTTTTGGGTCACGATAATATTTTTCAGGAGAACATGAACCTACTATTTTAGCGTCTATTGAGTCCACTTTCTTAACTTTATACCAAGTATGGGCAGGTTTCTTTCCTGGAATATACATCGAGTTCAAGTTCTTAAGCATAATACCTTCTTTTCCACAGGAAAATATCTCGTCTAGAAGGTCATACTTGGCTTCTGTGCCGAAATATATTGGTAACGGAATAAGCCATTCAGGGAAATACCTGGATTTAATTGATAAGCCGTGTAACCTCTGTTGCTGGTTCCAACTAAAAACCGTCTTGTTATCATATGCAATAATATCAAAGGCGTTAAATTGGATACCATTTGGTACCTCTACTTGTGACTTATAGCTGACTATTCCAGCTACTTGTGCAGAATCTAGCCCAGGAATAGTTATTTCTGTGTCAATAATACAACCCAAAAGTCCATTAGGAGGTTGCCAATCATTTATATATGGTATACGATGAGTAATGTCTATGGGAGTGTCAGGGGCATCTACTGACGCCCCACGAGTCGTAACTTTAACAACTCCTCCCTTATACAAATGAATTAAGGCTCTTACTCCATCAATCTTTTCTTGGGCTATATACAAGTCATTCTCCATTAATAACTCGAATTTGTCTTTAGCTTGTTTAGCACCCATTGGGAAGATATCCACTTAAAACACTCCCTTCAAATCTTTCCGATATACATGAAGTGAACCAACAAAATGAGTGAAATTACCTGGTTCATAGCCAGTTCTTTTAGCTACATATTCAAGGAGTTTGGTGGCAAGGTATATGTCATTTTCCATATGGGTAGCATAGTCACAACTTCGCATGAAGTATGTGATGTGGAGTTTTCCTCTTCTGAGTTGGAAGAGGTATCCGAGGGAGCAAGGAACTCTAGAAACTCCACCCATATTTCTTGGGTCCAAACATCTATCCCATATCGACAAATATAATTGCCTACTGTCAGGTCGTTCTGAAATCTCTCTGATAAGTCGTTCCACATTGTCTTCAATTCGTTCACTATATGTGTAAGCAAATTTTCCATCATGGAGGAACTCATCCCAGACCTCCTCGCGATGTAAATAAGCTGTACCCGGATTAACTCTTTCACAACTGATTCGTTCATTGAACTCTTCCTCCGCCCATGGCTGTGAAGGATGTAATTGGTCAATAGACTTCACAGCATCAATCACAGTATAAACATAATTCTGAAGCTCTGTAGTCACATAGTCCTCATTGTCTCCTACATATTTGTCTTGCATAGTCTGAGGATGAACTGTAATGCCCATCTCAGCTAGGTCTCTTTTGATCTCGTCTAAAGCTGTTTCAAAGTCCACATATATTCTCATTTCCTACCCCCCTTATATAAAAAGTGGTAAACCAAAACTGTATCCAGTGATTTATATGCTCCGTTCTTAATGAACTCCTGGGTTGATGGTGTGATAGCTGCCAATGAATACCCTAAATCCAGCAATACATTTACAGCCTCTTCAGTCGGGTTTACTCTCATAAGGTATTTAGTCATTTGCTTGTCTTGTTCCATTTGTTTCTTGATAGCCTCATTTATCGTCTTATCCGTTATCTCTTGAGAGGTTTCTTTCTTAGCCATTATACTGCTCCTTTCGCATTAAACATTTCTTCCTCCTCGGCATAGTCTATTACTTGGTTTATGTAATCTATGTCAGGAAGTCTCAATTCTTTTGTAGGAATAGCCTTCTTTGGTTCCATCTCCCCTCTCATAATTTTATATGCCTCTATAGGTCTCCTCTGAACCTTAAAATTCATGTAGCCTTCATTGATAAATGACTTAAAATATCTTCGGATAGTACCCCATTGCCATTCAGATAATTTCTCGGGCTTAGGGGTTGACATATCCATAGATAGGGGCATGTTATTTATCAACCAATCTTCTTTCTTCTCCATTATTAAAAATAACGGCATTGAAGTTATAGATTGATATGAAGAGACCATGTGCCAATATACTCGGCATTCATCTGTGTCAAAACCAATTATGTAGCCTATTTCTCTCAACAGTACATGAATGAATATAAGATCCATAAACCATCTCATAGTCAATTCACTAGCTCGAGTAAACACTTCAGCATGCCAACCTTGAACTTGATTGTACCCAACTGTAAGTGACATTAAACAAGCCCCAGAGGCATTTCTTCTCTTGTTAAAGTTCATCCCTATATCGGGTATGTACTTCTTATGTTTTCCTCCTTTATTCTTGTAATGCAATAGCCGAGCACACATCACAGCTAATTCATCATTGTCTAAGTATGTACGGATAAGTTGTTTCCATTTAGATGGTGTATAATTAATCTCAGACATGTCCATATCACAATTGGCTGTCTCAAATATTAACTCCACATGGAACTTATGGGCGGTTACTTGACCCCTAACATAGTCATATATATCATGGAAGAATAAATAGTCGTTAAGTTTGAAGTAACCTTCTCTAAAATTATTAGCCCTTACTTTCATATTTCCTCCTTAATATTTAGACTCTTGCCTAAATTGATTGACTTTATTCTTCCGGAAATACAAGTCATAAATGTCTTCTTCAAATTCTACCCCAGCAGCTGCAAAACAACTTATGAGAGATTCAAAAGCTATATACATATGAAAACCGAACCTTTCAACATCTGTGAGCATTTGAGTTTGTTTCCACGGCTTGTTCTTCAAACAATTACAAGCTAGACCCAATTGAAGAACTGTATCTAATATGCGCTCATTTATCTGTCTGTCGCCCCACTCTGGCCTTAATTCAAACCCCAATTCATTATGGCTTATACCACACATAAGGCATAATTCTACCATGAAATGCAATGCATCGGCTAATTCCTCTTTAGTATGCTCATCATCGTGTAAGAGATAAGCTTCATACGCTTCCATAAGCTCTTCAGTAATCCTCCATGCGAAGTCTTTTATCCTGTGTTGTCCAAACTTGTCATGCAAGTTAACCCTTAAGCTTTCGCCAACTATGAAGCCATTAGCTTTTTCAATAGGATGATACTTCTCAGCTAATTCCTTTTGCTTCGTAAAAATGTCTCCTAATAGGTCTACCGGATATTCGTCGGGTGAGCTAAAGTTGTTGATGTTCATTTTACTTCCTCCTTAAGGTAATGTTTTATTACACTCTTAACGAGAGTATAATCTGGGTCAAAATTGTAATTGAAGATATATAGCGGTGCTTCACTAAAAGGACGGTCATGTATTACACTATAATATTCTTTCCTTACCATTAGGTTCTCGGGCAAATTAGGGTATTGTTCTCTCCGATTGTATGTAGATACAATAGAGTCAACTCCCGGATCAGTAATGATTAGCAATGGTTTTACATTACCATATATAGTGTATATGGAACCTAAATCCAAAAGGGATAAACTCACTTTTCCTCTCATTACGGGACCATACGCTAACTCATCAATAAAACATCTATCTATTATACCATTACTCGGGCTAGTCAATAATGTTTTCCTGATCCAATTAGCATACTCTTCAGGATGTTCCCATGGAGGTAACACATTAAACTTAGGGATTCTGACTAAATTCGTACTTGCCAATAAGTGACTAATCAATGAAGTCTTGCCAGAATTGTCTGGCCCAGATACAATAATCATAGTGTCCTCCTTTTGTATTATATGCATATTATATCATACCTTGTTAACCCATTAAAACGATAATTAAAAATCAGGCGCTAATATTTCCTTATACCTTCTCTTATCTATGAGTACATCAGTGAAGTTCTTCTTTTGCTCTATCACGGTATATATCTTACGGTCTATTGTGCCTTTAACCACAAGTCTAAATATCCTCACAGGTTTAGTTTGTCCAGTCCTGTGGAGCCTCTTCAACCATTGGAAATAGTCATCCCATTTGTAAGTGGAAGAGTATAATATTCCAACATCACCAGCTGTCAATGTCATTGAAGTAGCTGCAGATATTTGAAATATTATAACTTTACATTTTGGGTCTTCTTGAAAGTCCCTTTTTATCTGAGCTCTCTCTTCTCCTGAAACCCCTCCTTTTATAACTCTGTAGTTTATTTTTTTCACATTGAGCCATGCAGATATAGCTGATATCTCTACCAAGAATGCACATGCTACTATAACTTTATGGCCCTGTTCTAGTTGTTCAAGGAGCAGATCTTTGAATACTTCAAGCTTCTCCTGTTCTCCAATGTTATATACTGTGGTCTCTTTTATCGGTTTATCTCCGTCTAGTCCAACAACTTTAGTTTGTTGTAAAAACCCTCCAGATATCTGATGGAGTTTCATAGCCTTCACAGCTGCCATCCTGGCATCTACTGTGTCTCCTGATTCTAGTTCTGCTACAGCTTCTTCAGCCATTTGTTTATATACTTTCTTTGAACCTTCACCAAATATGATGGGGATATCTTTAATGATTAACGGTGGTAAATTGGGGCTCTCTGTGTCTTTAGCTCTAGCAGCTATAGATAATATTTTTCCTTGAAACTCATCCATGTTATGCCAACGAATTGGCTTATTCTTGAATGTAGGGTGAAAATCTGCATATCTTCTAGCTACTCTCCACCAGTCACGAGTAGTCCTTAAGTCGCCAAATACCCTAGGATCCAATATATTGTATTGACTTATGACATCCAAAGGGTTCTTAGGCATTAATGTACCGGTCAAACCCAATACATAACTACTAGCATCAGCTATTCTCTTAGTAGCTTTACTTCTACCCGAGTTGATGCTTTTACAATTATGCAACTCATCTATTATAGCTATACCATTAGAGTAATGACGAAGTAATATCTTCATTATCTCATCATTCTTTATAGTGTCAAAAGTAGCTATAATTACTTGTGGCCCTTTGTGTTGACAAACTGACTTTAACTTCTTTACTCTTTCTGGCATTTTACCAACTAATGGGGTTATGAGATATGGTATATCATCTGGGCAATCCAAATACCACTCATCATCCCATACCCCCATGGCTGACAATGGGCATACAATAATGACTTTGTCTTTACCCTCCTTAAGTAATTTTATTACACAGAAGTCTATAGCCACTTTAGTTTTACCAAGTCCTGGGTCAAATATAATAGCCGTAGACCTCTGTGTCAGTGCTCGTTTAAGAGCCCTACCTTGATAACTATATGTCTTTCGTTTGAAAACATACTTCATCTTTTACTCCTTGTGAAAACCATAAAAATTCAAATCCTCTGTCTGCTCTATCAGCCTCAAACTTCTGAAATAGTCTTGGTGCTTAGCTACAGCTGGCGTCATGAAGAACAGTAAATCTTGGTTATTTCCTGTCAAGATGGCATCATTTACAGCTGAATAGGTATCATCAGTAGCATCAGTCTCATAAGCTGTGCCGTCTCCTATAGGACTAAATTGACTTGGAGCTGTCATAACTTCCATGATATTATTACCAAATTTGTCAGGGTATCTCACCCTATTAAGTATAACTGCTGCTACTTTAGTTTTTATAAAGTTATCTTGGTTACCAGCTTCAGCTTCTACTAAACGACACATTAACTCATAGTCCCAAGTAGATATAGCAAAAGATCTCCAAGCACTAGCTCTTTGATGTTCTAGCCTTAAATCCTCCTTTAAGTTTACGGTCTCCCTATACAATACCTCATTGGTATCTCTAGTTATGTCATACATACGACTTAGTCTATCGTATGCCTCCATAGCCGAGTCCCTATCTTTAATTACTTCATTATAGCCCAAACAATAAAACAAAATACATGCACAAGCTATAGCTATTAGAGTCATAGCAATCTGGGGCCCTGTCATTTTCATACACTCTCCTTTCTCTTGAAACTGAGAAGATAATCTTCATACTCCTTCTTAAATATACCATTATACTTCTTGACATAAAAGTCACTGTCTGACATACCACAAACTGGACATTTGTTAACTCCCAATCTCTGGTCATTTACAAAAGCTCGGGGCTTGATACAATAAGGACACCACATCTCATACCTCTTAATGTGTATGCCTTTCTTCGGGCCATAAGCTCGGGTTCCTGATACCAAGTCAATATGCATAGCTTGCTCTGTGTCAGCCTCTTTGAGCTCTTTTGCATATTCTTTAGCTTTGTTGAATACCTTAAGATTGTCTTCCCCCTTAAGTCTTATGATTCTCTTCGTACCTAAATAACGGATTACGATCTTCCAAATAAACATAAGAATCACCCCTTAATCATTTTATACATTAATTATATCATACAATGCATCTTGGTATGACCAAAATTGTCATTTTCGTGACTTCATTTTTTCCCTAAATGTTCTAATATAATCAATGTAATCATTATCCCGTCCTCTCTCTTGTTTCTGAGCTTTCTTCTTGTCGGACCATTTTATGTATTTCTCACAAGTAGAGTGACAACTCACACTCCTGTCATAACAATCCCTGCATGGGCAACTCATGTTACTCCTCCTTCCTAGGAAATAAAATGTCTCCTATAGTGCTATCTAATTCAGTCTCCTCTATTTTCTCCCTGTGGGCTAGCCTATTTTGCTTAGCTTTTTTATCCTTCCTATTCCAAGCTTCTCTTTGTTCTTGATAAGTTATGTTCTTACGGTATTTACCTTGCTTTTTCTTATATTCAAACATAACCTCAGGGTCAGATAAATGGTCAAACAAGTTGTCAGACACAACATAAGCTATTTTCCTGAGATACGGGATATTGAGTTTCCATACACCCGGCTTTATGCTTTTTAATATGCCCATTTTGCCCATTTTAATAAGCAATCTATCACAGGATACTTCTATCTCTTTCCTCCTGACTATGTGATTCGGATCTCTTAATCCCTTTATGATAATGTAGCACATTCTACCTCTCATGTGAGGAGCTAAAGTCAATAATTCACTAGGATCTCTGTCCGTCATTACCCTCCATCTCCTTGATAATTGTCTTGAGTTGTTCCGTCACTGGACAACTTCCTTGACATGCCAACACCATTCTCAATTGTGAACCATGCTTAATTTGGAACCCAGCTGATTGCCTGTGTCCACCGCCGCCAACTCCTCTAGCCATTTCACCGAGATTAAGATTCCCTCTTCCTCTTAATGACACTTCATTAGCTACGAAGTTTATGGACATAACATACTCTATCTCTTTATAATAAGCTAACACTGCATTACATGTCTCACTGATATATTTATCAGTGACTATCATTGCATACTTATTGCCCATGGCGTCAATATATATACTGGCCGATTTCACAGCTGCTTTAATGAAGTTTTGTATTTTCTCCTCCTCAAGCTCTAGTAACAACTTTTCGGTTTTGTCTAATTTGGTTGTTGACTTATTTAAGAACCTTCCGAAGAACCTGTCAAGACCATAAATACCTAACAACCTGTTTAAGTTCTTAGCTTCATCGCTGGGACCTTTTCCCCGACCCCAAGTATCATAGTCGTCAATTAATTCGACCAAGGGCAACATATCTTGTATATTGAATCTAGTACTCATAACTTCATACATGAGCATGGTAGCTGATTTAGATGTATCCACTAATGACCATTCATACTTCTCAGCTATCCATTTAGCTGTGATATGATGGTCTATCATCTCGAAGTTACCCCTCTTGTTTACAGTCTCCAGCAATTCCTTATCACTAAGAGACATGTCCGACATCATTACCGAGGTCGTATCATCATTCTTTATGACCTCCCTCGTGACTTTGTCAGCCTCCCTGTAGCTAACAAAATAATTCTTTACATCAGGGAAACATTTGTTAAATACTAGAGCACAACCAATACCGTCTAAGTCAGTATGAGTAATCAAAACCCTTTTGGACAGCTCATTGTATAAATCTTCACTCATTTTCGTCATCATCTAATCCTCCCAAATATGTATACTTCTTCTTGTCATAAGATAAATAACCCTTAGCTCTTAGGTATGATACCTCTTGACTAACCATTTTCTTGTCTAACCCCCTAGATAGCTCCGCTAAAGACTTCGGACCTTCTCTCAATCTTTGTAACAAGTCAGCCCTAATATCTTTGCTTTGACCATTTTTCACCTCCACTTCGTCAGCTATTATAACAGGTTTATATAAGTCACTCCCCGGCTCACCCATAACAAATTGAATTTTCACAGGAGGTAATGTGCCATATGACCTCGGGAACTCTCGGTAAAATGTAACCGTATTCTCCTCTGAGTCATTGGTTTGAGCATTAATTTGAGAATCTACCCATGCTCTAAATGCCTGTGAACCTAACATTCTTGTATCTCTTGACCCTTTAGTATTTTTATTCCAATGGTGTAACACAACTACTGCACAATTATATGGTTTAGCTAATCTGTGAAGCAGCCAATTCATCATTGGAGCTACTTCTTTCATGGAGTTCTCATCTACACCACTCATCATCATATACAATGAGTCAAGTATAACCATTTTTGGTCTGTACTCTTTAACTGTATTCTCTAGCCATTCTTTGTCTTTTTCATCAGTCAAATTTAAGTTATAATCCACTGAATAAAATGGTATAGGTTTTTCCCTGAACTCTATCTTACCATCAACCTCTATTGCATCAACTACAGTCTCAATACCTTTATAAGCCAACATTTTCTGCAACCTGTCATCTATAGACCAGTCCGGGTTTTCATTCTGGATATACAAAACTGTACCACTTGTATGAACTGGGT
>Ga0123328_1004945_pt1 | contig 10655 bp, 8 predicted proteins | sample BioC12SIPDNA_2_FD_89702 | JGI IMG/M metagenome (GOLD analysis project Ga0123328, IMG submission 89702) | Anaerobic biogas reactor microbial communites from Washington, USA - Biogas_R1_A C12 SIP DNA | ecosystem: Engineered > Bioreactor > Anaerobic > Unclassified | place: Washington, USA...
AGACGGGCTATCACGTCACCGGCCTGAACATCCCGCGCGATTGGGCGCCGCAGTTCGTGACCGATATCGCTGAGGCGCCAGACGGGGCGCGCTGCGCTCGCTGCGAGCGCGGGCGGCTTCGCATCACACGGGCGATCGAACTCGGTCACTGTTTCAAGCTCGGCACGCGCTACAGCGAGCCGGTCGGAATCCATTATCACGGCGAGGACGGCGCGTTGCACCCGGTTGTGCTTGGCAGCTATGGGATCGGGTTGGAGCGGCTGATGGCGGTCGCGATTGAAGCGCACTACGACGACTGGGGCATCATCTGGCCGCCGAACATCGCGCCGTTTGACACGCATATTGTCGCGCTCGGCAAAGAACCGGAGACACTCGCGCTCGCCGCACGGCTGGCGGACGACCTCGAACGCGCCGGGTTTGCGGTCTTGCTGGATGACCGGAGCGAGTCACCGGGCGTGAAGTTCGCGGATGCGGACCTGATCGGCGCCCCTCTGCGGCTGACGGTCAGCCAGAAGGCGCTGGCGCAAGGCGGCGTCGAGGCGAAGTGGCGCGACGCCCGCGAGCGGCAGATTGTCTCGCTGGACGCGGTGGCGGACCTGCTGCGGACGCGGACAATCGGAAGCGGAGCAGGGCGCTAGATGCCCGCCGCGCCGCCGGTGTGTCTACGCGAGACGCACTCTTGCAGGCCGCCGGGCGGTGTGATATACTTGTGTCACTTAGTTGAACAGCCAACGCGAAAAGTGGGCAGCCCCCACTTTTCGTTGTATATGACCATTTTAAGACGACCGACAACAGCAGAGGAAATGGGAGTCCGGCAGGACAGAGAGAAATGAAGAACGACTTCACCCTGGCCTTTAACGAAATCGTTGACGAGCGCGCGCTGCCGCGCGAGGTGGTGCTGGAAGCGCTGTCACAGGCGCTGGTGTCTGCCTACCGGCGCGATGCAGGCGTTTCGTCGAACCAGCAGGTCGAGGCGACGATCGACCCCACCGGCCAAATGCGCATTCTGCTCGAAAAAGAGGTGGTCGAGTCGGTCGAGAGCGAGCAGACCGAGGTCGCGCTCGACGAAGCGCGCGAGCACCATCCGGACGCCGAACTGGGCGATCTGGTGATGGTCCCGGTGCAGACGAAAGCGAGCTTCGGGCGCATCGCCGCGCAGACGGCCAAGCAGGTGATCCTGCAGCGCATCCGCGAGGCCGAGCGCGAGACGCTCTATAGCGAGTTTGTCGAGCGTGAGGGCGATCTCATCACCGGCACGGTGCAAAGCGTCTCGGGCGGGACGATCACGCTCAGCCTGGGCCGCGCCGAGGCGGTCATGCCGCGCAACCAGCAGATCCCGAAGGAGCGCTATCGCCCGCACGACAAGGTCCGCGCCCTGCTGCTCGAAGTCAAGCGCAACAGCCGCGGCCCGCAGATCGTGGTGAGCCGCGCGCACAAGATGATGCTGCGCCGCCTGCTTGAGTACGAAGTGCCCGAAATCTACAACGGGCAGGTGGAGATCAAGAATATCGCGCGCGAAGCCGGGCACCGCTCGAAGGTCGCTGTCGCCGCGTTGCAAGAAGGCGTGGACCCGGTCGGCGCGTGTGTCGGGATGCGCGGCATCCGTATTCAGAACATCGTCAAGGAACTGAGCGACGAGAAGATCGACGTGATCGAGTGGAACGCCGATCCCGCGATCTTCATCGCCAAGGCGCTCAGCCCGGCGCGTGTCAGCGATATGCTGCTTGAAGAGGATTTCGACACGGGCCGCACCGCGACCGTGATTGTGCCGGATGACCAGCTTTCGCTGGCGATTGGGCGCGAGGGCCAAAACGCGCGCCTCGCCGCCAAGCTCACGGGCTGGCGGATCGACATCAAGAGCGTGTCGGAGTCGGTGCTCAACGCGTTCGAGCGGCTGGACGAACCGCCGCTGGACACGCTGCGCGAGGAAGACCCGGCGCTGATCGAGGAAGTGACGCGCATCGTTGAGAAGAAGCGCGCCAACCGCCCGATCCCGCCCGAGGAGTTCAAGACGCTCACCGAGTTTGCGAAGGTGGCCGAGCGCAAGCTGCTGGCTGTGCGCGACGAAGCGCGCTCTGAGCGCCGTTCGGCGATGGAAGTGGTGCGCGCTGTCGTGCCAGAGCACGCCTTCCAGATGGAACTCGACGAGCTGGAGCTGGACCACGACATCATGCGCGCGCTTGGCCGCGTGGCAAACGTGGGCGAGCTGATGATGCGGATGCTCTCCGACGAGGAAGGGCTGCGCGCGCTGCTTCAGCAGGGTGGGGCCGCCGATGACGCGATGGAAGCGATCCGCTATGCGCTCGACGATCTGGTGATTCTGCAGCCCCCGACCGAGGAAGACGAGGCTGAGGCGGAAGACGCCGAGGAAATTGAGGAAGCCGTCGCCGAAGCGGAACTTGAAGAGGAAGCGGCTGAGGTAGCGGAAGACGAAGCCGGGCTGGAGCAGTCCGAACCTGCTTCTGTTTTCGAGGAAGATGCGGCGCTGCCCCCGGCGTTTGTCGAGCCGGAGCCGGTGGGGGACGACGAAATCAAGCCACGCCGCAAAGAAAAAGTGGCGCCGCCGCCGGTGGTTGAAGATTTTCAGGAACCGGAGCTGGACGAGATCGAGCGCCGGCGCCAGTCGAAGAAGAAGCGTCGCCAGTTGATCTTCGACGAGGAACGCGGCGAGGTGGTCGCCAAGCGCCGCCGCAAGGGCAGCCGCCAGCGTGGCGCGTGGGACGACGTCGAATAACGGCGTTCTGTGGCAAGGTGAGGCTCTTGACCGTACCAACGCCACGGCGATTCGCGGTTCGAATACCGGTCCGGGGCTCGTATGGTGAAGCGAACTAGTCAACCCCGACGGCGGCACGTCCCGCAGCGCAGTTGCGTGGTGTGCCGCACAACGTCGGACAAGCGCCGCCTGACGCGGATCGTGCGCACGCCGGATGAAGGCGTGCACGTTGATCCGACTGGCAAGCGCAGCGGGCGTGGCGCGTACCTCTGTGACCAGGTGATTTGCTGGGATCGCGCGCTCGCTGGTGATGCGCTGGATCGTGCGCTGCGCACGACACTCACCGAAGATGACCGCGCGCGTATTCGCGCGGCGCGACCTTCGAGCGAAGTCTGATCGCAGCGTGAAGCCACAACACCGGGCGCCATCTGGTCCCGGCTCAACAATTAACGGTATATCCGATAACCACGAAAGGAGGTTAGCGGCACGCGCCGGGAGGCGGCGGGGCTGCTGATCCTATGGCAAAAGAGAAACAAATCCTCGAAATTCCAGACTTTGTGACGGTGCGCGACCTGGCCGATCTGATGGACGCCAGCCCGATTGAGGTGATGAAAGAACTCATCAGCAACGGGATTATGGCGACGATCAATCAGCAGATCGATTACGATACCGCTGCGATTGTTGCGGATGGTATGGGCTTCGAGCCGCAGCCGATCCGCGCACCAGAGCCAACGCGCGAAGAACAGGAAGCCGCGCTGCCTGCGTGGCGCAAGCTGTATTCCGAAGACGACCCGAGCAAGCTCCAGCCGCGCCCGCCTGTGGTGACGGTGTTGGGTCACGTCGATCATGGCAAGACCTCGCTGCTGGACGCGATCCGCGAGGCGCATGTGACCGAATCTGAGGCGGGCGGTATCACGCAGCATATTGGTGCGTACCAGATCGAGCAGGAAGGCCGCGTGGTCACCTTCCTCGACACGCCCGGTCACGAAGCCTTCACCGCGATGCGCTCGCGCGGGGCGCAGGGCGCGGATATCGCGGTGCTGGTCGTCGCGGCGGATGATGGTGTGATGCCAACCACGCGTGAGGCGATTGCGCATGCGCGCGCGGCGGGTGTCCCGATTGTCGTGGCGCTGAACAAGATCGACCGCCCGAATGCCAACCCGGAGCGCGTCAAGCAGCAGCTTGCCGAGCTGGAGCTGAAATCCGACGAGTGGGGCGGCGATACGCTGGTGGTGCCGGTCAGCGCCGTCACGCGTGAAGGCATCGACGACCTGCTGGAAGCGATTCTGCTGGTCGCTGACGAGACTGAGATTCTCGCCAACCCCGATCACACCGCGGCGGGGACAGTCCTCGAAGGCCGCATGGCAAGCGGGCGCGGCCCGGTGGCGACGCTGCTGGTTCAAAACGGCACGCTGCATACCGGCGACGTGATCGTGGCAGGGCTGGCGTCCGGTCGCATCAAGGGCATGTTCGACCAGACGGGCAAGACAATCAAGGAAGCCGCCCCCTCGCAGCCGGTGACGATCATGGGGCTGGACGAGCCACCGCACGCGGGCGATATGTTCCAGGCGGTCAAGACCGTTAAGGAAGCGCGCGCCATCGTCGCCGACCGGCGCGACGAACGCGCTGCTGCCGAGCAGCGCCCGGTGCAGGCTGTGTCGCTGGACGATATTTTCAGCCGCTTCCAGGCGGGCGAAGCGAAAGAGCTTCTGTTGATCATCAAGGTAGACGTGCATGGCTCGCTGGAGCCGGTCGTCAACTCGGTTGAAGAGATTCGGGAAGGCGACTTGACGGTTCGCGTGCTGCACGCGGATGTCGGCGAGATCACCGAGAGCGATGTCAACCTGGCGAGCGCGTCTGGCGCGGTGATCATCGGCTTTAACGTTGGCGCCGACTCGGCTGCCGAGCGCGTCGCGGAGTCGCTGGGGGTGGAGATTCGCACCTACAGCATCATCTACAAGCTGATCGAGAGCGTCGAGCTGGCGCTCAAGGGTATGCTGGAACCGGTTTACGAGGATAAGACCGTTGGTGTGGCCGAGGTGCGCCGTGTGATTCGCGTGCCGCGCCTGGGTAACATCGCGGGGTCGTACGTCCTCGAAGGCGTAGCGCGGCGCAACGCGAAGGCCCGTGTAGTGCGTGATGGCGAGGTTCTGGCCGAGAACGCGAACGTTAGCAGCCTGAAGCGCTTTGAAGAAGACGTGCGCGAGGTCCGCACTGACTTTGAGTGTGGCATCCGCCTGTCGAACTTCGACGCGTTCCAGGAAGGCGATCGGATCGAGTTCTATGTCCGCGAGCGGGTGAACTAACAGACTGATCCCTGCCGCACGGCAGGCGGAATGCGAGCCAGGCGTCGTCATGGTCCCTGGCTCGCGTGCTGTCTGTGCCCGGCGTAGCGCTTGCTCCTGGCGTTGGCAGGCCGCTGAGCGCAGGGTAAATTATGGGTAGGGTGGGCCAGGTAAAGGATGTAACATGAGTATCAAACAAGAGCGAGTCGCCACGCTGATCCGCAATATCCTCAGCACGCTGCTGATGACCAAAGTGACCGATCCGGCGCTGGGCACGGTGACTGTGACCGACGTCAAGATCGATCGTGAGTTTGAATACGCGGATGTGTACGTGCATGCGCTAGATGACCAGGCCGAAGTGATGGCCGGGCTTGCGCGCGCGAGTGGGTTCCTGCGGCGCGAGCTGGCGCAGCGCGTGCGGTTGCGGAACGTGCCCGTGCTGCATTTTCACTGGGACGTGGCGGTAGAGCGCGGCGAGCGGATCGATAGCTTGTTGGACTCGCTCGATCTCCCGCCGGAGCCCGATTCCGAGACACCCAACGAAGAGGGGCAGGACGCTGATGGATTGGAGTGAGGCGAGCGCGCTGGTCGCAAATGCGCAGCGTGTCCTGATCGTGACCCATATCGGGCCGGACGGCGATGCGATTGGCTCCTTAATGGGGCTGGCGAGCGCGCTGCGCGGGCAGGGCAAGTCGGTGATTACAGCGGTCGACGACGGCGTGCCGCCTGATCTGCGCTTTGTCCCTGGTGCAGACGAGGTCCACGCCGTGCTGGATAATGTCGAAGTCGATCTCTGCATCGCGGTCGATTGTGGCGACGAGCGCCGGATGGGCGCCGTCGGTCAGGTGGCGAAGCAGACAGGTCGCCCGCTGATCAACCTGGATCATCACCCGACCAACACGTTTTTCGGCGACGCGAACCTGGTTGATCCGCAGACGGTTGCGGCGGCGGAAGGCGTGCTCGACTGGCTGGACTACATGCAGGTGCCGCTTGACTTGACGACCGCGACCTGCCTGCTGACCGGGCTGGTGACCGACACGTTGTGCTTCCGCACCGACAACGTGACGGTGCGCACGCTCGGCAAGGCGCAGCGGCTGATGGACCTCGGTGCGCCGCTGTCGGAGATCGTGCAGCGGACCGTCAACCGCAAGACCTACGCCGGTCTGCGGTTGTGGCAGGCGGCGATGCCCGGCGTGCAGCTTGAGGATCACGTGATCTGGGCGTCGATCACGCAGGAGATGTTCGATCAGTCCGGCTTTGACGGCACGGACGATGACGGCCTGGTGAGTACGCTGGTGCAGGTCGAAGAGGCGTACATTTCGGCGGTATTCCGCGAAAAACCGGACGGCGCGGTCGAGATCGGGATGCGCGCCGTACCGGGCTTCGATACGTCGGCGGTCGCGGTGCTGTTAGGCGGCGGCGGCCACCGGCTGGCATCCGGGGCGACAGTTGACGAGCCGCTGGAAACGCTGGTGCCACGCGTGGTCGCGCTGCTGAAAGACGCGGTGCGCGCCGGATCGCCGGTGGTTGTGTAGCATGCCGGAGCGTTCGACCGCCTTCGGGCTGCTGAACGTCAACAAGCCCGCCGGGCCGACGAGCCATGACATGGTGGCGCGCGTCCGGCGCGGGACGGGCGTGCGAAAGATCGGGCACGCCGGGACGCTGGATCCGATGGCGACCGGCGTGCTGGTGTTGTGTGTCGGCGCGGCAACGCGGCTGAGCGAGTACGTGATGGCCTCTCGCAAGGTGTACCGCGCCCGCGTGCACTTCGGAATCGAGACGGACACCTACGACGCGGAAGGGACAACCGTCGCGGAGCGCCCCGCTGACCACCTCACGCGTGCGGCGGTGGAGGCGGCGCTCGAACCCTTTCGCGGTGAGATCGCGCAGGTTCCGCCGATGTACAGCGCAATCCAGCAAGGCGGGCGCCGCCTGTACGAACTGGCGCGGGCGGGGCAGGACGTCCCACGTGAAGCGCGCGCGGTGACGATCGATCGCCTTGCCATCGTCGCCTGGGAGCCGCCATACGCCACCCTGGAAGTCGCCTGTTCGCCAGGAACGTATATTCGCAGCCTGGCGCATGATCTGGGCGCGGCTCTCGGCACGGGCGCGCACCTCGCGGCGCTGGAGCGGGTGGCGAGCGGTCGCTTCACGGTCGAGGATGCGGCCTCGTGGGATGCGCTCGAAGCGGCGATGGCCGACGGGACGTGGGTGCGCTGGCTGCTACCTGCAGACTGGGCGGTCGCTGATCTGCCCGCGCTGCACCTCGACGCGGCCCAGGCGGCTGCGGTGCGGCACGGCCAATGGCTCTCCGCTGGCGATGCGCCAGAGGACGCGGAGTTTGCGCGCGCCTATGACGAGAGCGGCGGCTTCCTGGCAGTGATGGCGCGCAAAGGGCAACACTGGAAGCCGCATAAGGTCTTGGTGACACACAATTCATAGCGCCACACATCACAGAAGGAACGAACGCAGAATGAGGCATGTGACCGAACTCACTGACGCCCGTCCTGCCAGCCCGACGATTGTCGCGGTCGGTATGTTCGACGGGGTGCATCGAGGACATCAACATCTGTTGCGTCGGCTGGTGGCGCGTGCGCGCGAAAACGGACTGACGCCCGCTGTGCTCACGTTCTTTCCACACCCTGACAAGGTGCTGGGCCGCGCGCAAGGGCGCTATTACCTGACCTTGCCAGAGCAGCGGGCCGCGCTGTTGGGCGCGCTTGGCGTGGAGATCGTGGTCACGCACCCGTTTGACGATCAGGTACGCCAGGTGCGCGCGGCGGTGTTTGTCGACCAGTTGCTGGCGCATCTCAAGCTGCGCGAGTTGTGGGTTGGGCAAGATTTCGCGCTCGGCTACAAGCGTGAGGGCAATGTCGCGTTCTTGCAAGAGCAGGGCGCTCAGAAGGGGTTTGTGTTGGAGGCAATCGATCTGGTGGGCAACGACGGAAGCGGCGCGGTTATTAGCAGCAGCACGATCCGCGCGGCGTTGGAAGCAGGGGATGTTGACCGCGCGGCGCGGTGGCTTGGGCGGCCCTACGCGGTCGAGGGAACGGTCATTCACGGCGACGGGCGCGGGCGCACGATCGGCTTTGCGACCGCAAACCTCGACATCTGGGACGAGCAGATGCTGCCCGCCAACGGCGTTTACGCCGGGTGGGCGCGCGTTGGCGATGAGGTGTTGATGGCGGTGGCAAATGTAGGCCGTCGCCCGACCTTTGAAGGCCAGATCGTGCGGCTCGAAGCGCATCTGCTGGACTTCGACCGCTCGATTTACGGCGAGCGGTTGGAGCTCGCATTTGTGGAGCGTCTGCGCGACGAGCAGCGCTTCGACGGCATTGACGCGCTGGTGGCGCAGATTCACCGCGACGCCGAACAAGGCCGCGCCCTGCTGAGCGCGCTTCCCCGCCCGGAGTAACGCAAAACGACAGACACGCACCGCCCCGCGAACACTCATGGGGCGTTTTTGAGTACGGCGGCGTCAGGTGCGCTGGCGCTGCGCGTCGCGGATGGCGTCGTACACGAACGGTGCGAACAACCCGCCGGTGCGATATAGCGCTTCGACTTCGGTGCATGTAAACCAGCCGAGCGCTGCGACCTCGGCGGGATCCGCGCGCAGCGCCCCGCCTGAATGATCCAACGCCACGGTGAAGATGTGGTGAAGCCGCTCAGCGTGGAGATAGATATGCAACGGCTGGACCTTGACCGGCGGCGCGCTGAGTTCTTCGGAAAGCTCGCGCCGCAACGCGGCTTCGGGATCGCGCTCGCCATCCTCGATGCGCCCGCCGATCAGCGACCATTTGCCGAGGTTGGCCGGGTTCGCATAGTGATGCTGCGCCAGCAAATAGCGCCCGTCCGACGCGATCACGGCACGCGCGGTGCTCTGCCACGTAACTACGAGCGAAAGCGTCTCACAGGGGAACCCGGCGGGGTTGTCCGGCGCGGGACCTGCCGGGCGGAACCCGATGCGCGCGTAGAATCTGCGCGCTGCGTCGCCTTCTGGCACCCCTTCGGCGAAGGTGGTCAGGCGGACGGTTGCCGGGCGGCTAACGGTCGCCAGCGCGTGATCGACCAGGCGGCGGGCGATCCCTTGCTGCCGCGCTCGTTTCGCAACAACCAACCAGCCTAGCGTGTAGTGGGGCGGCTCGGGGAACCACAGCAGCCCGCCCAGCAGCGGCGCGCCCGGCAGACCGTCGCCTGCGCGCACGCAGAACGCTGTGCCGCTGGCGATGGTGCGATCCAGCGCGGCGTGAAAGTCCGGATTGGCGGCCATCGGGCCGAACAGCGGCTCGACCTCGCGCGCCAGATCGAGCCACGCTTCACGATCGGCGGGGGTCGCGGGTATCACACGCATCACCGCGCCCGCCTTACAGGTCGCGATTGATGCGATAACCCAGCCGCCGCAGCGACTTCTCGTCGCGGCGCCAGTTCTTCAGCACCTTTACCCACAGCTCAAGGTACACGCGCGTGTCGAGAAACGACTCGATCTCGGTTCGCGCCTGCTGGCTGATCGTCTTCAGCATCTGCCCCTTCTTGCCGATGACGATCCCCTTGTGCGACTCACGTTCAACGTAGATTGTCGCGTTGATGTAGGTCATCTCGTCGCTGCGCTGCTTGAACTCCTCGACGACCGTCGCCACACCATGCGGGACTTCCTGCTCCAGATTGAGCAGCACCTTCTCGCGCACGATCTCGGCGACGATGTCGCGCACCGCCGTGTCGGAAAGCTGGTCTGCCGGGTAATAGCGCGGGCCTTCGGGCAGCCGGTCGATGATCGCCTGCAGCACCTGTGGCACACCCTCGCCGGTCGAGGCGATGGTCGTCATCCACTCGGCCTCGGGGACCAGTTCGCGGAACCACCCCACGCGGCGCTGCAAGGCGTCGGGGCTTTCCGCGAGGTCCACTTTGTTGATCACTAGCAGCGCTGGAGTCTCGGCTTGCGCCTGGCGGACGAGATCCGCGATCTCGCGGTCTTCGGATGTGACGTTCTCGCTCACGTCGACCATGAACAGGATCACGTCGGCATCTTTGAGCGCGTCGAGCGCGACCGTTACCATGAAGCGACCGAGCGGCGTGCGCGGGTTGTGGATACCGGGTGTGTCGATGAAGACGATCTGCACGGCATCCTCTGTGAAGATGCCGAACTGGCGCAGGCGCGTGGTCTGCGGTTTGGGGCTGACGATCGCCAGCTTCTGGCCGAGGATGGCGTTCATCAGAGTCGATTTGCCGACGTTGGGGCGGCCAATCACGGCGACAAAGCCGCTTTTGTGCCCTGGCGGCAAGTTATCGGGCGGTGGAATGTCAGACAAGAGATCGTCGGGCAGTTGGTCAGCCATGGGTCAATGTCCTGTATGAGGAGAGGCGGCGCTTACAAACTGAGCTTGAACGGGTTGAAATCGGTCTGGCGGTCGTAGTAGTCTTCGCGCTCGGCGGCTTTGAGCAAGGTGACCATGCGATAGGTTAATGGCGTGAGCAATGCCTCGAAGCCCACTTTCAGGATGTAATTGGTCGCGATCAGCGTCAGCATCAGCTCGGACGGAAAAACGCCGAGCGCAGTCGCGATCACCATGAAGATGGTCGTGTCGATAAGCTGGCCCACCAGCGTGCTGCCGATGGTCCGCATCCAGAGCCAGCGCCCGCCTGTCCAGACCTTCATCTTG
>Ga0123328_1004947_pt1 | contig 10651 bp, 6 predicted proteins | sample BioC12SIPDNA_2_FD_89702 | JGI IMG/M metagenome (GOLD analysis project Ga0123328, IMG submission 89702) | Anaerobic biogas reactor microbial communites from Washington, USA - Biogas_R1_A C12 SIP DNA | ecosystem: Engineered > Bioreactor > Anaerobic > Unclassified | place: Washington, USA...
CGTCTTCCTTCTCGGCGCGGTAGGTGACGGCGCTCAGGTCCTGGGTGCGGGTTTCGCCATCGTATTCCGCCGCGATCTGTCCCTCGCAGGTGACGAGCGTGGCAGCGCCGTCTTTGTCGCCGGCCTTGCAGCTCATGTCGTGCAGCTCGGCCTTGACGGACTTAAACGACAGCGCATCCTGGGCGGCGTTGGCTTCCCACGCCGCGCACGACAGCTTGGCTAGTTCGTCGGCGTCGCTGGCAACTTTGGCCTTCAGGTACGCTTCGATGGCCTTGGACGGGCTGCCCTCGTCGGCGCAGGCGGCCAGCAGGGCGCCCAGCAGCAGGGCCAGAATCAGCAGGGTGAGTCGGCGCATGACACAATCCTTTGGGTGCCGGTGAGCGGTTGCAGGCTGAGATTATAGTGCGTCCGGCGCGCGGTGAAAAGCGCCCAGGGAGAGATCACCGGGGGGCGAGCAGCAAAGCGCTTCTCTCTGTGTCCCCTGCGCCCTCTGTGGTGAAACACCTCGCCGGGCGGTAGGCAGGCTCAAAATGCGGTAAACTGCATGTGACGCTACGTTGGAAGATCGGGCAGCAGAGTAATGGAGGATAACTGTGATGAAGAGCGTCCTTTTACGGGGATGTATCGTGATGGGGCTGGCGGCGGCGGTGCTGGTCGGGATGCCGTTCGCGGCGCCGGACGCCCAGGCCCAGGATGGCGATCAATGCGCGGCGTTCGTCGCTGAGAAACTCGCCAGCGCCCAGGCTGCCTGCGGCGCGACGGCGCCCGGCCAGGTCTGCGCCGGGACGTCCGGCGTGCTGGCGACCGCGTCCGGGGCGGGGGAAGCCCTGCCCGCGACGACTGGCGAGCCGCTGGCCCTGGCGGACCTCACCTCGTTGGCGACCGCGCCCGGCGATCTGGCCGCGGATGAATGGGGCGTGGCGATGCTCGCGCTCCCCGGCGGGCCGGAGGGCGTCCCGTCCGTGACCGGCGTGCTCTACGGCGATGCGGCGGTCGCGCGCCCGGCGGCGGTGGATACCGACCGGCCCACCATGACCGTCACCAACAACGGCGGCGCGGCGGCCAATCTGCGCGCCGGGGCGGGGACGACCTATGGCGTGGCCGGGCAGTTGGAGCCGGGCCAGTCCGCCGTGGCCGATGGCCGCAACCAGCAAGGCGACTGGATCCGCCTCCAGATCGACGGGGCGGCGGCCTGGGTCTTCGCCCGGCTGGTGACGTGGGACGGCGATCTGAACAGCCTGGACGTCCTGTTGCCGGATGACGTCAGCTCGCCCTTCGAGAGCGGGACGCCGTTCCAGTCCTTCACGCTGACCACCGGCAGCGCGCCGGAGGCGTGCCCGGCGGCGGCGTCCGGCTTGCTGCTCCAATACGCGGGCGAGACCGCGGCCAATTTGCAGATCAACGGCGTGGAGCTGGACTTCAGCAATGCTTCGCTGCTGGTCACCGCCGCGCCCAACGATACGCTCGAAGTGATGGTCCTGGACGGGTCCGCGACGGTCACCGCGCGCGGCATCCCGCAGGACGTGGCGGCGGGCGGCGCGGCCCGCGTGAGCCTGGCTGGTGAGGACGGTCTGACTCCCACCGGCGCGCCGGTCGCGGCGGCTTCGTTCGCCTTCGCGCAGGCGGCAGCCGCCCCGCTGAGCGCGCTACCCGGCTCGCTGGCCTGCTGGGCGGGCGTGGCCGATCCGCCGTCATCGGTCGTGCTGCGCGTCGGCCCTGGCGAGCAGCGCGGCACGCTGGCGAACATGAATCCCAACGCGATCTATCGCGTGGAAGGCTGGGCCAACGACGGCGAGGGCGCGCCGTGGTGGCAACTGGACACCGGCGTCCAGAAGTCGTGGGTAGCCCAGGCCCAGACGCGCACCATCGGCGCGTGTGACGCCGTGGCCCAGGTCGAGGCGCCGCCGCTGGTCTTCGCGCCGCCCTCAGCGCCTGCCGGCGGCGAGGGCGTGGTGGATGACGTGGACGACTTCGCCCCGGCGGGCAACTCGGTGTGGCAGATGATCCCCGGCTCGGACAACATGACCGGCGAGTGCACCGGCGCGCCCGCGATCAACTTCTGCGATCATCTGGCGGCGATCTCCCCGGCGTCGGGCGGCGTCATGTGGAAGGGCATGGAAGCCAGCGGTTACTACCTGCAGCGGCTGCAGCCCAACGTCTATTCCTACGCCGGGCCGAATGTGCTGGGCACCGGTACGATCAGCATGACGCTGACCTTCACCGGCGAGACGACCGTCAAGATGACGCAGCGGCTCACGCTCAGCAGCGAGCCGAACTGCCAGCACGTGTATTTCTACACCGGCACGCGCAACTGGTAGCGCCGGGCGCGAGGAAAACCCAACACAGTGATCCCGGAGGGCACAGAGCGACACAGGCGAAAGCCTGCCTCTGTGCCCTTTGCGTCCGTATGGTGAATCGAGAGCGATGAAGACACCGCGCATGATCACCCGCCACCAGTGGTTCGCCCTGGGCGTCCTGGCGATTCTAGCGGCGCTGGGCGGGATGGCCCGGACCATCGCGCAGGCGCCGCCCCTGGCCCGGACGCACTACGCGGTCACGGTCTACAGCGAGCCGCGCCGGACGAGCGCCATCGTGGGCGTGCTGGCGCCCCGCGCCGAGGTCGCGCTCGAAGCCCGCGGCGCGGATGCGGCCTGGGTGCTGGGCCGCAGCGTCGACGGGGCGGCGCGCGGCTGGATCGAGAGCCGCTTCCTCGACACCGGGGCGGCGGACCTGCGCGCGCTGCCGGTCAGCGGCGAGCGCATCTACGATCCCGGCGCGGTGCTCGACCCGGCGGTCCAGACCATCGACCTGAACGCCTATCCCCTCGTCCCGGCTATCTCCGACCGCGCCCGAGCCATCTACGCTCGCGGGCAGGCCCTGGGGCTGAACCCGCGCGCCGTCTCCAAGATCGGGGACTGCATCTCTGACAACCGCCACTTCCTCAGCCCGTTCGGGTGGGGGGAGTACAACCTGGGCAGTTTCACGGCGCTCCAGCCGGTGATCGATCACTTCGCGGAGTCGCTCGCCGCCGACAGCCTGGCGGCGTATGATGGGCTGGTCACGGCGGCGGCGCTCGACCCGCTGTTCGCCAACCCGCTGGCCTGCCTGCCCGGCGAGACGCCGCTGCGCTGCGAGTACCGCGTGCGGCGGTCCAGCTTTGCGATTATCATGTTCGGCGCCCAGGACCTGCTTTTCGCCAGCCCGGACGAGTTCGACCGCAACCTGCGCCAGATCGTCCACGAGACGATCGAGGCCGGCGTCGTGCCGATCCTCAGCACGTTTCCCGGCAACCTCCATCGCTGGGACGACACGCTCGCCCTCAACCGGATCGTCGTGCAGATCGCGCGGGATTACGATATCCCGCTGATGAACCTGTGGCGGGCGCTGGATGGGCTGCCCAATCACGGGCTGGAAGATGATGGGCGGCACCTCAGCCCGCCGGTCACGCATTCCGGCGACCTGACGGGCGAGAATTTGCGCCGGGGATACCCGCTGCGCAACCTGGTCTCGCTCCAGGCGCTGGACGCGGTCTGGCGCGCGGTGCGGGGGTAGGGGGCTATTGTCATCACAGCGAGCGCGGTGAGCACAGAGGGAAAACAAAACATACCTGCTCTGTGTCCCCTGTGTGCCCCAGGGCAAAACCCTGTTGCGCCAGATCCCCGATCAGCGCGCTGCGCCTGGATGAGTATAATCAAGTTACACACTGTGCTATGACCTAGAGGCGACGGAATGGCGGACTACGCCGCGCACGACGATCTCAACACTCTGCTCGACCGTGCCGTGCAGCACCTGCGCGGCCTGGGCTGGCAGGTCGTGGCGCTTGCCCTGGAGACCAACCACGGGCTGGCGTCCCACGCCAGCGCGATCGCCATGACGCCGGATCTGTCCACGCAGCTCGACCGCTGGACCGCGGGCGGGCGGGCCGTCTTCATCGAGCACCTGGCCCCCCAGGATCGCGCAATCCTGCGCGCGCCGGGCCCGGCTGCCTGGCAGTCCGACAGTCTGCTGGTCGTTCCGCTGCAGGATGGAGCGGAGCGGGTGGGCTGGCTGCTGGCGGGTGATCCGCCGGATCGCGGGCGCGTGACGCCGGAAGCGCTCCAGGCGCTGGACGTGCTGGCCGCCGGGCTGGCGGTCGCCATCCGCTGCGCGCCTGCAGTGGACCGCCTGCGCCACCAGTTGGCCCGCCAGGCGGTGGCCAACCGCATCGCCTTGAAGATCGCCCAACACCTGGAGCTGGACAACATCTTCGCGGTGGCGATCCAGCACCTGCAGCAGATCATCAGCTTCCAACAGGCCAGCATCGTCCTGCAGGAAAGGCCGCAGCCCACCGTCCAGTACCTGGAGGCCAACGGGCCGGAGGGCGCCTTCACCGCCCGCGAGATCACCGCGCTCGAAACGCTGGCCTTCGACTGGATCATCCAGCAGCGCCAGCCCGCCCTGCTGATCAGCACGCTCGACGAGGGGGCCGCGCACCCCGCCGCTCGCCAGCTCTACGACAGCGGCATACGCTCGGTCCTGTGCCTGCCGCTGGCGATGTGGAACCAGACGATCGGTGTGTTCAGCCTGGCGGCGCGGGCGCCCGGCGCGTTCCAGCCCGACGACGCCGAGTTCTACGACCAGATCGCGGATCACCTGGCCGGGGCGCTGTGGAACGCGCTGCTGTACGAGATCGAGCAGCGGCGCCGCCACACCGCCGCGGCGCTGGCCCAGCTCTCCAAGATCGTCAATTCCACGCTGGAGCTCGACCGTGTGCTCAAGCTGGCGCTGGAGCAGTTGGGGCGCGTCATCACCTACGACTCGGCGGCGATCCTGCTGGTCGAGGGGCCGCACCTGCGCTTCACCGCCGCCAGCGGATTCGAGCATCCCGAAGCGGTGATCGGCCAGTTGTTCCGCGCCGAAGAGAACAACATCTCGCACCAGGTCTTGCAGTCGCAGCAGGTCCGCGTGGAGGCCGATGTGCAGCAGGTGCCGGAATGGGGCCACCACCGCGACGACCTGGAAGGCGCCCATACCATCCGGGCCTGGATCGGGGTACCGCTGGTGGTGCGCGGCGAGAGCATCGGCCTGCTGGCCATCGACAAATACCATCCCGGCTTTTTCGACGAGCACGACGGCGAGACCGCCGCGGCGTTCGGCGCTCACATCGCCAGCGCCATCCACAACGCGCGCGTCTACGCCTCCGAGCACCGGCGGCGCGAGGCGGCGGCCGCGCTGGTCCAGTTGTCGCAGGTCGTCAGCTCCACGCTCAACCTGAACGAAGTGCTCCAGCGCGCGCTGGAACAACTCGCCCAGGTGGTCAGTTACGACACGGCCTCGATCATGCTGCTGGAAGGGAACAACCTGGTGGTGGCGGCCTGCCGGGGCTTTTCGGATCCCACCGCGCTGCTGGGCACCGTGATCACGCCTCACGAAGTCAACACGGCCTATCTGGTGCTGACCGAGCAGCGCACGCGCATGATCGCCGACGTGCAGCAGGAGTCCGAATGGGGCCACATGCGCGAACACCTGCCAGAAGTGCAGGCCATCCGGGCGTGGATCGGCGCGCCGCTGATCGTGCGCGATCGGGGCATCGGCGTGCTGACCATCGACAAGCAGACGCCGGATTTCTACACCGAAGACGACAGCGAGACGGCCTCAGCCTTTGCCGCGCAGATCGCCACCGCCATCCAGAACGCGTGGTTTTACCAGGCCGCCGAGCGCCAGCGCGACCGGCTGGCGGCGATCATCAGCGACGCCACCGACGTGATCATCGTGCTCGACGAGGGGGGGCTGGTGTGGTTGCCTAACCGGGCCACCGAGCGCTATTTGCACATCCGGCCCGAGCAGGTGCTCGGCCAGCCCGTGTCCGCGCTGGGGCTGCCGGAGCTGGACGACGCTTATAACCAGGCCCGCGAGAGCATGGAGCCGCTCGTCACCGAGATCGCCGGGCCGGAAGACCGGACTTTCCACGCCAGCATCGCCCCCATGCGCGAAGGCGGCTGGGTGATCGTCATGCAGGACGTCACGCCGCTCAAAGAACTGGACCGCCTGCGGACCGACTGGGTGACGTCGGTGACGCACGACCTCAAGAACCCGATCCAGGTGATCCAGCTTGGCGTGGCCATGCTCGACCTGGACACCCCCCTGACCAGCGAGCAGCGCGAGCGCGTCACCCTGATCCAGCGCAGCGTGGCCCAGCTCAGCGACCTAGTGACCGGCGTGCTGGACCTGGCGCGGCTGGAAGCCGGACCCGCGCCGCGGCTGGTCCCGGTCGAACCGGCGGGGATCATCCTGGCGGCCCTGGGCGATGTCGAAGACCTGGCGCGCAAGAAGGAGCAGTCGCTGGTGATCGACATCACGGACGATCTGCCGCGCGTGCAGGGCGACAGCGTCCTGCTCAAGCGCGCCCTGGCGAACCTGTTGGGCAACGCGGTCAAATACACGCCGCCGGGGGGGCGGGTGGTGGTCCGCGCCAGCGTGGCCGGGGGCGCGCTGGAGATCGACGTGAGTGACAACGGGCCGGGCATCCTGCCGGAAGCCCAGGCGCGGCTGTTCGACCGGTTCTACCGCGTGCCGGGTACCATGGGCGAGGGGACCGGCCTGGGGCTGAGCATCGTGCGCAGCATCGTGGAGAAGCACGGCGGGCGCATCCGGGTGACGAGCACGCCCGGCGTGGGCAGCAGCTTCGTGATCGCCCTGCCGCTGGCGGAATAGGCCCGGCCGATTCACCACGGGGCGCGCAGGGAACATAGGGTTTGATTTCTCTGTGCTCTCCGTGCCCTCTGTGGTGTAAGTTTTTTAACCCCACCGCGAACGGCTATAATAAGCCCCGTTTTGCCGCCCGTGGAACCGCGCGGCGCGCCCGTCATCGTGAAAGGAACGCCCTGTTGTCTACGCTGCTGCATGACGCATTTCGACGGCCAGCCTTCCAGTCGTGGCAATTTGCCACGCTGCTCGGGCGGCTGAGGCCGATCTACGATTCGCCGTGGACCATCTGGGGGCTGCTGGCGCTGGGCGCGATCCGCGCCGTCATCTTCCTGATCGCGTACCCGCCCGCCCACGGCGCGGACTCGCCGGACTATTTCCTGTACGCCGCCCAGTTCGAAGGGCTGGACGCGCCCAACGTCTTCAGCCTGATCTACCCGCTGTACCCGCTGCTGATCTACTTCACCCATTACGTGCTGGGCAGCGTGTACGTGCTGATTCTGTTCCAGGTGCTGTTGTCGATCGTCCAGGGGGCGATCTTCTACTGGGGCATCCGGCCCTACAGCCCGGCGCTGGCGTTCGTCGCCGCGCTGATGGTCCTGGGTGACGCGCAGACCGGCGTGCTGTACAACTTCACCTCGACCGAGCCGCTGTATATGTTCTCGTTGAATGCGGCCTTTTGCGTGTTCCTGGTGCAGATCAAGCGCCGCCCGGAGCGCAACATCACGCCCGGCGACGTGCTGCTCGGCGTGCTGCTGGCGACGACGCTGCTCTCGCGCCCGGTGGGGCGCTACCTGATCGCGCCGTTCGGCCTGCTGTTCCTGCTGGGGACGCGCAGCATCTGGCGGACGGCGGTCATGGGCGCGGCCTATGGGGTGGTGCTGGTGGCCTCGATGCTGTTCAACCAGGCCGTTTTCGACCGGCTGGAGCTGACCGGGGGCGGCGATTTCATGCTGGTGCGGCCCTTGCTCAAATCCGGCCTGTTCGAAGCGGACAACGGCCCGGCCTCGGCCCGCATGTTGGAGCTGCGCGCCCAGTGCGACCCCGAGGAAACGTGGTCGCGCTGCCTGTACCTGCAGAGCGGCGACTGGCCCGCCGTCAAGCGGCTGTATAACGACGCCTACCAGGAGATGCTGAGCGCGCACCGGGCAGATTTCGCCCGGCTGGTGTTCGACGAGTTCACCGAGTTTCTGCGGCTGCCCGGCCAGCAGTACGAGGGGCCGATCATGCCCGCCGACGCGCAGTGCGAGGACGTGGCCGCGGTCGCGGACCGCAACACGCGCACCTATCTCGAGAAGGACTGGCTGCTGCTCGATTCGCCGGACGCCACTTACGATCAGCTATGGCCGATCATCGATGACGCAAGCCGCGCCATGTGCCCGCCATGGCCGGACCATGACGGCGTGCGCGAGATCGTGGACTATGCGGCGATGCGCTACCGGTCGCTGAGCCGCCCGCGCCCGTACCTGTGGTATGCGGCGCTGGCGGTCGCCGTCCTGGCGATTCCCTGGGCGCGCCGCTACCTGATTCCCGTGCTGCTGGCGGGGGCGATTCTGGCGAACCACGCGGCGGCCAGCGCCCTCGTGCTGAACGTCCAGCCGCGCTACATCGCCGTCGCCAACCCGTACAAGGGCGTGCTACTGCTGGTGCTGGTCTACGTGGTGGGCCGCACGGCAGCGCGGGTGATTGACGCCTGGCTGGCGCGACGGGCTACACATTAACAATATTGGGGCCGCCGAGAACGCAGAGAAGCAATGACGCGATGCAAACCTGGAAATGGCTGACTTCCCCCGACGCACCTTATAACTGGCGTTTCATCCGGAACGTGCTCGTCAAAACGGCGATCCTGTTCGCCACGCTCAATGTGGTGCTGGTCCTGGTGGACCCGCTGCCGGCGCTGGGCCGCATCTCGGCCTATAACGTCCTCTTTCGCGGGCGCGAGCGCCTGCCCTATGGCGAGAATCCCGCTGCCTCGTACAACCTGAGCCTGTACCAGATCGACGCCATGTTCGCCGCCCATGCGCTGGACGGCGCCGATCCAGCGGGCGAGTATCGCGTGCTGCTGATCGGCGATTCGTCGGTGTGGGGCATCCTGCTGGAGCCGGACGACACGTTGGCGGGGCAGATCAATCGGGCCGGGCTGCGCACCGCGTCCGGCGAGCGGGTGCGGGTCTATAACCTGGGCTATCCCACCATGTCGCTGGTCAAGGACCTGATGCTGCTCGATTACGCCTTGCGCTACGAGCCAGACCTCGTCGTGTGGATGGTCACGCTCGAATCGTTCGACCGGGCAGCCCAGCTCGAGTCCTCGATCGTGCAGAACAACGCGCCGCGCATCCGCGACCTGATCGCGCGCTACGGCCTGGACCTGGACCCGGACGACCCGCGCCTGGTCGATCCCTCGACGTGGGACAAGACGCTGTTCGGGCGGCGGCGCGCCCTGGCCGACCTGCTGCGGCTGCAGCTCTACGGCGTGCCGTGGGCCATCACCGGCATCGACCAGGAATATCCCGACGACTACACGCCGCGCGCCATCGACCTGCCCGCTGACGCGACCTGGCACGGCATGGACGACGCGACGCTCACGCGGGACGACCTGGCCTTCGACGTGCTGGAGGCGGGGGTCGCCCGCGCCAGGGAAGCCGCGCCGGTGCTGGTGATCAACGAGCCGATCTTCATCAGCGAGGGCGAGAACAGCGACATCCGCTACAACTTCTTTTATCCCCAGTGGCTGTACGATCTGTATCGCGGCCTGCTGGTCGAGTTCCGCGACGCGGGCCTGTGGCCCTATCTCGACCTGTGGGACCTGGTGCCGGACGCGGACTGCTACACCGACAGCGCTGTGCACCTGACGCCGGACTGCTCGGCGCGGCTGGCGGAGCGGGTCGGCGCGGCGATCGTGCAGATGGCCGAGGCGGGCGACGTGGCGGGGTAGGGGGAAAACCGATCCGCGTGTATCAGCGTGCAAAAGGACACATCCCATGACCGAGTTGCTCTACCAGACCGACAGCTACCTGCAGACCTTCGACGCGGCGGTGACCGCCCTCGACGAAGCGAACCACGGCGTGATCCTCGACCGGACCGCGTTCTATCCGGGCGGGGGCGGCCAGCCCGCTGATCGCGGGACGCTGGCGCTCGACGATGGCGCGAGCGTGACCGTGTCGCGCGCGCGGAAGATCGGGCCGGACGTCGTGCACCTGCTCGACGGGGACGCGCCGCTGCCCGTCCTCGGGGCGCCCGTCCGCGGCCAGATCGATTGGGACCTGCGCTACCGGCTGATGCGCACCCACACCGCCATGCATATCCTGTGCGGCGTGGTCTTCCGCGATTACGGCGCGTCGGTCACCGGCGGCGACATGGAGCCGCTGAAAGGGCGCATGGATTTCGAGTTCGAGACGATGCGCGGCGAGCTGGTGGCGGCCATCGAGCGTGCCATCAACGAGGAGATGGCCCAGGCGCACCCGGTCCAGGTGCGCATCCTGCCGCGCGAGGAGGCGTTCCAGATTCCGGACCTGATCCGCACCAAGATCAACCTGCTGCCGGAGGGCATCCGCGAGGTGCGCGTGGTGGAGATCGTCGGGCTGGACCTGCAGGCCGACGGCGGGACGCACGTCCGCAACACGTCCGAGGTGGGGCCGATCCGCGTGACGGACTACAAGAGCAAGGGCAAGATCAACAAGCGGATCTACGTCGAGTTGGAGGGGTGATCGGGCTGGTGGGAACAGGTCTATAATGATTGTTCCTGTTAGTGATATCTCAGTATGCGTATTGGCATTGTGAACTGGAGGAGCGTCATGCAAGGATTCGATATCACATCGCTTTTGAAATTCGCTCCTCCTAAGTACGTTTGCTCCAGCTGCGGTGGGATTTTCACTAGCGGTCAGGAATTCTTTTCAGAGGGGCAAAACATTATCAAGTGCCCAATCTGTTCCTATCGTAGCGGGAAGGAATGGGATCACCGTCAGCA
>Ga0123328_1004950_pt1 | contig 10644 bp, 7 predicted proteins | sample BioC12SIPDNA_2_FD_89702 | JGI IMG/M metagenome (GOLD analysis project Ga0123328, IMG submission 89702) | Anaerobic biogas reactor microbial communites from Washington, USA - Biogas_R1_A C12 SIP DNA | ecosystem: Engineered > Bioreactor > Anaerobic > Unclassified | place: Washington, USA...
AGGGGGAATGGGTCGCGCCTATGTCCTTTGAAATCAACCCTCTGCGTCATCTGCGCAATCTGCGGATGAATGTCTTTTCTGCCGGGAGTCGTGCGGGGGCTCAGTGTTGCGGCGGCGGCCCGGGGATGGTGGCGGCGGGGGGCTCGGGGGCGCCGGTGGGGCCGATGAGGGCCACCTGGACCTGGGCGGGCGCGGGGGTGTCCGCCGGGAAGTCGTGGCGGACCATGCGGTAGTCGCCGGGGAGCCATTCGGTCATGGGGGGGGCGGGGCGGAACTGGGCGGGGGCGAGGGCGGCGCCCGCCGCGTCGCGGGGGGCGAGGGCGATGGTGCCGTTGCCGGGCGCCGCGGCCACGCGGAAGACCAGGGTGAGCCGGAGGCCGCCGCCGGGGCGCGGCTCCCAGGCGTGGGCGGTGAGCCCCAGCGCGCTGCCGAGGGGCTGGGCGGTTTTGTCGGCTTCGGCGAGGAGCGCCGTGAGCCGGGCGGCGGCGCGGTCGGCGTCGGCGCGCGCGGGGAGCGCGCCGGGGGTGTTGAGGGCGGTGAAAAGGGCCGGGATGTCCGCCGCCTCCACCTGCTCCGGCGTCACGGGCCCCGTGCCGGGCTCGGGGTTCCGCGCGAAGACGGCGACCAGATACCCCGGCACGGTGGCGCGGCGCGGCTCCTCGAAGCGGTCCAGCAGATGAAAACCCCGCCCGGTGAGCCATTCGGTCCACGCGGCCTCGCCGCCCTCGCGGCCCGTCTCCAGGGCGAAGATGACGAAGCGCAGGCTGGACAGGAACGGCTCCAGCTCCTCCACCGTGCTCCGGTGCGCGCCGAGGCGCAGCCGCGCCTCCGGCAGGCCCGCGAGGCGGAAGGGGTCGCCGGGGCGGTAATGGGCGTCCTGGAACCCGAACCCGCGCAGGTTGACCACGGCGTAGAGGGCGTCCTGCCCCGGCGCATCGGGACGGTCGGCGGTTTCGGCGGCCATCACGGCGAAGATGCGCTCCACATAGTTGTCGCGCTGCGGCGCGCCGAGCCAGGAATAGGCAAACCCCATGCTCAGGCGGTCCTTGCAGAGGTAGAGGCCCTTTTCGTCATACCGGGCCAGCGACCCGGCGTCGGGGGTGAGGGGCAGGCAGAGACCGCGCAGCCCCGGCACGGGCTGGACTGTCAGCACGAACCATGGCACGGCGAACACGGCGAGGCAGGCGCCCTGGCAGGCCCACCGCACCGCCCGCCGCCGGGGCAGGAGCGCGGGCAGGGCCGCAAAGGCGGCCAGCGCGGGCAGCACGGGGAGCGCGTAGCGCGGGGTTCCAAAACGGAACAGCACGGTGAACAGCACCCACGATCCCAGGATCCACAGGCCGAGAAAGCCCGCCATCCGCCGGAACCGGGGCACGGCCAGAGCGGCGACAGCCCCCGCCAGCGCCAGCAGGAAGGGGATCAGGAAGAGTCCGTTGTTGATGACAAAGACGGGATAGCGCGACCACGGCACGGCGGGCCGCAGGACGGGGTCGAGGGGACCGCGCGGGGGCTGGGGTTTCGGCTTTGTGGCGGCCGGTTTCTGGTCCTTCGCGCCCTGCGCCTGCTCGGCCATGAGCGTGAGGCCCGCGCGCGGGGCGGCGGGGGCGGACGTCTCCACAAAGGCGAAGGGCGGCGTGTCCGCCGCGCGGTGACCGGTCCAGTAGCCGAGGAAGGCGTCGCGGTGGACGGCATACCACGGCCCGGCCAGCAGGAGCGCCGCCAGGGGGGGCAGGATCAGGTGGAGGGCGAAGCGCAGCGCGGGGCGCCATCCCCCGGCCCGGTCCCGCTGGAGCCTGGCGGTCCCAGGGGGCGCGGACCCCGGGCCCTCGCTGCCTGCTTCGTCCGTGTTCCGTCCGTGTCGGTCCGTGTTGGTCCGTGTTCCCCTCAGCGCGGCCCAGCCCCCCGCCGCCAGCACCCAGAGGAGCGGCGCGAGGTAATACGCCGGGGCGACGGTGCGCGCGAGGAGCGCGAGGGCGTTCACCCCGGCAAAGAGCAGGACCCAGCGCGTGCGGGCAAAGCCCTCGCTCCGCGCGAGGGCGCACACGCCCCACACAACGAGGCACGCGGCGGGGTAGTCGGTCATGAAATACCGCGACAGCGCAAAGACGCCGGGCGTGAGCCCGGCCAATGCGGTGCCCCACAGGGCCTCCCCCGGCGGGAGCCAGGTCCGCAGAAGCGCAAACACCCCCAGCAGCAGCAGGAGGAACCACAGGGTGTTCGCGGCGGTCATGATGTCCGGGTGGTAGCCGAAGACACCCATGAGCAGCGCGCCGGACCAGTACAGGAGCGGCGGATGCGCGGGGTTGCCCGGGGGCACGCGGAACGCGGCGGCGACGCGCGCGGGCAGGGGGGCATCATCGAGGAACAGGGCCTGGTAGACCTCGCGGGTCTTCTCCAGATGCACCTGCTCGTCGAGCCACCACGGATGGCGGTCGTTCGCAAGCCACCAGAGATTCGCGGCGGCGAGGCACAGCAGCAACGCGGCCAGCAGGGCCGCCGTGCGCGGGCTCACCTCCGGACGGTCATCCACGGCGGCACAGGGCCTTGATGCTCGAAACAAGGTGTGCGATGCCCTCGTCGGTCAGCCGGGGGTGGATCGGCAGGGTGACCAGCCGCTCCGCCGCGGCGTCGGCCACGGGGAACTGCCCGCGCCGGAAACCCCGCTTCTGGAACGCCGTGGTCCAGTGCAGGGGGATGTAGTGCGTGCCGATGCGGACGCCGTGCTCCTCGCGCATGGCGTAGACGAAGTCGTCCTTGCCCATGCCGAAGGCGGCGGCGTCAATCTCCATGGGGCACAGGTGCCACACGTGCTTGTTCTCCGGGCGCGCCTTGGGCAGTTTCAGCCCGGGCACCCCGGCCAGCCCCTCCTGGATTTGCGCGGTCACCTCGGCGCGGCGGGCGTTGAGGGCGTCCAGTTTCGCCAGCTGCACGATCCCCACGGCGGCCTGCATGTCCGTCATGCGGAAGTTGTAGCCGCAGTCGTCGAAGTCCTGCCACCAGAACCGCTTGCCCATGGGCAGTTTCGCCTCGTCCAGGCTGCAATACTTGGTGCTCTTGCCGTAGACCCGCGTGCAGTGGGAGCGGTAGAGCGCCGCGCGCTCGAAGAGTTCCGGGTCGCTGGTGGTGATGACGCCGCCCTCGCCGAGGGTGGACATGTTCTTCTGCTCGTGGAAGCTGAAGCAGCCCGCCGCGCCCATGCTGCCCGCCTTGCGGCCCTTGTGCTCCGCGCCGACGGCGTGGCAGGCGTCCTCAATCACCGCGAAACCGTGCTTCCGGGCGAGGCCGAGGATCGCGTCCATGTCGCAGCACTGGCCGTAGAGGTGGACCGGCAGCACGGCCTTCGTGTTCGGCGTGATCTTCTCCGCCAGCCGGGCCGGGTCCATGTTGTAGGTGTCGGGGTCAATGTCCACGAAGTCCACCTCGGCGCCGAGGGTGACGCCCGCCGCCGCCGTGGCGATCCAGGTGAGGGGCGTCGTCAGCACGCGGTCGCCCGGGCCGACCCCCGCGCCCAGGAGCGCGAGGAACAGGGCGGCGGTGCCGTTGGAGACGACCCGCGCGTGGGCGGTGCCGCAGTACTCCGCGAAGGCCCGCTCAAAGGCGATGCAGTGGTCGCCCGAGGTGGGCGCGTTCTCGCGCAGGACCCGCATCATCGCGGCCTGCTCCTCCTCGCCGTAGGTGGAGCCGAACTTGCTCTCCAGCTCAAACAGAATCTTGGGCACCACGTCTCGTCTTCCTTTCCAGTGCCAGCACGCGGTCCAGCCCCTCCTCCGTGCCCGCCATGGGCGTGGAGAGGGTCCTGCGCGCGAGCGTGTTGTCCAGCGACACGTCCCGGGGCCGCGGGGCGCGGCCGGGGATGTTCCCCGGGTCCTTCGGGACCACGAGGCTTTCAGGATACCCCAAATGGCGGGCGACCCGCCGCACCAGGTCCACCCGGCTCTGGCGGTCGTTGCCCGACAGGTGCATCGTCCCCGTGAAGGGGTGGCCCGCCAGCTCCAGCAGGGCGAGGCCCAGCGTGGCCACGTCCACGGCGCTGCGGATCTCGTTCGGCGGCACGCCGACCTCGCGGCCCTCCTTGAACGCCGCGATCATCTTTGCGAGGAACGAGTTGCCGACCCCCAGCACCGGCAGGCCCATCACCAGCGAGACCCGCGCGACCACGGCGTTCGCCAGCGCCGCGCGCACCGCCTCCTCCGCCCGCACCTTGGTTTCGCCGTAGAAGTTCAGGGGGTGGACCGGGGCGTCCTCGGCATACTGGCCCGTCTCCCCGTCGAAAACCGTGTCCGTGGAACAGTGGACCAGCCGGGCGCCGGTGGCGGCGCAGGCGCGCGCCACGGCGCGCGTGTACGCGACATTCACCCGCTCCGCCTCGTCGCGGTGGGCCTCGCAATAATCAATGTCCGCGATGGCGGCGGTGTGGATCACCGCGTCCGGCCGCAGGGCCTGGATGAGCTCCGCCACCGGGGTCCCGTCGCCGGGGTCCACGGCATGCCACACGATGCCGGGCCGCTCCAGAAGCGGTTTTCCCCGCGTGACGGCATGCAGTCCCACCGCCGACCCCGCCTGCGCCAGAATGCTCCCCGCCACAAACCCGCCCGCGCCCGTGACCACGATTTTTTGCGCCATAAGGAAGACTCCCCGCGCCGGCGCATCCCGCCGCGCATGCGGGGTCATCTTAGCATTAAGGGCCGGGGGAGAAAGTCGAAATGCCAATGGCGAGTCCGCCCACGGCACCGACCCCCACGGCCAGCCCCCCGAACGCGAGGAGTCCCACGGCCAGGCCGCCAAAGGCCGTCAGGCCGAGCGCCGCCCCGCCCACGGCCAGGGCACCCACGGCCAGCCCTCCAAGCGCCACCCCACCGAACGCCGCCCCGCCCACGGCCACCACGCCCACCGCCACGTCGCCGACGGCGATAACCCCCTTCGCGACCCCCCGCAGGCTTCCGTCCTTGGGGCCGACGGCGATGCTGACCAGCGGCAGCCCCCAGACGGTCGCCTCAGACCGGTACCGGTAGCCGTTGTTGGTCATGAATCGCCCCTCCGGCGACGCGTCCGGATCCGTCCCCGCAATGACCGCGCGCAGCCGCGCCTCGAGCATCCGGCGGGCCATGGGGCGGTGCACCAGGAGCATGATCATGGAAAACACCACGAGGAAGAAGAAGAGCGACACGGCAAGAAGCCAGACGGGCGCGCCCGGGTTTCCGCCGGTCATGCCGTTGCCAACAGACGGCAGCACCAGAAACAGCGCGCCCTGGAAAGCCATGATGCCCCCCGCCAGCGCGACGACATAGAGAATCCACTTGAAGGACGAAACGCTGTAGCGCAGCGCCCTGCCGCCGTAGGTTTCCATGAAGACGTCGTTCAGGCCGATGGTGATTTCCGTGGCCAGATTTGCCGCGCGGAACCGCAGGCGGTTCCGGCTGGACTCCACAATCTCATACCGCCAGCGGGGGCTCGTGAAGGGGAACAGGCGGCGCTCCTTTAAGGCGCGCGTAACCCGCGCCAGCGCCTCCTCCGCCCCCTCCGGCGTTTCCAGCTCCCCCTCGAAGGTTGGCAAAAACCATGCGCCCATGACACCTCTCCGGCCCGTCCGGGTGGTGTCCGGTTCCAGCCCCCGGGCCGGTCACCGAACCATGAATTGACTATAGGCGCGCCTCCGGCGGAAAATCAACCGCCCCGGAAGGGGCCGGGAGTCCGCGCGCCATGCTTTCAGACCAGTTCCTCCGCAGCGTGTCCCTGAAGCGGGAGGGGGTGCCCTCGTTCGCCGAGTACCCCTTCAACATCCCCGCCGTCCGGCATCTGGACACCCTTGACCTGCATCCGGAGGTCACCTTCCTCGTGGGGGAGAACGGCACGGGTAAATCCACCCTGCTGGAGGCCCTCGCGGTGGCCGCAGGCTTCAATCCGGAGGGCGGCAGCCGCAACTTCAACTTCTCGACCAGGGAGACTCACGCCGGACTCCATGAGCACCTCCGCCTCGTGCGCGGCGTGCGCCGACCCCGGGACGGCTTCTTTCTCCGCGCCGAGACCTTCTACAACGCCGCCACCTACCTCGAGTCGCTGGAAGCGGACGGCGGGCTGGTTCCCTACGGCGGGGAGTCGCTCCACGCCTGCTCCCACGGCGAGGCGTTCATGACCCTCATGACGAAGCGGCTTCGGGGCAACGGCCTGTATGTCTTCGACGAGCCGGAGGCCGCGCTTTCCCCCACGCGCCAGATGGCGCTGCTGTCCCTGATGGCCGGGCTCGCGCGGGAGAACTCCCAGTTCATCATCGCCACCCACTCGCCCATACTCATGGCTTATCCCCGCGCGCGCATCCACGTCCTGTCCGCGGACGGCATCACCGTGACGCCCTACGAGGAGACCGAGCACTACCGCGTCGCCAGCGACTTCTTCGCCCACCGGGAGGGCATCCTGCGCGAACTCACGGGCGAGTGAGGAAAGCCGCCCGTGCGGTTCGCCGCCCTCCGCTCCTGCCCTCTCCCCGGCCGCTGCGGCATCTTCCTTCCTCATCGGTGTTCATCGGTGTTCATCGGTGGTTGCCTCCCTCCTCTAAGGAGAACCACCGATGAACAGGGATGAACACCGATGAACCGCCCGCATGTTGTGTTTTCAGGGAGAGTGTGTCACACTGACCGCCTTCCCGAGGCAACCAGACCGGCTTCCCGCCGGACAGGAGATTTCCGATGACGCGCAGGCAGATGATGTTTGGACGGCTTGTCCTGGCGGCGGCGGTGTGCATGCTGGGGTGCGCGGTGGCGGTTGCGACGCCGTTGGACGACTATGTGGCGGCGCCGGACCCGGCGTTCAAGTACACCCTGGCGGGGAAGTCCGAGAGTGCGGCGGCGACCACCTACCTCTACCACATGGTCTCGCAGACGTGGCTGGACGCGTCGCAGGTGGACCGCCCGCTGTGGGAGCACGAGGTGGTGGTGACGGTGCCGAAGGAGACGGCGTTCACGAAGGCGATGATGTTCATCGGCGGCGGCGGCAACCCGCTGAAGGCGGAGCCCTCGCCGGAGAACGACCCCTTTGACAAAATCGCCCTGGCGACAAAGTCCATTGTGGCGCAGGTGAGGCAGATCCCCAACCAGCCCCTGCGCTTCCCGGACGAGACGGACCCGCGCTATGCCGAGAAGGGCCGCAAGGAGGACGAGCTGATCACCTACGGGTGGGACAAGTTCCTCCAGGGCGGCGACCCGGTCTGGCTGGCGCGGCTGCCCATGACGAAGGCCGTGGTCCGCGCCATGGACCTCGTGCAGAAGGAGTTCCCGCAGACGGACGGATTCTTCGTGGCGGGCGGGTCCAAACGCGGCTGGACCACCTGGACCGTCGCGGCGGTGGACAAGCGGGTCATCGGCATCGCCCCGGCGGTCATTGACGTGCTCAACTTCATCCCCTCGCTCGAAAACCACATCAACGCCTACGGGTTCTGGGCGCCCTCGGTCTCCGACTATGTGGACATGAAGATCACGGACCGGCTGCACACGCCGGAGATGAAGGCGCTGCTGGACGTCGTGGACCCGTACAGCTACCGCGACCGGCTGACCATGCCAAAGTACGTCTGCAACTCCGCGGGCGACCAGTTCTTCCCGGCGGACTCCTGGCGCTTTTACTGGGAGGGGCTGAAGGACGAGAAGTTCCTCTGCTATTTCCCGAACACGGACCACGGCCTGAACGCCGACGCCTATTTCCGCATCGCGGGCTTCTACCACGCCCTCATGGCGGGCACGCCGCGTCCGAAGTTCGCCTGGGACCGTGCCACGGACGGATCGCTCACGGTCCGCTGCGAGACCAAGCCGACGGCGGTGCGCCTGTGGAAGGCCGTGAACCCCGACGCCCGCGACTTCCGGCTGGAAACCCTCGGCAAGAAGCACGAGGCCGTCGAGTTTCCCCTGTCCGCAGACGGCGTCTACACCACGGACGTCAAAGCCCCGGAAAAGGGCTGGACGGCCTTCTTCCTGGAGATGGAGTTCCCCAACGGCGACTTCCCCTTCCCCTTCGTCTTCACCACGGGTGTGAGCATCCTGCCGGACGCCTACCCGCCGAAGAAGTAGGGCCCACCCACGGGAGAGCATGATGCGCGGACAGCGTCCCCCCCAACGCGGCGGCCCGCCGCGCGGACCCGCCCCCGCCCCGGCACGGTCCGGGGGCGGGGGGCGCGCGCGTCCGCCGCGGGAGGCCGGGCCCGCGCCGCTGCCCGTGTCGCGGGAGGAGATGGACCGCCTCGGCTGGGAGGCGCTGGACGTGCTGCTGGTGACGGGGGACGCCTATGTGGACCACCCGTCGTTCGGCGCGGCGCTCATCGGCCGGTGGCTCCAGGCCCACGGGTACCGCGTGGGCATCATCGCCCAGCCGCGCTGGGACACGCCGGAGGACTTCCTGCGCCTCGGGCGGCCCCGACTTTTCGCCGGGGTGACGGCGGGCGCGCTGGACTCGATGCTCGCGCACTATACGGCCTTCCGCAAACTCCGCCACGACGACGCCTACACCCCCGGCGACCGCCACGGCGCGCGGCCCAACCGCGCGTGCATCGTCTACACCGGCCTCGTGCGCCACGCCTTCCCCGGCCTGCCCGTGGTGCTGGGGGGCGTCGAGGCGTCCCTGCGCCGCGCCAGCCACTACGACTTCTGGAGCGACAGCCTGCGCCGCCCGATTCTCCTCGACAGCAAGGCCGACCTCGTGGTCTGCGGCATGGGCGAGCGCGCCGTGCTGGAGGTTGCGCGGCGGCTGGAGGCGCGCGCGCCGGACACCCCGGCTGCGGAGGCGCTGGCGGGCATCCCGGGCACCGCGTGCTGCGCGGCGTCGGAGGAGCGGCTGGGGGACCTGCCCGGCGCGCCGCCCCCGGCGGACTGGGTGCGCCTGCCGTCGCATGAGGACATCCTCGCGGACCCCAAGGCGCTCATGCGCGCCACCCTCGCGCTGGAGCGCCAGACCCACCAGGGCGTCCAGTGGGCCGTGCAGGCCTGCGGAAAACGGCAGGTCGTCTTTACGCCCCCCGCAGTGCCCCTGTCGGAGGCGGAGATGGACCGGCTCCACGGCCTGTCCTTTACCCGCGACCCGCACCCCTCGCACCGGGAGCCCGTGCCCGCCGCCGAGATGATCCGCTTCAGCATGACCGCGCACCGCGGCTGCGCCGGAGGCTGCACCTTCTGCTCCATCGCCCTGCACCAGGGCCGCCGCATCCAGTCGCGCGGCGCGGACTCCCTGCTGGAGGAGGCGCGCGCCCTCACGCGGCACCCGGCGTGGAAGGGGTCCATCAGCGATGTGGGCGGACCCACGGCCAACATGTGGCGCGCCCGCTGCGCCGCCGACCCCGACGCCTGCGCCCGGCCCGACTGCCTCACGCCGCGGGTCTGCCGCCATTTCCGGCCCGACGAGAACGCCTATCTGGACCTCCTGCGCCGGATCGCCGCCCTGGACGGCGTCCGCCATGTCCGCGTCGCCAGCGGCATCCGCTACGACCTCGCCGACAACGACGGGGACTTCCTGCGCGCGCTGGTGGGTGAGTTTGTGGGCGGGCAGCTCAAGGTGGCCCCCGAGCACTGCGACGACAAGGTGCTGCGCCTCATGCGCAAGCCCCCCTTCGCCCGTTTCGAGGAATTCCTGCGCCTCTTCGACGAGGGCACCCGCGGCGCGGGCAAGGAGCAGTACGTCATCCCCTACCTCATCACCGCCTTCCCCGGCTGCACGGACGACGACATGCGCGCCCTCGCCGGCTGGCTGGAAGCCCGCGGCTGGCGGCCCCGTCAGGTCCAGTGCTTCATCCCCACCCCCGGCACCGTCGCCACCGCCATGTACTACGCGGGCATAGACCCCCAGGGGAACCCCCTCCCCGTAGCCCGCACCGACGCCGAACGCCTCCGCCAGCACCGCATCCTCCTGGGGGAGGAGAAACCCGGCAGGGGGTGAGATTGGCGTTCCCGGAAAGAGGGCGAAGGATGATTCGCCCCTACGGAGACAACCGGTGGACGACGCCCACGTAGCGCCGCCGTCCCGGCGGCCTTGTCTTCGCCTTCCATGCTCCATGTTGGGTCAGCGCGCCCGTAGCGCCGCCGTCCCGGCGGCCTTGTCTTCGCTCTCCAGGCATGTTCTTGGGTCAACGCGCCGTACTTGGGCCGTGGAGTGGACCCAGCCAGGCTGGAGCCTGGCGATCCCAGGGTGCGCTGACCGACGGCTACCCGTGCGCTGGGGGGACAGGGTGCACTGACCGGCGGCTATCCGTGCGCTGGGGGGGGCAGGGCGCACTGACCGGCGGGTATCTGTCCTTTCGGGGTAAGGGACACGTCGAAGCCGTGGTGTTGCAGGAGCGCGGCGGCCGTTGGATGACCGGCCCATCGCGCCCCCTGGGAGCGCCAGGCTCTAGCCTGGCCTTCTGGCGCATGTCACCAGCGCGGCGGCCTACTCCTCCTCCCCGTCCCCCTCTCCGGCGCGTTCGCGGGCGAGGACTTGGAGGAAGTCGAGGCATTCGCGGAGGGGGTCGGCGGCGGGGGGCAGGGTGAGCACGGCGGCGGGCTTGTCGTGGAGGTCGAGGCGGAGCCTTCCCTGGAAGAGGCGGCGGAGCCGCGCCTCGCCGGCCTGGGGAAGCGTGGCGGCGCTTTCAAATGCCACAAAGATCTCCGCGCGGCCGGCGCGGACGGCGGTGGC
>Ga0123328_1004952_pt1 | contig 10642 bp, 11 predicted proteins | sample BioC12SIPDNA_2_FD_89702 | JGI IMG/M metagenome (GOLD analysis project Ga0123328, IMG submission 89702) | Anaerobic biogas reactor microbial communites from Washington, USA - Biogas_R1_A C12 SIP DNA | ecosystem: Engineered > Bioreactor > Anaerobic > Unclassified | place: Washington, USA...
CTGACAGCTGATGGCTGACAGCTTTTTACAAGGAGATGGTCATGGGTATGAAACGAGGACTGGACTGCAAGCTCTTCTACGGCACGGCGGGAAGCCAGGCCGCCACGGAGCTCACGAACTGTCAGGATCTCAACATCGAACTCGACCACGAGGAGTTCGACGCCACCAGCCGGGCCAGCGGCGGCTGGGAGGAGGTGGAGCTGGGGATGAAGCGGGGCACGCTGAACTGGACGATGATCCAGGACAGCGCCGATGCCGCCTACCTGGCCGTCGAGGATGCCTTCATGAACAAGACGGCCCTGGCCCTGTTCATCACCCGGGGCGACGGCAAGGGCCTCGATGCGGACTTCAAGATCACCAAATTCAGTGAGAAACAGCCCCTGCGGGGTGCGGTGGTCATCGATGTGTCGGCCCGGCCGAGCCGCAGCACGCGGACGCCCCAGTTCATCCAGTAGTGGCACAGTAGAGAGTTGAGAATGGAGCTCGGAGCTTGCCGCTTTTTCCGGCTCATGGCTCATAGCTCATAGCTTCTTTTCCAAGGAGATGATTGCCATGCAAGCAACGGTTTCACAGTCGATTTCGCTGGCCGGCATTTCCATCCAGGCCACGCTGACCCGCACGGCCGAGGGCGGGCTGGCCAACCAGGTGGACCTGGCCGCGGGCGTGGCGGGCACGCTGAGCACCCGCACGGATGATGACACGGGCGAGGTCACGCTGACGGAGGGCCACGGCATCACCGACGGCGACAAGGTGGATGTCTACTTCTCGGGGGGCATCCGCTACGGGATGACGGTGGGCACGGTGGTGGGCAACGTGGTGCCCGTCGACCTGGGGGCCGGCGACAACCTGCCGGCCGATGATGCGGCGGTGGTGGTGTGCAAGCAGACGGTGATCAACATCGATTTTGATGGCGATGATGCCGAGCTGGTGGCCGCCCACTGCACCAAGCGGGCTCACCTGAGTTTCCTGGACAGCGGCGATGCCGTGCTCAAGGCCCAGGAGCTGGTCAGCGGCGAGCCGTGGTTCTGGGCGGCCGACAGCGGGATCGCCAATCCGCTGACGGGCAACGCCATCGACGAGATCCGGGCCTCCAACGGCGAGACGGCCGCGGCGGTCCTGAAGATCGCGGCCCTGGTGGACAACGTCACCTGAGAAGCGGTGCATGTTCTGATCCGTGTAAATCAGTGTAATCCGTGGTTACTCGTTCTGAACCACGGAGCGAAGGCCCGGAAGAGCCAACCACGGATGGGCACGGATGGAAAAAAGGGACGCAGAGAAGCGAACGGCTCGTCGTCCCAAGGCAGGGAGATCAGGTGTCTCATGCACGCGTTTGACGACAACAAGGATCGGCGGTGGGAGCTGGACATCAACTGCTCCACGCTGGCCGACGTCCGCCAGCGGGCGGGCGTGGATCTGGCCCAGCTGACGGTGGACCAGAAGGTGGCGGCCACGCTCCAGGACCCCGTGCAGCTGTGCGCCTGTCTGTGGGTGCTGGTCCGCGACCAGGCGGCCGGGCTGAACGTGGACCAGGTGGAGTTCGGCCGCGGTCTGGCCGGCGACGCCCTGAGCCGGGCCACGGAGGCCCTGCTGGCGGAGATCATCGATTTTTTCCCGAGCGAGACCCGGCCGACGGTGCTGAAGATGATCGCGCTGGGTCGCCAACTCGGGAAGCGGCTGCGGGATCAGGCGATGGAGCGGATGGACGATCCGAGGTGGATCGACCGGCTGTTGACGTCTGGCGATTCATCCACGAGCTCGCCGGCGTTGTCGGCGTCGTCCCCGGCCGGCTGACACTCCGCCAGCTGCACTGGATGGCCCGGCACCGGCTGCGGATCAGCTGGGGCCAGACGGCCGCCATCGCCGCCCCGATCATCAACATCCTGGTGGCCCTGGCCGGCGAGGGTGAGCCGGTGACGCCCGACGATATCAACCCCATGGCGGTCCAGGGCCGCGAGCCGGTCCGGCGGGAGCTGCCCAAACTCACCGACCTGAGCATCCTGGAAAAGGTGTTCTGCGGGCGGGAGTGAGAGCCGGCGATTTACACAGGAGTCCCCCATGGACGCGGGCGCAGTCAAAGCGGGTCAGGTTTACGTCGAGATCACGGCCGAGGATGCCGCCCTGCGGCGGGGCCTGGAGGATTCCCGGCGGCAGCTGCAGGAGTTCCAGGACGGCGTCGGGGCCATGCAGACGCTGGGCACGGGGCTGCTGGCGGGCGGCGGGGCGGTGCTGGCCGGGCTGGCCTACACCAGCAAGGTCTTCGGCGACTTCGACGATGTCATGCGGTCCGTGCAGGGGGTCAGCGGGGCGACGGGCGAGGCCTTCGAGCGGCTGACCGCCCAGGCCCGGGAGCTGGGCCGGACCACGTCGTTCACGGCCGCCCAGGTGGCCGAGGCCATGCTGAACCTGGCCCGGGCGGGGTTTTCCACTTCCGAGATCGAGCAATCCATCGAGGGCATGCTGAACCTGGCCCGGGCCACCGGCACCGACCTGGCCGAATCGGCCGACATCGCGGCGGGCACGCTGCGGGCGTTCAGCCTCGAGGCCGGCGAGATGGTCCGGGTGGCGGACGTGCTGGTGGCCACCGCCAACAAGAGCGCTCAGACGCTGTCGGACCTGGGCGAGTCCATGAAGTATGCCGCCCCCATCGCCCTGGAGTACGGCCTGAGCCTGGAGGAGACGGCCAAGGCGCTGGGCGTGCTGGCCAACATGTCCATCCGCGGGACCATGGCCGGTACCTCGTTCCGGCAGATCCTGCTGAGCATGGCCGATCCGGGCGTGCAGCGGATGCTCGAGGGGATCGGCGTGCAGGCGGTGGATGCCACCGGCCGGCTCCGGCCGCTGGGTGATGTGATGGTGGAGCTGGGCCAGGCCATGGCCGGCATGGGCAACGCCGAACGGCTGACGCTGGGCAAGCAGCTTTTCGATCAGCGGGCGGCGGGCTCCGCCATGAAGCTGGCCCGGAGCGACTTTCCCGCCCTCACCCGGGCCATCGACGAGGCGGCGGGGACGGCGGCCCGGACGGCCGAGATCATGGACTCCGGCCTGGGCGGCGCGTTTCGCCGGGCGGCTTCGGCGGCGGAGGGGCTGACGGTGGCCCTGGGCAGCGCCCTGAGCGGCACGTTGAGCCCGCTGCTGGACGGCCTGGCCCGCGTGCTCAGCGGGATGGCCGAGTGGATCAAACACGGCCAGGGTGTGGTGGTGGCCCTGGCCGGCGTGGCCGCCGCGGCCACGGCCGCGGGCGCGGTCCTGCTGGGCCTGGGCGTGGCCATCCAGGCGGCCAGCTTCGCCGGGGGGGGATGGGGTAAGGCGCTCACGACCATCCGCACGCTGCTGGCCGGCATCCCCGGCCCGGCCGCCATGGCCGACAAGGCGGCGTGGGGGCTGGCCAACACGCTCAACCTGCTGGCCGCCCATCCGGTCATTGCCGGCCTGGCCGCCATTGCCGCGGCCCTGGCGGTGGTGGCGGCCAAGGCGGTCCAAGCCAGCCGGGAGATTGCCCAACTGGCCAAGCAGGCGACCAAGGTAAGAGAGGGCGGCGATCAGCGGCGGTCAGAGGATCTGGTCAAGTTCGATCGGATCGCGCAGCTCAGCCGGCAGGTCATTCTCAACCCGCGGGAACTGGAGGAGGCGGGTCGGCTGGTGGATGAACTCACCGGCAAGTACGGCAACATCGGCTTGGAGTTCAACGAGCTGACGGGCCGCGTGACCGCGGCCGCCGATGCGTTCGAGCGGCTGGCCAAGGCCATGCGCCTGCAGGCGGCGTCCCAACTGGATGAGGAGATCGCCGAGCGGACGCGCAATATCCGGGCCCTCAACGAGCAAATTGAAGGATCGCTGCGGGCCACCTCCGGGCCCATCTTCTACACCGTCACCGGCCTTTCGAAGTGGATCCAGGAGGTGGAGGCCAAGCGGGATGCCGAGAGCGTGGCTCTCGAGGCCCTGCTCGAGCGGCGCAAGGCCCTGGCCGGCGGGGACCTGACGGCGATCATGGGCGAATCGACTGACACGGTTCAAGCCCGCGTACAGGCGACCCGCAAGGCCCTGGAGGCCGAGGAAAAAACCGTCCGGGAGTACGTCAACCGCATTACTGATTTGCGGATCGCGGCCATCCAGGACCAGGGGCGGCGGGAGCTGGCGGCCATCGACGAGAAGTACCGGCGGGAGCTGGAGGCGGCCGAGGAGGCGGAGGCGGACAAGGCCGCCCTCGACAAGCTGCGGGAGGCCTGGCGGCTGGAGAGTGAGAACAAACAGCGGGCCCTGGCCCGGGCCACGGCCGAGGAACAGGTCCGCTTTGCCGGCGAGCTGGCGGCCATCCGGTTGACGGGAGCGGAGCAGACGTACCAGGTGGAGCTGGCGGCCATCCGCGACCGGGCGGAGGTGGAGCGGCGGATCGCCCGGATCCGGGGGGATGCGGCGGCGGTGGAGCGGGCCAACGCCCGCGAGCGGGCGGAACTCGAGGCGGCCGCGGGCCGGGAGCGGCTCCGGCTGGCCGATCGGGAAAAGCAGATCGCTTCGGCCAACGCCGAGGTCAAGCGGGGAATCGAGGACACGCTGCTCAAATTGAACCTCGAGGGCCGGCCGCTGGATCTGGCTCAAAACGAGATGGCCCGTCAGCGGGCCCTCGAGGGGGCCCGCAACCGGGGCGAGGATGAGGGCCTGGTCAATCGGCTGTACGACCTGCAGCAGCAGCTGCTGGAGATCCCCCGGCGGACGTTCTCGGCGGCGGGCGGGTTTTCCGCCGGCGGGCTGGAACGGGGCTGGACGGGGACGCTGACCACAGATCCTACGGGCGAACTCAAGGAGCGGGCGCAGCGCATCCTCGAGCAGGTCAGGGAGATCGTCCGGCTGCTGCGCCAGGATCCCGAGGCCGTGGTGTGGGGCTGAGAAGTGGAGAGTGAAGCAAATGGCCATCCGATTCGAGGAAGCGATGCGGGGCCGGCGGCGGCGGCTGGAGTTCGGCCGGTCGATCATGCGGGTGTCCTACAAGGCCTACGCCTCGGCCGGCGAGGATGAGGATGCCGTCGAGGCGGCGGCCCTGGCCTACTTCCAGTCGAGCACGTACGGATCCCGCTATTTCACCGGTCTGGAGCTGGATGAGCAGCTGGACCAGGCCGCCTGGTCGCTGACCGTGGACTACGAGGGCCGGGGGGCGTGGTACGATGAGACCGACGCCCTGAGCGGGTTCGAGTTCACCACGCTGGGCGGCACCCGGCACATCACCGCCCCGATCGCCCTGCGTTCGTCATACGGGGAAAAGGCCTCCAGCGAGATGGCCGGCGTGATCGGGTTTGACGGGCGGGACGTCCAGGGCTGCGATGTGCCCGAGCGGGTGTTCAACTTCAGCATCAACCGGCGGATCTCGCCGGCGTGGGTGACGGTGGGCTACGTGGAGCTGCTCGAGCAGCTCACGGGTTGCATCAACATGCACGCGTTCGCCAGCCGCCAGGAGTACTCGGTGCTGTTCCTGGGGGCGACGGGCCAGCGGCGGGGCAACGAGGCCTGGAACCTCACGTGGCAGTTCTCCTCCAAGCGCAATCGGCTGGTCGCCAACGGCAACCCCATCACCATCCCCGGCCTGGTGGATTCGGGCACGGGCCAGCCTTACGAGATCGACAAGTACGGCTGGGATTACCTGTGGGTGCAGTACGAGACGGTGGAGGACACGGTGAAATACACGTTGGCCCGCAAGCCCATCGCGGCCTACGTGCAGCAGGTGATCGAGGCGGCGGACTTCGGGCTGCTGGGATTGTGACGAGGGTACGGCATGGGACTCAAGCGGGTCAAGAGCGGTGAGCCGATCCGGGCCTACCCGGCCGCCGACTTCAATACGCTGGTGGATGCGGCGGAGTGGTTCCAGGGCCGCATGCTCGACGGCGGCTCGCGGCCGGGCCGCGGGGGGAGCGCTGAGTTCGACGGGACGGTGGTGGTGCGGAACGACTCGGGGGCCCACCGCAAGCGGTTCGAGTTGCTGGCCATCGAGGGGATCATCATTTCGCCGGCCCAGAACCTGCCCGAGTTTCAGCGGGCCCCCGCCTTCGCCTGTGGGCTGCCGGCGGCCGATTCGGCCAAGCTGGTGATCCTGGTGGAGCCTGTCCGGTCCGGCCGGCTGGGCCGGGCCCTCATCCAGGGGGTCTCGGCCGTGCAGGTGGACATGCAGGACGCGGGCCACGAGTTCGCCGATCCCACCGACGCCGACGCCACCAAACTGACCAGCGCCGACAGCGGCGCGTTTCGCATCCTGTACGTCGAGACGGGCACGGGCACCAAGTGGGCGGCCGTGCAGTGGCCGGTGGGGGGGGCAACGGGGACCATTAGTGCCAAGTTCGACGGCACGCGCTCGGGCAGATGTTACACGGGGCATGTCCTCAATAGCGATGGAACGCTCGGGGCAGAGGTCCAATTTGTTATCGATAACGATCCGGGCACGTACAGTCTGCCCGCAAATACCATCGTGACGGCAGAGAAGGCGCCGGCCCGGCTAGCCGACGCGGCAATCTGGTCAGGCAGCGGCGATAAGTACCGGGCGATTTCGACCGCGCCCTTTTCGCAGTTGACGTGATTTATGGCTTGGGAGCACTTTCCATTATCAGCGGGACTTTGGGGGCCACCGGCGGCGGTGCTCACCGAGTTGAGCTATGCTATGGCGGAAAGATACATCTCTGCCCCGACTTTCCAAAAAGGCCAATGGATTGACCTTCCTGCCGTTGTCGCTCAGCTGCGCGCCGCCTGCGTGGCCGCCATAGGACAATGGTACTGGGTGGAGGACTGGACCAATCCATGGAATTGGACGATCCACCGATTGACCACCGGCCCGACGACGACGACGCCGGTACTGTTTTTCCCGGAGAAGAACGTTTTTGAACTCGCGTTTGGGAATGCATCGACGGATTGGAGGGAATACGACCCGCCGCAGTCTTCTGAGTTGCTGAACGACCTGTACCGAGTTCTCAACGTTCTCCGTGTCCGCGAATCTCCTGTATCCGTGCCGGTATACTCAACAGGGTATGGCCACGGCCGAACTTCGTCGGATCTGGAATCGGAGCATAAGGCATCTTGCGCCGAGGCCCTGACCGCAACCGACGCCCGAGCTTGGCAATACAATGGCGGCTCTATTGGCCATCTTACATCTGTCCAGGATGGAATTACTGATCGGCATTGGTGGAAGGCGAAACAGTCCGTCATACCGTCACGCTGGTGGAGTGAAAACCACGGCAGGCTTGTGAAGTTGGCTTACGTCTTTCCGAACCTGACACGGTATACATCGTGGAGTGATGATCCCATGACCCCGTCCACTTATGGGTCCACGCTTCGCAGTCTGTCGTTTGACGTGCGATGCGGCACTGGGCCTGACCCGGTCTATTGGGAAGATGCGGTCGGCTTTGGTACGTCCCAGGGAACCGTAACCGTACCTCCTGGCCGAGGGCATATCCAGGCAGCGCTTCGAGTTGCGCCACAGACGCGATACCTGTTCCGTATACTCTGTGTGCCGATCAAACCCACGGCGTCGGGGAGTAATCTCTGTTCCATAGTGGGTACCTGGAACGGTAAGGCGGGAGCAGCCGAATACGTCGCCTTCGGACGCAATAACTGGCCGTTTCTCATCGAGCCGGATTATGTAAAGCTGAGCACCTAGCCCAGCCGGTCAGGCCCGCCGGCTTGACGCCCTTCGAGGTCAACGTGCGGGAGACCCGCGAGACCGTACGCGAGATCGACCGCCGCCAGCGGGTCAGGGAACTGAGCGGTGTTTTTCAGGGCCATCGAGCCTGATGGAAGTGGAGTATGAGGGCGGCTCGAAGCGCGTTCGAGCCCCGTTGCAAACTGATGAACCGATTTGCAATCTGCGATGACGCGGCCGGGCGAGCTACGAGCTAGAAACCTACAGTGGCATAACCCCTTTACGGTTTTACGCCAAGTTTCATGGCGGATCTCGGTTCACGCACTGGAATGGGGTTTCAGATGGTGAAGGGGGAACGCTATCATATGTCGGAGAAGCAAAGCGACAGCTCGCCGTGAACGCCAGCGGAACGGTGGTAGATGTGGACTTCTGGGATGGCCCCCTGCCAGAAGAACCATCTGACTCGCGAGAGTTTACGGGCACAAGGCCAACTGTGGGATGTGTCAAGCTAAACCCAGAGGAGACACTTGATCTATCTCCGTCGGGTGCGGACTCGCCCTCTGGTGCAGGCATGTGCGACCTTCCCGCGGGTGTTCCTCCTGACTATTGGAATGTTAGCTGCGAAGACCTGCGGTTCGGTCCCGGAGGGCAGCTCGGCACCGTACAGGCGGTATGTGAATTGAACCTGAGTAAGATTGGATGACATCAATATGACCGCTCACGGCTGGCCGCTTTTTCCCGACACGGTATGTGCCCACACCATGGCCACCACCCAGCCCAGACCGCCGGTGAGCAGCAGGCCCAGCCAGCCGCACAGGCGGATGGCCTCGGCCTGGGGATGGCGGCGGTGTCGGGCGATCTGGCCGGGCAGGCTGCCCAGCAGGTAGATCAAGAGCAGGATGAGGCCGGCCAGTGCGGCCAGGCCACCCCACTCGAGCAGGTCGTTGGCCCGCCGGCGGCCGAGGAGGCCGGGCAGCGCGAGCGGGGCCAGCACCGCCGCCACCGCCACCATCACCACCAGGACGATGGCCCAGCGGGGGGCGGGGGGGCCGGATGTTTGGGCCGGCGTGCCGGCGGGCTTCGGCGAGGCGTCGGGGGGAGCCGGTACGCGGATGGGTTCGCCGCAGCGGGGGCAGGTCATGGGCCGGCCGGCCCGCTCGGGATCGGCGGTCAAGGGGGCGGCACACACGGGACAGGCAAATCGGATGGACATGATGGTCACCCAGAAAGCCGCGAGCTATCTCCTTTCGCTGAGTGTTTTGGGGAGATTACCATGGCTGAAAAATAAGGGAAAACCCTTGCAGTCATAAGTCCGCCGCCGTATCCTGGTTTCAGCGGCTTCACCGGCCGTCCCGGTGGCTCGGACCTGGCGCACGCCAGGCGTTCCGCGACCCATTCCACGTTCCGGAACTCCGGGCTCTTTTTCGATCCCGTTTGTCGCGGGGGATGCTTCATGTCTGTTCCATTCGCCCATCGACCGCAGGTTGTCGTTGTAGGTGCGGGCGGCGATCGCCCCCAACCCGACGGCGGCCAGGGCCGCGGCGAGCAGACGCAGGCAATGCAGGCGAGACGACGGACGGGCACGGACAGGCATATCGTTGTTCGGGAGATCAATCATGTTTCGTCGTCAATTATCAGTGGATTCCGAAAAGGCGGAAGCAATCGGGCAGATCATGACATACTTGGTCATGCAGAGCCCCGAGTACGTGATTTGCTTTGCGGACCGATTGCTCGGTCCACGTCAGCAGAAGCCTGCTTTGCGGATCTTTGATGACTTGCGGCCTGAATCCTTCGCGCGAAGTTCGTCCAGTCCTCCACGCTCTTCAGGCCATTCGGCCGCCGGGTGAACTCCCAGAGGAGCTCCTTCTGTATATCGGGGGGCTCGAGAAGGAGTAACAGCAACATAATGCCGAAGACATCGCCGTTGGTGGATTTGCGAACTTTCTGCCTAAGCTCGGTGGCGAGTGTGTGGAAGGTTGCCGCGACGTCATCAGTCATCCGAACTGTGACTGGATTTTTTTTGTCCATATAACGCATTGAATAGTAAACAGTTATGCGCGTCAAAGTATACTTTCTGTATACTTTTGCTTGACAGCCCGTCACAAATGGTTTACGTTTCGTCACGATGAGTACACGTAAACCCAAAGCCAGGCATGAGGCGACTCAGACGCAACGCATTCGGCTGAGTACGCGAGCAAAGCTCGTGCGTTTGGCTCAGGCCGACAATCGTTCCACGGTGTCCGAGCTGGACTTCCTCATCCAAGCCGAGATCGACCGCCGCGATGCTGCCCGGCGATCGGACGCCGTCGCCTGATGAAGTGTAGCTCCGCCGGCGGTCGGCGGGGTCCTGAGTCTGAAACAGTTGTTCAGTGGTGATACAGGAGGCGTCGGGTCGCAGGGAGCGGGGCCGATTTTTTCAGGAGGGTCCTGAACTTTGCGAAACCATTTGAGCCTCAAGGAGTTAGCGGTGGTGCTGGGAACGCAGACGACGTATGCCGGACAGGCTTTCGATCCCGCGCTGGAGAAGTTTGCCCGCGTCTTCCGCCGGTACCCCGGGCCCGCCCTGGCCCTGCTGGCCGACAAGGTGGCCGAGCTGGACCGGGCCGAGGCCTGCCGGCCCATGGATGAGAGTGAGCTGCTCCACCGCGAGCGGATGCTCCAGGGCGGCCGGCTACTCAGCGGGAGCTGTTGAAAGAAAGCTATAGGCTCTGAGCTATGGGCTCTGAGCCGGAGAAGGAGACACGCGGATGAGTATGGCGATCGTGGATCAAGGCCCCGCGGCGGATTTGCCCAAGCCCAAGGATATCCTCATCGACGGCGACAAGGTCGGGACGGTGGAGCCGCAGATATTCAGGGGTGGCCAGCTGCGCTGGCACGCCGCCATCCACCTCGAGGACGACGGACTGGTGTCCAGCGTCTTTCTGGTCCAGGGCCACGGGGCGACGGTGGAGGATGCCATCCACAACGCGGTGGTCCAGGCCCGGCAGACGCGGGACCGGTTTGCCGAGCAGCTGGCCGGCCTGGAAG
>Ga0123328_1004954_pt1 | contig 10640 bp, 9 predicted proteins | sample BioC12SIPDNA_2_FD_89702 | JGI IMG/M metagenome (GOLD analysis project Ga0123328, IMG submission 89702) | Anaerobic biogas reactor microbial communites from Washington, USA - Biogas_R1_A C12 SIP DNA | ecosystem: Engineered > Bioreactor > Anaerobic > Unclassified | place: Washington, USA...
CTCGCCGCCCTCCTGCTCGAGTACCCGAGCACCGGGCTGCTCGAGCTGCTGCCCGCGATCCGCTCCGCGACGGCCGAGCTGCCCGAGCGGCTCGCCGTGCCGCTCGGACAGCTCGTCGAGCACCTGTCGAGCGCGCCGCTGCCCGAGCTCGAGGCCGCCTATGTCGAGACCTTCGACCTCAAGCGGCGGTGCTCGCCGTACCTGACGTACTTCGCCTACGGCGACACGCGCAAGCGCGGCGTCGCGCTCGTGGAGTTCAAGCAGGCCTACCGTGCGGGCGGCTTCGAGGTCGTCGAGGACGAGCTGCCGGACCACCTCGCCGTCGTGCTGGAGTTCTGCTCGACGGGGGACGCGGAGTGCCAGGTCGAGGGCATCAAGCTCTTGCTCGGGCACCGCGCGGGGCTCGAGCTGCTGCGCCTCGCCCTGCTCGACGCCGGCTCGCCGTACGCGGGGGCGCTCGTCGCCGTGTGCGCGACGCTGCCGGACCTCGGGCCCGACGAGCACGCGGCGATCGCCCGCCTCGCGGCGGAAGGCCCGCCCGGCGAGGAAGTGGGCCTCGAGCCCTTCGCCCCGCCGTCCTACATGCCCACCTCGGGCCACAGCGTCGAAGGAGCGCGACGATGACCGCGACGGACACCTTCTTGTGGGTCGTCTTCCCCTACGTGTGCCTCGCGTTCTTCGTGCTGGGACACGTGTGGCGCTACCGCTACGACAAGTTCGGGTGGACGACGCGCTCGTCGCAGCTCTACGAGTCGCGGTTGCTGCGCTGGGCGAGCCCGATGTTCCACTTCGGGATCCTGTTCGTGTTCCTCGGGCACGTCATGGGCCTGGGCATCCCGAAGTCGTGGACGACGGCCGTGGGGATCACGGACGCGATGTATCACTTCTTGGCGATCTCGATCGGGACCGTCGCGGGGGTGTGCACCGTGGTCGGGATGGTCCTGCTGATCTACCGGCGCCGGACGGTCGGGCCCGTGTTCTCGGCGACCACGCGCATGGACAAGTTCATGTACCTCGTGCTCGCGATCGTCATCGTGCTCGGGATGTGGAACACGATCGCCGGGTCGATCCTCAACCTCGGGGGGCACTACGACTACCGCGACGGGGTCTCGGTGTGGTTCCGCGGGATCTTCCGGCTCGAGCTGCACCCCGAGCTCATGGTGGGCGCCCCGATCGGGTTCCAGCTGCACGGTCTTGCCGCGATGTTCCTGTTCGCGCTGTGGCCCTTCACGCGCCTCGTGCACGTGTTCTCGGTCCCGCTCGGGTACCTCTTCCGGCCCTACGTCGTCTACCGCTCGCGGGACCGGCGGCTCGGGACGCACCCGACGAGGCGGGGGTGGGACCGGGTGAGCGCGGCGCCTCGCCCGCCCGGCAAGCAGCGGCGCTGACCTTTCGTCCGGGGCGCGGGTGCCTCGAGCCTCAGGGCTCGACGACGCGCGCGACGCAGGTGTGCGGGGCGGCGAACGGGACGAGCTCGGCCCGCGCGCCGGGCCGGACGCGGTCGAGCGTGCCCTGGATGAGCCCGAGGTGCGCACCGCACACGACGTCGGTGTGCTCGCGTGCGAGCGCGCCGAAGGGGCAGCGGCGCAGCAGGATCGTCGCGTCGTCGTCGGCGAGCTCGGGCGCGAAGCCCGTGCGGCGCAGGACGGCGAGCACCTCGTCGATCGCCTCGGGAACGTCTGCGGCGGGTGCGCAGGCCTCCCAGCTGGCCCAGCGCCTGCCCGCGGCGACCGCCTCGCCGTGGCCGCCGAGCGTCTCGAGCTGCGCCGCGAGCGCCGCGGCGAGGCGCGCGTAGGACTCCTCGGGCTCGTGCACCTCGGTCGCGGTGAACAGGTCGCGCGGGCGACCACGCGTGCCACGCCGCTCCGTCGTGCGCTCGACCTTGCCCTCGCGCACGAGCACCTCGAGGTGGCCACGCACGGTGTTGGGGTGCAGGTCGAGCTCGCGTGCGATCGACTCGACGCCGAGGGGCTCTCGGCCGCGCAGGAACGCGAGCAGGGCCGCTCGTCGGGCGCCCGGGGCCCGCGGGTTCGTCGCGTGCTGCGAGGGGATCGGCACGGCTTGAGTTTTCACCATGTCAGGTGTAGAAATCAAGCGGCGCCGGACGGGCGTCGCAGGTCTACCCCGGGAGCAGCGATGAGCGAGACGACCACGCAGGAGTCCACCCAGACCTCGGGCGGCTGCGGCTGCGGAGGGTGCGGCTGCGGCGGCGGGCAGGCGAGCGCGAGCGACGGGCTCCAGATCGTCGCCCCGGGCCCCGAGCAGGTCCAGGTCGGTGACCTCGACGTGCGTGGTCTGCCGCGCGAGGAGCGCCACGCGAAGATCTTCGGTGCCTTCGGCGAGCTCGCCCCGGGGGAGTCCTTCGTGCTCGCGAACGACCACGACCCCGTGCCGCTGCGCGCAAAGCTCGAGACGGTGCACCTCGGTGAGCTCGGCTGGGAGTACCTCGCGCAGGGTCCCGAGGTGTGGCGCGTGCAGATCAGCAAGGTCACGTGCTGCTGACCTAGCCCTCGACCTCCTCGGCCGCGACCTGCTCGCCCGCCGAGAGGTGGCGCAGCTCGCGCCAGATGGCCGCGACGAAGACGGCCGAGCCCGCGAAGGCGTACCAGAACGGCGCGGCCACGCCCCATTGCTCGGCGAGCGCCCCGCCGATCACCGAGCCGACCACGAGACCGCCGAACACGCCCACGAGGTTGACCGAGTTGACCCGCCCCTGGAGCTCGGTGGGCACGACGCGCTGACGGATCGTGACCGAGGTCGTGCCCCAGACGAAGGCGTGCGCGCCGAACACGAAGAAGATCGGCATCGCGACCCAGGCGCTGCTCGTCAGTGCGAGCCCGAGGTGCGTGAAGGTCTCGATCACGAGACCCGCGCGCATGACGTTCGTGAGCGAGACGTGCCGCGTGAGCCAGCCGTAGGCGAGGATCCCGAGCAGCCCGCCCGCGGCCTGGACCGTGGTGACGAGGCCGAAGCCGACCTCGCCGAGCCCCAGGTGGCGGGTCGCGTAGAGCACGAGCACCGCCCACGCCGCGCCGAAGGTCAGGTTGAAGATGAAGATCGTCGCGACGAGCGTGCGCACCGCGCCGTGCCGCATGGCCCAGCCGAATCCCTCGACGATGTCGTGACGAAGCTTTCCGCGCTCCTCGCGCCCCGTGCGGTGCGGGGGCAGCTGGAGGCGGCCGACGAGCACTGTCGCGAGCCCCACGAGGATCGCCTGGCTCGCGAACGGCACGACCATGCCGAGCGTGAAGAGCGCCGCACCGAGCGGAGGACCGGCGAGCTGGTTGAGGGTGACGAAGCCCGCCTGGAGCCGCGCGTTGCCCACGAGGATGTCCTCGCGGCTCACGAGCATCGGCAGCAACGTGCTCGCGGCGTTGTCGACGAACACCTCGCTCGTGCCGAGGAGGAGCAGCGCGCCGAGGACGATCCCGATCGAGACGTGCCCCGTGAGCATCGCGAGGCTCAGCACCGCGAGCACGAGCACGCGCAGCGCGTTGCCGACGAGCACGATGCGGCGCCGGTCGAGGCGGTCGGAGATCGCTCCGGCGAGCAGGCCGAAGGCGAGCGGGGGGAGCCACTGGACCGTCGCGCCGAGGGCGACGAGGCGCGCGTCCTGCGTGAGCGCCGCAAGCACGAGCGGGCCGGCCGCCATCGCGACGCCGTCGCCGAGGTTCGACACCCACGAGGAGCCCACGAGCCAGCGGAAACTGGTGCCGAGGCGTTCGGGGAAGAGACGGTCGACGAGGGTGCGCACGAGGACGAGACTCTACGCCCGCCCGCGCGGACCGGTCACGGCGATTCCCCGCGCAGGGCCGGCCCGCAGCGGTTCACGCCGAGACGGTGAAGCTCGCGCTCAGGAGGTCCTCCTCGCGCGAGGAGGGGCCCACGAGGAGGGCGAACTCGCCCGGGTCCACGATGCGGCGCTCGTGCGCGTCGACGATCGTGCAGGCCGCGACGGGCAGCTCGATCTCGACCGTGCGTGTCTCGCCCGGGGCGAGCTCGACCTGGGCGTAGGTCTTGAGCTCCTTGCTCGCCCAGGTCACGGGTGTCACGACGTCGCGCACGTAGACCTGCACAGTCTCGAGCGTGGGGCGCGACCCGGTGTTGGCGATCGTCACGCGCGCCCGGACGTCGTCGTCGCGGGAGAGCTCGGTGCGCTCGAGGTCGAGGTCCGAGTACTCGACCCTCGTGTAGCTCAGGCCCTCGCCGAAGGCGAAGGGCGGGCGCTGCGTGAGGTCGGCGTAGCGCGTCCCGTGCTGGCCCGGGATCTGGTGGTAGAAGACTGGCTGCTGGCCCACGTGCGCCGCGAAGGAGATCGGCAGCCGGCCCGTGGGCTCGATGAGGCCGAGCACGAGCTCGGCGATCGCCCGGCCGCCCGCCATGCCGGGGTTCGCGGCCCAGATGATCGCGTTCGCACGGTGCGCCGAGGGCGGCAGGACGAGGGGCTTGGAGGCCATGAGCACGACGACGAAGGGTGTGCCGCTCGCGGCGAGCGCGTCGAGGAGAGCGACCTGACCCCCGAGCAGCTCGAGGGTCGCGGTCGACCTGGTCTCGCCCACGAGGTCGATGCAGTCGCCGACGACGGCCACCACGAGGTCGGCGTCCTTCGCTGCGGCGACGGCCTCGGCGAGCTGGCCCTCGTCGACGGGCGCGCTCGTCGCGACGTGGGGGCGTGGCTGGCCGTCGGGGAAGAGCTCGCCGTCGGGGTTGGGGCCGAGCACGACGATGTCCGCGCCGCGCGCGTGCGTCACGGTCCATCCCTCGGGCGCGAGGCGCTCGAAACCGTCCTTGACGGTCCAGGTGAGCTCGCGCGGGTGACCCTCGGGGAGCCAGTCGGCCTGGCCCGAGCTGCCAGCCCAGTCGCCGAGCTGGGCGTGCTGGTCGTCGGCGTTCGGGCCGACGACGGCGATCCGCCTCGCCTCGCGTGCGCCCGTCGCCCGGCCGTCGGCGTCGGCCACGAGACCGCCGCCGAGGGGGAGCGTCCCGTCGTTTGCCAGGAGCACGAGCGAGCGGCGCGCGACCTCGAGGTTGAGCGCGGCGTGCTCGGGGGCGTGGATCACGGCACGCTGGCGCTCGACGTCGGGGTGGCGCGGGTCCTCGAAGAGCCCGAGCTCGAGCTTGAGGGTCAGGATGCGCGCGACCGCCGCGTCGATCTGCTGCTCGGTGATCATGCCGCGGCGCACGGCCTCCTGGGCGCCCGCGAAGAACTGGGGCGTCGTCATGATCATGTCGTTCCCCGCGTCGACCGCGGCGGCCGCGGCGTGCGTGTGGTCGGGCATGATGTGCTGCTCCCAGACCATGCGGCCCACGTTGTCCCAGTCGGTCACGAGCATGCCCCGGTAGCCCCACTCGCCACGCAGCACGTCGTCGAGGAGCCACTTGTTGATCGTGATGGGCACACCGTCCATCGACTGGTAGCCGAGCATGAAGGTTGCGCAGCCTTCCCGTGCGACGCGCTCGAAGGGTGGGAGGAACCACGAGCGCAGCTTGCGCCGGGAGATGTCTGCCTCGGAGGCGTCGCGCCCGCCCTGGGTCTCGGAGTAGCCCGCGAAGTGCTTGGCCGTCGCGAGGATCGCGGTCGGGTCGTCGAGTCCTTCGCCCTGGTAGCCGCGCACCATCGCCGAGGCGAGCTCGCCGAGCAGGTGCGGGTCCTCGCCGAAGGTCTCGCTCACGCGGCCCCAGCGCAGGTCGCGCGTGATGCACAGCACGGGGGAGAAGGTCCAGTGGATCCCGGTCGCGGCGGCCTCGACTGCCGTCACGCGCGCGACCTGCTCGAGCAGGCCGGCGTCCCAGCTCGCGGCCATCGCGAGCTGGGTCGGGAAGATCGTCGCGCCCTCCCAGAAGGAGTGGCCGTGGATGCAGTCCTCGGCGACGAGCAGCGGGATGCGCAGCCGGGTCTGCGCGGCGAGCTCGTGGGCTCGGCGCACGTTCTCGGGGGAGGCGTGCAGGATCGAGCCCACGTGGAGCTCGGTCACGAGGTGGTCGACGCCCTCCTTCGCGTTGAGCTGGAGCATCTGGCCGACCTTCTCGGCCAGGGTCATGCGAGCGAGCAGGTCGCTCACGCGCTCGGCGACGGTCCGGCTGGGGTCGAGGTAGCTCACGTGGGTCCTCCCGCTGCGACGGCGCAGCATCTCGAATCGATTCGAACGGCTCTCGCGCGGCACTCTACGACACATCGGCCGCCGCGTGGGAGCGATTCCGCGGCGGACCGACGTCCCTTGACCCCCGGGGGGCGGGGTCGTTGACTGGAGACGTGCGTGCACGGTGGTGGGAGTGAACGGCCTGTTCGGGAGCGTCCTGCTCGTGCTCGCCTTCGTCCTGCTCGGCGGGGTCTTCGCGGGGACCGAGATCGCGCTCGTGTCGCTCCGGGACTCCCAGCTCGACCGTCTCGCGCGGCGAGGTCGACGCGGACGGCGGGTCGCCTCGGTCGCGCGCGACCCGAACCGCTTCCTCGCCGCGGTCCAGATCGGTGTCACGGTGGCCGGGTTCTTCTCGGCGGCCTTCGGCGCAGCGACGATCGCCCCGCACGTGACCCCGCTCCTCGAGCGGCTCGGGCTGGGTCAGGCCGCGGCCGAGACGACCGCGCTCGTCGCGCTCACCCTCGTGATCGCCTACGTCTCGCTCGTGCTCGGCGAGCTCGTCCCCAAGCGGATCGGCCTGCAGCGGGCCGAGCAGGTCGCGCTCGTGGTCGCCCCGCCGCTCGACCGCTTCGCCCGCCTCGCGCGGCCCGTGATCTGGCTGCTCTCGCGCTCGACCGACGCGGTCGTGCGGCTCCTCGGGAGCGACCCCGAGGCGCGCGGTGAGGCGATCTCCCTCGAGGAGGTGCGCGAGCTTGTGCTCGGCCACCAGGGGCTCCCCGACGACGAACGGCGCCTCCTGCACGACGTGTTCGACGCGGGCGACCGCACGCTCGCAGAGATCATGCGGCCACGCGGCGAGGTCGAGTTCGTGCGCGCCGACCTCCCCCTCGACGAGGCGCGGGTCCACCTCGCTGCCTCGCGCTTCTCCCGCTTCCCGGTCACGGGCGAGGGCTTCGACGACGTGCTCGGGTACGTGCACGTGCGGTCCCTGCTCGACCCGCCCGCGACCGGCACCGTGCGCGACGTCATGCGTCAGATCCCGTTCTTCCCGGGCACCGCGCCGCTCCTGCCGACGCTCGCGACGCTCCGCCGGGAGGGCGCGCACATCGCGGTCGTGGTCGACGAGCATGGGGGCACGGACGGGATCGTGACGCTCGAGGACCTGCTCGAAGAGCTCATCGGCGAGATCTGGGACGAGCACGACGAGGTGCGTCCCAGCGCGCGCCTCGACGCCGAGGGCCTCGTGCTCGACGCGGCGCTGACGATCGAGGAGTTCGCCGAGCGGACCGGGGTCGAGCTCGCCGACGGACCGTACGAGACGCTCGGTGGGTACGTCGTCTCCCGGCTCGGTCGCCTCGCCGTCGTCGGCGACGAGGTCGCGACGGGTGCCGTGCGGCTCGTCGTCGTCGCGGCCGACCCGCGGCGCGTGCGCGAGGTCAGGGTGCTCCCAGAACCTGCCGTCACCCGAGCCGAGGACGACGCGACCGGCTCACGGTGAGCGCGGGGCCGGCTGGCGCTCGTCCTCATCCTGCTCGCGGCGGATCACGCTGACCATGCCGTTGGGCTCGATGAACGCGCGGTGCACCTCGCCGGGGTCGGTGATGCCGTGCAGCCGCAGCTGGCTGAGCACCTCGTCGCGCGTCATGAACTCGCGCCGCAGGACGTGGCGGTCGAACGTGCCGTCGCGGATGATCGCCTTCGGCCGGGCCTTCAGGAGGCGGTCCAGCCGGGGCCACCGACCTCGCGCTGACCCACGATCCGCATCGCGACGATCAGGGCAAGGAAGACGATCGTGCCTCGGGCGACGAGCTCGGGCGCCGACACGGTCGGCGCGAACATCTCGATCCATCCAGTCATGGCGACCTCCTGACCGACACCTTGCGCGAGCGCGCGCATGCCCGCATCCCGGCCGGCCACGCCGAGTGCTTCCACGAGCGCGCCCGAACCGCTATCGTTGGCATACCAACGAATCGGCAAGGACGCCTTCGAGGAGGACATCGTGCAGCAGATGGACGGCACCGCCGACACCCCCGAGCTCCAGCAGCTCTACGCGGACTTCGAGGCCGAGCACCTCGCGCCGCTGTGGACCCAGCGCGACGACCTCATGCCGATGGTCCCGTCGCCCAAGGCCGTGCCCCACGTGTGGCGCTGGAAGGCCCTGTTCGACATCGCGGAGCGCTCGGGTCGCCTCGTGCCCGTGGGCCGCGGGGGCGAGCGCCGCGCGATGGGCCTGGCCAACCCCGGCCTGCCCGGGACCGCGTACGCGACCCCCACCCTGTGGTGCGCGATCCAGTACCTCGGCGGGCACGAGACCGCGCCCGAGCACCGCCACTCCCAGAACGCCTTCCGCTTCGTCGTCGAGGGTGAGGGCGTGTGGACGGTCGTCAACGGCGACCCCGTCGCGATGCGCCGCGGGGACCTCCTGCTGACCCCGGGCTGGAACTTCCACGGCCACCACAACGACACCGACCAGCCCATGGCGTGGATCGACGGCCTCGACGTGCCGTTCTCGCACTACGCCGACGTCGGCTTCTTCGAGTTCGGCTCGGAGCGCGTGACGGACGAGGCCTCGCCCGACGTCTCGCGGTCCGAGCGGCTGTGGGCCCACCCCGGCCTGCGCCCGCTCTCGGGGCTCGACGACCTGTCGAGCTCGCCGCTCGCCGCCTACCGGTGGGAGCACACCGACCGCGCGCTCGCCGAGCAGCTCGCGCTCGAGGACGAGGGCCACCCCGCGACCGTCGAACCCGGGCACGCCGCGATCCGCTACACGAACCCCACGACGGGCGGCGACGTCATGCCGACGATCCGCTGCGAGTTCCACCGCCTGCGCGCGGGCGCCGAGACAGCGACGCGGCACGAGGTGGGTTCCTCGGTGTGGCAGGTGTTCGAGGGGCAGGGCACGGTCGTGCTCGGCGAGACCGAGCACCGCCTCGAGAAGGGCGACCTGTTCGCCGTGCCGAGCTGGGTCGCCTGGTCGCTGCACGCCGACACCCAGCTCGACCTGTTCCGGTTCAACGACGGGCCGATCATCGACCGTCTCAAGTTCACGCGCACCTACGTCCCGGGCGAGCGCATCGAGGAGATCCAGTGAGGCTTGCAACCCTGCGTCTGACCGAGGGCACCGTCGCGGTACGGCTCGAGGACGACGACACCGCCGTCGAGATCACGGGCGTGCCCGACGTCGGCGCGCTGCTCGCCGCGGACGACTGGCGCGAGCTGGCCGCAGCCGCGGACGGCACCCGCCACACGGACCTCGCGCCCGAGCGCTGGGCGCCGCCCGTGCTGCGCCCCGGCAAGATCGTGTGCGTCGGCCTCAACTATCGCAACCACATCCTCGAGATGGGGCGCGAGCTGCCGAGCCACCCGACGTTGTTCGCGAAGTTCGCCGAGGCGCTCGTGGGGCCTTTCGACCCGATCACGCTGCCCGCGCACGCGGGCGAGGCCGTCGACTGGGAGGGCGAGGTCGCCGTCGTCGTCGGCCGCACCGCGCGCAAGGTCGACGCGGCGGGGGCGCGCGAGGCGATCGCGGGCTACGCCGTGCTCAACGACGTCACGATGCGCGACTACCAGTACCGCACGACGCAGTGGCTGCAGGGCAAGACCTTCGAGGCGAGCACGCCGTTCGGGCCGTGGCTCACGGTCGACGCCGGGCTCGCGGGCGAGCTCAGCACCCACCTCGACGGCGAGCAGGTCCAGCGCACCCCGGTCGACGACATGGTCTTCGACCCCGTCGCGCTCGTCGAGTACATCTCGCACATCGTGACGCTCGCCCCCGGAGACGTCATCGCGACCGGGACGCCGGGCGGCGTCGGGCACGCTCGCAAGCCTGCGCGCTACCTCGCGCCGGGCAACGAGCTCACGACGACGGTCACGGGACTGGGCACGCTGCGCAACCGCGTCGTCGCGGAGGACTGACGTGGCTGCGCGCACCGACCGCACGCAGGACCCCGAGATCCGGGCCGCGCTCCTGACCGCACGGCGCGGACAGGCGTACTTCTCGCGCAAGCTCGCCGAGCTGCGCGACCACGAGCTCGACGCGCCGTCCCTCCTGCCGGGGTGGACGCGGCGCCACGTGATCGCGCACGTCGGGCTCAACGCGCGCGCGCTCACCCGCCTCACCGAGTGGGCCGCGACGGGTGTCGAGACCCCGATGTACGACTCGCCCGAGGCACGTGACGCCGAGATCGAGTTCGCCGCGACCCTGCCCACGCGCGCGCTGCGTCACCTCTCGGCGCACGCCGCGGTGCACCTCGACGTCGAGTGGCGCGACCTCGCGCCCGAGGCGTGGCACGCGACCGTCCGCACCGCGCAGGGACGCGACGTGCCCGCGAGCGAGACCGTGTGGATGCGCACCCGCGAGGTGTGGATCCACGCGGTCGACCTCGACAACGGCGGTTCGTTCCGGCACTTCCCGGCCGAGCTCGTCGACGCCCTGCTCACCGACGTCGAGCGCGTCTGGCGTCGCAAGCACGACGGTCCGCTCCCCGTGCTCGAGCCGACCGACCGCCCGGGGGCCACGACCGAGGACACCGGAGGAATCCGCGTGCGCGGCCGGGCGGC
>Ga0123328_1004955_pt1 | contig 10639 bp, 7 predicted proteins | sample BioC12SIPDNA_2_FD_89702 | JGI IMG/M metagenome (GOLD analysis project Ga0123328, IMG submission 89702) | Anaerobic biogas reactor microbial communites from Washington, USA - Biogas_R1_A C12 SIP DNA | ecosystem: Engineered > Bioreactor > Anaerobic > Unclassified | place: Washington, USA...
GCGCCTGGGCGATCACCTCGATCTGGTGCTTCTGCACCTCTCGGAGCAGCAGTTCGTTGCGGCTGTCGCCCGTCAGGTCGGCGATCAGCGCCTCGGCGTAGGTGGTGTCCTTCTGGTCGGTCTCGTAGGCGGCCACTTCCTTCAGCTCGGGTGCGCCCTGCTCCAGGAACAGCACGCCCACCTTCTCCTGGCCCACCAGGAGGACCTCGGCGGTGCCGTCTCCGTCGGTGTCGGCGGTCGTCAGCCCGAGCAGTTCGAACGGCCCGATGTCGACGTCGCGGGCGACCTCGTAGAGGTCGTTCGCGCCGCGCCGGAGGATCGACAGGCGGCTCGACGCGGAATCGCACGCGAGGAGTTCGGCCTGCCCGTCGCCGTCCAGGTCGGCGGCGGCCAGGGCCGCGTAGGACGCGCGGGGGTTGGCGTGGCTGTACTGGTCGTCCACGTGCAGGTTCGTGCCGTCGTAGCGGACGGCGCGCACCAGGTTGCCCTTGCCCAGGAACAGGGCGGGCGCCTGGGGGCCGGAGGCGACGGCGGCGGGCTTCAGGTCGCGGAGCATGTGCCGGTAGAAGCCCGGCTGCTCGCTGACGTCCGTGAACAGGCCGTCGGGCCCCTGCATGAGCAGGGCGGGGGGGGCGTACTGGGGGAAGGCCAGCAGGTCGGCGGCGCCGTCGCCGTCCGCGTCGACGGCCACCAGGGCCGCCGGGGGCTCCTTGAACGTCTCGACGGGCTGGCGGCGCTTGACCTCGTAGCGGTCGGGCGTGCGCTCGAGGGTGACGATCTCCACGGGGCCCCGGTCGGCGCCTTCGGGCGGGGTGCCGCGCACGGCGCAGTAGACGAACGGGCCCGCGGCGGCCGGCCCGGCGCCCACGGCGATGCCGTGCGGCTCGCCGTTGACGGGGATCGGGGTCGGATAGGTCAGCCGGCCCGACTCGGCGTCGTAGCGGGAGACGCCCAGTATCCCCTCCTTGCGGCTGCCCACGAGGATCTCGGCCGGTCCGTTGCGTGGCTGGAACGCGGCGAGCGCCGAGGGCTCCTCGAGGGCCGGGAAGCTTTCCGGCGGGGCCATGCCGCCGCCCGCGCGGCTGAGCACGAGGCTCAGGCGCGCGGTGCTGGGGTTGCTGACGATCACGTCGGGCAGGCCGTCGCCGTTCACGTCGGCCACGACGGACGTACGGTTGCGGCTCTTCTCGTCGCGTGGGAAGGCGATCAGGTGCAGGTCGCCCGCCGGCGTGCCGGCCGGCCCGGCGTCGTCGTGCTCCACCGACCACCGGAGCACCTTGATGCGGTTCGTCGTGGACTCGACGACGACGATCTCGGGGGCGCCGTCGCCGGTGCAGTCGCCGACGGCCACGTGGCGCGGCGGCGGCATGCGGAAGCGGTATTCGGGCCCCGGCGTGCCGTCCGGCAGCGTGGGACGAACGCGCAGCGGGTAGCGCGTGCCCGGGGATCGGAAGACCATGTCCGGCCGGCCGTCGCGGTCGACGTCGCCCAGGACCAGTCCGAACGACCGTTCGATGGCCACCGGATAGTGCTGCGGCTCGGCCAGGCGGCCCTCGTCGTCCTGGAAGAACACCAGGAGGTCGTCCTGGGCCAGCAGGACCAGGTCGGCCCGCCCGTTGCCGTCCAGGTCGGCCTGCTCGAAGCCGCCGGCGAACTTGGACGGCAGGTCCGGAAGGAAGCTCTGTACGGTCTCCCAGCGGCCCTCGTCGTCGGGGCGGGTCACGAGCACCTCCATGTCGGCCGTCAGGTAGACGATGGCGGCCGGGGCGCCGGCGAAGGCCCCGACCTCGCAGCCGACGATGCTCTCGTTGAGCCGGATCTCGTCCTCGAACAGGAGCCTTTCGGGCGCCAGATCGTTCAAGCCGTCCGGCTCGAAGGCCTCCGGCGTCTCCCCCGGCTCCCACTGGCGCAGGATGTGCACCTTGCCGGCGCGGTCGTTGACCAGGACCAGGTCCGTGCGGCCGTCGCCGTTCATGTCGTGCGCGGCGAGCGCCCCGATGCCGTGTCCGCACGGGAAGAGGTGCGGCCCGGTGAATCGAAGGCGGGGGCCGCCCGCTCCCGGTGCGTCCGGGGCTTGCGGAGCCTGTGCTGCCGCACCGGCGGCGACGGCCGACGCGAGCAGGAGTGCGAGGACGATCGGCGCAGTCTTCATGCCGGAGCATCTCCCCCTGGGGAATCGGGACGGGCCAGCATCCGGGCCGCATTCTACCACCGGGCGCGCGGCGGCGCCAGCCGGTCGGCGGGGAGATTGGGCCGCCGATTTTGGCCGGGCGAAAACCGGGGGCCGGCGGGATGCCCGGGGGCGCTCAGAGGGGCTTTGGAGGCCCTCCGGAGCCGTCTGAGACGGGTGGCGGGGGGCGCCCGGCCGGCGGATTGAGGGCGCCCTCGGCCTTGTGGTAGAGTGGCGGCGTCCCCGGTACCGGTGTCGGGCCCCGCCCGGGACCGGCGTCGTTTGGGGAGCGATGGGACCATGGTCAAGCTTCTGTGGGACAGCGGCGAGTCGCGAGGGGCCGGCCCGGAGGTCTTCCGCCCGGAGGACTACCGGGACCTGCTTGCCCGCCTCTCGGCCCTGGCAGGGGTGAGACTGGCCTTCGAACGCGAACGAGAGGCCCGCAGCCCGGACAGGGCGCTGGCCCCCGTGCGGCTCGGCAGCACCCGCACCGGCTGGGTCGTGGCGGCCCGGGCGGACGGCCCGGCCGCCGCGGCGGCCGCCGAGGCGGTCGTCGAGGCGGCCGCCGAGGTGACCAGCCGGCTGTTGACGGCCGAGCGGGACGTCTCGGCCCTGGCCGCCGAGGTGGCCGATCACAGCGAGGAACTCAACTTCCTCTACGAGATGAACTTGCGCGTGGGCGGGCTGACGGACGAGGACGAGATCTGCCAGTACGTGGTCAAGGAGGCGGCCTATCTGCTGGACTGCGAGCGTGCCTCGCTGATGCTGGAGGACAGGGCCACCGGGGTGCTGAAGATCCGCGCCGGGGTGGGCCTGCCGGAGGACATACCCGAGGACCTGGCGGTTCAGCCGGGCCAGGGGATCAGCGGCAAGGTCTTCCAGAGCGGCACGAGCCTTTTCGTTCGGGACGGCGATCCCCTGCCGGCGGACTCCCTGCAGGTCGGCAACCTGCGCGACGCCAAGAGCTTCCTGAGCGTGCCGCTGAAGATCACCCCGCAGGAGGACGAACAGGAGCACATCCTGGGCGTGTTCAACCTGACCCGGAAGCGCCTGAGCGACCGGTTCACGGCCAGCGACCTGAAGCTGGTCAGGGCCGTGGCGGCCTCCGCCGCCATGCAGATCCACAACTGCCGCCTGATCGATGCCGAGCAGCGCCGCCGCGAGCTGGAGCACGAGCTGCAACTCGCCGCCGGCATCCAGTTGAGCCTGCTGCCGGAGGCCCCCCTTCGGTTCGGCGCCGTCAAAGTCGGCGGCCACTGCCGGCCCGCGCGGCACGTGGGCGGCGACCTGTTCGACTACTGGGTCCGGGGCGACCACCTCTGCCTGGTCATCGCCGACGTGTCCGGACACGACCTGGGCGCCGCGCTGATGGCCGCCGCGGTGCGGAGCGTCATGCGCAGCGAGTCGGCCCACAGGCGGTCCGTGGCCGGCCTGCTGGAGCAGGTGAACCGGGCGCTCTTCGACGACCTGGCCAACGCCGAGCTGCTCGTCAGCGCCTTCTACGCCGAGATCGACCGGGCGTCGGCCGTGATGACCTTCGGCCGCGCGGGTCATCCGAAGCCCCTGCGGCTGCAGTCGGGCCGGGCCGAGAACCTCGACACCGCGGGCACGCTGCTGGGCCTCTGCGAGGATGGGCAGTTCGAGGAGCGGGCCGTCCGGCTGACCCCCGGCGACGCGATCGTGCTGTACACCGATGGGCTGGCCGAGGCCCAGGACGCCGAAGGGCGGAGTTTCGGGCCGGAGGGCGTGGCGCGCGCCGCCCTGGAGAGCCTGGGCCGGCCGTCCGGGGACGTGGCCGCACACATCGTCGGGACGGCGGCCCGGCACTGCGAGCCGTCGCCGGGCTCGGACGACATGACGGCGCTGGTCGTGCAGTTCGGCGGCAAGCAGGAGGAGTGATCCATGAGGGACGAATCCATCCATCCTCTCCAGACCCGGTTCTTCTACGTCGGGTCGATCTTTGCGATCAGCCTCGGCCTGGCCTGCCTGATGTGGCGGTTCCGAGACGTGAACCTGATCCTGATCGCCTTCGGCCTGACCTGGGCGGTGCTGGTGACGGCGCTCACCTGGGAGGTGGTGACCCGCGCCGCGCGCCTGCAGGCCATGGTCCGGTCGCGCACCTACGCGCTGGAGCGGTCCAACGGCGACTGGGCGGCCCTGCTGGACCAGTGGAAGGCGTTCCACACCATCAGCAGCGAGATCAACCAGAAGACCGGGGCCGACGAGATTGCGCAGACCTTCGCCCACCGGCTGTGCACGAGCCTGCCCGGCGTGGACGGGGCCTGGGTCTGGCTGGAACCCGGCCTTCTGCCGGACGGCGGCGGCGGGGCATCGGCCGGCGAGGGGTTCGCACTGGCCGCCCGTTGCGGCCCGGACTTCGGCATGCCGGAGCCGCTGTGCGTCCTGCGTCCGGACAACCCCCTGACGAGCCGATGCTTCGAGGCGCCCGGCGTGACGATGGGCCATCACCTGGCCCTGCGGGCGCGCGCCTGGGGCTGGCCCTGGCTGGAGGCCGCGCGCATGGAGTCGTTCGCCGGCATGCGGCTGGAACTGGACGGCCGGCTGCTCGGCGTGCTGGGGCTGTTCAGCCGCCGTACCCTCACGGTGGAGTTCGTCAGCCGCCTGGACCTGAGCGTCAACCAGCTCACGGTGGCACTGGAGAAGGCCCGGCTGCTCCGGGAGGCGGCGGGCCGCGCCGACGAACTGGCCGCGATGGACGACGAACTGGGGCGCCTCGGCGCCATGAGGGACTGGCTGGTCTCGTCGGCCGGGCGCGACCTGCGCGGACCGCTGGCGAACATCCGCTCCATCGGCGAGATCCTGGAGCACTGTGAGGACCTGGCCGGGCAGGAACGGCGGGAGTTCGGCCGCGTGATCCGCCATGAGAGCGGGCAGGTCTGCGGGCTGCTGGCCGACATGGTGGACCTGGCCCGCATCGCGGCGGGCGACCTGGCCCTGGCGCCGCACACGCTGGACCTGGCCGGAGTGGTGGCCCGATGCTGCGAGTCGTTCGCCCCGGAGGCCGAGGAGCGCGGCATCGTGCTGGAGACGACCGTCTCCGGCGCCGTCCCGGCGCACGCCGACGGGCAGGCCGTCGGCCGCGTGCTGAACAACCTGCTGGCCAACGCCCTCAAGTTCACCCCCGGCGGGGGGCGCATCCGCGTTGCCCTGGACGTGCTGGGCGGCAGCGACGAGCCGCTGGACGCCGTGGTGAGGGTGAGCGACACGGGCGTGGGCATCGCGCCCGGCGAGCAGGCGCGCATCTTCGACCTGTTCGCGCAGGTCGCCGCCGAGTCGGGCGAGCGGCCGGCGGGTGCCGGGATCGGGCTGGCGATCTGCCGCGAGATCGTCGAGGCGTCCGGAGGCCGCATCTGGGTCGACAGTCGGCCCGGGGACGGCAGCACGTTCGCCTTCACGCTGCCCCTCGGGGCGGCCGCTGCGGCCGCCGCCCGGCGCGTGGCCTGAAGCCGCCCGGGCGTCCCGCGTATCGTCCGGCCCTGCGCCGCGCACGGGGGCGGCGCCGTCAGGGCCGCTCCTGCTCGCGCAGGCGGCGCACGATCTCCGTCAGGTGCGTCAGGGCCTCCAGGGGCGTCATCGCCTCGGGCTCCAGCGCCAACAGATCCTGCCGGATGCGGTCGTCCAGGGGCCGGAACAGGGGCATCTGGACCGGGCGCGGTCGGGGTCCTGGCCGGCGCGGCTGCGGGGCGAACCGGGGCTGATCGTTCGGTCCGACCGCGTTCTCCTCCAGGTGGGCCAGTATCTCCCGCGCCCGGTCCTGCACCTCGGGCGGGACGCCCGCCAGCCGGGCCACGTGGATGCCGTAGCTGCGGTCCGTGGCGCCGGGCACCACGCGGTGCAGGAAGACGACGTCCGTCTTCCATTCCCGCACGGCCACGTTCAGGTTGCGAACGCGCTCCAGCGTGTCGGCCAGTTGGGCCAGCTCATGGTAATGGGTGGCGAACAGCGTGCGCGCGCCCAGGTGGTTGTGGATGTACTCCGCGGCGGCCCAGGCGATGCTGACGCCGTCGAAGGTGCTGGTGCCGCGGCCCACCTCGTCCAGGATGATGAGGCTGCGCTCGGTGGCGTTGTTGAGGATGTTGGCGACCTCGACCATCTCGACCATGAAGGTGCTCTGGCCGCGGCGCTGTTCGTCGGTGGCGCCCACGCGGGTGAAGACGCGGTCGACCAGGCCCACCTCGGCCTGGCCGGCGGGCACGAACGATCCCATCTGGGCCATCAGCACGATCAGGGCCGCCTGGCGGATGTAGACGCTCTTGCCGGCCATGTTCGGGCCGGTGATCACGAGCAGGCGGGCGCGTTCGGGGTCGAACTCCAGGTCGTTCGGCACGAACTCCTCGTCCAGCATCTGCTCCAGCACCGGATGGCGTCCGTCCCGGACGCGCAGCGCGAGCCCCTCGTCGATCCGCGGGCGCACGTAGCCGGCCTCGGCCGCGACGGCGGCCAGGGAGAGCGCCACGTCGAGCGCCGCCAGGGCCTCGGCCGTGGCCTGGAGCCGCGCCGTGTGCTCGGCCACCTGGCGGCGCACGTCCTGGAACAGGTCGTATTCGAGCTGCCGGGCGCGCTCCCCGGCCGTCAGAACGGCCGATTCGCGTTCCTTGAGTTCCGGCGTGATGTAGCGTTCGGCGTTCTTCAGCGTCTGCTTGCGCACGTAGTCGGCCGGCACCTTCTCCTTGTGTGCGTTCGTGACCTCGATGTAGTAGCCGAAGACCTTGTTGAAGCCCACCTTGAGCGACGGGATGCCGGTGCGCTGCGTCTCGTCGGCCTCGAACCGCGCGATCCAGTCGCGGCCCTGGCGGGCGGTCGCCCGCAGGTCGTCCAGTTCGGGGTGGTAGCCGTCCTGGATCAGGTCGCCGTCGGTCAGCGTCGTCGGCGGATCGGGGCGGATGGCGGCTGCGATCAGGCTCTCGGCCTCCGGCACGGGGTCCATGGCCCCGCGCAACTCCGCCAGCAGGTCCGCCGTGCAGGGCGCCAGCAGCGTCGCCACCTGTGGGATCCGCATCAGCGAGCGGCGCAGGCCCACCAGGTCGCGCGCGTTGGCGCGGCCGCAGCAGACCCTGGCGGTCAGGCGTTCGATGTCGTAGATGCCCTCCAGCGTCCCGGCCAGTTGCGCACGCAGGGGGCCGGCGGCGAACAGCTCTTGCACGGCCTCCAGGCGGCGCTCGATCAGGGCGGGGTCGCGCAGCGGCGTCAGGATGCGCCGGCGCATCAGGCGGCTCCCCATCGGCGTGCGGGTGCGGTCCAGCACGCCCAGCAGGCTGCCGTCGCGGCCGCCGCCGCGCATCGGCTCGACCAGCTCCAGCGCGCGCTGGGTGGTGGCGTCCAGCACGAGGTAGCGGTCGGGGAGGAACCGTTCGATCCTGCGGACCTGCCCCACGGCGGCGCGCTGGGTCTCCTGCAGGTAGACGAGGACCGCGCCGGCGGCGCCCAGCCCGGGCCCGAGGTCGTCGCACCCGAACCCCTGCAGCGTCGCCGTGCCGAAGTGCTCGTTCAGGCGGCGGCGGCCCTCCTCGCGGCCGAACTGCCAGGGCGCCAGGCGCGTCACCAGGCAGCCCTCGGGCAGGCAGGGCAGGGCGGGGTGCCCGCCGGAGTCCTCGTCCCTCGATGCCTCCGAGAGGAGGCATTCGGCCGGTCGGACACGCGCCAGGCTGTCGGCCAGGCGGCCGACGGGTACCTCCTCGACCTCGAACCGGCCGGTCGAGAGGTCGACCCAGGCGACGCCCGCCTCGGCGTCCGAGAGCGCCACGGCGGCCAGGTAGTTGTTCGAGCGGCTGTCCAGGATGTGCTCTTCGGTCAGCGTGCCCGCAGTGATGATGCGCGTCACGTCGCGGTCGACCAGGCCGCGCGCCTCGGCGGGGTCCTGCACCTGCTCGCAGACGGCCACGCGGTGCCCGGCGCGGATGAGGCGCCGGATGTAGCCGTCGGCGGCGTGGTGGGGGAAGCCGGCCATCGGCACGGCGCCGGCCCCCTTGTCGCGACTGGTGAGCGCCAGGCCCAGGTCGCGCGCGCAGGTCCGGGCGTCCTCGAAGAAAACCTCGTAGAAATCGCCCATGCGGAACAGCAGAACGGCGTCCTGGTGCTTCCTCTTGAAGGCCAGATACTGCTGCATGACCGGCGTGTGGGGAGACTTGGCCATCGACCGCCTGCTCAAGGGGGGCACGGACGGCGACAGGATACGGGCTGTCCCCGGCGTTGTCAATTCGGGAGCCTGGGCCGCACACGGACGCACACGGACGCACACGGACGGGCACCGACGGGCACGGACAGCGGGGCCGCCGTCAGCGCCTGAGCCAGAAGAAGGCCGCCGCCCCCGCCAGCGCGGCGAGGACGGCCAGGGCCAGGAGGACGCGGCGGGCCGTGGCCCCCGGCGATGCGGGGTGCACCCGGCGGCCGCAGGAGGGGCACTGGGCGCTGCGGAGAGCCGTGTACGTCATGAACTCCTCCCGGCAGTGCGGGCAGGTGGCCGTGCGGCCGCGGGTTCGTTTGGGGTCCTTCCCGCGCATGGTGGCGTGAATCCCTTTGACAAGTGGGCACGCTTGCCCTATAGTAGGTGGTTCGTCCCTCCCGGGGCAAGGGGAATTGTATCCCGACGCTTTTTCCGGACTCCGTCGATGAAGACGCGCTTTGCGCACAAAGAGGACTACAAGGACAACCGCCGCTGGTTGCACGTCGATGCCAGCGACCAGGTGTTGGGCCGCCTGGCCACCCGCGTGGCCGTGGCGCTGATGGGCAAGGACCGCCCGGATTACACGCCCAACGTGGATACCGGCGCCTACGTGGTGGTGACCAGTGCCGAGCGGGTGCGCCTGACAGGGCGGAAGATGGATCAGAAGGTCTACCGCCATCATTCCGGCTACCCCGGCGGGCTCAAGGAAGTGTCCGTGGCCGAGGTGCTCCGGAAGCACCCCGAACGCGTCATCAAGGAGGCCGTGCGCCGCATGCTCCCCAAGAGCAAGCTCGGCGACGCCATGCTGACGAAGCTGAAGGTGTATGCGGGGCCCGACCATCCGCATACCTACCACAAGCCCCAGGAACTCCCGCTGTGAGCGTGACGGGGCAGCGCCCCGAAGGAACGCCAGAACTCGAGGTGAGCAGGACGAATGGCTGACGATTACATCTGGGGAACCGGCCGGCGCAAGAGCGCCGTCGCCAGGGTGCGCATCCGACCCGGCACCGGCGTGATCCGCGTGAACGGACGTGACGTGGAGGATTACTTCCCGCGCGAGGGGCATCAGTTGGCCATCAGGGAGCCTCTGCGCGTCACGCACAACCAGGGGCGCTATGACGTGTGGATCGGCGCCCGGGGCGGCGGACTCACCGGCCAGGCCGAAGCCGCGCAACTCGGCGTGGCCCGCGCGCTCCTGGTCAGCGATGCGTCCCTGCGCGAGGTGCTGAAGGGGGGCGGCCTCCTGACGCGCGACAGCCGCAGGGTCGAGCGCAAGAAGTACGGAAAGCGCGGCGCGCGGCGGTCCCCGCAGTTCAGCAAGCGCTGATACGGCCGCAAGCCGAAGACGAAGACAAGGGCGCCCGCCGCATGCCTCGTGCCTGCGGCGGGCGCTTTTTCGCGGCCCCCGGGCGAGGACGCCCGGGGCTACGCATCGTCCAGTTCGGCCATCAGCTCCGGCGGCAGGTTGAAGTTGGAGTAGACGGCCGTCACGTCCTCGTCGTTCTCCAGGTCCTCCATCATCTTGAGCACCTTGCGGCCGTCATCGACGCTCAGGTCGACGTAGGACTGCGGGACCATGGTGACCTCGGCCGACTCCACCTCCAGGCCGGCCTCCCGCAGGGCGTCGCGGACGGCGTGCAGGGAGCGGGCGTCGCAGCTCACCTCATAGTCGTCCCCGGCCTGTTGGAAGTCGTCCGCCCCGGCCTCAATGGCGATCTCGAACAACTCCTCTTCGGACCGCCCGCCGGCGGCCAGCAGGATGAGGCCCCGGGTCTCGAACGACCACGACACGCTGCCGCCGGCCGCGAGTTGACCGGCGTGGTCCCCGAATATCTTCCGCATGTTCGGCGTGGTGCGGTTGCGGTTGTCGGTCAGCGCGTCCACCATGACGGCGGCGCCGCCCGGCCCGTAGCCCTCGAAGCGCACGGCCTCGAGCTGGCTCCCTTCGAGTTCTCCGGCGCCCTTCAGGATGGCGCGCTCGATGTTGTCCTTCGGCATGTTGACGGCCTTGGCCGCCTCGATGGCGTACTTCAGGTCCAGGTTCATGTCCGCGTCCTTGCCGCCGTGGCGCACGGCGGTCATGATCTGCTTGGCGACGCGGCTGAACGTCTTGCCGCGCCGGGCGTCTTCCTTCGCCTTCTTGTGCTTGATTCCGGCCCAATGGGAATGCCCAGACATTTGTTCCTGCTCCGGTCGGGACGATGCGGGATGTGCGCGACGAACGCCGGGAGGGTCAGGCACCGGGGGGCGGAGGCTTGCGCCGGCGCCGGCGGGCGGGACGGCAC
>Ga0123328_1004960_pt1 | contig 10630 bp, 7 predicted proteins | sample BioC12SIPDNA_2_FD_89702 | JGI IMG/M metagenome (GOLD analysis project Ga0123328, IMG submission 89702) | Anaerobic biogas reactor microbial communites from Washington, USA - Biogas_R1_A C12 SIP DNA | ecosystem: Engineered > Bioreactor > Anaerobic > Unclassified | place: Washington, USA...
CTTCACCAGGCCGTACAGCCCGAAGGAGATCGCCATCCCCAGCGCCATCACCGGAGCCTGACCCGACAGGAACGTCAGCTGCAGGACACCGACCGTCGCGATCGCCACCGCGACGACCTGCAGCCCGGTGAGCCGCTCACGGAGGAACACCACACCCAGCAGCACCGCGAGCAGCGGGTTGATGAAGTACCCCAACGCGGCGTCGGCCACATGATTCGTGTTCACCGCCAGGACGTAGATGCCCCAGTTGGAGGAGATGAGCACGCCGGCGGCGAGGATGAGCGCCCACGAGCGTCCCGACGCCCGCCGCAGTTCACCCCAGCCACGCACCACGGTGAGCACCCCGGACATGATGACGGCGGTCCACAGGATGCGGTGCGCCAGGATCTCCACCGGAGCTGCCGGGAGCAGCAGCGGGAAGAACGCCGGGAAGAGCCCCCACAGCAGGTAGGCGAGCAGGCCGAAGATCATGGGAGGGATCGTACCCGCAGGTCATATCAAAGCGTGCGGGCATGCCTGTTTGACCGACTCGATACACTCACATCCATGGCCAAGAACTCCTCTTTCGTGCACCTCCACAACCACACCGAGTTCTCGATGCTCGACGGCATGGCGAAGATCGACATGCTCGCCGACGAGGTCGTGCGGCAGGGGATGCCGGCCGTGGGTATCACCGACCACGGCAACATGTTCGGCTCCGACGCCTTCTACCGGGCGATGACGAAGGCCGGGGTGAAGCCCATCATCGGCATCGAGGCGTACCTCGCGCCGGAGAGCCGCTTCAACAAGAACCGTGTGCGCTGGGGTGAGCCGCACCAGAAGTCCGACGACGTCTCCGCCTCCGGTGCCTACCTGCACCAGACGATGATCGCGGAGAACGCCACCGGCCTGAAGAACCTCTTCTACCTCTCGTCGATGGCCTCCTACGAGGGGCAGCTGGGCAAGTGGCCGCGCATGGACGCCGAGCTCATCGCCGAGCGTGCCGACGGCATCATCGCCACCACCGGCTGCCCCTCTGGTGACGTCCAGACCCGGCTGCGCCTCGGCCAGTTCGACCAGGCCCTCGAGGCCGCCGCGATGTGGCAGGACATCTACGGCAAGGAGAACTACTTCCTCGAGCTCATGGACCACGGGCTGCACATCGAGCAGCGCGTGCGTCGGGAGCTGCTGGAGATCGGCAAGAAGTTGGACCTGCCGCCGCTGGTGACCAACGACTGCCACTACGTCCTCGAGTCGCAGGCCACCGCCCACGAGGCGATGCTCTGCGTGCAGACCGGCAAGACCCTCCACGACGAGGACCGCTTCAAGTTCGACGGCACCGGCTACTACATCAAGACCGCCGCGGAGATGCGCGCACTTTTCGACGACACCGTGCCCGACGGCTGCGACAACACCCTGCTCATCGCCGAGCGTGTCCAGGACTACGGCGAGATCTGGGAGTCCCACCCGCACGACCGCATGCCGATCGCCGACGTCCCCGACGGTCACACCCCGACGACGTGGCTGCACCACGAGGTGATGGCGGGCCTCCGCGAGCGTTTCGACGGCGGCGAGGTCCCGCAGGAGTACATCGACCGCGCGAACTACGAGATCGAGGTCATCGACATGAAGGGGTACCCGTCGTACTTCCTCATCGTCGCCGAGATCATCAAGCACGCCCGCTCGATCGGCATCTGGGTCGGCCCGGGCCGTGGTTCCGCGGCGGGTGCACTCGTGGCCTACGCGCTGACTATCACCAACATCGACCCCATCGAGCACGGCCTGCTCTTCGAGCGTTTCCTCAACCCGGAGCGCCCGTCGGCACCCGATATCGATATCGACTTCGATGACCGCCGCCGCGGTGAGATGATCCGCTACGCCGCCGAGCGCTGGGGTGAGGACAAGATCGCCCAGGTGATCACCTTCGGCACAGTGAAGACGAAGCAGGCCCTCAAGGACTCCGCCCGCGTGCAGTTCGGCCAGGCCGGCTACCAGATGGCCGACCGCATCACGAAGGAACTCCCGCCGCCGATCATGGCGAAGGACATCCCCCTCGCCGGCATCATGGACCCGGACCACGAGCGCTACAACGAGGCGGGCGCGGTGCGCACCCTCATCGAGACCGACCCGGACGTCGCGAAGATCTACGAGACCGCCCGCGGCCTCGAGGGCGTCGTCCGACAGGCGGGCGTCCACGCCTGTGCGGTGATCATGGCGTCCGTGCCCCTGCTCGACCACGTGCCCATGTGGAAGCGCCCCGCCGACGGTGCACTCATCACCGGCTGGGACTACCCGGCGTGTGAGGCCATCGGCCTGCTGAAGATGGACTTCCTGGGCCTGCGCAACCTCACCGTCATCGGTGACGCCCTGGCGAACATCAAGAAGAACCGCGGCATCGACCTCGACCTGGAGAATCTCTCCGTCGAGGACAAGGAGACCTACGAACTCCTGGGCCGCGGCTCCACCCTGGGCGTCTTCCAGCTGGACTCCGGCGGCATGCAGGAACTGCTCAAGCGCATGCAGCCGACGGGCTTCAACGATATTGTCGCCTCCCTGGCCCTGTACCGCCCGGGCCCGATGGGCGTCAACGCGCACCTCGACTACGCGGACCGCAAGAACGGGCGCAAGCCGATCGAACCCATCCACCCCGACCTGGGTGACGCGCTCGAGGACATCCTCGAGGAGACCTACGGCCTCATCGTGTACCAGGAGCAGATCATGCGTATCGCGCAGAAGCTCGCCAACTACACGGCCGGTGAAGCAGACGGTTTCCGTAAGGCCATGGGCAAGAAGCAGGCGGAGGTCCTGGAGAAGGAGTACGCGAAGTTCTCCGAGGGCATGAAGTCCAACGGTTTCGGCCCGGAGCCGATCAAGGCACTGTGGGACACGATCCTCCCCTTCGCCTCGTACGCGTTCAACAAGTCGCACGCCGCAGGCTACGGCCTGGTCTCCTTCTGGACGGCCTACCTCAAGGCCCACTACGCCCCGGAGTACATGGCGGCGCTGCTCACCTCGGTGGCGGACCGCAAGGACAAGTCCGCCATCTACCTCGGCGACTGCCGCCACCTCGGACTCAGGGTCCTGTCCCCGGACATCAACGAGTCGGAGAACGACTTCCTGGCCGTCGGCGAGGACATCCGTTTCGGCCTCGGCGCGATCCGCAACGTCGGTGCCGAGGTGGTCGACTCGATCGTCGAGACGCGGCGGACCAAGGGCACCTTCGCCAACTTCTCCGACTACCTGGAGAAGATCGACCTGCTGCCCTGCAACAAGCGCATCACCGAGTCCCTCATCAAGGCCGGCGCCTTCGACTCCCTCGGGCATCCCCGCAAGGGCCTCATGCTCGTCCACGAGGATGCGGTGGACGCCGTCCTGGCCACCAAGAAGGCCGCCGACAAGGGGCAGTTCGACCTCTTCGCGGGTTTCGGCGGCGAGGACGAGGAGAACGTGAGCGTCTTCGCCATCGACATCCCCGACGACAACTGGGACCGTAAGCACGAGCTCGCCCTCGAACGCGAGATGCTCGGCCTCTACGTCTCCGGTCACCCGCTCGACGGCTACGAGGAGGCCCTCGAGGCGCAGACCGACACCGCCCTGACCACGATCCTCGCCGGCGAGATGCGCCACGGCGCGGAGGTCCTCATCGGCGGCATCATCTCGGCGGTGGACCGGCGCTTCTCCAAGCGCGACGGCTCCCCCTGGGCGATCGTCACGGTGGAGGACCACAACGGTGCGCAGGTCGAACTGCTGGTGTTCAACAAGGTCTACTCGCTGGTGAGCTCGTCGATCGTGGAGGACAACATCATCCTCGCGAAGGCGCACGTGTCCATCCGCGACGACCGCATGTCCCTGTTCTGCGACGACCTCAAGGTCCCCGAGCTGGGCCCCGGCAACGGTGCGGGCCTGCCGCTGCGCCTGACGATGCGGACGGACCAGTGCACGATGGACACCATCGCGAAGCTCAAGGAGGTCCTGGTCCGTAACGCCGGCGACTCCGACGTCTACCTCAAGCTCGTCAACGGCGAGGAGTCCACCATGATGATCCTCGGTGAGCACCTGCGCGTCGACCGTTCCGGTTCCCTCATGGGTGACCTCAAGGCGACGATGGGGGCGGGCATCCTCGGATGACAGAAGGGCCCGCAGTTCCGTGACGGAACTGCGGGCCCTTTCTCTGTGTCCTAGCCCTGGATGCCGAACTGGGCGAGGAAGGCGCGGAGCTGGTCGACGCCGCCCGGCATGAGCGGGACGAGGACGACGGCCGCCTGGGTGGCCGCCAGTCCGAGGGTGAAGACCGCTCTGATGATCTCGAAGGTCAGCTCGGCCTCCGGGGTCATCTCCAGGGAGCCGGCCCAGCCCGGGAGCTGGACCTCCTTCTCCTCGTCCTCATCCTCACCCGGGGTGGGCGTGGGCGTGGACTCGGTGGAGTCGGAGGAACCGGTGGTGGAGGACAGGGAGGAGAGGGAGGACAGCGAGGAGATGCCCTGCTCGGTCTCCTCGGCGTGTACCGGGGTGACCAGGGCCAGGGAGGTGCTGGCTGCGGCAACCAGGGCAACGGCGAGACGACGACGGATCACAGAGGAACTCCTTGAGGATGGGATTACTGATCGTTGATAGAACTTAGCAGCCATCCCCTCCCGACGCGAGGGGTTAACGGGAGGAGAGGGAGGAGAACGCGGAGACGGAGGACTGGCCGGTCACCTCGGCGGTGGTGATCTCGAAGATCGTGGTGGTGCCGGACACCTCGTTGCCGACGACGACCAGGTTCTCACCGTTCGGAGAGTCGGCCGCCGGGATGAAGACCAGACCCTCGGCGCCGAGGTCGCCGGCCTGCGGGCTGTCGGCCGGGGCGGTGAAGTCACGGTTGTTGACGTAGGTGACGAAGGTGGCGCGGGCCGGGTCGGTCACGTCGTAGACCATGATGCCGCCGATGCGCTCCAGGCCGATGAAGGCGTAGGTGCGGCCGTCGATCTCACCGAGGGTGACGCCCTCCGGCTCCGGGCCCTTGTCGTCGGAGCGGCCCTCGAGGTTCGCCTCCTTGTGGTTGGAGTTGAAGTTCTCCGGGCTGGCCAGCGCGGTGATCTGCTCGAACTGGTCGTCCGAGTTGAACACGCGCTCACCGTTCTCGTCGACGATGGAGAAGCCGCGGGAACCGAAGGAGTAGATCTCGTCGTAGCACCCACGCTCCTCGTTGTAGCCGTCGGCGGTGGTGACGGTGAGGCGGCCGAGGTTCTCGTCCTTCTGCAGGTCGGCGATCTCCTCGGCGGTCATGCCGTTGAAGTCCTCGCACAGCGGGGCGATGCCGCGGTCCGCGTCACCGAAGTGCTTGACGCGGGCCTCCTCGGAGTAGCCCTCCCAGTCTCGGGCGTCGCCCTCGTTGGCGGTGACGATGTAGGTGACGCCGCCGACCCCGTAGGAGGCGATGGAGTCGGACATGAGGTGGCCCTTGACCGGCCAGGTGGTGATGTTGATCTGGTCGTCGCGGTCGGAGACATCCAGCGGGACGACCGAGTGGTCGACGGTGCCCAGCGGCAGGATGTCGGTGACGGTGGCGGTCTCGACGTCGACGACGGCGAGGGCGTTGTTCTCCTGTAGGGAGACGTAGGCGGTGCCGCCCTGGACGGTAATGTACTCGGGCTCGAGGTTCTGGGCGACGGTGCTCTCAGTGCCCTCGGGGCCGAAGACGCGCACACCCTCCGGGAGGGCGCCCGGGGCGTTGTAGGCGCGGAAGTCCGCGGTGCGGACGTCGGCGTCGGTGGCGGCGGTGACGGTCTCCGGCAGGGAGACGACGGAGACGGAGCCCTCCGGGTCAACGGAGTAGTCCTCGGCCGGCTCACCCTCGTTGGCGACCAGCGCGTAGGCGCCGTCTGCGGTGATGGTGACCATGTCCGGCAGGGCGCCGACGGCGACCTCGCCGAGGGCGACGGGCTGCTCGGCGGCGGCGTCGAAGAACAGCAGCGTACCGGCGTCGGTCTTGGTGGCGGGCTCGACGGTGGCCACGGCCAGGCCGTCGGCACGCACGTCGACGGAGTTGATGGTGGTGCCGGCACCGCCGTCGACGGAGGCGACCTTGACGGGCTCGGTCGGGTCGGAGATGTCGAGGACGTCGATCTGGCCGGACTGGGCGTTGACGGTGAGCACGCGCTGGGAGGCCGCGTGGTACGTGACGATCTCGGCGGCGGACTCGTCGAAGATGCCGGTCTCGTAGGTGCCGATCGGGGCCAGCGAGAGGGCCGCACCCGGGGCCGAGTGGACGACGGGGTTGTCCACGATGGCGGCGTGGGCCGGGGCGGTGAGGGAGACGCTGGTGGCGAGCGCCGCGCACAGCGCGACAGCGGAACGGCGAAGGGACACGGGGAGAACTCCTGTGGTCGTTGGGGTGCAGATCGTGTGACATGGTGGACCAGTGACATGACACCAATCTCAATTCCGGACCACCTGCAGGTGAACAGTCGGTGAAGTGGGCTGCAACGCCGTGGCCGGTGGACAGGGGGACTACACTGAGTCCCCATGAGTGACACCCGGTCTGCCGTAACCACCTTCGAGCCTGTCCGCGCCTCGGACATTCAGCTGGCGCAGGCACGGATCTCCTCCGTCATCGAGCCCACCCCGCTCCAGTACTGCCCCCGCCTCTCCGAGGAGACCGGCTGCGAGGTGTACCTCAAACGCGAGGACCTGCAGGACGTGCGCTCCTACAAGATCCGCGGCGCCTACTACGCCATGGCCAACCTCGACGAGCAGCAGCGGGACGCCGGCATCGTCGCCGCCTCCGCCGGCAACCACGCACAGGGTGTCGCCTACGCCTGCCGCACGATGGGCATCCGGGGTCGCATCTTCGTCCCCAACCAGACGCCGAAGCAGAAGCGTGACCGCATCATGGTCCACGGCGGGGACATGGTGGAACTGGTCGTCACCGGCAACAACTTCGACGAGGCCGCCGAGGCCGCGCGTGCCGACGCCACCGAGCGCGGCGCCACCATGATCGAGCCCTTCGACGCCCGCGACACAGTCATCGGCCAGGGCACCATCGCGGCGGAGATCCTCACGCAGCTCACGTCCATCGGCAAGTCCCTCGACACCGTCCTCGTGCCGGTCGGCGGTGGCGGCCTTCTCGCCGGAATCGCCAGCTACCTCGCCGACATGGCGCCCCGCACCGCCATCGTCGGCATCGAGCCGGGCGGCGCCGCCTCCCTCCAGGCCGCCCTGCGTGCCGACGCCCCCGTCACCCTCTCCGAGGTCGACCCCTTCGTCGACGGCGCCGCCGTCAAGCGCATCGGTGACCTGCCCTTCGAGATCATCGAGCGCAACAAGGGCCGCATCCACGTCATGGACGTCTCCGAGGGCGCCGTGTGCACCGAGATGCTCGACCTGTACCAGAACGAGGGCATCATCACCGAGCCCGCCGGCGCCCTGTCCGTCACGGGTCTCAAGGAGATGCGGCTCCAGCAGGACTCCATCGTCGTGTGCATCATCTCCGGCGGCAACAACGACGTCCTGCGCTACGCCGAGATCATGGAGCGCTCCCTGGTCCACCGCGGACTCAAGCACTACTTCCTGGTGAACTTCCCGCAGGAGCCGGGCCAGCTGCGCCACTTCCTCAACGACATCCTCGGCCCCGACGACGACATCACCCTCTTCGAGTACCTCAAGCGCAACAACCGGGAGACCGGTGCCGCGCTCGTCGGCCTCGAGCTCGGCCGGGCCAGCGACCTCGACCCGCTGCTCGAGCGGATGAACGCCTCCCGCATCGAGTGCCAGCACCTGCAGCCGAACACCCCCGAGTACGAGTACCTGGTCAACACCTAGGGGTCTCTACCTGCGCAGGAGCGCGAACTCCCACGGGCCCAGGCGCGTGTCGTCGAGGCCGACCTCCGGTTCCGTGAAGGAGTAGATGAGCTCGCCGCCGTAGGGGGCGCGGACCTCCGCGTCGGAGAGGTTGGCCACGAGGATCACGTCCTCCCAGCCCATCGCCAGCCAGCCGTCCCCGGTCTCGACGGTGAGGCGGGAGAGATCGGCGCGGGAGAGGCCGAGCTCGCGGCGCAGACGCAGCAGCTCCCGGTAGGCGGCGTGGATCTCCTGCTGCTCCTCCGTGAAGTCCCAGTCCAGCCGCGACATCTCGAACGTCGCCGGATCAGCGGGGTCCGGCACCTCGGCGTGGTCCCACCCGGAACGGGAGAACTCCCGCTTGCGGCCCTCGGAGGTGAGTCGGTTGAGGTTCTCGTCGGTGTGGGAGCAGAAGAAGGCGAAGGGGGTCTGTGCGCCGAACTCCTCACCCATGAACAGCATCGGGGTGAAGGGGGAGCAGTAGATCACCGCCGCCTTCAACACCTGCTGAGCAGGTGTGAGGTTCATCGACGGGCGGTCGCCCCGCGCACGGTTGCCGGTCTGGTCGTGGGTGGTGGTGTACGTGACCAGGCGGTGCGCCGGAATGGAGCGCACGTCGATCGGACGGCCGTGGGTCCGCCCGCGGTAGGAGGAGTACGTGCCGTCGAAGTAGAAACCGCCGCGCAGGGTCTTCGCCAGGGCGTCGAGGGAACCGAAGTCCTCGTAGTAGGCGTGGCGCTCACCCGAGACGATCGTGTGCAGGGCGTGGTGGATGTCGTCGACCCACTGGCCGGCCAGCCCGTAACCGCCGCCGTCACGTTCGGTGATCAGGCGCGGGTCGTTGAGGTCGGACTCCGCGATGATGTGGCGGGGGACACCGGTGCGGGCGGTGACGTCGTCGGCGACCTCCTGGATCTGCTCCATGATGGAGTATGCGCCGGTGTCGTCGAGGGAGTGCACGGCGTCGAGACGCAGGCCGTCGACACGGAACTCGGCGAGCCACTGGCGCACCGAGTCGAGAATGAAACGGCGAACCTCGTCGGAGTCGTGGCCCGAGATGTTCACCACCTCACCCCAGCCGGTGGAACCACCCGCGGTGTAGGGGCCGAACATGCCGTTGTAGTTGCCGTCCGGGCCGAAGTGGTTGTACACCACGTCGAGGATGACGCCGATGCCGGCGGCGTGGGCGGCGTCGACAAGCCTCTTCAGCCCCTCGGGGCCGCCGTAGCCGGCGTGGACGGCGAGCCACTCCACGCCGTCGTACCCCCAGTTCCGCTCGCCGCCGAAGGGCTGGACGGGCATGAGCTCGATGGCGGTGACGCCAAGATCCCGCAGGTAACCCAGCTTCCCGATCACCCCGTCGAACGTCCCCTCGGGGGTGAACGTGCCGACGTGCAGCTCGTAGAGCACCTGCCCGGCCAGCGGGCGGCCGGTCCACTCGGCGGTCCAGTCGAAGTGCGGGTCGGTCACCTCGGAGAGCCCGTGCACGCCGTCGGGCTGGGAGGTGGTGCGCGGATCGGGGAGGGTCTGCGACCAGTTCTCGCCGTCGAAAAGCTCGTAGCCGTAGCGCATGCCCGGCTCCGCGATGCGGTCGGCCACCCACCATCCGGCGGAGGTCGCCCGCATGGCGATCACCTCGTCGTCGAGTCGGAGACGGACATCCCGGGCGTAGGGGGCCCACACGGAGAACGGTTCATGCGCAGTCATGCAACCCAGGCTAACGGAAACGCCAGCTACTATCAGTGCTCATGCTCACGACCTACCAGTTGCCCGCCGCCGACCGGACGTGGACGCACGAGTGGGAGGTCAAACGATCACGCTTCTACTCGCTGGCCCGCCGCACCTCCGACGAGGACGCCGCCCGCGACTTCATCCACGAGATCCGCGCCGAGTTCCCCGACGCCCGTCACCACTGCAGCGCCTACATGCTCCACGTCGAGGGGTCGAACCCCATCGAGCGGTCCTCGGATGACGGCGAGCCCTCCGGCACCGCCGGCAAACCCATGCTCGACATGCTCCGGGGATCGGAGCTTCTCGACACCACCGTGGTCGTCGTCCGCTGGTTCGGCGGCGTCAAGCTCGGCGCGGGCGGACTCGTCCACGCCTACTCCCAGTCCGTCGGCGACCTCCTGCCCAAGATCGACCGCGTCACCCGGGCGATCCGCGAGCTCTACCTCATCGAGGTGCCGCACGCCGACGCCGGCCGCCTCGAGGCCGACCTGCGCAACCGCGGAATCGCGGTCACCGACACCGACTACGGCGCAGCCGTCACCTACACCCTCGCGGTGGAGCCGGGCGGACGCGCCGAACTGGAATCCACCCTCGCCTCGCTCACCGCGGGTGCCGTCGTGCCGGTGGAGGCGGGCACGTCCTGGGTGGAGTATTAGGATGGTGCGCATGACAATGCAGCGCCGCCCGAACAACCCGATTGAACAGCGTAAGCAGGCCGTCCGGAAGTACACCCGGAACGCCGCCGTCTCCGTCGGCGGTGGCGTCGTCGGAGGCCTCGCCCTCGGGCTCCTCTTCACCAGCTGGACCTGGGTGATCCTGGGACTCGTCGTCGCCGTCGTGGGTGGCTTCTACAACTGGAACCAGGTGCAGAAGATCGTCAACCACCGCGACAACTACTAGCCGTGTCCGAGGCAGTCCGTATCGACGTGTGGGTGTGGGCGGTGCGCGTGTTCAAGACGCGGTCCGTCGCCGCCACCGCCGTCCGGGCCGGTCACGTCAAACTCAACGGGGCGTCGGTGAAACCGGCCCAGCAGGTCGTGCCCGGGGACCGGGTGCGCGTGTGGGTCAACCACCGCGAACTCCACCTCGAGGTGGTGGA
>Ga0123328_1004961_pt1 | contig 10628 bp, 13 predicted proteins | sample BioC12SIPDNA_2_FD_89702 | JGI IMG/M metagenome (GOLD analysis project Ga0123328, IMG submission 89702) | Anaerobic biogas reactor microbial communites from Washington, USA - Biogas_R1_A C12 SIP DNA | ecosystem: Engineered > Bioreactor > Anaerobic > Unclassified | place: Washington, USA...
CTCTTTGGCCCGTTCGCGGTGACGACGTTCCCATCGACCGTGACTCCGGGGGCCCGTGTAGGCGGCGCCGGCCATTTCGATGGTTCGCGCTTCGGTGCCGGCCACTGTCGCCTTGCGACCCCGGAGCACACCCACGTTGCCGAGGATGACCGGAGCCAGGCAGATCGCGCCGAGCACCTTGTTGCCGTCCGCCGCTTCACGGGCGAGCCGGAGCGCGTCTTCGTCGCGCCACAGGAGCTTCGAGCCGCCGCCGCCCACGAACACGATCGCTTCGTAGTCTGCGGCCCGCTGAGCGTCGAGCGGCACCTCCGCGCACACATGTCCGCCGCGCGACCCCGGGCATCTGCCGACGTGCGTGCTCGCGACGACGACATGGTGCCCGCCGGCCTGCAACGCCGCCCGGGTGTCGAAGAGCTCCTCATCCCGGAAGCGCTCGGGTGGTACGACCATCAGGACTCTGGCCACGGAACCTCCCCCCGCATCGCGACAGCTGGGCCGCGTGGAACGTGCTCGCGCTTCAGCTGCACTCCAACTGCTTCCCAGTCTGGCCGACGGCTCCTGTGCGCTCGGTGTTGCTTTGAGACAGGTGACACGCTTGTCAGGGGCTCAGCCTTCATCGTCGAGCCCACCTCGAAGCTCACTACGGTAGACGTCGGTGGAGCAGTCGAGGCGGCTCCGTGAAGGATCGTGGTCAGAGCGGAGGCAATCACCCAGGACCGCTTCCCCCCGCCCATAGGCGTCGATCGCCCCGGGTCCCGGAAAGCCGTACATGATCGGAGCCTCCCGCGACGAGCCGCATGCGGGACAACGGACAGGCTTCCTGCTTGCGAAGCACGGCGCTTCCGGGTTCACGGCGGCCCTTCGTCGATGGCATCGCAGCGCGGTCGTCCTTCACGCAGCGCCGACGGGGCCGGCTTCGGCGTACTCGTGGGGCGTCATGTAGCCGAGCGAGCTGTGCGGGTGTTCAGCAAGGTACTCGACGCGGAAGCGTTCGAGGAGCATGCGGGCGTGGGCGAGGCTCTACGGGGAGACACTGACGCCGGCGCCGGGATCGGGGGGCATCCCGCATCATCTCACCCCCCATGCCGGTTCCGTCCAACGCTCCGCTCCGGCGGCCGGCCGTGCAGCGGACCGTCCGCTGCACCCGAGCGCCATGTGGCCTCTTGCTGCCACAGTCCAGGATAGCTGACCACGAAGCCAGAGCGGTTCACCTTGAGAGTCCGCACGAAGCGTCCATCGCTTGACTCGTAGCGGTATTCGCCCTCGCCTTCGCGTCGATAGCGCTGTGGCAAGAGCTCGAACACAAGCGACGGGAAGGGGAGCCAGGCGGCGTTCACCTCCGCCTCCTCCCCGACAGCCAGTGACAGCCGCCGAATTGGCAGGAGGTTCGTAGACGGGCTGAAACCCAGGTCAATGTCGGTACAACCGGCGACGGCCGCGCAGTCCTCGTCGTTCAGGCGCCAGCGCCGCTTCTCGTCCACCACCACACCGAGATGGATCTCCCGATCCCCGATCGACCCACCGATGTCGGCCCGCCTCGTCAGCCAGTCAAGACCGGCGACCACGAGGTAATCCAGCTTGCAAGGCCGCCCAGAGTGCGAGAACACGGCTGTCCCGCTCAACTCCCACCCATCCTCAAGCCGGATGAGCCTGCCAATCTCGTGGCCCGGAACGTCGAGCCTGCGCCAGAGGATCGATTCACTCATTGCTCATCCACCGGGCTGTTCACCGGCGACATGACGCACCGCGCGTAACCTGCGGCCCGCCAGGCGTGTCTGGTCGACGCGCTTGTTGAACGGACAGCTCTCTGATCACCGGTTGCGGGTGAGTCGACGGTGGCGAGCCCTGTCAGATAGTCCTGCGTGCCCGCCGGCCGCACCACCGACCACGTGCGGCCGCCTTCGCCGGTGGTGAGGAGCGCCTCGTGGCCGATGAGCGCCCAGCCGTGCTCGGCGTCGCTGAACGAGACCCGCCGCAGTTGATGGTCGCCGCCCGCGTTCCGGGCCTGCCAGGTCGTCCCGCCGTCCGTGGTGGCGACGACCGTACCGCCGTAGCCGACCGCCCAGCCGTGTCGGGCGTCGGGGAAGGAGACCGCGAGAAGGCCCTTCGACGTGACCGACGCCTTGGGAGTCCAGTGTCGGCCGCCGTCGGTGCTCGCGAGCAGCGAGGCCTGCTCATGGGCGACGCCGCGGCGCACCGCCCATCCGTGGTCTGCGTTGCCGAACACGATCGCCCAGAGGTCACCGGCAATGATGTCCCCGTCGGTGCGACGGTTACGCTCCTCCCAGGTCGTACCGCCGTCGACACCGGCGACGATGAGGTCGGACGCACCGCAGACCCATACGTGGGCACCCGCGCAGGCCCGCGGCGTGGGGCCTGAGACAAGGCCACCGCTGTGATCACCGAGGTCGACGTTGCAGCCGGCGAGGGTGATTGCGACGAGCATTGCGAGAACGACGACCCTGACACACCTACGTAAGCTCACCCTCGCCCCTGTTCCGCCCGACATCAGTGGGATGAGCCGCGAGCGACGTGAGTCGGCTCGATCTCACTGTTGGACAGACAGCGCTACTCCGTGAAGTAGTCCGTGTCGATCCTCTTGACCTCGTAGCTCGCCGTCGGGCTGACGCCGAGGTTGTGGTCGATCATCAAATCCGCCAGTTGTGCACCGTCGATGAGCACGATCTTGTTGTCGATCTTCGAGACGTACTCGCGCGCCTCGTTGGAGAAGGAGGACGTGGTGATCATGATGCCCTTCTTCGCGCGCTGACCTTGAAGAGCACCGGCGAACTTCTGGACCTCCGGTCTGCCCACGCCCGCTTCCCATCGCTTGGCCTGTATGTAGATGATGTCGAGACCGAGACGGTCCTCTTTGATGATGCCGTCGATCCCCTCGTCACCGCTGCGCCCGACCGCGCGACCGGCATCCTGTCTGCTGCCGCCGTACCCCATCTTGAGCAGCAGTTCGACGACAAGCTTCTCGAACAGACTGGGCGAGGAAGCCTTGACCTGCTGGAGCACCTCGCCTGCGAGTGCATCCCGAAGTCGGCCGTAGGCTGACTCGAGAGACTCTTCCGGCGTGACCTCCTCGTCGGTGACGGCTTCTGAGGTCATGCTGCGGGAACCCGAGCGTGTCCCTTTGAGCGCCTGGAACTGGCGGAACTCCTCGAACTGCTTGAGGAACTTCACGTCGATACGGTCCGGACTCTGTGCAAGCACCTGCCGACCGCGTTCCGAGATCGCGTAGTGGCTCCGGCGGGTCTTCTCCAACAGTCCGGCCTTGGTGAGATAGGTGCGAGCCCAGCCAACACGATTGTCGAAAACCTCCTGCTGACCGCTCGGCAGAAGCTCCTTGCGCTGATCAGGCGTCAGCCTGAACACGTCCGCGAGGGCGTCGATCGTCTCGCGGAGCGAGTGCTCTTGACCGTCACCGGCATACTGCATCAGCGGCAGCATGATGGTCTGGTAGTCAGGAATCGCCACTCTGTTCCCCTTCCGTGCAGTCTGCCCACCGCGCCGCGCGTGAGCCGTGAATACGCCGGCCTTCCGCGAGGCCGGCGGCGAATCGGCGAGTCAGCTTGATCCGCCTGTTCGGCAAGACTCGCAATCGCTAGCCCTCCCAAACCTCCAACTCAAGGCCGGGCACGCGCGCGAACTCGCGCACGTTTCCGGTGATCATCGTGAGCCCGTGCGCGATGCAGGTGGCGGCGAGCCAGAGATCGTGCGGGCCGATCAGCGTCCCAGCGCGGCTGAGTTCGGCCCAGAGCTGCGCGTGGGCGCGGGCACAAGCGAGGTCGACGGCGAGCAGCGGGAAGCGCTCGAGGACGCCCTCGACGAACGCCGAGCGCCGGGCGCGCACGTCGGGCTGGATGGCGCGATACACGCCGTGGAGCAACTCGCTGGCGGTGATGACACTGAGGAAGGCCTCGTCCTCTCCGTGACGCTGAACGTGGCCCTCGAGCCCGAGGCGGCCGCGCTCCACCTCGATGAGGACGCTGGCGTCGATCAGGACTGCCATGCGTCCCGGGCCGCGCCGAGCTCATCGCGGGCGGCGTCAAGGTCCGCCGCCAGGTCGTCGGCCTCGGCCCCGGTGAGCCGCGGCAGCGAGGCGAGCAGTCCGGGCAGCTCGGAGAGACGAGTGCCGGTGGGCAGCGGACGCAGCTCGGCCAGCGGCTTCCTGCCGCGCAACAGGGTGAACGACTCGCGCCGGTAGGCGACGCGGTTGATGTACTCGGCGAAGTTGCGGGCGACTTGGGTCACGGTCACGTCGGACATGAGACGACTCCTCGACAGACATCTGAGAATCATATTACATGATTCCGGGCCCGCTGTCGCGGTACACTTTGGGCTCTGCCGAACGCACGCCGCCGATGACCGGCGGCCGACGGAGCATGGCAACCGAGGAATCCGCCAACGCGGCTTGCGGCTGCCCGGTCGATCGGCGGGTTGGGCTACAGCCGTCTCACGCCATCACGGACTGTGCCGAGATCTCAGACACCTTCGAGAGTGATGAGCATATCCAGATCGCTGGTGCACTCCTTCCGCAGAGTGATCAGCGGCTGGTATTCGGGCGCGTTGTACCAGCGGTCGAGGGAGTCCATGTCTGGGAACTCGATGATCACCACGCGCTCTGGCTTCCAGTGACCGCCCTCAGGGAACTTGTGGCTGCCGCCCTTGGTCAGGTAGCGCCCGCCGTACTTGGCGATCATCGGCCCTGCCTTGGTCCTGTATTCCTCGAACTTGGCCTCGTCGGTGATGATGTGTTCCACGATCAGATACGCGGGCATGAGTGTCCTCCCTGGCGATATTGTTCTGTAATCTGACGCTCGGCACCGGCCGCCGCGCGCAGCGCCGTCCGCTGCATGTTGTTGTCCGGTGGCTCATCGCTGGTTGCGACCTTGTCCGCCACCACAAGAATGAACGCGCCTGTGTGAACCCACCGCGGCCATAGGCGCTCCATGATCCGCGCGAGCCGCCCGCCCCCCGGAAGATGTATCGCCGTCTGGACTCGAAGAAGCCGCACAGGCAAACCTGTGAACAGGTCGGCCGCCTCTCTGGGTGTGTGCCAGCGGGCACCCCTGTAACCTCCGCGGCCGCCACGTCTCCCCTCCCGAAACCAAAGGAGGCTGCGACGATTCAGCAGGCCGATCGCGACCCGCCGACCCGCAACGCGGACCGTCTCGCGAACGGCAGCCCGTTCCTCCTCGATGAAACACAGTGCCGTGACCGACACGACGAGGTCGAAGCTTGCAGCTTCATACGGCAAGGCACGTGCGTCGGCGACCTCGTAGGACGTTCTGCCGGCACCTTGGCGACGCGCATACGTCACCCATTCCGGATTGACATCGACGCCGATGACCGGGCCTCCTGTCGCGGAAGCGAGGGCGCGCGTGAAGAAGCCCGTGCCACAGCCGACATCGAGAAGCGATTCCCCTGGACCCGGTTGCAGTCCTCCAAGGAGCAGCGCCGACTCGCGCTGCCCGATCCACCGACCCCGCGGCGTCTCATACCACCGGTCATAGGTCTCTGCGTCGGTCACGTTTCTGAGGCTATCTGACACCGCAGCTGCATGCGCTCGTCAGGCGTCGGGCCCACGATTGTGAAGTCGATATCGGATGAAGCGCTGGCCGGACAGCTCGACCTCACCGTCGAGGTGAAAGCCCAGACGAAGAATCGGACGCACCCGGGTCCGCGACGGCGGCAGCAGAATGGTGACCGATCTCAATCCCATCTCTCCGAACGCTCGGCGGATGATCTCATCGTAGATACCTTTCCCCGCTCCCCAGTGATGTGGATGAAGCACCAAAGCCAGGTCCGCATCGCCATTCTCCCACTGCAAGCCGCCCCAGCCCGCAAACTCCCCGTCAACGATGAACGCCCACGGGCCATAACCGTGCTCCTGCCACTGACGCTCTTTCTCCTGAACCCATTCTCTGCATTCGGCTTCACGGAAATCATCATCCGAAAGCGGCATGTGCCGACGAACGAGCGGGTGGGTGTGCAAAGCGATGATCTCCGCCACATCGATGTCGCTCAGGCGCCCAAACTGGATTCGCATGAGCCTCCTTAGGCGTAGGTCGGCGGTGCGGCCAACGCACCGCGGATAACCTGCGAGCGCGGCGACCACGCCCTTGCCGCGCCGCGTCGGCCAGCTAGCTCGATCCACTTGCCAGGTGTGCGCCTCATCGCGCCGCCGGTCACGGAACGACGATGATGCGCCGGTTGTGGGGACCCCAGCCGATGAGCCGGTAGGAGTCGCCGATCCTGCGATACGTGAAGTTGCCGCGGTTGTGCTTCTGACGCATGGAACGGCGACTCCACGGATTCGTCGGCCAGCGGTCGACATAGGGTGCGAGCAGAGCGCGGAACCGGCGGTTCGTCGTGAAGCGGGGCCAGCGGTCACCGTGGTCGACGCAGTAGGACTGCACTGCGATCTGCAGCGTGTGGATGTTCTTCACGGTCTGGGCGGCCTTCGGCCCAAGGACGGCGGATGCTCTCGCCGGAGAACCGGACACGCCCGGAGCGACCGCACAGGCCAGAACAACGGCGACCGCCGGCGCCATACGTCTCACGTACCTCACGACTCCCTCCTCCGCTCCGCCTTGCGCCACACCTGGCGTCTGGGGGCTGAGCTGCGCCCGGTGTGGCACGATCTTACTCCCCGTGGCGCGCCCGGGCGTCAGGTCGATGCGCCTGTCAGTCTACGTCTCCCATTTCCTGAAGCAGGACCACGCACTCGGCCCGCGGGACGGGTGCGTCGCGCCGCCCGATCGCGTAGACGGACTCATCATCGACCTGCGGGTACTCCAGCACGTGCCGATTGCGAAAGCCGCTGATGAGGCGCGCCTGCGAGATGCGCGCGGCCGGCCCGCAGTCGCGACGGGAGAGCACCGCGATCGCCTCGCCGATGACGGTGGACCCGCGCTCCACGGCCGAGCGGATCGGGCGGCGTTCACAGCCGGTGGCGAGGTCGACGCCGGGCAGCTCGCGGAGCTCGTCAATGAGGTCGAAGCAGGCGACCGCCTTCTCGTCGCCGTCCATAGGACCGAGTCCGACCACAGTCTGAGCTCACGCCCCTGCGCAAGCAGGCGAAGCCTCCTGTAGCAGGTCGGATGCAGCGACGGGTCAGTCGTCAGCTTCTGGCCCCCGTGACCCGCAGTAGCCAGCGCGTCAGCCACGGGGCTACGAGATTGCTCCAGTAGAAGAACCGGAGCATGGGAGGATGAACGACGAGCTTCCTGGGCTTGGCCGCGACATCAGCGAGCACGTTCGCGCACTCGTCGACTGCCAGGATGCGGATGATCGCTGCGATACCCGGCATGCGCTCCGCGGCTCCGGGATTGTGGTCGAAGTACTCCGAATCGATGCGGCCGAAGACGACGTGACAAGTCCTTACCCCTGAACCGGCAAGATCCTGGGACAACGCCTCGTGAAGCCCCCGAAGCGCGAACCTCGAAGCTGTGTAGCCCACCGCAGAAGGCCACGCCATGTAGCACGCGGGGGAATTCACGTGGATGAGCGTGCCGCTACGACGATCCAGCATGTCGCTGAGGAACATCCGCGAGGCGTTCGCCGCGGCCAGGTACGGCGAGCCGATCATGAGCCGCAGCTCGTCCGGACTCGTGTCCTGGAGGCGCTTCCATTGCCCAAGCCCGGCGCAGTTGATCACAACGTCAGGGATGCCATGGCGCCGGCGGACGAACGCTTCAAGTTCTGCAACATCAGACGACAGCGTGGCGTCACAGGCTTTGTAGCTCGCGTTCGGCCCGATCGACTGTGCCAGGGAGGCCAGACGATCCTCGGAACGTGCAGACAGGACGACTGTCCATCCGCGGCGACTGAGTTCTTTGGCGGTGGCTGCTCCGACTCCACTTGATGCGCCCATTATCAGTGCGAGTTTCGAAATGATCCGTACCTCCTGGACGCAGGATTCGGACGCTCGACATTCTGCGCATGAGCCGCGGCCGATGCGCCCTCTGCATGATACGGCGCTCGCGCCGCCGGCTCCATGCGCTTGTTGGAGCCGCACGCCCCGAACGTCGCAGGGGAATGGGCTTGTGCCTGAGAGAGCTGGCCCTGGCCGTCGGAGAGGTCATGGAGCGCACATGCTGGGTGTTGTCGTCGCGCCCCGGCAATTCACCTCATCAGGAATCCCGACGCCTCAGATGGTCTTGTGTGTCTCTTCAGCAACGGCTCACATGTAGACACACGACGATCTTCGGCCAGCCTGGTGACTGTCGCGTATTACAGAACATAGTACTGGACGATCAGCTGCGGACGATCCGCTTTTGTCGCGTTCCCGCTGTACAAGATCAAATAGTTCGCGACCTTGTTGTTGTCATCATCCCACTTGAAGCGCAGACGTCCCTGCGTCAGTCCTTGCAAGTTCACAAAGTCCTTCACCCTGCTCAAATCCAGCGTGTACCACTTGTTGTTCCCGGTGTTCTTCTTCATCGCCGCCGTGGACCTGTCAGCTCGGGTTTGGAAATCAGGCTTCTGCAACCCAGTCGCGCCGAACGTCCCGTTCCTGATGTCCATGATGAAGCCCTTGAACTTGCTGACAGGGTTGCCGCCGCCAAGCACCCTCTGCCGCTTGACCTTGAGCGTGACCTTGGTGACGACGGCATCGTCAGGCAAGGCTGCCGTGTCAAATGACAAGATGGAGCGGTATTGCTTGTTCTTGGCGTCGTCGCCCAAACGAAGGAACTTCGAGCGCTTCTCTATCTGTCCGCCTTTGTTCGTGTTCTCGCCCGATTCCAACACCCAGCCGTCGTGGCCACCAATCGAGCGAAAGGTCGCGGTCTGGATAGGCGGCGTTTGTCCCGCATATCTCATCACCGTGACCTTGTTTTCAGCGGTGTAGTCTGAGAAGGCGACGTAGGGCGTGTCGCCGTGAACAGCAAGGAAGGAGGGACCTATAGTCGGGATGCCGGCAGGGAAACCCGGCGAGCCAACGTACTCCCAGGTGGTTCCCTTGAATTTCATCACAGAGATTCTTTGATCATGATCATTGTCGAGGAAGGCGAAATAGGGTGTGCCATTGCTGACCGCCAAAGAGAAAGTCGGCGACACGCGTTTGACGAAGCGCATCGCGCCGACGTATTGCCAGCCCATGTCCGTGAATTTCATCACCACGGCGTCATTGGTAGGCACCGGATACTGCACGCCGGGAATCGCGTATGCCACATAGGGCGTTCCGCTGTCGCTCTCTATGGCAATTTTGAGTTCCGCGCTCGGCTGTTCGGGCGCAAAATCTGGATCGCCGACAGTTTCCCAACCGCCGTTGAATCTCTGCACCACCGGTCCCCACAAAGGGAGATCCCAACTGTGATACGCAACATAAGGCGTTCCATTGTGCATGACAAGATTAGGCTGACTTCTTGGGAATGGATAAGAAAACCACGGCTGACCCAGATCTTCCCAGCTTCCGCCACTCAGATATTTCACCGAGACATAGTACTTCTGGTTGGCGAGATTTAGCCCCGAAAACGTCACATAAGGAACGCCGTTATAGACAGCCAAAGAGACGCCGGCGCTGACGCCATTCGCATAAGAATTGGTGTCGCCCTCGTCCGCCCAATTTGCTCCGTTGAACTTCATGACTTTGACTTTGTAGTCGTAAACATTGTTCGTAACCGTCATATCCGAATACGCCACATACGGCGTGCCGTTCTCGACGGCCAGAGCGAATCCGGCGACGCCGCCGGAGCTGAAGTTCGGCGCGCCGACGTCCACCCAGCTCGTCCCGTTGAACTTCTTCACGGAGATCTTCAGGTTGGAATCGTCGTCATTGTTGACATAGGCCACGTAGGGCGTTCCATTATCAATGACGAGATGTACATGCCCGCCGCTGGGAAGCTTCGAGCCGACGAGCTCCCAGCCCCCCGCAGCGCGTGCGGATTGCGTGGACAGCCCGATGCAAAGCACGGCAGCCATGAGCGCCGCAAAGAGAAAGATCGAATGGAATTTGGTTTTCATTTCTTTCTCCTCTGAGGACATGCGATAGATGGCGAACATCGTTTGCAACAGATTCAGTCGTATTTGTCCTGATACCGCCTGCAAGAGAAACCTAAGCCCAATGGGAAGCAAGAGCCTGGGTTTTGGCGGGTAGGCAGAGGTTCGCCCGTGCGATGAAGAACACGCCGTAGGGGAAGCGACGCGTGAGCGCGCGCCGAGCCCGACTCCGAACGACCGGACAGCGCTGGGGCATGCGCCCGATCTCAGCGAGGACGACATCGACGGCGCGCAGGAACTCAGAGCCGAGTCCGGAGGGCGCTCTTCGTACCAGCGGGCAGCTTCGGCGTCGTCCTCCTCGGCCGCCGCGCGGACGACGAGGCGCACGCCTCAGTCGAGGCGCACGCCTCGGTCGGCCTTGTGAAGACGCCGCTCGATGCGCGCACGCACGACCGACCAGTCTTCCCCGGCATCCGGGTCACGCTCGAGGTCGCAAGACGACGATGGAGTTCGGCGACCCGCGCCTCGGTGAGCGGGAGCTCGCCAGTCTCGCTGCCGTTCCGCAGCTGTCCCCCGCGATAGTCCACGAAACAGGCCGGTTTTGCAGGCAAAAGGCGGGCTTGAGCGCGCAGACGGCGTGTATCTATGCCGCGAGAGGCTCAGGAGGGGGCGGC
>Ga0123328_1004963_pt1 | contig 10627 bp, 4 predicted proteins | sample BioC12SIPDNA_2_FD_89702 | JGI IMG/M metagenome (GOLD analysis project Ga0123328, IMG submission 89702) | Anaerobic biogas reactor microbial communites from Washington, USA - Biogas_R1_A C12 SIP DNA | ecosystem: Engineered > Bioreactor > Anaerobic > Unclassified | place: Washington, USA...
ATGTAGGCCTTCTGGGCAAGACTTTTGGGAGAAATTATTTTGTTGCGGGTGGATATCAGCACCCGATCCAGAAAGATATCCTTGAGGGAGGTGTTAGGGGCCGCACAGAGAATACGCAGAGCATAGTCGAAGTCGGTGGCATAAGGCCGGTACCCTTCCCGCAGCAACAGGGACAATTCTTCGAAAAGCCGTTTGGCCAGGGAAACCGGCAAAAACTCGCCTTCCAAGGTCAACGCCGTGCCGCGACAGCCGATACGCAGTCCGAGGGACCTTTCCACCTGGCGCAGGTGTTTGTTCTGGTGGCCGAAGAGGAGATTGGCCGCTTCCACGTTGTCGGCGGCAAAACTTTCCCGCAACGGAGGGATATCATGGGATTTTGTCTGCATATTTTTTATTTGCCAAAAAAGTATTTTTATCATTCCCATGGTTTAAAAGCAATACGGCTTTCTTGCAGCCGGCAAGGCCCTCCACGCAAGCGTTCTCATCCGCCATCTTTGCGGTTCACAGCACCTGGGTTTGTGTTATAGTTGGTGCGATTTGACTAAAGTTTTATTCAGTTTCTTTTTTGATAAAAGGAGGGCGCCATGAGTGAAATCACCGATATCTACGCCCGGGAGATTCTCGATTCCCGCGGCAATCCCACTGTCGAAGTCGAGGTTCATCTGGAAAGCGGCGACATGGGGCGGGCCGCCGTCCCCAGCGGCGCCTCCACCGGGGAGCGGGAAGCCCTGGAACTTCGCGACGGTGATGAAAGCCGCTACCTCGGCAAGGGGGTTCTCAAGGCGGTGCAGAACGTCAACAGCGTCATCGCCGAAAGCCTCATCGGCTGGGAGATCTCCGACCAGGCCGGCATTGACCGCAAGTTGATCGAACTGGACGGCACCGAGACCAAATCCAACCTTGGCGCCAACGCCCTCTTGGGTGTCTCCCTGGCCTGTGCCAAGGCCGCCGCGGAGGAAGCCAAGCTCCCCCTGTTCCAATACCTGGGCGGCGTCAACGCCCGCGAGCTGCCGGTACCGATGATGAACATCCTTAATGGCGGCTCCCATGCCGACAACAACGTCGACATCCAGGAGTTCATGATTATGCCGGTGGGTGCCGAATTCTTCAGCGAGGCCCTGCGCATGGGGGCGGAGATCTTCCACACCCTGAAAAAAGTCCTCAAGAAGAAGGGTTACAGCACCTCGGTGGGCGACGAGGGCGGTTTCGCGCCCAGCCTGCGCTCCAACGAAGAGGCTCTGGAGGTGATCATGGAGGCGATCCGCCAGGCCGGCTTCGACCCGGGCAAGGACGTGCTTCTGGCCATCGACGCCGCCGCTTCCGAATTTTTCAAGGACGGCAAATACTTCCTGGCCGCCGAGGCCAAACCGGAGAAGAACTCGGCCAGCCTGGTGGATTATTATGAGGATCTTGTCAACCGCTACCCCATCATCTCCATCGAGGACGGCATGGCGGAAAACGACTGGGACGGCTGGAAACTCCTCACCGACCGCCTCGGCAAACGCATCCAGATCGTCGGCGACGACATCTTCGTCACCAACACCAAGATCATTCGCGAGGGGATTGACAAGGGGATCGCCAATTCGATCCTGATCAAGGTCAACCAGATCGGTACCCTGACGGAAACCTTCGAAGCCATCGAGATGGCCAAACGGGCCGGCTACACCGCCGTCATTTCCCATCGCAGCGGCGAAACCGAGGATACCTTCATCGCCGATCTGGCGGTGGCCGCCAATACCGGCCAGATCAAGACCGGCTCCCTGTGCCGTACCGACCGCATCTGCAAATACAACCAGTTGCTGCGCATCGAAGACATGCTCGGCGACACGGTCATCTTCAACGGACGCCAGGTATTCTACTGCATCCGTTAGCAAACGCCTGAACTTCCCATCGGCAAAACGCCGGGCCTCCGCAAGACGGGGGCCCGGCGCCGCTCCCTTAACGCCCGCGGCGAAATTTCCGGAACGTTGATCACAAGTCGTCGGCAAGGACCGAACGCCGGGCTACCTCCTTGACCAAACCATTGAAGATCAGCCGGTGAAAAGGATAGAGGGAGTACCAATAGAGCCACCCGAAGAGCCCCTTGGGGGCGAAAAAAACCGTCTGCGTCAGCAAAGAACAATCCTTTCGGCGCGGCGTCACCCGGAATTCCAGCCAGGCCTTGCCGGGGAGTTTCATCTCCGCCCGCAGCCGCATCAAGCGATTCTCTTCGATGGCCTCCACCCGCCAGAAATCGAGGGCGTCTCCGGGACGCAGTTCGTTCGGATCACGCCTGCCGCGCCGCAGCCCCACCCCGCCGATCAGCCGATCGCCGAAACCACGAAGACGCCACGCCCAATTCATGTAAAACCAGCCCCGTTTCCCGCCCAAACCTGTAAACACCCGGAAAACGTCCCCGGCTGGAGCGGGAACAGCACGGTTGCGATGCTCCACGATCATCCCCTCCTGGGTGGTCAGAATGACCGGCGGCGCACCGTCCTGACTGGTGCTCAGCGCATCCCTCCAGGTCGTTTCGATGCGGCTCGCCCGCAGACGGACCAGGGCGCGCTCCACCGCCGTCCGGTAACCCACCGGCTGGATTTGGGGAAAAAGCCGTTGGGCTATCGGATCCCGCACCACGCTCTCGTTGCGCAGGCCGTCGATCAGCGGGCGGGCGACGGCGGCGGGAACCGGCGATCAGGCTGACCCAATGGGATGACAGACGCGGGGTCAGAAAAGGAACGGGAAGCATCAGCCGCCTCAGACCGCGGGCCTGGGCGTAGATCAGCATCATCTGGCCATAGGTGACAATGTCGGCGCCGCCGATTTCGATGATGCGGCCGGCGCTTTCCGGCGTTTCGATGGCCGCCACGAGGTATTCCAGAACCTCGCGGATACCGATGGGCTGGGTGCGGGTATAGACCCAGCGGGGGCAGATCAGGATAGGCACCCGCTCGGTCAGATAGCGGACGATCTCAAAGGAGATACTTCCCGAGCCGACGATGATTCCGGCCCGGAACTCGGTGACCGGAACGCCGGCGCTGCGCAGGGTGAAACCGGTCTGGTGACGGGATCGCAAATGCTCGGAAAGAGATGAGGAGGCGTCGGCAAGGCCGCCGAGAAAGATGATTCGCTCAATGCCTGCGCTCTTGGCCGCGAAGGCGAAATTGAGGGCGCCGGCCAGATCCCGCTGGTGGAAATCAGCTCCGCCGACAAGGCTGTGAACCAGGTAATAAGCGATGCGCACCCCCTTCATGGCGGGCGGCAAGGTTTCCGCCTGCAGAACATCGCCAGCCGCCACCTCGACGGCCGCTTTCCAGGGATGCCCTTCGAGACGGGAGGGATCGCGCACCAGACAGCGGACCCGGTAGCCCTTGGCCAGCAGACGCGGCACCAACCTGCCGCCGACATACCCGGTCGCGCCGGTCACCATCACCAAAATTTTGCTGTAATCTTCCAAGACGTTATGCCCTTCCCTGCCCCTTGACGCGGATTGCTGGCAACACCTTTCCCGGCGCCGGGGGAACAATCTGCCGAAGAATCTCCTCCATCTCTTTCAAATTCTAAAAGGAGACGTGAGGCCATGGCAAGACGGCGATCGGTCGGGTGTTCGTTTTTCACCATGGGAAACACCATTTTTATTTCCCGGTTTCATGTAAATCTCCGTCACCCCAGGCTTCATCGCTATTCAAAGGGGTTGTTAAACCCCAGCGAAATCAGGTAGAGTCTTCTATCGGAACAGGGAGAATCCGATGAGCCGCATTCTGATCGTGGACGACGACGTTGAGCTGTGTGAACTGCTGGACGAATACCTGGGACAGGAAGGCTTCGATGTAAGCGCTGTTCACAATGCCGGTGACGGAGTGAAGCTGTCTTTGTCCGAGGAATTCACCTTGATTGTCCTCGATGTCATGCTGCCCGGGAAAAGCGGTTTCGAGGTGCTACGGGAAATCCGCCAGCACTCCCGGGTGCCGGTCATCATGCTGACCGCCCGGGGGGACGAGGTGGACCGCATCGTCGGCCTGGAGATGGGCGCCGACGACTACATGCCCAAGCCTTTCAACCCCCGCGAGCTGGTGGCCCGCATCCGCGCCATTCAGCGCCGCACCGTATCTCCGGCGCCCCTTGCCGCGGACGAGGATAGCCCCGTCCTTCGGGTGGGGCACATCGAACTTGATCCCGGCGCCCGCACTGTCCGTCAAGCCGGAACGGAAGTGATTCTGACGGCGGTGGAGTTTTCCTTTCTGGAGATCCTGCTGCGCAATGCCGGCCAGGTGGTGACCCGGGAAACCCTGGCCCGGGAGGTTCTCGGCCGTCCCCTCTCCCCCTACGACCGCAGCATCGATGTCCACATCAGCAGCCTGCGGCGCAAGATCGACCCCGAACAGCGCGGCGTTGAGCAGATCAAAACGATCCGCGGCGTCGGCTACCAGTTCACTTCCCCCCACGGCAAAGGCTCCCAGTGACACTGAAAGGGTTCCATATTTTCCGCTTTCTGCGCAAAATACTGGCGAGCATCTTCGTCAAAATCTTTTTCTGGTTCTGGCTCGCCACCATCCTTTCCGGAATCACTTTCTACATCCTGACCACGGTGACCGAATCCTCCACCATTTCCGAGTCCCGCCAGAAGCTCATCGTCCACCGCCGTCACCTGACCGGTCAGACCATGGCCCTTTACGGCGAGGCCGCCATCGAGATCTTTGAACGAAAAGGGCTGAAAGCCCTCAACAACTACACCGAACGGATGGAAAAGACCACCGGCATCCATACCTACCTTTTCCCCAACGGCCTCCACTCCCTGGCCGGGCAGGATCCGTCTCCCCAGGTGCAGATCATGGCCGAACGCTCCCTGCGCAGCGGCAAGGTGGAATTCGGCGTTTACCGAGACACCTTCCTGGTCGCCCAGCCGATGTTCAATTCCCAGGGGCTGCTCTACATCATCGTCGGCGAGGTCCCCGGCGCTCCGCCGCAACCCGTGGAGCCTTTCTACCGCCTTCCCGCCGATTTCGGCATGCGCATGCTGATCACCTTCATCATCGGCGGCATCATCTGTTCCTGGCTGGCCTGGCACCTGACCTCCGGCATCCGCAAGCTGCGCAATGCCACCCATTCCTTCGCTCAGGGAGATCTCGCCACCCGAGTCCGTCCCCAGTTGGGCAACCGCCGCGACGAGATCGGCGGCCTGGCCAGGGAATTCGACCAGATGGCGGAACAGATCGAGGGGCTGATGACCTCGCAGAAACGACTGCTCAGGGATGTTTCCCACGAACTCCGCTCTCCTCTGGCGAGGCTCAACGTGGCTCTGGAACTGCTCCAGCAGAAAACCGGACCGGAGGCGGAAACTTCCCTCAACCGCATCCGCCGCGAGGCCGACCGCCTCAACGAAATGATTGGGGAAATCCTCTCCCTCAATGCCATCGACGGCTCGCCGGAAGCAATCAACCAGGAAATGGTCGATCTCAACGAGCTGCTTCAGGAGATCGGCGCCGATGCCGATTACGAGGCCCGCGCCCGCGATTGCGGCGTCGTTCTCAGTATAAGCGAAACGGCGCAGGTTCAGGGGAGCCCGGAACTGCTGGGACGGGCCGTCGAAAACGTCATCCGCAATGCCGTCCGTTACAGCGTTGCCGGAACCTCCGTGGAGGTAGGCCTGCAGGGCATCCACGACGGCAATCAAACCTGGGCGGTCATCAGCGTCCGCGACCATGGGCCCGGAGTCCCCGAGGCGGACCTGGAAAAAATCTTCCAGCCTTTTTATCGGGTCGCCGACGCCCGCGACCGCCAGAGCGGGGGCACCGGCATCGGCCTCGCCATCACCGCCCGCGCCGTCCGCCTCCACGGCGGCAGCGTCAAAGCGGCCAATCATCCCGAGGGAGGACTGATCGTCAAGATTAATTTGCCCATGCTGCCAACCGTCTGAACCGGTTTCCCCGGCGGAAATCCACCAATCGTGGCGACTTTTCCCCATAACGGCGTCGACGCGATGCTTACCGAATTCCGGTTAGACTCCTTTAAACAATCCACATATTGATCAAAGCGATGCGATTAATTTACAATGGGTGAATTTTTGTCGCCTATTTTTTTGTGCCTCCTGGATGCCAACAACCGAGCACAGCGCACCACTGAAAAATGATGAAAATCCTCCCCGCTTCCCGATTTCAGGAAAAGTTCGTTCTCGAGGAAAAACTCCTCGCCGGGAAGCCCTACAACAATTTCCCCATCGTCTATGAAATCCGCGGCGCACTGAAAGCCGAACTGGTGGAGGAGTCCCTCCGCCACATGATGGCCGCCTACGAATCGATGCGCGCCTGCTATCCGGAAAAGGACGGGAAGCTCTACCTGGGCATAGATGATGATTGTCGGCCGCTGATTGAAAGGGTTGCCTGCGCTGATCGCCGCCAGGCGGAAGGGTTCATGGCGGAATTCATCCTGCGGCCTTTCGATCTCCACAAACCGCCACCTCACCGCCTGGCCCTGATTCAGTTGGCGGAAAACCATTTCATCTTCCTTTTCGTCGTTCATCACATCCTCACCGACGGGGTCACCCTGGAACCGCTCATGCCCCAATGGGCGGCCGCCTACAACGCTCTGGCGGCCGGCGCCCCAGCCCCAACCATCGCCACCGATTCCTATGCCGACTACCTCCAAAAGGAGGAAGAATTTCTTGAAAACAGGGATGTTCAGGCCGATCTCGACTTTTGGGAAGAATATCTCGGCGACGCCTCGCTGACGGTTGCCTTGCCGGCCTTCAAGGAAAAGGGCGGTTTTGCGGGCATCTATTTCGACATCCCGGCCGGCTTGCGGGAACAGGTACGGCGCTTTTCCCGGCATCATCGAAGCACCTTTTTCTGGGCCGTCACCGCCGCCTGGATGAGCCTTCTCCACCGCTACAGCGGCCAATCCGCCATCGCCGTCAACTATCCCGTCAACCTGCGGCCGAAGGATTTCCCCAACCTCTTCGGCCCCTTCATCAACAACCTGCCGCTGGTCGCCGATTTTGAAGATGGCACGACCTTCGCCGAAATCCTGAAGCGGATCACCGCCGACCGACGGCGCTGCAAAAACCATCAGCAGTGCATGCTGGCCGAGATCGTCGCCCATCTGCGCGCCCGGAAAAGAACCGGCGGCGATTCCGCCATGAACGTCGGCATTGCCGAAACCGCCCTGCGCACCACCTATCCCTTCGCTCTTAACGGCCTCGACGTGCGCCATCTGGAACCCCCCGGCGTCGGCATGACCACGGAGCTGCTGCTGGAATACGAAGAAAGGCCCGACGCCGTCCACTGCCGCCTGGCCTACGACGCCGGCAGATATCCGCGCTGGTTCGCCGCAAGGATGGCTCGCCACTTTGTCACCTTCCTGGAAGCTCTGGTGGCAGCCCCCGATCGGCCGGTGACCGCCTTTTCCCTTCTCGATGAAGAGGAAAAAATCCTTCTGGAGCGCTGGAACGACACCGCCGTCTCCTTCCCGGACAACCGTTTTCTCCACCGGATTTTCGAAGAGAAGGCGGCCGCGGCTCCCGGCGCCTTGGCCATCCGCGATTCAGGTGGTGAACTGAGCCGCGCCGAGTTGAACGCCCAAGCCAACCGCGTCGCCCATGCACTGATCGACCTGGGGGTCACCCCCGACACCCCCGTCGGCCTTGCCCTTCCCCGGGGCAACAGCTTTATGGCCGCTCTTCTGGGGATTCACAAGGCCGGCGGCGCCTATCTTCCGCTGGACCCCGCTCTGCCTTCGCGGCGCCTGGCGGAGATGATTGAGGACGCGGGTCCGTCCTGCCTGATCGGCACCGCCGAGACCGCCATCCCCTTCGCGGGCCCTATCCTGCGAATTGACGATCCAGCCCTGTCCCATTATCCAGAAACCAACCCCCGGGTGGAGATTGAGCCCTCCCATCTCGCCTATGTCATCTTCACCTCCGGCTCGACGGGGAGACCGAAAGGGGTGGCCATCGAACACCGCAGCCTGATCAACCAGATCAACTGGCTCCAAAACCGCTTCGGCGGCGGTGAAGATGAGGTGGTCCTGCAGAAAACCCCCCTCTCCTTCGACGCTTCGGTTTGGGAACTCTTTTGGTCGATGGTCTCGGGATCCGTGCTGGCGTTCCTGGAACCCGGGGGGGAAAAGGAGCCGCGGAAAATCCTCGCCGCCATGCAACGGTGGGGGGTCACCATCGTCCAATTCGTGCCGTCATTGCTTCAGGCCGTGGCACAGAGCCTATCGCCAAGGGATGTTTCGGCTTTTTCCGGCCTGCGCCATCTTTTCTGCGGCGGCGAGCCCCTCAACAAAAAACTGCTCGAAGAGATCCGCGCCATACCAAGCTTTTCGGCCCGGATCCACAACCTCTACGGCCCCACCGAAACGACCGTCGACGCCGCCTGGCACACCTGCCCCGAGGCGCTGCCGGAAATCATCCCCATCGGCCGTCCCGTGGACAACACGGAGATTCACATCGTCGACGCCCAGGGAGCGCTGCAACCCATCGGCGTTCCGGGAGAACTCTGCATCGGCGGGGTGCAGGTCGCCCGCGGCTACCTGAACCAGCCGGAACGGACCGCGGAAAGGTTCGTGACCAACCCCTTCGGGAATGGACGCCTCTATAAAACCGGCGACTTGGCCCGCTGGCTGGCCGACGGCAACATCGAGTATCTGGGCAGGATCGACCAGCAGGTCAAGATCCGCGGTTACCGCATCGAAACGGGAGAGGTCGAGAGCGTCCTGAAACAGCATCCCGGCGTGACCGAAGCGGTGGTCCATCCCTACGGGAAAGAGGGGGAAAAACGTCTCGGCGCGTGGATTGTCGGCGCGGCGGAGCCCGGCGAGCTGCGCCGTCATCTCGCCCAATCCCTTCCCGACTACATGATGCCGGCGGCTTTCGTCAAGCTCGCCGCCCTGCCCATCACCGCCAGCGGCAAGATCGACCGCAAAGCCCTGCCCGATCCGGAACCGGCGCCGGCCACCAGCTACCAGGCACCGCGCCATCCGCGGGAGGTAAAGCTCTGCGCCCTCTTCGCCGCGGCACTGGATGTGGAGCGGGTCGGCATCCATGACGATTTCTTTCTGCTTGGCGGGCACAGCCTGCTGGCGATTCGGCTCCTCAACACCGTCGCCAAAACCTTCGGCGTCGAGGTGCCGATCCAGGACCTGTTCGCCCATCCCACCCCGGCCGCCCTGCTGGAAAAAATAACCGGCACCGCCGCAGACCTCGCCCCCCTCCCTCTGGAAAAAAGCGGTCTGAAAGAAGCCCCCCTCTCCTTCGGTCAGGCCCGCTTCTGGTTTCTCGACCGCTTCGAGGGAGAAAGCGGCGGCTACAACATTCCCGCCGCCATCCGTATCGGCGGCGACCTCGACCGCAGGGCCCTGGAAAAATCCATGGCCTTCCTCATCGCCCGCCATGACACCCTGCGTACCATTTTCCTTGAAAACGAACAGGGCGAAATCAGCCAGCGGGTTTGCGATCCCGGTCCCTTCTCGCTTCCCGTGGAAGGAACGGCGGAAGAGGAACTCCGGGAAAAACTGGCCACGGAGGCAAGGCACCCCTTCGATCTCGCCGCCGGCCCCCTCTGCCGCTTCCGGCTTTTCCAAATCGGAGACCGGGATCACGTCCTGTCGATCAACATCCATCACATCGTCTTTGACGGCTGGAGTTTCGGCATTCTTTTCGAGGAACTGGCCTACTCCTACGAGTCTTTCCGGAGCGGCGCCGAGCCCCTTCTGGCGGCGCCGCCGGTCACCTATATCGACTTCGCCGTCTGGCAGCGGAAGTGGCTCAACAAGGAGCGGATCGCCCGCCACAGCCACTGGTGGCGGGATAAGCTGGCGGGCATCCCGACGCTGCTCTCCCTGCCTACCGACCGCCCCCGCCCCGAGGTCCTCAGCAGCCGCGGCGGCCATGTCCCGGCCACCCTCGACCCCCCGCTGACGGAGGCGCTCTCCATCCTGGCCCGCTCCCGGGGCGTCACCCTGTTCATGGCGCTGGAAAGCCTGTGGGCACTTTTTCTGGCCAAATACAGCGGCATGGAGGATATCGTCGTCGGCACGCCGATCTCGGGAAGGATCCGTCCCGAGATCGAAAGAATCGCCGGGCTTTTCGTCAACACCCTGCCCCTGCGCCACAACCTGACGGGAAACCCTACCTTTGTCGATCTGCTGTCCCAAACCCGGAACACCCTTCTCGAGGCCGACGCCCACCAGTCCCTCCCCTTTGAGAAACTGGTGGAGGAACTGGCGCCGGAGCGAAGCACCGCCCACACCCCGATCTTCCAGACCATGTTCGTCCTCGGCGACGAATCCTTCGACACCGTGCGTCTTCCCGGCCTGGAAACGGCCCCGCTCTTTCCGGAATTCGACAGCGCCAAGTTCGACCTGACCTTGAGCCTCGGCCTTTACGGCGACCACCTGGGCGGCCATCTCGAATTCAGCAGCGACCTCTTCGAGCGGCAAACGGCGGAGCGGATGGTAAGGCACTTCGCCCGCCTCGCCGCCGAGGCCGTCCGCAACCCCGAAAAACCGATAGCCGAGCTTTCCCTTCTCGACGCAGCGGAGCGGCGGTTGGTAGTGGAGGAGTTCAACGCCACGGCGGCGGCCTATCCCGAGGACCAGGTTCTCCACCGGCTCTTCGAGGAGCAGGTGGAACGGCATCCCGAGG
>Ga0123328_1004968_pt1 | contig 10623 bp, 4 predicted proteins | sample BioC12SIPDNA_2_FD_89702 | JGI IMG/M metagenome (GOLD analysis project Ga0123328, IMG submission 89702) | Anaerobic biogas reactor microbial communites from Washington, USA - Biogas_R1_A C12 SIP DNA | ecosystem: Engineered > Bioreactor > Anaerobic > Unclassified | place: Washington, USA...
CGTGCCATGTGTAGAGTGGGGTTACGCCCGGGTGCATAACCGTTTCTGCGCTGCGCGCTTGGGCACACTGCGGAAGCACGAAGATCGAAGTCCGAATTTCGAAACAAGCCCGCATGAACCAGAATCCAATCTCGAAACACGGAAGACATCGCGTGCAACGCGGCCTTGCCCATGCAAACCGGGCCGAATTTGGAGCATTTGGACTTCGTGTTTGGAATTTGTTTCGAGTCTCGTGCTTCGGATTTCGAGCTTGTCCTCACCGGCCATGAATCGGTGCCCGCCAGTGTGGGCCTGACCGAGCCGGATCGCAAGAACAGTCATGCACCCGTTGGGCATATCGACTCCGATCCGCATGGGCTTCAAGCCCATCGTACGCTCGCCCTACTCGTAGCGCAGGGCGACCATCGGGTCGATCCGTGCGGCCCGGCGGGCGGGAAGGTAGCTGGCCAGCAACGAGGTGACACCGAGCAACACGACGGTCGCAGCGATGCTCGCGGCATCGATGGGATCGACCCCGCACAGAACGCTGGCGATCACATGGGCGACAGCCAAAGCCAGGAACATTCCCGCGAGTAATCCCGCCAGCGTCAGGGCCGCTCCTTCCCGCAAGACCATTGCCAGAATATTCGTGCACGTGGCCCCCAGCGCCATGCGAATCCCGATCTCTGCGGTCCGGGAGGCCACCATGTGTCCCTTGACAGCGTAGATGCCCAGGGCCGCCAGAAACAAAGCCATGGCGCCAAAAGCCGCCGCCAGCCCTGCCACGATGCGTACCAGCCACATATTCGGGGCATTGCGGTGGAAGTCCGACATGGTCATCAGCGACAGGATCGCCACGTGCGGGTCCACCTTGCGAATCTCCTGCGGCAGATTCGCCAGCAGCGCCGTCCGGGCCTCGGGAACGTCAGCGATCATGCGAACATGGATGTAGATCGGATCGCCGTAGGAGTCCAAGTCGCGTGTAAGAGGCAGGTAGACGTGCGGCTGCATCTGTTTCTCGAAGACGCCGTGACGCACGCCCGGCACAATACCCACAACCTCGCGAGGCTTGCGGCCGGCCCCCGAGATCAGGCAACCCAGCGCATTTCCATCGGGCCGAAGCCGGCGCGCCTGCAACTCATCGATGACGACGACCGGGGCATCTGTGAGCCACTCCGTGCGACGGAAGTACCGGCCCTGCAACAGTGGGAGCCCCATGGCCTGCAAGTAATCGCCGCCGATACCGTGAATGATGCTCAGCGGCGTATCCATGGACACAGGCCTGTCACCGTCTGCGTCTGCTCTGCACTCGTGAATGTCGTTGCAGGGAATCCCGACTCCAAAGGGCATGGAAGTGGAAAGGCCGACCGCTTGGACGGACGGCAACGCGCTCAGGTGGTCCACCAATCGCTCGCAGATTTGCAGGCTCTGGCTTCCGGTGCGATCGGCCCGACGGGGTTCCACTTCGATCAACAGCTTGTCGTGGAGGCTGTAACCGGGAGTCATGCGAGTCGCGGTCAGGGCACTATGGGTGAACAGGGTTGCTCCCATGACGAGCACAACGGACAGCGCGGTCTGGCAGGCCGCCGACAGGCCGCGCGGTGAGAGCCGACGAGTCTTCACGATGGGTCGCAGAACACCGCCTTTGGCTTCCTTCAGATCGACAACAATGTCGCGCCGGGAAAGGCGCAACGCGGGCCTCAAACCGGACAACACGGCGGCAATCACGCAGAATCCCACCGTCGCCGCCAGAACACGAGCGTCGAGCCCCGCCTCCAGTGCCGTCCCCATCTCGAAGGGCAACCTCAGAGCGCCCAGTGCGGTATTCAGGATCTTCGTACCCCAGAAAGCAAGGGCCAGTCCGCCGATTCCGCCCAGGCCTGCCAGCAACAGGGACTCGATCAACAACTGTCGTATGATTCGCGTCCGCCCGCCCCCGATGGCCATGCGGATGGCAATCTCGCGACACCGGGAAGCCCCCTGCACTACCTGCATATTTGCGAGGTTCAGGCACGCAATGAGCAGGACAATCCCGGATATGCCCATCAGGAACAGGCCCAAGGCAGACAATTTCCCTTGATCGTTGTCCTCGTATGTGGTGAGTCTGCCCGGCCGGTGGAGGTAAAACGTGCGCCCCTGCTCCTGCCGGTCCGGGAAGCTCTCCTTCAGACGGGCCGCCATGGCCGGGAGCCGGGCCTCTGCCTGTGACAGACTCACGTCGGCCTTGAGCCGACCCACCAGGGCCAGCGTGGGGTAGTCCCAGTAGTCGCTCGACGCGTTGGGCCGTCGCGGTTCCCAAGTGTCCTTGATCGCGAGACTATAGACCCCCAGGGGAAGCCACTGGTCAGGTCCGAACAGCGATGTTCCCGTGAATCGCCTCGGAGCTACACCGATCACCTGAAAGAGAGCCCCGTTGACGGACACTCGCGCGCCCACGATATTCGGATCGGCCCCCTGCCGCTGCCAGGCCCGATAGCTGAGGACAGCGACCGGTGGCGCACCTACCCGTTCCTCTTCCGGCAGGAAACTCCGTCCTCGCGTCGGTGCAACCCCCAACGTGGTGAAGTAGTTGGCAGATACGAACATGGCGTAGGCCCGCCGGGTGCTGTTCCCCTGTTCCAGCGTGACAACCTGCGTGTCCCAGGCGTGGGCCGCCAAGTCACTGAAGATGGGATTGTTGTCCCGCAGAACGACGTAGGCGGAGTACGGAATGAACGCGAATCCGCGAGAGCGGCAACCCACCAATCGACCCGGGTCTTTCACCGGCGCAGGCCGCAGTAGCAGCACGTTGACCACGCTGAACATGATCGTGTTGGCGCCGATGCCGATCGCCAGCGTAATCAGGGCAATCGCCGTGAACCCGCGATTCTTCGCCAGCATCCGCAAACCGAATCTGATATCCTGCCACAGCGTTCCCATGCGTCTCTCCTATTCGTACTGCAAGGCCGCCTTCGGGTCGACTCTGAGCGCCCGCCGGGCCGGGATATACGTGGCCAGCAGTGAAGTCGCTGTGAGCACAACCACGGTGACAACGATGCTCACGAGATCAATGCTACTGATGCCTTGGACCGCGCTGCGAATCACTCGCGTCATGACGAACGCCAGCAGCATGCCGGCCAGCAGCCCTGCGAACGTCGATGTGGCGCCCTGACGCAGCACCAGGGTCAGAATGTCCCGCCGGGTGGCGCCCAACGCCATACGGATGCCAATCTCAGGGGTTCGCGAGGCGACCATATGGCTCTTGACGGCATAGAGACCCATACCGGCCAGGAACAGGGCCATGGCCCCAAACATCACGGCAAGTCGGGCCACGGCTCGCGCGAGCAACACCGTGGGATCGTTGCGATGTCGATCCGCCAGAGACGCTACCGAGACGACCGGCAGACGAGGATCGAGCTCTCGAATGCGTGCACCGATGGTGCGCACGAACGCGGCCTCCGCTCCGGGCGCCGCACTTCTGGCACGCAGATGGATGGATTCGGGCACGCTTTGGGCTCCGAGTGGTGTATAGACATGGGGTTGGATTTGGCCATTGCCCCAAACGCTCCGCAGGTTCGGTACGATACCGATCACTTGGTGGGGCCCCGAGCCATACTGGATGAGACAGCCAAGGGCACTACCCTCCGGCCGGAGTTTACGGGCCAGAAGCTCATCGATGATCACGACTTTTTCTGCATCAGGGGCACTGTCGAGAGGGCGAAAGACCCGACCCTGCAAGAGCCGAATTCCCATCGCTTCGAAGTAGTCGCCGTCTACCTCATACTCGTGAAGTGGCTTCGTCAATAGGCTGCCTGACGCGTCATCCTCGCGGCCCGGCACATACTCGACGACTCTTTCGCGAACCCAGGGCCACCACTCCAGGTCCACAGGCGACTTAAAAGATAGGCCAACCGCCTGAATCTCGGGATTTTCCTTCAACCGCTCAGCCAGGGCCTGGCAAGCTTGCTTTGCCTGAGCATCCCTGTAGCCTCCCGCGTAAGGATCCAAGTCGACGATCAACTTCCCATCCAGGCCGAAACCGCGTTCGGCCCGGGCGGCACTCAGCGCGGTTCGAGCCAATAGGGTCGCGCACATGACCAGCGCGAAAGTGAGGGCCATTTGACAGAGCACCGACAGGTCGCGGGGGACGAACCATCGCCGATTGCGCGTGGCGCGCAGTATACCTCGGCCGGATTCTTTCAGATCGCCAACAAGATCGCGTCCCGATAGGCGCAGGGCCGGTCTCAACCCGAAGAGCACCGTGGCAATCAAACAGAAACCCAAGGTGGCCCCCAGGACGCGTATATCCAGCGTGATTCCCTCAGCGATGGCCTCCCCCAACTGCATCGGGAGTTGGCCCATCGCCGCCCACAGCTTGAGAACCCGGACACCCCAGAAGGCCACGCCGATAGCCAGAATGCCACCGAAGACAGCCAAGAGAAGGGATTCGGCCAGCAACTGCCGCACGATCCTCAAACGCCCCCCGCCGATGGCCGCACGGATGGCGATTTCCCGTTGGCGCTCCACCCCTTGAACCACAATCATATTCGCCAGATTCAGACAGGCAATGAGCAAGACGACCCCCGATATTCCCATCAACCCCAGACTGATACGACCCAAGGCGGACCTGTCATTGTCGATACCACCGGCGCTGAGTCTGGGCAACGGGTGGAGTTCAAACCAGACCTCCTCTATCTCTGTCGACCCGAACCTGGGCCTGTTGAACATCCAAGGGTCAATCTGCTTCAGGCGTGGGAGCATGGATTGCAGCCATGCCTGGGCCTCCGATCGACTCACGCCAGGTTTGAGTCGTCCCGCTAAGACCGACGGCGCATAGTGCCACCGTTCATCGGTCTTCTCCGGCTTCTTTTTATAGATTCTACCCACAAGACCATACGTGCCCAAAGGCAACCAGACGTCGGGGCAGATGACGGATGCGCCTGCGAATGCCCTTGGCATCACGCCGATGATTCTAAAGAGCTTACCAGAGAGGCGCACATATTGGCCCCCGATCTCGGGCTCAGCGCCCAGACGCTGCCAAGTTCGGTAGCTCAGGACCACCACTGGCTCAGCACCAGCGACTTCCTCCTCAGGCAGGAACGTCCGCCCATAAAGGGGGGATCCCCCCAGGGCGCTGAAGTAGTTGGCCGAGACGTATAGCGGATCCACATGTCTTACCATACCGTCTCTTACCAGAGTACAGGTTCTTCTGCCGTAACTGTGGGAGATGAGATTGCTGAACACCGGATTATTATCACGTAGCTCGACATAGCCCGGATAAAAGACGAGACGTGTTACGTTAAATTCGCAGCGCACCAATCGGTCGGGCTCTTTGACGGGCAGCGGTCGAAAGAGCAGCGTATTGACCACGCTGAACATAATCGTGTTGGCCCCGATGCCGATCGCCAGCGTAATCAGGGCAATCGCCGTGAACCCGCGGTTCTTCGCCAGCATCCGCAAACCGAATCTGACGTCCTGCCAGAGCGTCGTCATTGCATGACTCCAGTTCGTAGTTCACAGTTGTCGGTTGTCAGTTGTCAGTTACCGGCGGTCAGGAACCCACTGCGAACTGTCAACTGTGAACTGTCAACTCATCCCTATTCGTACCGCAGTGCTACCATCGGGTCGATTCGCGCCGCTCGGCGGGCGGGGACGTAGCCGGCCAGCACGGACACGGCCGCCAGCAGCACCACTGTGGCCGCGATGCTTAGCGGATCGAGGGGGCTGACACCGTAAAGCCCGGCGCGAATCAGCCGCGCCAACGCGCCGGCCAGCAGGATTCCGAGCGAAAGGCCCACGAATGTCGATACGGCGCCCTGACGAAACACGAGGCACAGGATGTCGCGCCGGGTGGCGCCCAGGGCCATGCGAATCCCGATCTCGGGAGTCCGCGACGCGACCATGTGGCCCTTGACCGCGTACAGCCCGAGCCCGGCCAGGAACAGGGCCATGACCCCGAACATGGCCGTCAGCCGGGCGGCCACTGCCGCTTGTCGTATGGTTCCGTCGTTGCGATGCTGGTCCGTCAGGCTTATCACCGACACCACCGGCAGGCGCGGATCGATCTTGCGGATCTGTGCGCCAATGCTCCGGACGAGAGCTGTTTCGACGCTCGGCGCGGTGCTGGCAAGACGCAGGTGGATGTAGACAGGTAGATGGTCATCGCGGATCGGCTCATAGATGTGGGCCCAGTTCCATGCTTCGCCCGAAAGATCCAACAGACTCGGCACGACCCCAACCACTCGGCACACGTCCAGCTCCGAGCCCCAGCCATGCTGGATCAGGCAATCCACGACGTTGCCGTCCGGGCGGAGCTTGCGGGCCAGCAGCTCGTCGATGATCACGACCCGCTCGGCATCGGGAGCGCTGTCGAGCGGTCGGAAGGGTCGGCCTCGAAGGAGAGGAATTCCCATCGCCTCGAAGTAATTGCCATCAACCTCGAACAGCAGCGGTCCTCTCTCCAGCAGGTTTTTCGAGGGGTCGTCTGCAACGCCAGGCTCGTAGGCGATGAACCGCTGCGAGAAACCATGTCGTGTATCGCCGACCGGAAACGACGTGGACAGACCCGCGGCCTGGATGCCGGGCGTCCCCTTGAGGCGTTCCGCCAGCATCTGGCAAGCGGTTGCGGCCTGGGCGTGGGTGTAGCCGCCTGCCAGCGGATCGATCCGGACCACCAGCTTGCCGGCCAGATCGAAGCCCGGACGCGTTCGCGCGATCCTCAACGCCGTCCGCGTGAACAGCGTCGCGCCCATCACCAGCACGACGGCTAGCGCGATCTGAAGGACCACCGGCAGACCGCGCGGGATCAAGCGCCGTCGTCGACGCACCGAGCGGACCACCCCGCCCCCCGACTCCTTCAAGTCACTGATAACATCACGTGCGGACAGACGCAGAGCGGGCTTGAGACCGAAGAGCACGGTCGCAATCAGACAGAACCCCAGGGTGGCGCTCAGAACGCGCGCGTCGAACCAGGTCGTCAATCGAATCGGCAGGGTTGCCGTAGCCAGCCAGGCGTTGAGAATCCGAACGCCCCAGAAGGCAGGAATCAAAGCCAGGACCCCTCCGAACAGTGCCAGCAGGAACGATTCGAGGAACAACTGCCGGACGATCCGCAGGCGTCCGCCCCCGATGGCCATGCGAATGGCGATCTCCCGCTGCCGCGACACTCCCTGGACCGTGATCATGCTCGCCAGGTTCAGGCAGGCGATCAGCAGAACGACGCCCGAGATGCCCATCAGAATCGCACTGATGACGCTCAAGGTCTTCGTCTCATCCTCGTCTTCCCCCGCGCCCATTCGCGCCAGGTGAGCCAGGTACGGTCTGGAGTCGTCCTTCCACCTCCTGGGGTCATACTCCTTGAGGCGCGGCGCCATCGCCTGCAACCTTGCCTCGGCCTCGACCATGTCCAGGCCGCTCCTGAGCCGCCCGATCAACGTGATCGCCGGGTAGTCCCATATCGCCTGTCGTCTGCCCGTCGGCCTCTCCTCGTCGGGGTGGTCTACCTTGCCAAAAGCGCCCAGAGGCAGCCAGACATCGGGACCCGAGGTGGTCGTGCCGGTGAATCGCTTCGGCGCCACGCCGACGATCCGACAGGGCGACGCGTTGATGTCCACGTACTGGCCCACGATCTTCGGATCGGCGCCGAGCCGCTGCCAGGTCTGATGGCTCAGGACCACGACCGGCTCGGCCCCGTAGCGTTCTTCCTCAGGCTGGAAGGTTCGTCCATACGCCGGAACGACCCCCAACACGGAGAAGTAGTCGGCCGAGACGTACATCAAGTCCATGTGTCGAACCACGTCACCCTGGACCCAGGTGCCCCGACAGTAGCCATAATTGTGGGCGATCAGATCGCTGAACACCGGGTTGTCATCCCGCATGTCGGCGTACATCGTGTAGGTGATCAGGCCGAAATTGCGAATCCCGCAGTGCACCAGCCGGTCGGGATCTTTCACGTGCATCGGGCGAAACAGCATCGCGTTGACCACACTGAACATGATCGTATTAGCGCCGATGCCGATCGCCAGTGTCACCAGCGCAATCGCCGTGAACCCGCGATTCTTCGCCAGCATCCGCAATCCGTACCTGACGTCTTGCCAGAGCGTCGTCATTGCATCACTCCAGTTCGTAGTTCACAGTTGTCGGTCCTCAGTTCTCAGTTGTCGGTTGTCAGTTCGCAGTTGTCGGGTCTCGGTGGTCAGGAACCCGCTGCGAACTGTCAACTGTGAACTGTCAACGCATCCCTATTCGTACCGCAGTGCTGCCATCGGATCGATCCGCGCCGCGCGGCGCGCCGGAATCAAACCGGCCAACACTGCGGTCAGAGCAAGCAGAACGACCGTCGCGACGACGCTCACGGGATCGATAGGACTGACGCCGTAGAGCAGGCTGGCCGCAACACGCGCCACTCCCAAACCCAGCAGCAGGCCGAAGAACAGCCCAACTACCGTGAGGACCAGTCCCTCGCGAAAGACCATGCTCATGATGTCCCAGTGCGTGGCGCCGAGCGCCTTGCGAATGCCAATCTCTGGCGTCCGCGAGACGACCATGAACCCTTTGATCGCGTAGATGCCCAGCGCTGCCAGGAATAGTGCCGCCGCCCCGGCCGCGAGCGCCAAACGGGCACCGAATCGTGCGAACCATATCGAGGTATCGGCCTTTCGGATCCGGGCGAGCGTTTCGATCGACAGAATCGGAACGCGCGCGTCAATCCTGTGAATCTCCTCGGCGATCTGCTCGCGCAACATGCCGGCCGCTTTGCGATTCGCAACGTGCACGTAGAGATACGGGGACAACTGGTCTGGCTGAGCGGGTTTGTACATTTGGAGGTGGACCTCGGGATCGCCGACGCCCGGCACGTGCGCGACGGTACCGACCACCCGGTAGGGATCGGAATACTCGCCGAAACCGCCATATTGGACGAAACAGCCGAGGGCATTACCGTCGGGGCGAAGTTTGCGGGCCAGAGACTCGTCAATGATGGTCACCTTCTCCGCGTTCGGCGCCCCGTCCCGCAGGTTGAAGCGCCGCCCCTGCAAGAGGGGAATCTCCAGCGCGGCGAAGTAATCGCGACCGACGTCGGTTACGGCGGCCCAGCGCGCAAGATGTCTTCTTGCTCCTCCGTCTTCCGCTGCCGGCGTGCACTCGGAAATCGACAGCACGTCCCCGCCGCCGAAAAACAGCCGGGGTGATGTCCCCAGCGCCTTGACCTGCGGCAGGGAGGACAAACGGTCAGCCAGCGCCTCGCACGTCTGGATGCTCCGCACCCGGTCATACCCGGCCGAAAGTGGATCGATCTGAACCACCAGCTTGTCCTCGAGAGGAAACCGCGGGTCCGGGCGCATCAACTGGAAGGCACTTCTCGTCAGCAGTGATGCGCTGAGCACCAGCGCCACGGCCAAGGCGATCTGCCCCACCATCGAGAGGCCGCGGCGTCTTCTGCGAACCGAGCCGAGGACGCCGCCGGCGGAATCCTTCATCTCGCCGGCAATGTCACACCGCGACAACCACTGCGCCGGTCGCAGCCCAAACAGTAGTGTGGCGACCAGGCAGAAACCCAGCGTGGCCACCAGAACACGAACGTTCAAGCTGGGTCTGAAGCACCGCAACTCCGCGTCCTGAACCGACCCAATCCACGCCCTCAGAATGCTCGTGCCCCAGAAGGCCAGTACAAGGCCGAGGATCCCTCCCAACAACGCCAGCAGGGCGGACTCGACGAGCAACTGCTGGATGATGCGCCAGCGGCCGCCACCGAGGGCCATGCGGACGGCCATCTCGCGGCGGCGCGCGGCGCCCTGAATGATGAGCATGTTGGCCAGATTCAAACAGGCAATCAACAGGATGACGCCGGAGACCCCCATCAGAACCAGACTGAACAGAGTCGCGCTCAGTTGTTCCTGCTCGACATCCGCATCGATGAAGAACCGGCCAGGCGGGCGCAGAGCAAGCGAGGAATTGGGCTTCCATTGTCTGGGATACTCCCGTTTGAAGCGCGCGACCAGCGCTTGCAGTTGGGCCTGCGCCGCCGACCGGCTCAAGCCCGGCTGAAGCCGGCCGACGAGATGAACGCTTGGGTAGTCTCGATCCGGCCCGAGGTCTGCCCGGGGGGGTCTCCCCCGTGAAAGGTCGGCCACTGCCAGGTGGCTGCCCAGCGGCAGCCAGAGGTCCGGACCAATGAACGTCGCGCCGGTGAAGCCCTCGGGGGCGATGCCCACCACTTGGCAGGAGACGCCGTTGACACGTAGGAACTGCCCCACCATATTCGGATCGGCGCCCAGCCGCCGCCAAGTGCGATGGGTCAGCACCATAACCGGGCCACTGCCCTGCCGCTCTTCGGCCGGCAGGAAACCCCGTCCTTGAGCCGGCGCCACTCCCAGGAAAGAGAAGTAGTTGGCTGAGACGTATGCCGCGCGCACTTGGCCTACCGAGTTCCCATGAACCAGGGTGGTCGGCCGGGCGTCGTCGCCCTGGGCCAGACAATCGCTGAAGACCAGGCCACTGTTGCGGAGCGTCAGATACGCCGAATACCGAAACCAGGGAAACAAGGCGTCCTGGATCGCGCAATACATCAACTGCTCGGGCTCCTTCACCTTCGTCGGGGGCCGGAGCAATAAATCGGACATGGTGAACATGATCGTGTTGGCGCCGATGCCAACGGCCAACGTCACC
>Ga0123328_1004972_pt1 | contig 10621 bp, 8 predicted proteins | sample BioC12SIPDNA_2_FD_89702 | JGI IMG/M metagenome (GOLD analysis project Ga0123328, IMG submission 89702) | Anaerobic biogas reactor microbial communites from Washington, USA - Biogas_R1_A C12 SIP DNA | ecosystem: Engineered > Bioreactor > Anaerobic > Unclassified | place: Washington, USA...
CCGCCGGCGGAGCGCCGGCTGGACGCGGAGGATGCGCCGCGGGGGTTGACGGAAGAGGAGGTGGCGGCGGAGGCGGTGCGCTGCCTCAACTGCGGCTGCGTGGCGGTCACGCCCTCCGATCTGGCCCCGGCCCTGCTGGCGCTTGAGGCGGAGGTGGTGACCACGCGCCGTGTCATCCCCGGGCGGTCCTTCTTCGCGGCGGGTGCGGCATGTTCCACCGTGCTGGCCCCTGATGAGCTGGTGACCGAGATACGCATCCCCCTGCCGCCGGCGGGTGCGGTGGGGACGTACCGCAAGTTCCGTGTGCGCAACGCCATCGACTTTCCCATCGTGGGCGTGGCCTGCCAGGCGCAGCTACGCGAGGGCAAGGTGAAGGCGGCTACGGTGGCGCTGGGCGCGGTGGCCCCGGTGCCGTTACGGGCGGAGGTGGTGGAGGCCTACCTGGCCAGCAAGGTAATCACCGAGGAGGTGGCCCGAGAGGCAGGGCGGCTGGCGGCGGCGGAGTGCCTGCCCCTGGAACAGAATGCCTACAAGGTGCGGGTGCTGGAGGGCATGGTGACCAGGACGGTGCTCGCCATCGGGCGGATTGTAGTAGGGCGAGGGGAAGAATGATGCCCGGCGGTCTTCTGCTGGGGGCGATGGTTCGATACCATTAGCGGATGAGGTTATGGCCGCCCGGCTGGGTGGTGGAGTTGGCGGAGCCGAAAGGATGCAACACATGAAGAGACGGAAGAGAATGTCGGCGATCCTTCTGGTGGTTTCGTTGCTCGCCTTCGTCTTTCTTGGCTCCGTCCTCGCCGGCTGTGGCGAGGACACCACTACCACGGCTCCTGCGACTGAGACCACTGCAGGTGAGACCGCCACTACTGCAGGTGAGACTGCCACTACCGCAGGTGGTGACGGGGAGGCGCTGGTCATCGGTGCCGCACTGGGCTTGGTGGGTGATGCGGCGCCGGGTGACGTCCCCTTCGCGGAGGCTTTGGAATACGCGGTTGACGCCATCAACAAGACGGGCGGCATCGCCGGGCACCCGGTGGAGCTAGTGGTCAAGGACATCAAGAGTGACCCCGCTCTCGGTGCCACCGTGGCCAAGGAACTGCTGGACGGCGGAGCGCAGATCATCATCGGTCCCGCCTTCCCGGGTATGGGCGCTGGTGTGGTGCAGACGGCGGCCAAGGCCGGGGTTCCCGTGCTGTGCGGCACCTCCACGCAGCCGGAGTACGTGGTCATCGGTGGGACCAAGGCCTACATGCTGGCCTTCGGTGACAACGTGCAGGCGGCGGCGGCGGCCGAGTATGCGCTGGCCCAGGGATACAAGACGGTGTACACGTTGGTCTCGCCGGATCTTTCCTATACCGAGCGACTCCCGGAGTTCTTCGCTGCCACCTTTGAGAATGGCGGCGGCCAAGTGGTGGGAACGGACAACTTCAGTATCGGCCAGCAGGATTTTGCCGCCCAGGTCACCAAGATCGCGGCTCTCAATCCGGCGCCGGACGTGGTTTACACGGGCATGTTCCCGCCGGACGTGGCTGTGTTCGTCAAGCAGCTGCGGGCGGCCGGTGTTGAGTCCGTGCTCATCGGCGCGGACGGCTGTGACCAGCAGCCCCTCATTGACTTCGCCGGAGTGGATGCCGAGGGCATCGTGTTCAGCACGCACGGGTTCCCCACTGAGGGGAGCGCCTTCAAGGCCTTCATTGATGGACTGACCGGCTTCCAGGGCAAGGCCCCGGATGCACCGGCGCTGGCCTCGTTGGGAGGCGACGCCATGGACATCATCGTGGCGGCGGTGGAAGCGGCCGGCTCCATCGATCCAAAGGCTATCGGCGCGGCGCTGGAGAACCTCGAGAACGTGGATGTCGTCAACGGCACCATGACCTACAAGGGCACCAACGGCGTGCCGCAGAAGACCGTGGCCGTGGTGGCCGTGGAAAACGGCGCCTTCGTCCTCAAGGACCAGATGGTCCCGTCCTTCATCCCCGAGCCGTAGCGGGGTGAGGACATGAGGCTGTGACCGCTCACGCGGCCGGCGCCTCGCGCAGTCTGTTCTCCGTAGCGGGTCTCACCACCCGCTACGGGGCTATCGACGCGGTGCGTGCGGTCGATCTCGAGGTGGGGCAGGGCGAGATCGTGGCTGTGCTGGGCCCCAATGGGGCGGGCAAGTCCACCATCCTGCATTCCATCATGGGCTTGGTGCGTCCGGCGGCCGGCACCATCGTTTTCGACGGCCGTGATATCACCGCCCTGGACACGGAGGGCACGGTGCGGTTGGGTGTCGGCCTGGTACCCGAGCGTCGCCGGCTCTTCAAGAATCTGAGCGTGCGTGACAACCTACGCTTGGGCGCGGCCGCCCGCCGCGGTCGGGGTGACAAGGCCGCCGATGAGCAGCTGCTGTTCGAGCTCTTCCCCATCCTCAGGGAGCGCATGGATCAGCTGGCCGGGTTCCTGTCCGGGGGGGAGGCACAGCAGCTGGCTATCGCCCGGGCCATCATGGGAGCGCCGCGCCTGCTGCTCCTGGACGAGCCCTCGCTGGGTCTGGCCCCCATCTTGGTGGAGGCCGTGTTCAACCTCATCCAGGGTTTGCGTGGGCGTGGCTACACCATCCTCATCGTGGAACAGAACGCCTACCAGGTGCTGGAGTTCGCTGATCGTGCGTACATCCTGCGCAACGGCCGCATCGCCATGCAGGGCACGGCGCAGGAACTGCGGGAGGAGGATTCGCTCTTTTCCGCCTATCTGGGTCTGGGTGGGTCGCAGCCCGCGTGTGATACCGCCGGCGCGCCGGCCCCGGGGAGGTAGACGATGGAGAACGTTGCCCAACAGATCCTGAACGGCCTCACCCTGGGTGCCACCTATGCCCTCATGGCCCTGGGGCTCGCCATCGTCTTCTCCATTATCGGATTGGTCAACTTCGCCCACGGCGAGCTCATCACCATCTCCGCCTACACCATGCTGGCCATGCGCTACCTGGGTCTGCCCTGGGTGGTGTGGGCACTGGCGGGCGTGCTGGCCTCGGTGCTGGGAGCACTGGTCATGGAGCGGCTGGCCTTCCGGCCGGTGCGCCATGCCAGCCCCGTGACCATGATGCTGACCTCGTTTGGCGTGAGCGTGCTGGTGGCGGCGGCCTTTGAGATTGGCATCTCACCGCGCCCGCGTGCCATCCCGCAGCCGGGCTGGATCACCTCCTCCTTCAGCGTGGCCGGGCTGCAACTGCGGGCGGAGCACCTGCTCACCTTCGGCGTCACCGCGGTGGCGCTGTTGGGACTGCTGCTCCTGCTGCGGCGCAGTCTCATAGGCGCCGCCATGCGTGCTGCGGCCGAGGACTTCGATGCCGTGCGGCTCATGGGCATCAAGGCCAACGCCGTCATCGCCTACGCGTTCGCCATCTCCGGGCTTCTGGCGGGGCTGGCCTCCGTCATCATCATGTCCCGCCGGGGCGTGGCCACCCCGCACATGGGGCTCACGTTGGGCCTCAATGCCTTCGTGGCCAACGTGATCGGCGGCATGGGCAACCTGTGGGGAGCCGTGGCCGGAGGCTTCATCCTGGGCTTCGGCGAGGTGGCGCTGCGCGCCTGGTTGCCTGCCAGCCTCTCCGGGCTCACCCAGGGCTTTCTTTTCCTCATGGTGGCGGTGTTCCTGCTCATCTGGCCGCATGGTCTCTTTGGCCAGAAGACCGCGGTGCGGGTCTAGGGGGCGCGGGATATGAACCAAATCGGCTCTCGTTTCCGCCCTGCCTTGGGCGGCCTGGCTTCCTGGCTTGTGCTGGCTGTGCTCGCGCTCCTCTATGCCACCGGCTCCAGCTCGCGCGATCAGTTGGTGACGGTGATGCTCATCAATGCCGTCATTGTGGTCGGCATCCAGATCTACACCGGCAACACCGGCATAGTCTCCTTCGGCCACGTGAGCCTGGCCGGGATTGCCGCCTACCTTTCGGCACTGCTTGCCACGCCGTCAGCGGTGAAGATGTCCATCATCCCTCATGCTCCTTTCGGCTTGGCCCATGTGGAAATGCCGCCGGTGCTGGGAATCCTCTTGGCCGTGGTCATCACCACGGCCATCGCCGCCGTGCTGGGCCTGGCCATCAACCGGGTATCCGGGCTCACTGCCTCCATCGTGACCTTGGCCATGCTGTTCGTGGTCAACGCCGTGCTCACCAACTGGAAGGATCTCACCGGTGGTGCCGAGGCTTTCTACGGCATCCCGGTGGTCACCACGCGCTGGTGGGTGCTGGCGGCGCTCCTGGCGGCGGTGCTGGCTGCCCGCTACTTCTGGGCCTCCCGCGTGGGGTTGCGGGCGCGCGCCGGCCGCGACGACGAGCTGGCCGCCGCCTCTATGGGCGTGCGTGTGGTGCGGGCCCGCTATTTCTCCTGGGTGGTGAGCGCCGTCTTCGCCGCGCTGGGAGGGGCGCTTCTGGGCCACCTACTGGGCGCCATCCAACCCGGCACCTTCTACCTCTCCTTGAACTTCCTCACCCTGGCCATGCTGGTGCTGGGCGGCATGAACAGCATCACCGGCGCGCTTCTGGGCACGGTGGTGGTCACAGTGGGCTCGGAGTTGGCCCGCTGGTTGGGTGACGGGCCGCGGTTGTTGGGAGTGGATCTACCAGACCTGCCCGGTCTCTCCCTGCTCTTTCAGGGGGCGGTGATCCTCATCGTCATGCTGTTGAAGCCTGAGGGCATCATGGGTGATCGTGAGCTTGACCACTTGTGGCGGCGCCGGGGAAGGCCGGTATCGGAGCCGGCTGAGGCGCCGGCGTTGCCTGGCGCGGAGCCGGCTGAGGCGCAGTCGGCGGTGGCTCCGGGCGCCACGGTGCCCTCGGCCGCGCAGCCGGGTCGGCCCCTGCTCGCCGTGTCCAGTGTTTCTATGCACTTCGCCGGCCTGCGTGCCGTGGACGGAGTCTCGTTGGAGGTCCACCCGGGCCAGATCGTGGGCCTGATTGGCCCCAACGGTGCCGGCAAGACCACGTTGCTCAACGTGATCTCCGGTGTCTACTCGCCCACCGGGGGCAAGGTGACGCTGGGAGAGGAGGAGATCAGCTCTCTGTCCGCCACCCGGATCGCCTGGAGGGGCGTGGCCCGCACCTTCCAGAACATCCACCTCTTCAGCGGGCTGTCTGTGCGCGAGAACATTGAGGTGGGTGCGGCCACGGCTGCCGCCCATCGTCCTGAGGTGCATCGCGCTGCGGACGAGCTTTTGGAGTTGTCCGGTCTCGGCGAGGTGGCGGAACGCAAGGCCTCCACGCTTCCCTACGGCCTGCAGCGCCAGGTGGAGATGGCGCGGGCCGTGGCCCTGGGCCCCCAGGTGCTGCTCCTGGATGAGCCGGCGGCAGGTATGAACGAGGCGGAGTCAGAGGCGCTCATCGGGGCCATCCGTGCCATTCGGGATCGGGAAGGGTGCGCTGTGTTGCTCATCGACCACGATCTGCACTTCGTGCTCAACCTCTGTGAGCGCATCTACGTGCTGGATGCCGGAAGAATCATCGCTGCGGGCACTCCGGACGAAATCCAGAAGGAGGCCTGTGTGATCGAAGCCTACCTGGGCACGAAGGCCGGCGGCGCCTCGGGACAGGTGCAGGTGGAAGCGGTGGTCTAGATTCGCGGGCGCAGGCGATCACGAGGAGCTTCGTTTTCTGGGCGGTGGCTTGGGACGATAACGGATGAGAATGTACAACAGGATGAGGACCACCGCCGCCAGCGCCAGATACTCCAGATGCCAGCCGCTCTGCGAGAGGCCTCGGCCGAAGCCGGAGACCGGTGTCTCCGTCCATCGCTGAGGCAGGGCAATGCCGGTGACCGGGAAGATCGTCTCCCGGGTGCCGTCGGGACGCCGCAGGTAGATGGTGTCGCCCTCCACGGCGAAGTCGTTGTCGAGCCCGCCGGAGCGGAGGTACCGCTGGATGGCGAGCAGCTCGCCGGGGGAGTAGGGCCCGGCCAGAATGGTGAGGTCTGCCGTCTCTCCGTCCCTCACCTCGAAGATGCCCCACTTCTCCAGCAGTACGTCGCCGCCGGGCATATCAGCGGAAACCACGACCTCATCGCCCACCTGCAGCGTCTCTCGCGTGGCCCTCTGCTCAACCTGCGCCGGTCCTCTGGGCTTCATCCCTGCCAAGGCGGAGACCGGTTCCAGTGTCAGCACAGTGCCCTCGATGGCGGCGATCCGGCCTAGGAGCAGGGTGTCCTGATCCCCCTGCGTGAGCAGATAGAGAGGATCGGCGGCGCGAGCGCTGGGAGTTGCCACCAGGCTCGCTGCGGCCCAAGCCCACAGGCCCAGAAGGAGGAGCCCCAGGAGGACGATGACGGCCCCGCAGCCGGTTGGCCGATACCACGGTAGGCGATCATCGGAGATCGTAGGTGGCCAACCCTCCTTCGAGCACCAGCTCCACCCGGTGGGGCGATGTGGCGAACCCCGGTGATTCGAATCCATCTTTCACCGGGGGGAAACGTGTCTGGTCCACGTTGACTGAACTGAGGCCCACCGAGGTCTTCGCGCGCACGGCCACGCCTGCCGGCACCACGATATGGATGGAGGCGGCGCCTGCCGCGATGCGCCCTTCAGTGTACCCGGCTGTGGCCGGGAGGGTGACGGTGGTGGAACTGGCCCCGGTGTTGAGTTCGAAACGGGTGCACTTCAGGGGGGCGAGGTCGATGTACTGCTCCGAAGCCCCAGTCTGCAGCTTGAGGTCCAAAGGCACGGCGGAGCTGAAGGTGACGTCCCAGTCCAGGGCACCGGCCCCCGTCCAGGCGAAAGACTTGTCCAGCCAGCCGCCCGCGGGCAATTCCAACTGGGCTTCCAGCAGGGAGCCGCTCACCAAAGCGGCCGTCTTCTTGAGCCCTCCCCCAAAGCGGCCCCATGCCAGATAGCCGGGGGCCTCTCCACCGCGGACGATGAGCCGGCCGGCCCCGTGGTTGACCACCACGCGGGCGGCGGTGGCCCCACCCAGGGGGATGTTGTCTTCCACCACCTCGGCCGCCGTGGAGCGGTGACCGAGGTTGGCCAGGATCAGGGCCAAGCCGGCTGCAATGAGGACGATGGCCCAGAAAGCGTCCCAGGTCAGTCCCGGCAGCAGGTTGAGATTCTCCAGCAGCAGCCACAGGCCCACGATCACCAAGATGATCGCCCAGATGTACTTGCCTCTCATGCGGCACCTCCTTGGTCCTCACCCGGTCCGTTGGGGCGCCGCCCGGTTCCGGCGGGCTGCGTGGGGGAAGCCGCGGCCGAGGGTGAGGAGGGATTTGCCCTCTCGCACGTCTGCCGGGCGGCGTCCAGCCGGGCGCGGTTGCCACGGATGGCTTCCAGCTGCCTCTCGGCAGCTTTGACGGCCGCTTCCTTCTCGCGGCGGGTGGCTCCCAACTCTGTCTGCGCCGCGGCGGCAGCCTCCTCCCGTTTGGCCAGGATGGCGTCCCTCCCCTCGGCGGCCGTTGCCAGCGTGCTTGCGAACTGCCGCACCCTGGCGCCGTCCTCGGCTGGGGTCAGGCTCACGAAGATGGGGGTCTCGATGAGCAGGTACTCGGTCTTGGCTGCCTCCGGCTCGCCCGCGCGGGCCATGAGATCGCGGAAGACCTCCTTCTCCGCCCGGGAGATGGCTTCCGGTCGGGCCGCAGCCAGGCGTTGCGCCGTCTCCACGGTGACGGTGAGCGTGCCGGTGCCGAACACGAAGGAGCCTTCGGGGGCCTCCAGATGGTCCTCGAACAGCTTCAGCTTCTTGTAGTTCCCCAGCGGCCGGTAGCCTATGGTCTGTGTGTCCACCAGCGCCTCCTCCGCCTGCTTCTCCCGCTTGTCCCAGGTCTCGCGCGTGGTGCGCAAGGTCTGCTCGGCCCGGGAGACGTCGGCGTCATACTGGCGCTGCGCCTCGTAGAGCTCGCGTTCTTCCGGTTTCATGGCGCGGACCCGGCGACGCCGGCGCACGCGGACGCTGATGTAGACGGCCAGAGCGACCACGATGACGGCTGCAGCCCCGATGATGATCCACGCGGTCTGCGATAGGTTCACTGATGTGCCTCCTGGCGGATGACAGCGGGCTTCATCCAGTGTACCCGCAAGTGCCTCGGTCGTGACCGCCCCCGCGGCTGTAGGGGGTATCCTTGACATGCGTGAGCGTTCCAGTGCTACGAAGGAGAGATGAGTGCCGCTGATCTACTGCCCGCTGTGCGAAGCGCACTGCGGGCTGGAGGTTGACCTGGAGGGAGGGCGCGCTCTCGCCGTGAGGGGCGCCGTGTCCGATCCGGACACGCACGGCTTCGTATGTCCCAAAGGCGCCGCCCTGGCTGAGGTGCACAATCATCCGGAGCGGCTGCGTACTCCGCTGCTGCGTGCGGCGGACGGCCGCCAGCGGGCGGTGGGTTGGGCAGAGGCGCTGGGCTTCATCGCGGAGCGGCTCGAGGCCGTGCGTGAGCGGCACGGCGCCCAAGCAGTGGCCGTGCACGTGGGCCGGGCGGGCGTGGATGCCGATTTCACGGACTTCGCCCGTCTGTTCTGCTTTCAGTTCGGTTCGCCCAACTTCTCGCACGCCGGCAGCCACTGCTTCATGTCCAAGCGCATGGCCAATGTGCTGACCTACGGCACCTTGACCGTCCCGGACTACCGTCGCTCCGACTGCATGCTGCTCTGGGGCTACAACCCCTCGGCCTCCTGCCCCGCCCTGGCCTCCCTCATCCGACGGCGTAAGGAGGAGGGGGCGGCACTGGTTGTGGTGGACCCCTACTGCACGCCGCCGGCCCGCCTGGCGGACCTGCATCTGCAGCTTCGCCCTGGGAGTGATGGGGCGCTGGCGCTGGGGCTGCTCAACGTGGTGCTGGAGGAAGGGCTGTATGACGCCGCTTTCACTGAAACCTGGGCGGTGGGGCTGGACGAGCTGCGCGCCTCCGCCGCCGCCTATGTGCCGGACGTAGTGGAGGAGCTGACCTGGGTGCCGGCCGACCGGGTGAGGGAGGCGGCGCGGCTGTACGCCGGCGCCGCCTCGGCCTGTATGGCCCAGGGTCTGGCCGCGGAGCTGCACGTGGGTGGGCTGCAGGGGTTGCGGGGCGTGGCCGCGCTGCAGGCGCTGACCGGGAATCTCGATATCCCCGGCGGCGGGCTGCTGCGCCCCCGTTCGCCCCTGGCCGGCGTGGGTGCTGGGAAGGCCAAACCGGCCGCCGATCCCATCGGCGCGGATACGCTGCCGCTCTACGTGCTCCTGAGTGACGCGGCTCAGGCCAATCTCTATGCGGATGCCGTGCTGGAGGATCGACCCTATCCACTGCGTGCGCTGGTAGTGACCTGCAGCAATCCGCCGCTCACCTGGCCGGGGTCGCCGCGGGTGGCGCGGGCACTGGAAGCACTTGATCTGCTGGTGGCCGTGGACCATTTTCGGACCGCTACCACCCGCCGGGCGCATGTGGTGCTGCCAGCCGCCTCGCCGTTGGAGCGCTGGGAGGTCTTCGATCGCTTCGAGTTCTCCACTGAGCCGCGCCTGTTGGTATCGGCCCGGGCAGTGTCGCCCCAGGGGCCGCTCTCAGACTGGGAAGTCTTCCGGCGAGTTGCCCAGGCCGTGGGCCTGGGCGAACGCTGGCCCTGGGTGGACGAGGAGGCGGCGCTCGATTTCCGCCTGAGTCGCCTGGGGGTGACGGCGCGCCAAGTGGCGGACATGCCGGAGGGTCTGCGCTATCGCGATCCTGCCTACCGCACCTACGAGCGGCAGGGCTTTCAGACCCCCTCGCGGAAGGTGGAGTTGTTCTCACCGCGCATGGCCGAAGCCGGGTACAGCGGCGTCCCCGTGTTTCTGGAGCCCACGGAGAGCCCCTTCGCCCGGCCGGAGCTGATGGAGGAGTTCCCACTGGTCCTCGGCACCGGTGCCCGTCATATCGCCTATGTGAGCTCGCGGGGCCGCAATCTGGCCTCGCTGCGGCGCTTGGCGCCGAAGCCCGTGGTGGAGGTGCACCCGGAGACGGCCGCGGCCTTGAGGCTGGTGGAGGGGGCGCCCGTCCGTCTCACCACGCCGCGGGGCTCCATCACCGTTACGGTGGCCCTCAGCAGCGCTTTGGACCCGCGCGTCATCCGTGCTCTGCACGGTTGGGAAGAGGCCAACATCAACGAGATAACCGAATATGCCGCGTCTGCATGCGATCCCGTCACCGGCTTCCCGCCCTGGCGCGCCCTGCTGGCGCGGGTGGAGCCGGTGTAGGCAGTGCTGCACCTCACCGACCTCTCCAAATCCTTTGGCGACCAGGTCATCCTGGATCGCGCCTCGCTGCACATCAAACCGGGCATGCGCATGGGGCTGGTGGGGCCCAACGGCGCCGGTAAGACCACGCTGCTCCGTCTCATCTGCGGCGAGCTGTCTCTGGACGGAGGGGAGATCAGTGGGCGCAAGGACCTGCGCATCGGTTTCCTGCCGCAGGAGATCGAGGAGCTGGCCGGGCATTCGGTGATGGAGGAGGTGCTGATCTCCTACCGGGCGGTGCTGGACATGGAGGTGCGGCTGAAGGAATTGGGCGAGCAGCTGGCTGTGGCCCAGCATGAGGCGGCGCACGCCCTGCTGCGCGAGATGGGTGACATGCAGCATGCCTTTGAGGCGGCGCATGGCTTTGAAGTGGAGGCGCGCGCCCAGGCGGTGCTGCGTGGCATGGCTTTCAAGGAGGAGGATTTC
>Ga0123328_1004984_pt1 | contig 10593 bp, 6 predicted proteins | sample BioC12SIPDNA_2_FD_89702 | JGI IMG/M metagenome (GOLD analysis project Ga0123328, IMG submission 89702) | Anaerobic biogas reactor microbial communites from Washington, USA - Biogas_R1_A C12 SIP DNA | ecosystem: Engineered > Bioreactor > Anaerobic > Unclassified | place: Washington, USA...
AACCGATGCCGAAAACGGGACGCTGCATTTTTCCTGCTGGGCGGCGGGCGAATACATCATCACCGCAGCCAAAGGGAACACCATATCCCGCCCATACTGCAAAATTACGGTCACAGGCACGGGCGCTGCGGTCAGCGCCTATTCCCAGGCCGCCGACACGGCTCTGTCCGCCCTTTCCCTGACCTTCCCCGGTCCATTGGCAACCAGCGGGCTTGCCTATGTGGGTACGGAGGGCATGACGGTAAACAACGCCGTGGATTCGGTCATCCTTTCCGCCGCCGTCTCGGATACCACAACACCGGCTGCGGTTTCCATCGCCTATCAGGCGGCGGGGGCGGGCGCGGCTGCCGCCTATACCCCCGGTGACAGCGCCGCGCTGGCCGCAGGCGATAATACCTTCAAACTTACCGTGACCAACGGCACCGACACCCAGATCCACACGCTGGTCATTACCAGAGCGGCGGCGGTTTCCAGAGATATTTCGTCTGAGGCTGCCGCGGTTATCAACGGCGTAAAGACGGTAAAGGGCTACCCGCCTTACTCCGATTGGATTCTGGCCATGCATGCCGCCGGACTGGCTCCTGACAGCACGCAGCTGAGCACTTACCTTTCGGCAATTCTGAGTTCGGTAAACAATTTTGCCGACAGCGGCAGCGGCTCGGTGGGTACCATGGCAAAGCACGCCATCGCGCTGACGGCGCTGGGGATCGACGCCCGACAGATTCCCGATCCGGACGGCGGCGCGGCCATTGACCTGGTTTCCAAAATCACCTCCTACACCGGGGCGGTCGATCCGGTCTACGCCGCGCCCTATCTCCTTTCCCTTTACGATCTGGGCAACTATTCCGTTCCGGCGGGCGCGGCAAGAACAAGGGTGAACCTGATCGACGCCATTCTTGCAGCGGAATCAAACTGGAGCGCATGGGGCTTTGACGGAGTCGGTATCATACTGCCCGCCCTCGCTCCATATTACAATGCCGCGGGACCGGTAAACGGGATTGAAGTTACCAAATGCCAGGAAATCACACAGGCGATCGAGCGCGCCCTTGCCTCCCTGTCTGCCGCCCAGGCCATCGACGGCGGTCTGGGCAGCCGAAACTCCAACACCACCGCGACGGTGATCACCGGCCTGAACGCAATCGGGGTCAATGCCCATACCGACACGCGGTTTGTAAAGAGCGGATCATCCCTTGTTACCGATCTGCTTTCCTTCCGCACCCCGGAGGATAAGCTGGGCTATACAAGCAGCGCCTCGGCCAGCGACATGTCCTGCTATCAGGGCTTTCAGGCCCTGGCGACCTGGCAGAACCTCACCAGCGGCACGCGGAATCAAAATCTGTATCATTTTGCCGAAGAAATCGCGCCCTATACCGCATGGCCCGGCGCCCGCCTTCTGACCGGGATCGCGGTAACCGCCCAGCCCGCCACAACGACGTATACCTACAGCGAGACCGAAACGGCCGCTGTACCCGCCGCCGAAGGGCTTGAAATTACCGCCACGTACAATGCCGATGCGTTAAACAAGGAAATCATTCCCGTTGCAAGCTGTACCCTTTCGGCTATTGACCGGTCCAGCCCCGGCACCCAGACGGTCACGGTAACCTATCAGGACAAAACCGATACCTTTATGGTGGCGGTTCTGAACAGTGACAGTACGGTTCCGGTTCAGAAGACGGTTACCGTGACGGTGCGAAGCAGCAGCGGCACGATTGCCGGCGACACCGTTGTGATTCAGGAAGGCACCACCAGTGCGCTGGACGTGCTGAAAACCGTGCTCAACCGGGCGGGAAAGACCTATGTGATCAGAAACGGAACCTATGTGGCCGAAATCGACGGCCTGGGCGAATTCGACAGGGGGCCAAACTCGGGCTGGCTGTACGCCGTCAACGGCGCAACCCCGCAGTCCATTCCCGCCGGAAGCTGCCTGCTGTCCGACGGCAGTGCGGTGGTTTGGTATTATACCCTCGACTACACTTCTGACGAAAGCTCCTCGGCCTGGAACAACGAGCAAACGGATACCGGAGCGGTTGCCCCCGTTGCCACCGTTTCCAACGGAACCGCCAGCGCCGCCGTTACCGCAGCACAGCTGAGCGAAGCGGCTAAGGCCGCCAGCAAGAGCGGCGCGGCCGCCGTTACCGTTACCCCGGAAATCGTTGGGGGAGTGTCGGGCGTCGGCATCACCCTTCCCACCGCGGTGGTACGTGAAATGGTACGGGAAAGGGATATCGGTGTGATTCTGGATACTCCCGCCGGGGCGGTGGAGCTGGGCAGCGCCGCCCTCGCCTCCATCGCGCGGCAGGCGGGGGGAAGCGAAATTGAAATTACGGTTGAGAGCAAAACGCCATCCGACGTCAATTTGCCGGGTCAGGATCTTGAAAACAGCATCATTGTGGCGGTCAGCATTGCTTCGGACGGCCGGAACATCACCCGGTTTGACGGGAATACCCTCAAGCTCGCCCTGCCCGTTCCCGACGGCTATGCGGAGGGGGAAAGCTATAAGGTCATCGTCATAAGCGCCGACGGCAGCACCGAGACCTTCTGGGGCAAGGTGACTGTCACCGACGGCAGGGCGGCGGTCGCCGTCACAGTGACCCATTTGTCCACCTTTATCGTATCCACTGTAATCGCGGGGGTATTTGACGATGTGGCGCAGGGGGCATGGTATGCCGACGCCGTCAAATACGCCGTGATAACCGGGTTGTTTGAGGGAACGGGCGACAATCGCTTTTCCCCCGACGGGGAGATGACCCGCGCCATGCTGGCCGCCGTGCTGTACCGGCTGGCCGGAAGTCCGGCCGCAACCGCCCAGAACATCTTTTCCGACGTTGAAAAGGGGACATGGTACGCCGGTGCTGTCGCCTGGGGCGCCCAAGAGGGCATTGTCAGGGGCGCCGGGGACGGCCTGTACGGAGCAAACGCGCCAGTGACCCGTCAGGAGATGGCGGTTATGCTCTGCCGTTATGCCCGGTACAGGGGCTGTGATATGGACAAGACCGCAGATCTTGCCGCCTACGGCGACGCCGCCGGGATTCCGGACTGGGCGCTTGGCGCCATGAAGTGGGCAAACGCCGAAGGCCTCGTCACCGGTGTGACCGCCACGGCGCTGAAGCCCGGCGGCAATACCAGCCGCGCCATGGCGGCCGTTATCCTGATGCGGTTTATGGAAACCATAGCGGCCCAATAGCTCTGCCGCGGCTTTCTGCCGGGACAGGATCAGGAGGAGTTTTCGTGAAGCGATTTGTGAGCCGCAGCATCGGCGCCCTGCTGGCGCTGTGTGTGCTGCTGGGCTGTGGGACAGACGCATCGGCGGCAGCCGGTCCGGAGATAGACGCCGTCATTTCGGAGACTGCGGCCTGCCTCTGCGAAACGGCGGCAAAACCGCAGGTCGGAAGCGTCGGCGGCGAATGGGCGGTGCTGGGGCTTGCCCGTTCCGGCTGCCCTGTGCCGGAGGGTTATTTCGAGCGCTATTACACGCAGGCGGAGGCATATGTCACAGCCTGCGGCGGTGTGCTCCATACAAGAAAATACACCGAGTATTCGCGTGTGATCCTTGCGCTGACCGCCATTGGAAAGGATCCCGCGGATGTTGCCGGATATAATCTGCTGACGGCGCTGGGCGACTATGAAAAAACGGTCTGGCAGGGACTCAACGGCCCGGTCTGGGCGCTCGTCGCGCTGGACTGCGGCTGCTATGCCATGCCGCAAAACCCCGGGGCCAAAACTCAGGCCACGCGGGAGATGTATGTGGAGCACATCCTCTCGGCCCAGCTTCCGGACGGCGGATTTTCCCTGAGCGGAGCGGGCGGCGCCGACCCCGGCATGACCGCAATGGCCCTTCAGGCGCTGTCAAACTATACCGGCCGCAGCGACGCGGCGCAGGCCGTACTCCGGGCGCTGGCATGCCTGTCGGCCATGCAGGGCCCAGACGGCGGATTTTCGGGGGGCGGAACCGGGGATTCCGAGAGCTGTGCCCAGGTGATCATGGCGCTGCATAAGCTGGGAATCTCCCCCGACGACGATCGCTTTGTAAAAAACGGGAGCACCCTCTTGGACAACCTCCTGTCCTTTCGTGCCGGGGGCGGCGGGTTTGCGCATACCGCCGGCGGCGGCTGCGATCAAATGGCCACCGAACAGGCCCTTCTGGCGCTGGCGGCGCTCCGCCGTGCCGCAATGGGACGAAGCGGGCTGCTTGAGATCATACAGGTAACCGAGCAGTCCGGGGACATATGGGGCCGCGGCTCGCCGGCGCGCTCGCTGGCCTCTTATTACCACAAGGCTGTGCAGGCCGGGGGTGGAGTGCGATGAAAAAGCGGAGCCTTGACGTTTTGCTTCTGGCTGTTTTTCTGCTGCTTATGCCCGGCTGCGGTACGGCGGGAGGACAAGCCGAGCCCACAGCTGCGGCTGCGGCGGAAGAGCTGTCCGGGGAGAGCGTGCCGGAGGAGACCGCCGCCGCCGTCCCGCCTTCGGGGGAACCGGCCGAGGCTTCGTTTTTCCGGTCCGAACCTGCCGCTTCCCAGACTCCCGCACCGGAACCGGCGGCCTCTCCGACTCCGCCGGAAGAAACCGCTCTTACCTGCTCTCTCTGGATACGGTGTGATACCATATTGGACCATCTTGACAGGCTGACAGAGGAAAAAGCCGGGCTGGTGCCGGAATCCGGGGTGCTGCTTTGCCTGGAGGCAGTCCCGTTCGACGAGGGCGAGAGCGTGTTTGATGTGCTGCTCAGGGTGACCCGGGAACAGGAGATACACCTTGAATTTGTGGGCACGCCGTTCTACCGGAGCGCCTATGTTGAAGGCATCGGAAACCTCTATGAATTTGACTGCGGCGAGCTGTCGGGGTGGTCCTACAAGGTAAACGGGGCATTTCCCGGGTGCGGCTGCTCCCTGTATGAGCTGAGCGGCGGGGATATTATAGAATGGGTGTACACCTGCGACCTGGGCAAGGATGTAGGCGGCACCAACGGATGGGAGGATGCCGCATGAAAACAGGGGCCTTCGGAAGCTGCCATCCCGCAGTGAATTTCGTGTATTTTGCCTTTGTATTGGCATGCACCATGATCATTCTGCATCCCGTCTGTCTGGGCATTTCGCTTCTGTGCGCCGCCGCCTATGCCGTGCTGCTGCGGGGCAAAGGGGCCGTCCGACGGAGCATGAAGTATCTGCTGCCCGCGATGCTGATCGCGGCTCTTTTCAACCCGCTGTTCAACCACAGGGGAGTGACCACGCTGGGCTATCTGCCCGGCGGCAATCCCCTGACACTGGAGGCCGTCCTCTACGGCGTGGCGGCGTCGGTTATGCTGGCGGCGGCACTGTGCTGGTTTTCCTGCTGCAGCGCCGTGATGACATCGGACAAGCTCATCTGCCTGTTTGGACGCGCGGCGCCCGGCTTGTCTCTGCTTTTGTCCATGGTACTGCGCTTTGTGCCCCAATTTACAGCCCGGCTGAAGGCCATTTCCGATGCGCAGCGCTGCATGGGGCATGACGCAACACACGGAACCATGCTGCAGCGCGCGCAGAACGGGGTGCGCATGCTCTCCATTCTTGTGACATGGTCGCTGGAACACGCCGTTGAGACTGCGGACAGCATGAAGAGCCGGGGCTACGGGCTGCCCGGCCGCACCGCGTTTTCCATTTACCGCTTCGACAGGCGGGACGGGAAAGTGCTCTGTCTGATACTCTGCGCGGGCGGGGTGATCCTCGCAGGCGCTGCCGCGGGAGGACTTGCCTGGAGCTATTTTCCCTCTGTCAGGTTTCGGGAGACAGACCTCTTCTCCGCCGGCATTCTTGCCGCTTACCTCGTTTTGTGCGCCCTGCCGCTTATGCTTCAGGCGCTGGAGGACATTTCATGGAACATATCGCACTGAAAAATCTGAGCTTCACCTATCCGGGCAGGCAGACGCCTGCGCTCCGGGATGTGAGCGCTACCATAGAGCAGGGGCAGTTTGTCGCCCTTTGCGGCAGATCGGGCAGCGGCAAGACCACGCTGCTGCGGCAGATGAAAACAGCCCTGTCTCCCCGCGGGTCGCGGACGGGACAGGTGCTGATCGGCGGCAAGCCGCTGGAACAGTGGGATCAGCGGGCACAAAGCGAAAGCATAGGGTTTGTCATGCAGTCGCCGGAGCGCCAGCTGGTCACCGATAAGGTGTGGCATGAGCTGGCCTTCGGGCTGGAAAGTCTGGGATACAAAACCCCGGAAATCCGGGCGCGGGTCGCGGAAACCGCCTCCTTTTTCGGCATTGAGGAGTGGTTTCACAAGGAGGTCTCCGCCCTCTCGGGCGGACAGAAGCAGCTGTTGAATCTGGCCGCCGTTATGACGTTGGAGCCGTCCATCCTGCTGCTGGACGAGCCTACCGGCCAGCTCGATCCCATTGCGGCCTCCGAGTTTCTGGGCATGCTGGCCAAACTCAACCGCGAGCTGGGCGTCAGCATTCTTCTCTCCGAGCAGCGGCTGGAGGAAGTCCTTCCCATGGCCCACCGCGCCCTTGTGCTGGACGGCGGGGCGATTGTGGCTGACGGGACCCCGAATGAGGTGGGGGAGACGCTGCGGCGGCTGGGCCACGGGATGTTTCTTGCCATGCCCGCTCCCATGCGGGTGTGGGCGGGTGTCCCGAACGACCTGCCCTGTCCGGTCACGGCAGGGCAGGGGCGCGCATGGCTGGACAGGTATGCGCAGGAGCATGTCCTCAGTCCAGCGGCTGCATCGGGGCCGTCTGCAAAGCGCGACGCCCCCCCCGCCGTCAGGCTCTCTCAGGTATGGTACCGGTACGGAAAGGATGAACCCGATGTGATCCGCGGGCTGTCGGCGGACATCTTTCCGGGAGAGTGCTATGCCGTTCTGGGAGGAAACGGGGCGGGCAAGACCACGGCACTGTCGCTGATCAGCGGCCTGCTTACCCCCAGGCGGGGAGAAGTGGAACTTTTTGGAAAAGCCCTGTCCGAGCTTCCGGAGAAGCTGCGGTATCAGGACCTTTTGGGTTCGCTTCCCCAAAACCCGCAGGCGGTGTTTGTGCAGAAGACGGTGGAGCTGGATTTGCTGGATGCCTTTGCCGCCAGCGGGATCGCCGAGGAGGAGCAGCGCGGCAAAGTAGACCGGGTGGTCGCCCTGTGTGAGCTGGAGGGACTTCGGAAGGTTCACCCCTACGATCTTTCCGGAGGGGAACAGCAGCGTGCGGCGCTGGCCAAGGTGCTCCTGCGGGCCCCCCGCGTCTTGCTGCTGGACGAGCCGTCCAAGGGACTGGACGCCCAATTTAAGGAGCGTCTGGGCGGGATTCTGCGCCGCCTGACCGATGACGGCGTTGCCATTATCATGGTGTCCCATGACGTGGAGTTTTGCGCCCACTGGGCTGATCGCTGTGCGCTGTTTTTTGACGGCTGTATCGTCAGCGAAGGGGAGCCGGAAACTTTTTTCTCCCACAAGAGTTTCTACACCACGGCGGCCAATCGCATGGCGAGGGCGTGGCTGCCATGCGCGATAACGGCGGAGGACATCATCCTCGCCTGCGGCGGGGACGCCGGAACACCGCTGCTCTCCCCCGAAATATACGGGCCGCCGGCGCAGGGCAGCCATGCGCCCGCGCCGGACAAGGTGCAAAAGCCGCCCGATCCGGGTCCGCAGCCGCTAAAATTGTCCAAACAAACCAAAGCCGCTCTGGTTATGATTCTGCTGGCGATTCCGTTGACGATCCTGTCGGGCGCCGCCCTTCTGGAAGGCCGCGGGTATTACTTTGTCAGCCTGCTTGTCCTGCTGGAGACCATGCTGCCCTTCCTGCTGCTCTTTGAGCAGCGCAGGGTACAGGCACGGGAGCTGGTGGTGCTGGCGGTGCTCTGTGCGCTTGCCGTGGGGGGGCGGGCTGCCTTTTTTATGCTGCCCCAGTGTAAGCCCATGACTGCGCTGGTCATTCTTGCGGGAGCATCCTTAGGCGCTGAGGCCGGATTTCTTACGGGCGCCGTGGCCGCCTTTGCATCCAACCTGTTTTTCGGGCAGGGGCCGTGGACACCGTGGCAGATGTTTGCCCTGGGGCTGATCGGGTTTCTGGCGGGCATCCTGTTTTGCCGCGGCCTGCTGCGGCCGGGCAAGAGATCCCTTTGCCTCTTCGGCTTTGCTTCCGCCCTTGTGGTATACGGTGGAATTATGAATCCCGCCGCAGTCTTCCTGACCCAGGCGGCTCCGTCGGCCTCCCTGTTTTTTACCGCATATGCCATGGGGTTTCCCTTTGACGTCATCCACGCAGGTTCTACAGCGCTTTTCCTATGGCTCATTGCCGGCCCCATGATGGAAAAACTGGAACGCATAAAGGTGAAATACGGGATTTGGAACGCATGAACGGCACGCTCCCGTCAGGGCGTGCCGTTCCCGCTTTTTTATGGCAAAAACATCCAGAGGCTGACCGCCATCACAGCCATTCCCCCCACCAGGCCATAGATGGAAAGATGATGCTCGCCGTATTCTTTGGCCGAGGGGAGCAGCTCGTCAAGGGAAATGAAGACCATGATGCCGGCCACACCGGCGTACAATACTCCGAACACCACATCGCTCATGATAGGCATCAGGAGCAGATACCCGATCACCGCGCCGACGGGCTCCGAGAGTCCGGACGCAAAGGAGAGAAAAAAAGCCTTCTTTCGGTCTCCCGTTGCATAATAGATGGGAACCGACACCGCAATTCCTTCCGGGATGTTGTGGATCGCCACGGCAGCCACAATGGGAACAGCCACCTCAGGCTCCTGCATGGCGGCGACAAAGGTGGCCATGCCTTCGGGGAAATTGTGTATGGCGATTGCAAGGGCGGTAAAAAGGCCGGTGCGCATCAGCTTGCCGGGATGTCCTTCCGGGCGGGGCGCCCGCTCCATGATTTTGACCTCGTGGGGGTTCCGGTCACCGGGAATGAGTTTGTCGATCACGCCGATCAGAAGCATGCCCCCGAAAAAGGCAAGAGTGGTCGCAAGGGTGCCCGTTTTGTCTCCAAAGGAGGCTGAAAGAGCCCCCCGCGCCTTGGGGAAGATTTCGATCATGGACACGTATATCATAACGCCCGCCGAAAAACCAAGGGCGACCGACAGGAATCTGGTGTTGGTCTTTTTGGCAAAGAACGCGATGCCGCTTCCGATCCCTGTAGACAGACCGGCGATCAGTGTAAAGGCAAAGGCTGTCAAGACATGGCTCACAGGCACCGCCTCCCGGTGTGCCGGAGTACGGCTGCCGCTTGACCGATTTCGACTTTTTTCAACATTTTCATCCCTGATCACTCCCTATACCATAATTCTGTTTGCCATAGTTTTGTCCAGTGCGATCCGGCTGTCCTTAACCGACAGGATCATATTCCCCCTCGTCTCGGAGATCACCGTCACCCGCTCACCCACTACAAATCCAAGCTCGGCCAGATGCTGGCGGACAGTGTCCCTGCCTGAGATGTTGCGGATAACATTGACTTCGCCTGCTCTGGCCATCGACAGAGGCATCATAGCTTCTTCCCCCATGCTTATCTTGATAGGGAAACCTGACAAAAAGACCGAAAGAGTAGTTAGATTGAACTAACCATAATTAAGTTTAATACAATTAACACTGTGTGTCAATAGCGGGCGGAACAGCTTCGCAAAAAAGACATGGCCCTTACAGCTTGCGTCCTTTTCTGTTATCGACTACCCATGACGGTCTGAGCTTAGCAGCGCCGCCGCCTTTTCAGCTATGATCAGTTCCTCGTTGGTGCCTGTTACCAGGACACGCACCCGGGATCCCGCCGCTGAAATATCGCTCCCAATGACGGCCTGCTCATTTTCCCGACTGTCCAGCGCAAGGCCCAAAAATTCCAGACCGCTGCAGGACATCCGGCGCACGGCGGCACTGTTTTCCCCGATTCCGCCCGCAAAGGCCACGGCATCCAGCCCGCCCATGGCGGCGGCATAGCCGCCGATCAGCTTTTTGATCTGGTAACAATAGGAGCGCAGAGCGTTGGCGGCATTCTCGTCTCCACGGTCTGCCGCCGCTTCAATCTCCCGAAGATCGTTTGAAATACCGCCCGACATCCCATAAAAGCCGCTTTGCTTTTGATAGAGCTCCTTGATTTCCCCAAGGGTCATGCCCGCCTCCTCGGCCAGGAAAAAGGTGATATACGGGTCGATGTCTCCGATGCGGTTATTATGCATAATTCCGCTCTGAAGAGAGAAGCCGAGAGTGGTATCCACGCTCTTCCCGTTTTTCACCGCGCACAGGGAGCCGCTGCCTCCCAGATGACAGGATACCAGCCTGAGGTCATTCCGCCCCAGCCTATGGCTGACATAGCTGGAAATATACTCATGGGAAGCGCCGTGAAAACCGTACCGGCGTATCCCGTACCTTTTGGACAGTTCTGCGGGGATGGAATAGAGATAGGCCTCCGGCGGCATGCCGGCATGGAATCCTGTTTCAAAGGAGCCGATGAGAGGCACCCCGGGCAGCAGCCGGGCAAACTGACGGATAGCCGCTATATACGGGGGGTTGTGCGCGGGCGCGATGGAGTTATACGCTTCCATCGCCTGCAGCACGGACTCGCTGAGGTACCTGACACCCGTGATCCCCTTCGCGTGTACCACTTTAAAGCCCACGCAGGAGAGC
>Ga0123328_1004991_pt1 | contig 10584 bp, 10 predicted proteins | sample BioC12SIPDNA_2_FD_89702 | JGI IMG/M metagenome (GOLD analysis project Ga0123328, IMG submission 89702) | Anaerobic biogas reactor microbial communites from Washington, USA - Biogas_R1_A C12 SIP DNA | ecosystem: Engineered > Bioreactor > Anaerobic > Unclassified | place: Washington, USA...
CGGCGGCCAAGAAGTATTCGGCTTGCCCGAGCAGCGCCCAGGGCGGCGATCTGGGGTTCTTCGCCCGGCACGGCCAGATGGTCGAGCCGTTCGCCGCGGCGGCCTTCGCCCTCCCCGTCGGCGAGGTCAGCCAGCCGGTGGAAACCGACTTCGGCTACCACCTGATCAAGGTGACCGAAACGAAGCCGGGCGAGATGACGTTTGACATGGCCAAGGATTCGGTCCGGCGGGTGCTGTTTATGGACCTCTGGCAGAACGCTGCCCGGGAGCAGCAAAAGACCACCAAGGTGGAGATTTCCAAGGGATAACTGGGGGCGTGTTGCGTCCGCGTCGAAAGGGACGGCCGAGTAGCGGACGATCCCCCCCGAGGCGGACCGGCTCACAGATCGCGTGTTTTCTGTTTTGTGTGTGTTGCGAGGAGATTCCGTTTAATGAACATTTATGTTGGCAACATGTCGTACGATACGACGGAAAGCGAACTCCGAGAGGCGTTCGCGGCTTATGGGGAAGTCAGTCGCGTGAGCATCATCACCGACCGCGAGACGGGCCGGCCCCGAGGTTTCGCCTTCGTCGAAATGCCCAACGACGAAGAGGGCAAAGCGGCGATCGAGGGCATGAACCTGCAAAAGGTCGGCGGGCGCTCGATCACGGTCAACGAAGCCAAGCCTCGCGAAGACCGCGGCGGCGGCGGACGCCGCGGCGGCGGTGGCCGGGGCGGCCGCTGGTAAGTCTCGCCGGGGGACGCCCCGCCAAGCGGCAATTGGGCCCACCGGTTGATTGGCCGGGATAGAACCAGCAGGAACGGCCCCGGTTTCGCGGCAACCGCAATTCTCCCGCCCAGGCGAGCAGGGGAGCGGGCCGCGAAATCGGGGCAATGCCTGTCAACAACGGCGTTCGAGAAGCATCTCTCGGTCGGGCCGCGATGGTGCTTGTCCTGCCTTGGCCGGGGGAGCCGGCCGCCCGTTCAGCCCGGACGACTCTCCTCAAAACCGGCCCCCCCCTGCCGGTAGCCGATCTTGTGCGCCCTGGAATCATCGGCTCAGCCGGCGTACGCGTGACTGGCAAGGCCGCGCACGCAGGGCCGGGCGGCGAACAAGCCGCCGGCCTGCGGCTGGCGCTCCAACGCCGCGTCCGCCAGGCCGTGGCGCGCCGTGGTGATGAACAGAGTTTCGAGGTCTTCGCCGCCAAATGCACAGCAACTCGTGCGCTCGGCAGGGACGCGGATCGTGGCCAGCAGGGAACCCGCGTCGGGATCCCAGCGGGTCACGCGCCCGCCGTCCCAGTGGGCGATCCAGAGCATCCCTTCTTCGTCGACCGCCATTCCATCGGGCCTGCCCACGCCTTCCGGAAATGAAACGGCCACGCGCCGCCCTGCGATCGTTCCCCGCTCCTGGTCAAAATCGAAGGCTGCCACCTGGAGGGTCGGGGTATCGATGTAGTACATCGTCCGCCCGTCGGGGCTCCAGCCCAGACCATTCGACGTGGTCACGCCTCCCAACACGTGCCGGATCTCACCGCTCGGCTCGAGCACGTAGAGGCTTCCGGCCCCCTGTTCCCTGACCATGCTCATCGTGCCGGCCCAGAATCGGCCCCGAGCGTCGCACTTGCCGTCGTTGAACCGGTTGGTGGGCAGGCCGGCCTCGGGGTCGCCGAGCGGCGTCCTCCGGCACGTCTCCAGGTCAAACGCCTCGAAGCCGTGCTCAGTGGCCAAGATCATCCCGCCGCTCCGCCGGGGGACCGCCGCCCCAACCAGGCAGCCGACGTCGTAAACGCGGTCCGGTTCGCCATCCGGAGCGTAGACATGGAGCTTGCCCGCCTGGATATCGACCCAGGTCAGCCGCTGCTGGCCGGAGTGCCAGACGGGGCCCTCGCCGAGCGTCGCTCGGGCGTCAACAACGAGTTGTGCAGACTGGTCCATGAAGAATGACTCCCTTTTGCACTGCGAAACGGGTCGCGGGTCATGGGTTACCGGGTCACGAGACATCGGGGCGGCAGGTTGAGTGCGAGAGGCGGGAAGGGGAAATTTAATAAATCGCCGAAAGCGGGCAAGGCCCCGCTCCGGGACACGTTTCTCGGCGATGGTAGCTGACAGATACTGCTGTTTGGGGGGCGAGTGATCGGACGCAGTGGGGGGTTGGTGAACGGGTCAACCTGCATTCACTTCGCGGGCGTCTGGTTCCTTTAACGCGGGAAGACCGTAGAATAGACAGAATGATCGATTCGGGCAACTGCCCGAGGGCTGGGTGGAGCGTCGCAACTGCCTGCGTGGGTGGGAGTTACCCGGGACAACCGGGAACCGGTATTTGGCGGCGTGGGACGTTCAGCGAGCTAGTGTTTGGAGTGGAGGGTGTTGGCTTTCTCGTGAATTTTGTTTCGTCGCTCCATTTGTCGGCCCTCGTGGGTTCGGCTACAATGAGCGGTTTGACTGCTGGCGGGCCCGTCGCGGCCATCCAGTTGAGACCCAGGAGGCAAGATCGGTGCAGATCCGAATTTCGACGCGACACGGAGACATCAGCGACGCCACCCAGGAGAAGATTACTGCGAAAGTTGAGAAACTTACCCGGCTGTTCGATCGGCTTTCGGAAATCACCGTGACGATTGACTTGGAGCGCCGCGATCTGCCGGCGGTGGACCTTCGCGTGGCGGCCGAGCACAAGCACGATTTTGTCGCGGCGGCCCAGTCCGAGGATTTGATGGCGGCGGTCGACGTGGTGCTCCGCAAGCTGGAACAGCAGTTGCGGAAGTACAAGGAGAAGATCCAGGGCCGCCATCGGAATTCGTCCGGGAAGCAGGAAGTCGACGTGGAAGTGGAGGCGGAGGCGGAGTCCCTTGAATGATGCGGGAGCGGCAGCGCCCATCCCCCGTGCCGGGCGGTTGCGCGGGCGATCCCCGTTTGTCTTTTCAAGGCGGCCCAACAAGTGGATCGTGTGGGGAAGATTCCCCCTGAGGAGATTTCTTGGATGAAGTTTGCCGACTTTGTATCGACCGAAGCCATCCAGGCAGACCTGGTGGCCGAGGATAAGGACGGTGTGATTCGCGAGATGGTCCAATCGCTGCTCGACGCGGGCGGAGTTCAGGAAGAAGAGTTCGAGAGCATTATCAAGGCGATTTTGAAGCGCGAGGAGCTCGGCTCGACCGGGATTGGCCGGGGCGTTGCCGTTCCTCACACCAAGCACCCGAGCGTCGACCGGCTCGTCGGCACGGTTGCCGTCAGCCGGGAAGGCGTTGATTTTCAGAGTCTCGACGGCGAGAAGGTGCACCTTTTCTTCTTGTTGATATCGCCTCCGGACCGGCCGGGTGACCATTTGAGGGCCTTGGAGAACATCTCGCGCCAGTTGCGCAACGATACGTTCTGCCGATTCCTCAAACAGAGCAAGTCGGCCGATGACATCCGCCAGTTGCTGGAAGAGGCCGACAACAATCAGTTCGGTGCCTAGAGCCGTCCTGGGAGCCGTCGGCGATTTCCTTCCGCTTCGGCTGTGGGAGGCGCTCTGCGTGGCTTTGCGAACACGTCCTCAGACCGGGTCGCCGCGATTTGCCGCCGGCGCGCCGCCATCCGGGACCGTCTCCCCGGGATGGTCCGACTGGTGGAGAGGTTGCCGGCTTCAGCCGGCCGCAAGAGAAGTTGCCAGTCCGATCGGAAAGCAATGATGAGTACTTCGAGCATGGACCAACCCTCGGCATCCCGCATTCTGCGCGTATTGAATCCGGAAGGATTGCACGCGCGGGCCGCGATGGAAGTCGCCAAGTTGCTGTCCGGCTTCGAAGCGAAGGTGTATTTGGTCAAGGGCGGAAATCGGGTTGACGGGACCGACGTGCTGGAGATTCTCTCCTTGGGAGCGATGCAGTACCAGGAACTGATCGTTGAAGCCTGCGGCGCCCAGGCGGTCGAGGCGGTCGAAGCGCTCGCCGCCCTGCTCGAGAGCAGTTTTTTCGACGAGTCGATGTGAACAGCAAATCGCCCGATCCGAGCGACAGACGTTCCCGCCGTGGCCTGGCCGCAGGGCCATGCCCGCGGCCGTCGAGCCACCCCGGCTGGGTTTCGGCCCGTTGCCCGCGACGCATCGGTGGGTGGTCACCCGCTAAAGGGGTGCCATGAAAAAACTTCAGGGAATCGCCGTGTCGCCGGGAGTGGCGGTCGGCGAAGCGTTGGTGATGGACAACGAGGGATTCCGGATTCCTCGGCGTTTCGTGGCGCGCAACGCGGTCGAACAGGAGTTGGAGCGGCTCAAGAAGGCGATCGACGCCGCGTCCGACGAAATTGAACACAATCAGAAGGCCGTGGCGCACGAGCTGGGCGACCAGTATGCGGCGATTTTCGAAGCCCATCTGCAGATGCTCCAGGGCGCCAAGCTCCGCAGCGAACTGGAGGAGATGATCTGCCAACGGCATTACTCGCCCGAGTATGCCGTCAGCCGGACCTTCCGGCGCTACGCGGAATTGTTCGAGAGACTTCAGGCGGAGTCGTTCGCGTCCAAGGCCAACGACATCCGCGACATCGAAAAACGCCTGCTCAGAAACCTCCTCGGACACCGCCGCGAGGGGCTCTCCAAGCTCACCTCGCCGGTCCTCGTCCTCGCCCACAACCTCACCCCCAGCGAGACGGCCAACCTGGACCGCCAGTTCGTGCAAGGCTTCGTCACCGAGGTCGGGGGCCCCGGCAGCCACACGGCGGTCGTCGCCGGCGCGCTGGAGATCCCCGCCGTGCTCGGGACCGGCCCGTTCCTGAACGAGGTTTCCGGCGGCGACCTGGTGATCATCGACGGCGACGCCGGCCTGGTGATCCTCCACCCGGACGAAGAGACAATCGCCCGCTACCGGCATGAAGCCGAGGAAATCCGCTCGTTGGCCCTGCAACTGGAGGAACTCCGCGACCTGCCCGCCGTGACTTCAGACGGAACACAGATCACGCTCCTGGGCAATATCGAGTTCCCCTACGAAGTCGACCACTGCGTGGCCCGCGGCGCCGACGGGATCGGACTGTACCGCACGGAATTCCTCTACCTCGAGGCGGAGAAGCAGCCCGACGAAGAGGTGCATTACGAGGCGTACAGCCGGGTGGTCGAGACGATGGGCCAGAAGCCCGTCACGATCCGCACGTTCGACCTCGGGGCGGACAAAGTGCCCCACCTTCCCGTCGCCGAGGACGAGCGGAATCCGTTTCTCGGCCTGCGGAGCATCCGCCTGGCCTTGCGGAACGTTCCCATGTTCCGCACCCAACTCCGCGCGGCCTTGCGGGTCAGCGTTTTGGGCAACGTGCGGATCATGTTTCCGCTCGTCTCCACGCTGCTCGAGCTCCGCCAGGCCAAGATGGTGCTCGCCGACGTGATGGAAGACCTCGACGAGCGGAAGATCCCCTTCGACCCGAACCTGGAAATCGGGATGATGGTCGAAGTCCCCTCGGCCTGCGTGATGATCGATCAATTCGTCAACGAGGTGGATTTTCTCAGCATCGGAACGAACGACCTGATCCAGTACACGCTGGCGGTCGACCGCAGCAACAAGGATGTGGTCGGCCTGTACAATTCGGCCGATCCGTCGGTCTTGAAGCTGATCGACATGGTTGTCCGCGCCGCCGACGCGCGGGGCGTGCCGGTCAACTTGTGCGGGCAGATGAGCAGCAGCACGGTATACACAATGCTCCTCTTGGGATTGGGGCTGCGCCGTCTGAGCGTGACTCCCGGCGCGATCCCCGAGGTCAAGAAGATTTGCCGGAGTGTGACGATTGCCAGTTGCCAGGAAGTCGCACAACGGGCGTTGGCAATGGAGAATGCACGAGATATCAAGAGCTTTTTGAAAGGAGAGCTGAAAAAGTGGGTCCCGGAGTTCGTGCCCTGACCCGGGACGCGCGTCCCGGCCGAGTCAGCGGCTCGAACCGCCCGGCCTCTCGAAATGGAATTCCCCGCCCAACCATCGGGCAGCGAGTCTTTACGCATACAACGGGCCGCAAGCCCGCTGCCCGTCGGGCAGCAGCCTGCGGCCGCCAGTTCGCCTGGCGCTTGTTCGGCAGACGATCGCCGGGTTGCCAGGCGGGAACACACTTCAAGGGTTCTTTCCCACGACCGGCTGTGGGGAAGAGGATCGAACCAATGGTTCGACAAAGAGTACGCATTCGTTTTCGCAAAGCGGGAGACCTGCGCCTGATCGGCCACCGCGACTTGGTGCGCACGATCGAGCGTGTCTTGCGCCGTGCCGAGCTGCGCCTCGGGATGAGCGAGGGATTCCATCCGAAACCGCGGATGAGCTTCCCCTCGGCGCTCGCCCTGGGAATCGCCGGCATGGAAGAAGTCGCCGAAGTGGAACTGGCCGAAGAGTGCCCTGGCAGCGCGATTCTCCAGCGGCTCTCGGCATCCACGGTTCCCGGCCTGGACTTCCTCCGCGCCGAGATCCTCCCGGATGGCGTGAAAAAGGCCCAGATCCGCAGCAGCACGTACCAGATCGAGCTCCCCCCGGAGCGCCTGGCCGAAGCCGAGGCGAAGGCCGCCGCGCTCCGCGGCGCCGAGACGTTTCTCGTCGACCGGCCGCGCGGCGGCCGGGCCGTGGATGTCTGCGCCTCGTTGGAGCACGTGGGCGTCCAATCGGGCAGGCTGACGATCCGCTTGGCGGCCCTCAGCCGGGGCGGCGCGTCGCCCCGCGACGTGCTCGCCGCGCTCGGGCTGATCGATCTGGAACGCGACGGCTACTGCCTGACGCGGACCGCTGTGGAGTTGCAGCCGTGACCATGCCGCCAGCCAGACCCCTGGGCGATCCCGCTTCCGCCGCGACGAACCGTACTCGCCGAACTTGCCGGGCAAGAAGGCGAATCCATGAAACAGGAAATGCTCATCAACGTGCGGCAGCCCGAAGAGTGCCGCATCGCAATCGTCGAAGACGGAGTCCTTGAGGAACTCTATGTCGAGCGGACCGCCCACGACAACTACGTGGGCAACATCTACAAGGGAGTCGTCGTCAACCTCGAGCCGAGCATCCAGGCCGCCTTCGTCGATTTCGGCGTCGGCCGCAACGGCTTCCTTCACATCAGCGACATCGAGCCGCAGTACTTCCGCCAGGGCGGCTACGACCCCGCCAAGCCGATCGAACAACCCGGCGCGCGCCGCGGCAACGGCGGCCGCAACCGCCAGCGGGCCGGCAGCCGGCCGCGGGTCAAGCCGCCGATCCAGGATATCCTCCGTCGCGGCGACGAAGTCCTCGTCCAGGTGATCAAGGAAGGCATCGGCACCAAGGGCCCGACCCTCTCGACCTACATCAGCATCCCCGGCCGCTACCTGGTCCTGATGCCCGCCCTGGGGCGCGTCGGCGTCTCGCGCAAAATCGAGGACGAAGACGACCGCCGCCGCCTCCGCGACATCATGCTCGAGCTCAACCCGCCCCGCGGCCTGGGGTTCATCGTCCGCACCGCCGGCAGCGACCGACAGAAGAAGGAGCTTTCGCGGGACCTGGCCTACCTGTTGCGGTTGTGGAAGGTGATCGTCCGCCGGATCAAGAAGTCGGCCGGGCCGGTCGACATCTACGAGGAAAGCGACATGCTGATCCGCACGATCCGCGACATTTTCACGACCGAAGTCGACACGATCCTGATCGACGAGCCGGCGGCCTACGAGCGGGCCCGCGAGTTTCTCCAGCTCGTGATGCCCCGTTACGTCAGCCGGCTGAAACTCTACGAAGGCCGGGAACCGCTGTTCCACAAGTACCATCTCGATGAAGAGATCGCTTCGATCCACCGCCGCAAGGTGCCGCTGAAAGACGGGGGCTCGATCGTCATCGACCAGACCGAGGCCCTCGTGGCCATCGACGTCAACAGCGGCAACTTCCGCGCCGACGACTCCGCCGAAGAGACCGCCTACCAGTTGAACATCCGGGCGGCCAAGGAGATCGCCCGCCAGATCCGCCTCCGCGACCTCGGCGGCGTGCTGGTCAACGATTTCATCGACATGCGAAAGGAGAGACACCGCCGGGGGGTCGAACGGGCCCTCCGCGACGCGGTGAAGCGGGATCGCGCGCGGACCAAAATCCTCCGCACGAGCCCCTTCGGACTGATCGAAATGACCCGCCAGCGCGTCCGCCCAAGCCTCAAGCGGAGCGCCTACGCCGACTGCCCGCATTGCGGCGGCAGCGGCGTCGTCAAGTCGTGCGAGAGCATGGCCATCGAAGTTGTCCGCCAGCTGACCGTGGCCAGCCAGAGACCCGACATTGCAAAAATTTCCATCAGGGTCGCCGCCGATGTTGCCGAATACTTGAGCAACAAGAAACGCCGCCAATTGATCGAGCTGGAAGACGAAGGCAAGTTGAAGGTCGACATCGTCGGCCTGCCGAACGTCTCCGCGGAACACCTGCTGATCGACTGCCGTGATGCGGCCGACCGCGAGGTCCGGCTGGAAGCCTGAAACCCGACGCGTCAGCCAGGACCCCCCGGCACGAGTCGGCCCCTGTTGCGCCTCGCACCCGCGACACCGCTCGACACATCGGACGCCCCCCGGGCTAGCCGTCCCGGCGGCCGCAATTCGGCCGGGACGGCACGGGAGGCCTTGATGAAACCTCCGCCGGTGCGATAGACTTAATCGCTTGGCCATATTGCGAGCCGCCGCGTTCTCAGCGCGGCCTCGCGCCGAGAACCAGACCCATCGCGCCCCCCCCAGCGGCGGGCAGCCAATACGGACTTCACGATCTCGATCAGCAAGGTCAGACATGTACGCAATCATCGAAGAAAGCGGGCGGCAGTTTCGGGTCGAAGAGGGGCAGCAGTTGGAGGTCGACTACCGCGAGGCGACCGCCGGTGACCAGATCACGTTTGACCGCGTCCTGGCCGTTCGCAGCGACGATGGTTTCAAGGTCGGCCAGCCCACCGTCGAGGGCGCCTCGGTGACCGCCCAGATCGTGGGCGTCGTCCAAGGCGAGAAGCTCGTCGTGCAGAAGTTTCGCCGCCGAAAGACCTATCGCCGGAAGACCGGCCATCGCCAGCTCTATACCCAGGTGAAGATCGCCAAGATCGAGCTGGGCTAAGCAACGTCGCATACGCCATGCAACCGTAGGATGGGCATTCCTGCCCGTCACTGCCTGCCAGGATCCCTCCATCTTCCCCGCGCCAGGTGTGGGCAAGGGCGTGGGCTCGAGAAAGCTCTTCGGTTGCAGGTTCCAGGCGATAGGTTGCAGCCTTGCTCCTGGTCCCCAAGCTCCAGATCGGAAACCTGTGCCCCTGCGGCGGACCGCTGGCCGCGCGCCGCCCCGCGATTGTATACCACCAACCGCGGCTGGAGACTACTCCGCACAAGGCCAGGTCCCAGCCAGGCCCGACGCCACCAGAATCGCCAGCACAAGGGGCAGATAGACAACCGACACGCGGAGCAGCGCCCGCGCCGCGCGATCATCGCGCCGGCGCGCGAAGCGGATGGACGATGCGAGGTAGAGAAGCCCGAGCGCGGATGCTGCCAGGGCGCCGCCCCAACCCGCGCCGCTGTCGGCAACGGGCAAGAGGCCGGCCGGCAGCAGCAGCGCCGCACCGGCCAGGGCGATTGCCGCGGCTGTCTTCCCCGTCGGATCCGTCACACTGGCAACCCGCATCCCGGCACGCCCGAACTCTTCCCGATACAGCCAGGCAATCGCCATCGCATGGGGAAACTGCCAGAAATAGACGACGGCAAACAGCGCCAGCCCATGGGCGCTGAACGTTGCCCCGGCGGCGGCGGAGCCGACCAACACGGGCATCGCGCCGGGGATCGCGCCGATCGGGGTCTGCCAGGCGGTAAACACTTTCAGGGGCGTGTAGACCCAAACGTAGATCAGCCAGCTTGCCGCGGCCAACAGCGCTGTCGGCAGGTTGACGATTGCAGCCAGGTAGGCCAGCCCGAAGACGGTTGAGACCGCACTGTAGCCGGCGACCTCGCGGTCGCTGAGCCGCCCGGAGGGCAAGGGACGGGCCGCGGTGCGGGACATCCGGCCGTCGCTGCCTTGCTCGATCCACTGGTTCAGCGCCAGGGCGCCGGCGACCGCGGCCATCGCGCCAACCAGCACGTTGCACAGGGAGAACAGGCCGATCGATTGCGGCGCCGCCAGGGCGCCTGCAACGACCGTCAGCGCGACCATGGCGACGATCCGCGGCCGGCTCAACTGCCAGAATGCCAAAACCACCGCAAGGATGCCGCGATCCGAACGGCCCGTGCGGGCCGCGTCGCCTGCCTCGTCCGAAGCACTGGTGGTCGTCGGTTCGATTGCCATATTCACGAGTCTCACGCAATCTGGATCGCGCTAGCGCCGCTGTTTTCGCCTCGCCTGGCCCGCATCGGTTTTTCGGGCATCGGCGGCGGCAGTGGCCGGCAAGGCAAGCAGCCGCCGCGACCAGAGGGCCGTGCTCGCCGCAACAACCAGGCAGAGCGAACCGACACCCACGTGCGCCGTGGTGCTGAGCACTTGCCAGAGGCCCTCCGCAACCACCGTGTATTGTACGGGCAGAATCAGCGTCGTGAACCAAAGCGGCCGCCCGTAGTTGGTCACCCACGTCGTTGCTCCAAGCACCAACTGGAGCAAGAAAAGGCCGGCCAGAAGCAGGCTCCGGCGCGTGACCGCCGGCGGGGCCCATCTGCGCACGGC
>Ga0123328_1004997_pt1 | contig 10571 bp, 10 predicted proteins | sample BioC12SIPDNA_2_FD_89702 | JGI IMG/M metagenome (GOLD analysis project Ga0123328, IMG submission 89702) | Anaerobic biogas reactor microbial communites from Washington, USA - Biogas_R1_A C12 SIP DNA | ecosystem: Engineered > Bioreactor > Anaerobic > Unclassified | place: Washington, USA...
GGCCGTGTCGGCGATGGGAGTGTCGACATATTCGAGCACCTCCCCGCCCAGCGCTTCGATCTCCTCCTGAATGCGGTCGGCCTTGGCCAGGGCGATGGCGCAGCAGCTATCGGTGAAGATCACCACTTTGGGCGCGCCGTCGGCATCGACGAAGGCCCAGTCCGCGGCGGCTGCCGATACCGCCATCGGATCGGTCGTCACGTTGGTGAAAATGCCGTTTTCTGGATCGGGCCCGATTTTCGGCCCGGCATGCCAGGCCACCAGCGGAATCCCGGCCGCCTGCGCGGCCTCGACACCCACCTGCTGCTCGATGGCGTCAAAACCGAGAATGGCGATGCCATCGGGCTTGAGGGTCAAGGCCTGGTTGAAGCTGGCTGTACGATTCTGCACCGATCCGGCGCCGTCGAGCACGCGGACATCCCAGCCCATCACCGCCCCGGCTTCCTGCACGCCGTCGGCGACGCCCAGAATACCGCCATTCTTCATATCGCCGGCCAGAACAACGATGGTCTTGCCTTCGACGGCCGCGGGGCCTGTCGTGGGGCCATCCCACTCGGTAACGCGGCCGGCATATTTGTCGATCGTGGCCTGCGCATCAGCCATCGGGTCGGCACTGGCGATGCCTGTGGCAGCCACCAGGCCGGCCGTCAGTACGGCGACCCTGATTCCAAGTTTCAACATGTCTGTCTCCTCCATGACACTGCAATGATTGTTGCTAGTTTCCCGCCGCACCCTTCTTGCGCTGCGCATAGCCGGCAATGCCGATAGCGATCAGCAGGGTGAGGCCGTTGAACATCGGCTCAACCCAGAACGAGCCGCCGAATTGCTGGATGCCGGAAATGCCCACCGCCAGAATGGCGACACCGACAATGGTGCCCCAGACATTGACGCGGCCCGGCTTGATGGTTGTAGACCCCAGAAATGCCCCCACCAGCGCGGGCAGCAGGAATTCCAGGCCCACGCTGGCCTGGCCGATGCGCAGTTTGGAGGCCAGCAAAACGCCGGCCAGCGCCGAGAGCACACCCGAGGAAATGAAGGCGCCCATGACGAATTTACGCACCGGAATGCCGTTGAGGGCGGCAGCCTTGGGGTTGGCGCCGATGGCGTAGAGATAGCGGCCAATGGGCAGGTATTCGAGAATGACCCAGAGCAGCAATGCCATGGCCATCACATAAAAGCCGGTTATGGGCAGGCCGAATACCATGGTGCCGTTAAGCGCATAGAAGCCATCGGGCAGAACGCCGACCATCTGGCGGCCGCCGGTGTGCCACAGGGCCACCGCGTAGAGCACGGTACCGGTGCCAAGGGTAGCGATGAACGAATCGATCTTGGCCACTTCGACCAGCAATCCGTTGAGCAGGCCGACAAAGGCGCCCAGAGCCAGCACGATGAACACGGCGACCGGCCAGGGAATGCCGAACATGGTTTGCAGGCTGATGGCCAGGATATGCCAGATGACGATGCCATAACCCACGGTAAGGTCGATGCGCCCCGCGGCCATCGGGATCATCGCCGCCAGCGACAGCAGGGCCACGATGGCCTTGTCGGAAATGATCGAGCGCAGGTTCAGCATGGTGGGGAAGGTCTCGGGCAGCAGCACCGAGAACAGCACGATCAGCACCACGGTCAGGATGACGAGGCCATAGACCGGCACCTGGCGCACCAGGCGCTGTGCGAAGGTCATGTTCTTGAGTTCGGCCTTGGTGGGTTCGATGGCGGCGGACTGGATGGATTGCATGACTCTCTCCGCTTCACGCCGCTTCGGAGGCCGAAGCAGCGGTAATCAGGGCCGATGTGGTAAGGCTGGGACCGGACATTTCGCTGACGATCTGGCCCCGCGAAAACACCAGGGCGCGGTGGCAGATATGGGCGACTTCTTCAAAATCGGTCGAGACGACCACGACCGCCAGCCCGGCTTCGAGCGCCTGGGCGATCAGCCGGTAGATATCGGCCTTGGCGCCGACATCGACGCCGGCAGTGGGGTCCTCGGCGATCAACAGGTGACGGCCGGTGGCCAGCCAGCGGGCAATGACCACCTTCTGCTGGTTGCCGCCTGAAAGCGCCTCCACCGCCAGATCGGGATCGTTCGGCCGCAAGCCCACCGATTGCCCGATCTCCCTGGCGCGCCGGGCTTCGGCGCGGGGCGAGAGGAGTGAGAAGAGACCGCGCTGACCGGCAGCGGGATTGAGAAAAGTGTTTTCCCGTACGCTGAGCGAGAGGGCTACCGATTCCTCGGTGCGATCCCGCGCCACCAGCCCGATGCCGGCTTTCATTGCCGCGATGGGACTGGATAAATCCGGCGCATCGCCATGCAGCAGCACGGTGCCGGTGGTCCGCACGGCGCCGAACAAGGCCCGTCCGACCATTTCCTGGCCGGCGCCGCGCAGACCGACAAGGCCGAGCAATTCACCGCGATGCACGTCGAAGGACAAAGGCCCCACGCCGTCGCATTGCAGGTCGCGCACCTCGACCACCTTGTCGCCGGCCGAATGCACGGCCCGCACATAGAGCTCTTCGACGGCACGCCCGACGATCAGTTCGACCAGTTCGGCGGGGCTGGTTTGGGCAAGCGTCCTTTCACCGACCAGCAGGCCATCGCGCAGAACCGCGACGCGGTCGGCAATGCGGAAGATTTCATCGAGCCGGTGCGACACGTAGATCATGCCGACGCCACGCTCCTTGAGCGGGCGGATCGCCGCGAACAGGCGCTCGACCTCATCGGCCGGCAGGCTGGCAGTAGGCTCGTCGAGCACCAGAATATCGGCCTCCACCGCCAGGGCGCGGGCTATGGCCACCAGGGACTTTTCAGTGCGAGTGAGGCTCGAAACACGCTCGCTGGGATCGATGTCGCAGCCCACCAGCGTCAACGCCTCGGCGGCGCGCGCCTCGGCCGCTGCCCAGTCGATCAAGCCGCGCTTGCGCGAAAAACCCTGCGCCAGCGCCACGTTCTCGGCCACCGTCATCCCTTCGATCAGCCCGAGATCCTGGTGAATGAAGGCCACTGACTGGCGCTCATTGGGCCGGGGCGGCTTATGAGAATAGGGCTCGCCGCGAAAGCGGATTTCGCCGCCATCGGGTCTATGGATTCCCGCCAGGGTCTTGATGAGCGTCGACTTGCCGGCCCCGTTCTCACCCAGAAGGGCAAGCACCTCTCCCGCCTTGAGGTCGAGCGACACATTCTTCAGCGCATAGGTGCCGCCGAAGTGCTTCTCCACCCCAATGAAGCTCAGAAGACACGGGCCGTCGGCCTCTTTCGCCTGCTGCTGCATACCTCATTGCCCAACATTTTTATTGCGCATATCGTATTTCGTATACATTATACGCCTATTGCATGGCCGCAAGGAAAAAATGAAATGACTGTAGAAACCCGCCCGACCATCGCGTTCGCCCTGGGCGACGCCGCCGGGATTGGCAGCGAGCTGGCGGCGAGGATGATCGCGGACCCGCAGGTGAAGGCGGCGGCGCGCCTGCTCGTGGTCGGCGACCGGCGCCAGGTCGAACAGGGCGCCGCGCAGGCGGGGCTGGCGGTCGACATCCCCGACTGGGATGCGGACCGCGACCAGGATATCGCCCTAGTCGAACGCCGGAACATCGACGCCGGCAGCGTAGTCGCAGGTGCCGGCAGCGCCGTGACGGGGGGCGCGGCGCTCGACAATTTTGCAGCAGCGCTCAGATTATGCGGGGCCGGCGCGGCGGCGGCGACCTGCTTTACCCCGTTCAACAAGCATTCCATGCGCCTGGCCAACCCGTCCTATGTCGATGAGATAGGCTTCATCCAGGCGACCCTGAATACGGATGCAGAGGGCGCCGAGTTCAACGTGCTCGATGAAATCTGGAATGCGCGGGTGACCAGCCATGTGCCCCTGAGCCAGGTGGCGGGGCTGCTGAACGAGGAACTCGTGCTCAAGCGCATACGGCTGACCGACGAAACCATGCGCGGCGCCGGCAAGCCCCGGCCGCGCATCGCGGTGGCCGCACTCAACCCGCATGCGGGGGATGGCGGAAATTTCGGCCATGAAGACGATGCCATCATCGCTCCGGCCGTACAGCGCGCCGCCGAGATGCAGATCGATGTCACGGGCCCGATCCCCGCAGACACCGTCTATATGCGCGCGGTCAAGGGCGAATTCGATGTGGTGCTGTCCATGTATCACGACCAGGGCCAGATCGCCATGAAGCTCATCGGTTTCGACAGGGGCGTGACATTGATCGGCGGTTTTCCGTTCTGGATTTCCACCCCGGCGCATGGCACCGCCTACAACATTGCCGGACAGGGCATTGCCAATCCAGACGCGACCCGCAACGCCGTGTTGCTGGCGGCTCGCCTGTCCAGCCAATCCAATACCCCCCTGGCGCCGCCGGATGATCGCCACCGTGCCATTGCCGGGGAAGTCGTGCGGGGAGCCGAGGCGGCCGCATGACCGTGCTGGGCTGCATTGCCGACGACTTCACCGGGGCAACGGACATTGCGGGCCTGCTGGCCCGCAGCGGCATGGCCGTCCGCCTCCGAATTGGCGTGCCCACGGAGCCAGCCGATGAGAGCGCGGCATGCGAGGTGATCGCACTCAAGATACGCACTGCCCCGCGCGATCTGGCCGTGGCGGAAGCCCGTGCCGCGCTCGCCTGGCTGAAATCGACCGGTGCGGAGCGTTTCTACTGGAAATATTGCTCCACCTTCGACTCCACGCCACAGGGCAATATCGGCCCGGTCGCCGAAGCGCTGATGGGCGATCTGGGCATATCGCAGACGGTCTATTGCCCCGCCTTCCCCGAAAACGACCGTCGCGTCTTCATGGGCAATCTGTTTGTCGGGCACGTGCCGCTCGCCGAAAGCCCCATGAAGGACCACCCGCTGACACCCATGCACGATTCCAACCTCGTGCGGCTGCTGACGCCGCAGGTCGCCGGCACCGTCGCCCTTCTGGATTATCGAACCGTGGCGCGGGGCGGCGAAGCCATTCGCCGGGCGCTGGCAGAATTGGCGGGACGCGGTATTGCCCATGTCGTTGTCGATGCGATCAATGGAGCCGATCTTGAAGCAGCCGCGGCCGGCGCCTGGCACCTGCCCCTGCTGACGGGCGGTTCTGCCCTGGCCATGCCGTTACCGGCCCTCTATCGCCAAGCCGGCCTTCTCGATGCCGGTGCGGATCGCCCGGCAAGGCGGGACGTGGACCGGACAACGGTCATTCTCTCGGGCAGTTGTTCGGCTATGACCCGCGCCCAGGTTTCGGCCTATCTGGCAAGCGGCGCTCCTGCCTTCAGGCTCGACCCGGTTTCGCTGGCCGAAAATGGCCCGCAACAGGCACTGGACTGGCTTGCCGGGCAGGATTTGTCGACCGCGCCTATCCTTTATGCTACCGCCGAATCCGCGGCGGTTCGAGCCGCCCAGGACCAACTGGGCGTTGCGAAGGCCGGAGAAGTTGTCGAATCGGCACTGGCCGCAGCAGCCATTCTGGCGCGGGACCTGGGCGCGCGGCGCTTCCTGGTCGCGGGCGGCGAAACATCGGGTGCGGTAACCAAGGCGCTTGCCGTCGCGCAACTCGATCTCGGCGCGGAAATCGCGCCTGGCGTACCATGGACCTTTTCGCATTCCGGCGGTCACCCCATTGCGCTGGCGCTCAAGTCGGGGAATTTTGGCGATGAGAATTTCTTCCTTGCCGCGCAGGAAAAGCTGGACGCCGCATGACTTCTGAATCCCGACTGCGCGAACAGATATGCCAACTGGCCAGGTCGATGTTCGATCGCGGGCTGACAGGCGGCGCGTCCGGCAACATATCCGCGCGCACGCCCGATGGCGGCCTGCTGGTATCGCCTACGGGCCACAGTTTCGGGCGGCTGGACCCGGCCAGGCTCAGCCGCTTCGATGCCAATGGACATCTGGTTGGCGGTGACGCCCCAACCAAGGAAATTCCGCTTCACAGCGCTTTCTACGAGACGCGCAGCAGCGCTGGCGCGGTGGTGCATCTGCATTCGTGCCATGCCGTGGCGCTGTCCATGCTGCCGGACGTGGATGCGGACAATTTCCTTCCCCCGCTCACGCCCTATGCGATCATGCGTTTGGGAAAGGTGAAACTGCTGCCCCTCTACCTGCCGGGAGATCCGGCAATGGGAGAAGCCGTGCGCGGATTGGCGGGGCGGCGAAGCGCCGTCATGCTGGCCAATCACGGACCGGTCGTGGCCGGCAAGGATGTCGAGGCGGCGTGCAATGCCATCGAGGAACTGGAGGATACGGCGCGGCTGGCCCTGCTGACCCACGGCCGGGCGCCGCGGCTGCTGACGGATGCACAGGTGCGGGACGTCATCACCAGCTTCGACATAGAGTGGGAAGAATGAAATTCTCCGCCAATCTCGGTTTTCTTTGGAACAACCTGCCGCTGCCGGACGCCATTCGCGCCGCGAAGTCCCACGGCTTCCACGCAGTGGAATGTCATTGGCCCTATGCGACGCCGGCCCCGGACGTTGTCGCGGCGCTGACCGAAACCGATCTTTCCATGCTGGGGCTCAACACCGTCAGGGGACAGGCGGGTGAAAACGGCCTCTCTGCCCTGCCGGGGCGGCAGGCCGAAGCGCGCGACGCCATCGACATGGCGCTCGACTATGCCCGCGCCGTCGGCGCCGGCAATGTCCATGTCATGGCGGGCTTCGCGCAGGGGCCGAAAGCCCATGACGCCTTTATCGAGAACCTCGCCTATGCCGCTTCCCGTGCCGGCGAGCACGATATCGGGATATTGATCGAACCTCTCAACCGCTATGACGCGCCCGGCTACTTCCTGAGCACGACGGAACAAGCCATCGGCATCATCGAAGCTGTGGAAGCGTCGAATCTGAAACTGATGTTCGATTGCTATCATGTGCAATTGATGGAGGGCGACCTGACCAACAGGCTGAGCGCTCTCATGCCTCATATCGGCCATGTGCAATTCGCCTCCGTGCCCGATCGCGGGCCGCCGGATGGCGGGGAAGTCAACTATCGGCATATCTTCTCCCATCTTGCGGCCACCGGCTATCACCGGCCCCTGGGAGCGGAATACAGACCCGCAGGCGAAACGGCGGATAGCCTGGCCTGGCTGGCCGACCTGGCCGGAATTGGAGGGAAATGAATGTTCTTTGGCGAACTGGACGGCACCGGTTTTGAAAGCATCGATCCACATTTTGCCGATTGTCTGATCGGTCACGCCCGCGTCGAGCGGCTGTGGAGCGGGGCGCGCTGGTCCGAAGGGCCGGCCTGGTTTCCTGCTGGCCGTTACCTCATGTGGTCCGACATCCCCAACAACCGGATGATGCGCTGGGACGAGACGGATGGTTCCGTCTCGGTGTTTCGTCAGCCAGCCAACAATTCCAACGGCAATACCCGCGACCGCCAGGGCCGATTGATCAGTTGCGAGCACCTCACGCGCCGGGTAACCCGAACCGAGCATGACGGCACCATCACGGTGATTGCCGATCGCTGGCAGGGCAAGCGGCTGAATTCTCCTAACGATGTCGTCGTGCGCTCGGATGGCTCCATCTGGTTCACCGACCCCAGCTACGGCATTCTGATCGACTATGAAGGCGAGCGCGCCGAAAGCGAGATCGGCGCCTGCAACGTCTATCGGGTCGATCCCGATACCGGGGAGGTCGCGGCTGTCGCTACCGACTTTCTCAAGCCGAACGGGCTCGCTTTCTCGCCTGACGAAAGCCACCTCTTCATTTCCGACACCGGCGCCTCCCATGCGCCCGGCGGGCCGGCCCATATCCGCAAGTTCACGGTGAGCGCCGACGGCCGCTCGCTCAGTGGCGGCGCGGTTTTCTCGGAATGCACCGCCGGACTGTTCGACGGGTTCCGGCTGGACCGGGACGGTCGTATCTGGTCGTCGGCCGCCGACGGGGTTCATTGCATCGGCCCCGATGGTGTCCTGATCGGAAAAGTCCGCATTCCCGAACTGGTGGGAAATGTCTGTTTCGGCGGCGCCCGGCTGAACCGCCTGTTCATTGCCGGCACGACATCGCTTTACGCCGTCTATCTTGCCGTGAACGGAGCGAACTGACCCATGGGCACCAAACGGATCGCAATCGTTACGGGGGGCGGCACCGGCCTGGGCAAGGCCATGGCCCATGCGCTGATCGAAGATGGTTTCACCGTCGTCCTGGCCGGGCGCCGTCAGAACATTCTCGATGCCGCCGCGGATGAACTGGGGCCGAATGCACTCGCTCTTGCCGCCGATGTCACCGTTCCGCAATCGGTCACCATGCTCTTCGATAGCGTGGTGGAGCGGTATGGAAGGGTGGATCTGCTGGTCAACAATGCCGGGATCGTTGCGCCGGTCGTGCCGTTTGAAGAGATCGGCTTCGAGGACTGGCAACAGGTCATATCAGCCAATCTCACCGGTGTATTCCTGTGCATGCAGGCCGCATTCCGGGTAATGAAGGACCAGGACCCCAAAGGCGGGCGCATCATCAATAACGGCTCCGTCTCGGCAGCGACGCCGCGCCCCTTCTCCGGTCCCTATACCGCCGCCAAACATGGCGTCACCGGCTTGACGAAGTCAGGCGCGCTGGACGGGCGGCCGCATGATATTGCCGTGGGCCAGATCAATATCGGCAATGCGTCGACAGCCATGACCGGCTTCATCGAAACCGGAACGTTGCAGGCCGACGGCCGCCTCGCCGTTGAGCCAACCATCAACGCGGCAGACGTCGCCAGGGCAGTGTCATACATGGCGTCGCTGCCATTGAATGCCAATGTGCTGGAAATGACGGTCATGGCGACCAAGATGCCCCTGGTCGGGCGCGGGTAACCGCCCGATCACGGTTCCGCTACAGCGCACCACGCAGCAGCGGAGCGTGGGCTGTGATCAGGTCGCGGCCGAAAATCCCGGTATCCCTGGGCGTCAGGCGCACTACCGAATAACCACGCTCCTGCAACTGCGCCAGGAACAGCGGCAGCGTTTCGACCGTGCGCTGGTGAATATCGTGGAACAGGATGATGCCGCTGCCTCGCGCCTCCAGGCGCGTCATGGTCCGCGCGACAATCGTTTCGGGCGTGTCCTTGTAGTAGTCCTTACTGTCGATATCGACATCCAGGATGACCATGTTGCCCTGCATCAGATTGGTGCGCAGGAACCCCGTCTGCGACAGGTAGGGAAAGCGGAAGAAGGGCGACAGCACCTGCCCGCCGCCGGCCAATGCCCGCCGCACCGCCCGTTCGCCCTTGGCGATTTCGTCCAATGCCGCCTGCCGGTCGAGCGTACCGAGATCGACATGGTCGAACGTATGGCTGCCCACCGTGTGGCCGCTCGCCGCCACCTGCTGCGCCAGGGCCGGATGAGCCTGTGCCGACACACCGAGCATCAGGAATGTCGCCTTGACGCCAAAATCGTCCAGCGTAGCGAGAATTTCGGTAGTCTTGCCGGGCCGCGGGCCGTCGTCGAAGGTCAGGATGACTTCACCCGGGCGCAGGATGATGTCGGTGGTGGACGCGACGGCGAGCGTACGCCCGCCGAGATTGCCGCTCGAAAAGATGCGCTCGGGAATGGGCTGCTGCGTAACGGGCCGAGACGCCTGCAGGATGCTGTTGGTGATGAGCGGAGCCTGCGATTGCGCCACGGCATGCGGATCAGGTGGCTTGGCACAGCCCGCCAATGTCAGGCCCGCGATCACAAGACTTATAACAAAACGCGAAAGCGGCACGGGCGGCACTCGGCACAATCACAACTGAGCCCAGCTTTCAGCGATTATGGTTAATAATTCCCTCGTCAAACCTTAATAATTACTTATTGCCAGCAACTTGGCCCTGCGTCCCAGTGTATCGAGCGCACTGAGAAAAGCCGAACGATCGGCTGGGCGGAAGCCGGCGTTATGGCCCTTGATCTCGCCCGTTTCGCGCAAGTGCTGCTTGAGATCGCGCATGGCCAGCGCCATGCCGATGGAAGCCGGTGTGAACGGCTTGCCGGTAAAGCCCAGCACGTGGCAGCCCTTGTCGATGGCTCGGCTGGCGAGGGGTATGTCGGCGGTGAGCACGATATCGTTGGCCTGCGCGGCATCCACGATCCAGTCATCCGCCGCATCGGCACCCGCCGGCACCACCACGACCCTGATCATCGGATCGCGCGACGGCCGCACCCCGCCATTGCTGACCAGCGTGATGACCAGCCCCAGCCGCTCAGCCACACGCATCGCTTCATCCTTCACCGGACAGGCATCGGCATCGACGAAAATACTCGGCTCAGCCATGGACGATGATGCCTTTCACGAAACGGTATAAGGGCACACGCCCACCTGCCCCCTTCATGCCGGAGGATGAAGTCTGGTATCGAGTGCAAAGCGCTCCTGTGAACGCAGGGTATAGCGGCCAGCGGCATTTGCGGCGACGAAAACAAGGTTCCAGCTATTGATCGACACCACGCTGGGCACCAGCACGAAGGGACGTGTGCGCAATAGCGCATCCCCAAACGCCTGCTGGCCGGCGCTCGGTATGCCGGGCCGCAGCCAGTTCGCATTGGGCAGCGAGGCAGTACCGACCACATGCACATCCCGTGCATCGAGAACCTGTAGCGAGGTCAGGACATGGGGAATGGTATCCATCCGCTTGA
>Ga0123328_1005003_pt1 | contig 10558 bp, 14 predicted proteins | sample BioC12SIPDNA_2_FD_89702 | JGI IMG/M metagenome (GOLD analysis project Ga0123328, IMG submission 89702) | Anaerobic biogas reactor microbial communites from Washington, USA - Biogas_R1_A C12 SIP DNA | ecosystem: Engineered > Bioreactor > Anaerobic > Unclassified | place: Washington, USA...
GGTGGGTGCGGTATAGTGTCCTTCCCGCGCGGAGAAGTGGCCGAGTGGCTGAAGGCAGCCGCCTGCTAAGCGGTTAAGGGGTGTCAAGCTCCTTCCCGGGTTCGAATCCCGGCTTCTCCGCCAGTCCCGCCGACGGATGACCGCCCTGCCTCGGCGGGGGCCTGACCCCAAGCTGGTGGAGTCCGATGGATGCCGTCGTGCAGCTCATCGCCGTGACCGCCGAGAACTGGCGCGAGGTGGCCGACGTCGAGGCCGCCCCCGAGGACCACCGGTTCGTGGCTCCCGTCACCCGCTACCTGTGTCTCTGCCACTACGGCGGCGTCTGGCGGCCGCTGGCGGTCGTCGCCGGCGACGAGGTCGTCGGTTTCGTGATGTGGGCCGTCGACCCCGAGGACCGCAGCGGCTGGATAGGCGGCCTGGTGATCGACCACAGACGCCGGCGGCGCAGGTACGCGAGGTCGGCCGTGCTCGCTCTGCTCGAGCGGCTCCGCCGCGAACAGGGCTGCCCCTCGGCCGCCCTCAGCTACGCGGCCGCGAACACGGCGGCGCGCTCGCTCTACCGCGCGCTCGGGTTCGAGGAGACGGGCGAGCGCGAGGGCGACGAGCTCGTCGCGCGCCTGCCGCTCGCGCCCGCCTGAGGAGCGCGTGCCGGCCGGCAGGCCGCTGAACGGTCGCCGACGTTTACCCGTCACCGTGCTTTCGGGTATAATCTGCCCCCGCGCGCCCGTAGCTCAGTTGGATCAGAGCGTCGGTCTACGGAACCGAAGGCCGCAGGTTCGAGTCCTGCCGGGCGCACCACTTTCCCCCTCATGATTCCCCTGCAAAGAGGCTGTTTCGCTGCGCTCAGGGCTGAGCGCCGCTGTCCGGGAGACAGCGCCGAAACGGGCAAAGTGTACGCAAAGTGTACGCATTTCACTTGGTGGTCAGCACGGCGGCCAGGTTCGCCTGGGCCGCTGCCAAGTCCTCGTACTCGGGGTGGACATAGGTATCGAGGGTCACGCCGATACGGCTGTGCCCCATGAGCTTCTGAAGGTGCTTCGCCTGCGTCCCGTTCGCGATGTGGTACGTCGCGAAGCCGTGCCGGAGGTCGTGGAGCCGCATCCGTGGTACCTTCGCGTCGGCCACGGCCCGGGCGAACAGCTTGCTGATGCGGTCGGGATGCCAGGGCTCCCCGTTCTCGCGGGTGAACACGTGGCCCGTGTCCTGCCAGCCAGCGCCCCAGGCCAGCCGCTCGGCGTTCTGCCTGGCCTTCCACGCCTTCAGCGCCGCCGTGGTGGCCGGGAGCATCGGGACCAGGCGCTTGCCCGCCTCGCTCTTGGGGCCGCCCTCGTGCACCTCGTAGCCCACTGACGTGCGGGTGTCGCGGACCCGCAGGGTGCCATGCTCCAGGTCCACGTCATCCCAGCGCAGCCCCAGGGCCTCACCGCGCCGCAGGCCCGTGGTGCCCATCACCTGCCACAGGACGCCCAGGCGGTCATCCTGCACGGCCTTCAGGAACTTCAGCAGCTCGTCGGCCGTCCAGACCTGGGACGCCGAAATGGGGGCCCGCTTGGCCTTCGGCAGCACGGCGTCGTCAGCCGGGTTGTAGCCGATGAGCCGCTGGCGCTTGGCGTCCGCGAGGGCCGCGTGCAGGGTCACGTGGACGTGACGGCGGGTGTTCACTGACAGGGTGCTGCCCTCCTTGCGGCCTGGCTTCGCGGCCAGCTCCTTGTGGAACTCGTCAACGTGCCGCGTGGTCACGTCCTGCAGGCGCAGGAAGCCCAGGGCGGGCTTGATGTGCAGCTTCACGTGGTCGCGGTACCCCCGGGCCGTGCTGGGCTTCAGCTCGCCGTCAGCCACCCGCTGGTCGAAGCCATCGGTCCAGCTGTCCAGGTACTGCGCCAGGGTCAGCTTGCGGGCGTCCACCAGCTCGCCCTTGGCTGAGTCCTGGGTGGCCTTGTTGCGGGCCTCCAGGGCCTCCTTCTGGCGCTTGTAGCTGCCCACCCACCGCTCGCGGCGCTTGGACACCACCTGCAGCTCACCGCCGCAGTCCGGGCAGGCATCGGGGCGCTCCTCATCCATCCAGAACAGCTTGCCGCGCTCGCGGCCCTTGCTGTCCACCCTGACGCAGGCAGGGCAGCGCAGCGCGTCCTGCTCGCCCACGTCCAGGAAGACCTCGTACCGCCCCCCACGCTTGCGAATCCTAGCGTTCATCGCCGCTCCCTTCTGCGCCCCACGGGCGCGCTTCGTGCCTCGTTTCAGGCTCATTGTAAGACTTCAGTTATGCAGTTGGCAAACACTCTGCCACCCTAACCCTCACCCTCAAGTAGGGGCTGATAGTTTAGCCCCCTGAAGCACCCCCCAGTACGTCCAAACCGTCGGCGGTTCGCCCTACCTTGATTCACGGCGAACACGCCATTCACCGCAGTCGAACCGCGGAGGTCTCAGTGGACGTAAACGAACTCGCCCGGGTCGCCCGGGTACGCGACTTCATCAAGGACGGGGGCGCTCGCACCCTGCGCATCGAGAAGGGGCTCCACCTCACCGAGGTAGCGAACGCCATCGGCGTCAGCGACGTGAGCGTCTGGTGCTACGAGCACGGCCAGCGGACCCCGAACGCGCAGCACGCCCTCGCGCTGGCTGACCTGTACGAAGCCCTTGGCTGGGAGGGGTGAGGCCCATGACCCTTCGTGAACTGCAGTCCCGCTATCTCGCAGGTGAGCCCGTGGTGCGGGTGGAGGAGGCTGAGCCTTGGCACCTGCTGAAGTGTTCAAGGTCCACTTTCCACCGCTGCGCAGCCGCTGGTGAAGTCCCTGGGGTGCTCCATCTGGGGAGGCGCAGGCTGCTCCAGCTTCGCTCGTTCCTCGCCTTTCTCGGCGCTCTGCCGACCGAACAGCCCGGGGGTGGTGACGATGCCTGAGCCCACCAACGCCCCACACCTGACCGACGTAGATGAGTACCTGGGGCTGTGCATCTGGGCCGCCCTGCAGCACAGGGACGACCCTGAGCGCATGGCCCGTATGCTCCGGGCCGCCGCCAAGGTCCGCGCCCAGTACATCCGCTTGCGTGACGCCTTCGGTGACGACGCGAGGAGTGGCGCATGAGTGCCGCGCCGCTGGAGCTGGTCCTGTCGCGCCTGGAGGGCGTGCGCCGCAACGGCGAGGGCTACATGGCCCTCTGCCCCGCGCATCCTGACCGCGACCCGTCACTGAGCATCAAGGAAGGCGACAATGGAGGAGTCCTGCTGCACTGTTTCGCGGGGTGCGAGTCCCCCGCCGTGGTTGAGGCCCTGGGCCTGCAGCTGCGCGACCTGTTCCCCGACTCGCTTACCCACCTCGCGCGCCCGCGTGGGGAACGTAGGGCCCCCAAGGGCAAGGGCACCCCCGGGCCTGTCCCGGGCATCAGCATGGAGGAGCTGTGCGCCACGTCAGGGCTGCGGGGCGTCTGTATGGGTGGCGTGGCCCCCCAGACCATCGAGTGGCTGTGGGCTGGCCGCGTGCCCTTGGGGAAAATCACCCTCCTGGTGGGCGACCCGGGCCAGGGCAAGACCACCCTGGCGCTGGACCTCGCCGCCCGCGTCACCACGGGAACGCCCTTCCCTGACGGCACCGAGCCCCCTATGGGCGACGTGGTGGTGCTGACCGCCGAGGACGGCTTGGCCGACACCATCAGGCCCCGCCTGGACGCCGCAGGGGCTGACCCTGACCACGTATGGGCCCTCCAGGCCGCCAGCACGGGCAAGGGTGGCGAGCGGTCTGTGTCCCTCACCGCCGACATCGAGGGCCTGGAGAAGTGGGTGAACGCCACCGAGGCGGCCCTGGTCATCATCGACCCCCTGGACGCCTACCTGCAGGGCGTGGACACCCACCGCAACGCCGAGGTACGGACCACCCTGGCACCCCTCGCGGCCATGCTGGAGCGCACGGGGGCTGCAGCCGTCCTGGTGCACCACCTGAACAAGGATGCCAGCACCGTGAACGCCCTGTACCGCGCTGGTGGCTCCCTGGCCTTCGTGGCCGCCGCCAGGGCCGTGCACGGCGTGGCCCCTGACCCCGACAACGAGGGGCGGTACCTGTTCCTGCCCATCAAGCTGAACATCGCCAGGAAGCCCGAGGGCATGGGCTACCGCCTGAGCGACGGCGGGGTGCTGTGGGACAGCGAGCCCGTGACCGTGGACGCCACGGCGGCTTTCAGCGGCCCCAAGCCCAAGCGGGCCGACAGCGACCGCATGACCGAGGCCAAGGACTTCATCCTGGCCCTCCTGGGCGACGGCCGCCCTGTGCTGCAGGCCATCGTTGAGGAGCAGGCCGAGGCGGCCGGCATCTCGGTGTGGACCCTGCGCAAGGCCAAGAGCCAGCTGACCAAGGACGGCATCGTGCGGTCCAAGCTGGATGGCTTCGGGCCCAAGGGTGCATGGAGCTGGATGCTGACCGAGACCGACGGGGGCACAGAGTGAGTCCCCAAGCAACTAATGACTCTCTCTGTCTTTCTCTGTGTCTCTCTGTGCCGGAAGGGGTCCAGGCCCCGCCCATCCACCAGCACGCCCCCACAGAGAAAGCCAGAGAAACACAGAGAAAGCCGTGTCTGGGGGTTGGCTCACTCTGTGGCCACCAGGACGACGACCAGGAGCTTGATGTGAAGTACCCCGTGATGCCTAACCGCGAGGCCCGCCCAGGCAGCGCCAGCCTCGCCCTTTCGCGTACACTCCGCGTACAGACGGCGCTTTTTCCCTGCAAAAGGGCCTGTGCTTCGGACGGCAGGACCGAAGGTTTGCAGGGGGTTTGAGCCATGGGACGTGCCTGTACCGTCTGTATCCACCCCGAGCGCGACGAAATCGACAAGGCGCTCGCTGCTGGTGATTCGCTGAGTGAGGTTGAGCGCCGCTTCGGCGTGTCGCCTTCGGCGGCTTCGCGTCACGCGAGGAATCACCTCAACCCCGCCCTCGCCAAGATGCGGGCCGAGGTCAAGATGCCCGCCAAGGCGAGCCTGCTGGAGCGCGTCGAGAACCTGATTGGCCGCGCCGAGACCCTGTTCGCCGCCGCGTCCGAAGAGGGCAAGGGGGCTCAGGCCCTGAACGTGCTGAAGGAGCTGCGGGCCCTCCTGGAGCTGCTGGGCAAGGCGTCGGGCGAGCTGGACACCCGCCCCGTCACGGTGGTCAACCTGCAGGCGTCCCCCGAGTGGCTGGAGCTGCGGGCTGCCATGTTCGCGGCCCTCCAGCCCTACCCCGACGCCCGCGCCGCCGTGTCCAGTCGCCTGCTGGAGCTGGAGGCGGGCCAGTGAGCCCCCTGGCCGCCGACCTGGCCCGTGCCCTGGACCCCGTGGCCCTGGCCGTGGGGGCGGGGATGGTGTGCGACCCCTGGCAGGCCGACGTGCTGCGCACCGACCACCCCCGCGTCCTGCTGAACTGCAGCCGCCAGTCGGGCAAGTCCACCACCTGCGCCACCAAGGCCGTCCACGTCGCCGTGTACGAGCCGGGGAGCCTCATCCTGCTCCTGTCGCCCTCCCAGCGGCAGTCTGGCGAGCTGTTCCGCAAGGTCCAGGCCGTGTACCGCCTCCTGGGCCGCCCTGTGTCCGCTGACGGCGAGAGCGCCACCACGCTGACCTTGGAGAACGGCAGCCGCATCGTGTCCCTGCCGGGCACCGAGGGCACCATCCGGGCCTACAGCGCCGTGCGCCTGCTGCTCATTGACGAGGCCGCCCGGGTGCCCGACGAGACCGTGGCCGCCGTGCGCCCCATGCTCGCCGTGTCGGGTGGCCAGCTCATCGCCCTCTCCACCCCCTACGGCCGCCGTGGCTGGTGGTACGACGCCTGGGAGAACGGCGGGCCGTCCTGGAAGCGGGTGCGCATCCCCGCCAGCGAGTGCCCCCGTATCTCGGCTCAGTTCCTGGCCGAGGAACGCGCCGCCCTGGGCTCCTGGTTCTACGCCCAGGAGTACGAGTGCGAGTTCGCGGAGACCGACGCCCAGCTGTTCTCCGAGGAAGCCCTGCGGGCCATGTTCAACGCCCGCCTCGTCCCCCTGTTCCCCACCGAGGAGGGCTGACCGATGCCCAACTTCACTGTCGGACTCGACCTTGGCCAGTCGCGTGACTTCTCGGCCCTCGTGGTGGCCGAGCGGGTCCACGTCATCGTGCCCCCGTCCGAGGACGTGCTGCCGCTGGACGCCTACGCCTACGAGGGCCACAACGTGGTGGACGAGTACCACGTGCGCCACGTGCAGACCTGGAGGCTGGGCACCCCCTACGACGCCGTGGTGGACGACGTGGCCACGCTGATGCAGACGCCCGCCTTCCGCAGCCGCGCCGTGCTGTGCTTCGACGCCACGGGCGTTGGCGGGGCCGTGTCGGACCTCCTGAACGCCGCGTACCGCCAGGGCCGCCTGGGCGACAACCGCCCCAAGCGCTTCAACCTGGTGGCGGGCTTCAGCAACGGGTCCCGCGAGAAGGGCGGCTACAGCACCGGAGGCGGCAGCGTCCACAAGGGCGACCTGGTGGCCCGCCTGGTGCGCCTGCACGAGACCGGGCGCATCGAAGTGGTCGCGGGGCTCCCCGGGTCCGAGGACCTGGTGAAGCAGCTGCGGGCCTTCAGGCTCAAGCAGAACGCCCGCACTGGCAACGTGACCTACGAGGCCGCCCACGAGGCCGACCACGACGACCTCGTGATTGCCCTCGCCCTGGCCGTCTGGCTGCGCCACCGCCAGGACGAGCCCCGCTACCTGACCGAGGACGGCCAGGTGCGCGAGAAGCCTTGGGCCGTCGCCACCCACCCCGCATGAAGGAGGTGAGCATGACCGACACCGCTGCCATCATCGAAGCCCTGGACGACGCCAACCTGCCCGACCAGCAGCGCCGCGTGGCCAACTACGTCCTGCGGCACACCGTGGCCGAGGGCCGGGAGGGCGTCATCGTCCAGCCCGTCGCCGTCGCCCACGCCTGCCGCATGAGCAAGCCCGACGCACGCCACGCCCTGCGCCGCCTGGTGGCCAAGGGCATCGTCCGCGAGACCAGCAACCGCGCCTACGGGCTGCCCCCCACCCTGTCCATCAACGCCGACCCCACCACCTGGCGCATCCCCGCCTTCCAGACCCCGAACAAGGAGTAGACCATGGCCGACCAGATTGCCGACCTCCGCAACAGCCTCGAAAAGCAGGCCAGCGAGGCCACCAGCGCCTTCGCGCCCCACGCCTGCCACAACACCCTCGTGAACGGTGCCTATGAGACCGTCTGCAGCGCCAACCGGGAGCTGCGCACCCTGGCCAACACCACCGCCCTCAAGCTGCGCGAGCTGGAGGCCAACGACCTCCTGCCCGAGGCCGGGAAGGCCCGCCTGCTGGCTGAGACCCGCAGCGAGGCCAAGGAGCGGTACCAGGAGCTGCACCGCAAGCTGAACGGTGCCCTGGCCGTGCTGGAGACCGCCGCCTTCACGGCCGCCCTGCCGCCCGTCCCGCGTGACCGCGAGGCGGCAGCCCGCGACGAGGCCCTGATGCGTATGTTGGGCACCAACGACCCCGTGCGGGCCCTGGAGGAAGTGGCCAGCCTGGGCGGGGAGATGAGCGCCGTGGCCGCCAGCAGCTGGGGTGAGTCCTACCTGCGGGCCAAGGGGCTGTCCCCTGCCGAGGCCAAGCGGATGCACCGCGAGGTGGTGCAGCTGGTCGCCGTGCACGCCGCCACCAACTCGGCGGACCAGCGCCAGGCCGCCCAGGCCAAGGCGTACTTCGCCCTGCCCGCCGTGCGCAAGGCCGCGACCATCCACCTGAACCTGGCCAGCGACGACCTGAAGGCCGCTGGCGTCATCTGAAAGGGGAGGCCATGACCGAGACCCCCAACTGCCGCAACTGCGGCGCTGTCGAGGCCGAGACCCAGGCCGAGCCCGTGTGCTTCGGGTCTTACCTGCGGGGCCGCAAGGCCCGCCAGGGGCTGTGCCCCAAGACCTTCAACCTGCCCGCCTACCTGCGCGGCAGGAACGAGACCAGCGCCCGCCTTCGCGCCGAGCGCCGCGAGAGGATGTGGTGGAAGGCGTCCTAGGAGCGCGGCATACTGATAGTGCGCCGTGCGCCTCTCCCTGTTGGGGGATGGAGACCCGCAGCCTACGGGGTTGCGGGTCTTCTGTCGTTCAGGGGCCACCACCCCGTCCGTTCGCGGGTGTAGGGTGGCCGCATGGGCTGGTTCAGTAAGAAGCCGAAGGGCACCCCGGTCTGGGATGGGCACCCGCTGACACGTGAGCAGCTGAACGCCATGCGCCAGCAACGGCCAACGGGTCACTGGGTCTGTGAGCGGTGTAACGACGAGTGGAACACCAGAAGGCAGGTACCCGAGGACTGGGCCAGGCTGAAGGAAGGCCCCCACGTCTGCCCCTCCTGTGGCTCCTACGCCTACACCCACCCCGCCTGAAGGCCCGCCAAGAGCTGGGGCCACGGCCTTGGGGGTCAGACCCTGCGGCCGTCAGGCAGTATCAGCGTGTAGTCCTCGTCGTACCAGGCCCAGCGGTGCATCCTGGCCTTGTGGCGGTCACGGCGGCGGCGCAGGCCGATGCTCGGGCGGCCCTTGCGGGCCCTGCTGCGGTATCCCTTGATGCGGCTCACCTCGCCCCCCTCCTGGCGTCCGAAAGTGTACGCAGATTGTACGCAGGAACGGCCACGGACCCCTTCGGACGGGGTGACACGAGCACTACGTCGAAGGGGTCTCGTGACCTGTAATGTCCCTGCAAACAGGCAGGATTCGGCCTACCCGAACCGGATGGGCCGAGACCGCCTGAGATAGGCAGGCTGACACTACGGAACCGAAGGCCGCAGGTTCGAGTCCTGCCGGGCGCACCAACCGTTGTCACTATCACGACGTTCCCCCTGCAAGCGGACAGGCTTCGCTGTCCGGTCGGCTACCCGGTCGCTCTTCCGGGTTCAGCGAGTCTCGGCTTGCTTGCCCACCGGGCAGCTCAGCTCGCACATCCTGCAGTACTTGACGCCGTACTGAGATCCTCCGTCGCCCTTGGGCATCGCCAGGACGGCCTCTTCGAAGGCGTTCATGGTCGAGGCCAGGGCTCTGCCCTCTTCATCGCTGGACGCCATCGCCCTGGCAGCCTCCTCGACGTCCCGCGACATCTTGGTGTTGCAGGTCACCCGGTCATAGGTTCCGTTGATGCCCGGCAGGATCGACTGTCCGAGCTCAGAAGATGAGTAGGCGGCGTGGTCGAACGCCTTGACGGGGCAGGCCCTGCGGCAGGGCTGGGGGCAGCGGTCGCATGGGTCGTAGTCGACTGGACCGGTCGCCTTCGCCATGCGGTCCATCAGGAGCGCCCGCCAACGGATGCGCGGACCGTACTCGGGCGTGATGACGAGGTTGTTCTCGCCGATGGATCCGAGGCCGGCCAGTACAGCCGAGTCTTTCAGGAAGATCCCGGTGCTCTCGATGAAATAGGGCGGTCGGTAGCTCGTGACGGAGAACGTCTCCTCAAGCCATACGGAGAGCTCTTTGGTAATGCGGATGAGGATGCGGTTGCCAGGCGTTCCCTTGCCGTCGTACCAATCGAGTTCCGGCCGATCGACAGGGTGCTCGACCCCGATCACCACTGCTGAGACGGCGTCGACGGGCCACTCGACCGCGTGGTGAAGGGCCGCTTCCGGCGCGTCCTGCCGGCGCACGTCGGGATCCATGCCGATCTTCGGGTAGATGGTGTGTGAAGGTGACTCCTTCAAAGTCCTGATGTCGGCGACCCCGGCGACGGACGCACCGAGCGACTTGGCCTTCTCAACAACGGTGGCGGTGAACTCCGAAGCCGAAAGCATGGTTGCCCTTCGTACGCTTGTTGTCGGGGACTGCACCCGGCGGCGCAGACGCCGACGTCGCCGGCGCGTCCCAGACCCTCCGGAGAGTAACACGATTCTGGAGAACAGCGGGCCGGCAAGACCTCGCCGTGAGGCAGGACGTGGTGGTGCATTCCGCTTCCGATCGGAGCCGCCCGTGCGTTCCCGGCGATGTTGGTGAAGCCCGCTCCGAAGCAGCCCGGCGAGGTTCCGGCGGCCTTGCGACCACCCCAGCTCGAGTGGACGTGAATCCAGGCTGCCGGCGGGAGATGAGACGCCAGGCTAGAGGGCGTCGAACAGCGATCTCAGTTCGCGGCGAAGGTTCGAGAGTTGTCCAGTCAGGTGCACCAGACTCCCCCTCCCGGCGCGGTCCGCCGCCGTCGCCCTTTCACGATCGCCGACCGGAAGACGGCGTCCCGTTCACCGCGATCTGACCGCCGGACGCGCCGTCCCGGCGGCGGCAGCCGATAAGATGGGAGAAGTGACGGGGTCGACGTGACCGCGGGGCGGACTCCGCGCCCCGCATCAGAGGAGGGTGGACACGTGATGAGGACGACGGTTTCGAACACCTGCCGGCGTGTGGGCGTGGCGCCGCTCACGGTGGCGCTGCTCACGGCGCTCCTGATGATGGCCCTGGCTGCGTGCGGCTCCGACGGAGCGCCGTCTGGAGACCAGGGTGATACGCACCCGAACGGTGAGCCGGCGGCGATGATCGAGCCGTCCCAGCTCATCTCGCAGGCTGAGGCCGAGAGCATCATCGGGCACACCCTCGACGTCGTCGA
>Ga0123328_1005006_pt1 | contig 10554 bp, 10 predicted proteins | sample BioC12SIPDNA_2_FD_89702 | JGI IMG/M metagenome (GOLD analysis project Ga0123328, IMG submission 89702) | Anaerobic biogas reactor microbial communites from Washington, USA - Biogas_R1_A C12 SIP DNA | ecosystem: Engineered > Bioreactor > Anaerobic > Unclassified | place: Washington, USA...
CCGTTTCGGTGAAAGCCACGGGTGGAAGGTAACAAAGGAAGATGCGGAAGACGGTTTCAGGGTAACCTTTACACGCTGACAATCAATACGAAGAAGACCGCCGGAAGATCCTTCCGGCGGTCTTCTTCTGTTGCCGCGAATTTCAATTCTGCATCCGGAAGGGAACCTCCAGGCGGCATCGCTCCAACAGGTCCGGACGGCGGAAGATTTCGTCCGTGGGGCCGTCGGCGGCCACCTCCCCCTCATGGAGGACGATAGTCCTGGGGCAGACGTCCAGCACCAGGTCCAGGTCATGGGTGGCGATCAGGCGGGTGTGGCGGAAGTTCCGCAGCATGTGCACCAGGAGGCGCCGTCCATAGGGATCCAGCCCCGAGCCGGGCTCGTCCAGAATGAGGATGTCCGGCAGCATGGCCAGCACGGTGGCTATGGCCGCCGCCCGCTTTTCGCCCCCCGACAGCCGGTACGTCGGCCGCTCCTCCAGGTGCCCCGCCCCCACCTCGGCCAGGGCTTCCGACACCCGCTTCCTGACTTCGGGCTCAGAAAGGCCCTGGTTCAGAGGGCCGAAGGCCACGTCGTCGAACACGGTGGGCATGAACAGCTGGTCCTCCGAGTCCTGGAAAACGAACCCGATCCGCCGGCGCACGTCCCCGGCGGTCTTTTTGGACAGCACGGTTCCCCCCACGTCCACCGATCCGCCCGACGGCAGTATGAGCCCCGTAAGGGCGAGCATCATGGTGGATTTCCCCGCGCCGTTGGCCCCGACGAGGGCGCAGGCCTCACCGTGCTCCAGCCGGAAGGAGATGCCCTTCAGGGCCTCGGTGCCGTCGGGGTAGGCATAGCGAAGGTCCCGGACTTCAAGGTAATGATGGCTCATGGTCCAGCCGCCGCCCTGAACAGGAATTCCGGAAGGTTGACTAAACGGCACACCAGAAAATACCCTCCCCATACAAGAAGAAAAAGCCCGTCCCTCGAAGGGGAAAACGACAGGGGGCGCAGCATCCGGATCTCCCCCTCGAACCCCCGTGCCCTCATCGCCCGGTACACTCTCCCGGCCCGGTCGAGGGTCCGCAGCAGCAGGGTTCCCGTCATGGAGACGAAGACCTTCGGAGAAATCTTCGGCCTGTTCCCCCATGACCTCAGGGTGTGGGCCCGGACCATGCGCCGGGCTTCTTCCATGAAAAGGACGATATACCGCCAGAGAAACAGCAGCTGCACCACAAAAACCCGGGGAGTCCCCAGGCGCTCCAGCCCCAGGCACAGGCTGTCGAACCGGGTGGTGAACACAAGAAGAACCGCCGCCGAGACGGCGAGAAATGAACGGGCAATGATGGAAAAAAATGACATCCAGCCCCCCGTCAGGACGAGCGGACCGATCCGGAGCAGAGGCGCCCGGTCGAACAGGGGATTGAAGAGCCCCACGAGCAGAATGAAGGGAGCCGCGATGAGCGTCCGCTTCAGGACCCTGCCGGGGCTGACGCCGGAAAGTCCCGCCATGGCGGCCGGGTACAGGGCGAAGGGCATGAGGCGGGACACCTCGTATTTCCCGAAGGACGTCACCGCGACGACGAACATGAGGGTGACGAGAATCTTCGCCCTCGGATCGAGGCTTTTGACCATTCCCGACCCGGGGGCGTCAGATGTCTCCGCAAGGGCGGACAGGTTTCTTTCGATTGAACCGGACATTCCGGAAAACAGGACGCCTTCCCGGGGCCCTTATTTGCGGGCTCCCGCGGAACGGCGGAGGGCAAAGCCTATCAGCCCCGCCAGGGCCAGGGTCATGGCACCGCCCGCAAGGCCCGAGACAGTCGTTCCCATGTCGGGATTCGGCCAGGCAGCCTCTTCCGACGCCTCCGCGGCCCCGTCGTCCCCGCTTCCGGCCCGGAAACCGTAATCGGGCAGGATCGCCGTTTTCTCCTGGAGGCCGGCAAGGGTGGAATGAATACCCTCTCCGGGGGAGGCAAGCTCCTCGCTCCCCGTCGTTTTCGCTATGGACCATTCGAGGCCGTCAGGGTAGGCCGAGGCGAACCAGGAGAGCACCCCGCCGGTGAGAACGGCCGCCGCCGCAAGCCCGGCGAGTACCGTCCTGAGCGAAACGCCCCTCAAGCGGGTGCGGTCTCCCGCCGCCTCGAGCACCTCGGGCCGGGCCTTCAGCACGAAGAGAATTACCCCAGCGGTGACAAAACCCTCCACGATCCCTATGGCAAGGTGGATCGGCTGCATCAGCAGCACGAAGGTGCCGAAGGGCAGCGCCGAAATCCCCGACGCCACGGTCTGGAGCACCACCGAGAACGCCCCGAGCTGGAGAGCGGCGGCTGACGAAAGGACCGAGGCGGCGAGAATACGGTTCCGGTTCCGCCCTGTCCCGGCGATCAGCCGGTAGATCAGCGGGTAGGCGACGAAGCACGAGAAGAACCCCATGTTGAAGATGTTGCATCCCAGGGCCAGAAGGCCCCCGTCGGCGAAAAAGAGCGCCTGGACCACGAGGACCGAGGCCAGGGTCAGAAAGGCCGCGTAGGGCCCGAGCAGGGCCGCCAGGATCATCCCTCCTCCGAGGTGCCCGCTCGATCCGGTGGCGGGAATGCTGAAATTGATCATCTGGGCCGCGAAGATGAAGGCCCCGAGGACACCCATCAGGGGAATCCTTCCTTCGTCCGGGTCCTCTTTCAGCTTCTTCGCGGACCATGCCACCAGTCCGGCGGTCACCGCCCACATCGCGCCGCCGACTTCAGGGGAAATAAGAGCATCAGCCATATGCATACGAAACACTCCCTTGTGCCACAAAATAAATAAATAGTAGCACTCCGGTGCCGCCTGTCAATGTATTTTTTCGCTTGTCGCCTGTTATCCTGAGCGGAGGCTTCTCATCCCGAACGGAGGCTTGTCATCCCGAACGAGCGAAGCGATCGCGGAGCATCCCCGGAGGGGGAGGATCTGCCCTTGGTTCTGGAAAATCCTCAAACCGAGATTCTTCGTCGCTGCGCTCCTCAGAATGACATAATCACGGCGTGAGCCACGGGCTTGGGAAGAGATCGCGCTCGCGAAGAACCCGGTTTGTCATCCTGAGGCCGGCATCATGGCCGATCGCGGAGCATCCCCGGAGGGGAAGGGATCCGGACTTGTCATCCTGAGCGGAGCGGTCGCGGAGCATCCAAAGCGAAGCGGAGGGAGCATCCCCGGAGGGGAAGGGATCCGAACTTGTCATCCTGAGCGGAGCGAAGGATCTCGATTCTGAGAAAAGCCAAAACTACCCCTGAGATTCTTCGTCGCTGCGCTCCTCAGAATGACATAATCACGGCGTGAGCCACGGGCCTGGGAAGAGATCGCGCTCGCGAAGAACCCGGTTTGTCATCCTGAGGCCGGCATCATGGCCGAAGGATCTCGGGCCTGGCTCGGGTTTCTATTCCGGTATTTTTTGTCGCCCGGCATAATCCCCCCTGGCCCCTGGAACGGTTTGCTGGTAAAAAAAGCCCCGGAAGGCACGACTCTTTCAGGGAGGCAGACGACATGACCGGCTATTACGGGAAAAAGCTCAGCGGCGCCAGGCTCAGCGAAGTCTACAACACCTCTGTCGAACGGGTCAGGCAGTACCTCGACGGGGAAATCGAATTCGTCCGCCGCCGGCTGCGGGGCGGCGAACGGGTATTGGAGCTTGGCGCGGGCTACGGACGCATCATGAAGCGGATCGCCCCCTTCGTCCACTCCGTCGTGGGGATCGACATCTCCGGGAACTCGGTCGCCTGGGGCAGGGAATACCTGAAGGACCACCCCAACTGCACCCTTCTGGAGGGAGATGTCCACGGCATGGAGTACCGGAGTGAGTTCGACATGGTTCTCTGCCTCCAGAACGGCCTCTCCGCCATAAAGGGAGACCCTGCCGACACCGTGGAGCGGAGCCTCAGGGCCCTCGTTCCGGGAGGAAAAGCCTTTTTCAGCACCTATGCACCGGGCTTCTGGGAGTGGAGGCTCGCCTGGTTCCGCGAACAGGCAGAGAAAGGGCTGATCGGTGAGCTGGACATGGAGCGGACCGTCAACGGGCAGATCGTCTGCAAAGACGGCTTCACCGCCACCACTTTTTCGGAAGACGATCTCCAAGCCCTGGGAAAAAAGACCGGCTGTCCCTTCCGCACGGAAACGGCGGACGGTTCGAGCCTTTTCCTCATAGTCGAAAAGAACTGACGGCCAGGGATGAAAATGCCGTCCTTTCCTATCGATCCGGGAACTCCACCGTGAAAACGCTCCCCCTGCCCGGCTCGCTTTCCGCCAGGATTTTCCAGCCATGGGCCGCCGCGATCCTGTCCACGATGGCGAGGCCGATGCCCGAGCCGCCCGAGCTGCGGCTTCTGGACCGGTCCACCCGATAGAAGCGTTCGAAAATGCGGGGCAGCTCCTCCGGGGCCATCCCGATGCCCGTATCCGACACGACCAGGCGTGTCCTGTTCCCGTCTCTCCCTGCCCGAACGGTGATCGAGCCTCCGGGGGGCGTATACTCCACGGCGTTGGCGAGCAGATTGACGAGCGTCTGGCGCAGCTTGTCCCCGTCGGCGGATACGAAGATCCCTTCCTCCGCCCGGACTTCGAGCGACACTCCCTTGCGAAGGCAGAGCGGCTCGAAGGACCGTGCCGCCGAGCGGGCGGCTTCGGCGAGATCAAGCTGTTCCGCGGAGAGGGTGAGGACGTCTCCTTCGAGATCGCTCAGCCGCTCGAGGTCCCGGGTTAGGGTGACCAGCCGGGCGATTTCCTCCCGGCAGTCCTCAAGCCGCTCGGGGGTCGGCTCCATCACGCCGTCGAGACAGGCTTCCACCAGGGCGTTGAGCGCGTTCAGCGGTGTCCGGAGCTCGTGGGAGACGTCGCGGGTGAGCTGTCTCCTGAGCTTTTCCTGTTCCTCCAGGGATTGGGCGAGGAAGTTCAGGGCGTCCGCCAGGCTGTCCAGCTCGTTCGTGCCGAAACGTTCCCGGATCCGCACCGACAGTTCTCCCCGGCGGAGACGCTCCGCCAGGTCAGTTGTTCTTCGGAGGGGGCGGGAGAGCCTCCTTGAAAGGAAGAGGGAGAGGACGACTGCGGCGAGGACTCCCACTGCCGAGGCTGCCGGCACACCCCTGCGGAGGCTCCTGCGGAAGGCCGCGTCCTCCGGCGAGAGATGGGCGCCGGTGAAATTTCCTACCCGCACGCTTCCGACCCGGGTACCGCTGAAGAGAACCGGGTACTCCCGTTCCCCGTATTCCGAGCCCTCATGACCCATCATCCGGTAGTGCAGCTCCACCATCTCCCTGTCCATGCTCCACAGGACCTTCCCGTCCCCGTCCAACAGGGCCACCACGCTGCCGTCCATCATGGCCTGTTCGGCGATCTCCGTTCCGGAATCTGCGCTCCACGAGCGGTCCTTGGCATAGATCTGCTCGAAGTAGCGGACGATTTCCCCGTGCTTCTTTTCACGGACTTCTTCGATGTAGCCCAGGAACTGCCGGTCGATGATCAGTTCGAGCACGACGGCGAGCGTAGCGGAGAAGAGCGCGGCGACCAGGATGAAGGAGAGGGTCAGGCGGGCGGCGAGGGGGAGGGGGCGCTTCACGACGGTTTTCCCTCGAAACGGTATCCCGTTCCGTAGACTGTCTGGATGTAGACCGGGCGGCGTGAGTCGGCTTCGATCTTCTGGCGGATATTCTTCACGTGGACGTCGACGACCCGGTCGTATCCGTCGTAGGAGTCTCCGAAAGCGCGAAGGATGAGCTGTTCGCGGGTGAAGACCTCGAAGGGCCTGCGGGCCAGGGTGAGCAGAATCCTGTACTCGGCTGGAGTGAGGAGGACGGGGGTGTCGTTCAGAAAAACGCGCTGTTCGGCGATGCGGATGGCGAGACCGCCTTCGAAGAGGAGCGTCTGAGCGGATTCCAGGGGGTTCACCCGGCGAAGGATGGCGTTGACCCGGGCGACCAGTTCCCAGGGGCTGAAGGGCTTGACGAGATAGTCGTCCGCTCCGATGTCGAGGCCGTTCAGCCTGTCCGCCTCGGCGGCCTTCGCCGTGAGCATGATGATCGGGACCCGGGAGGAGGAGCGGATGCGGAGGCAGATTTCCTCTCCGCTCACGTCGGGCAGCATCAGGTCGAGGACCACGAAATCGATGTCCAGCGAGTCGAAGAGGGCCAGCGCCCTTTCTCCGTCCATAGCCTCGAAAACCCGGTGTCCTTCCCTTTCCAGGTAGGCCCGCACCACGCTCAGGGCCTTCGGTTCGTCCTCCACAACGAGGATGTTCATCTCATCGCCTCCGTCCAGGGCCATCTGTGAGAATGATAAAGGGAGCGGGTCTTTTCAGTCAATTTTCGCTGAAAGACCCGCTCCCGGAGACACTTCGCCCTTCCCGGCGCTCAGTGGCAGGCGTCCTGTTTCGGTGTGCCGGAGGAAGATTCTGCTGCCGGAGCCGGTGCCGCCTGCGAACCCTGGGCTGCGCCGTGGTTGTGGGCGCTGTTTCCCGATACTGAAGCCGCGCTGTGGTCATGGGTTCCGCTGCCGGCGCCGGATGCTGCCCCCGGAAGTTCCGTCTTCATCGGGCACGCCTTGCCGGAGGCTTTCATCTCGCACTTCCCGCCGGCTCTTTCCCCGCTCATCATGGGGCAGGCTTTTTTCTGAGCATCACCGCTTCCGGGACCTTTCATGGAACACTGTCCGCCGGGAGCGCCTTCACTGGAAGAGGTTTTTTTCATCGGGCACTCCCTGCCTCCCATCATTCTCTGCCGGGGGCCTTCGCCGCCGCGTTTCCCGCTCCCGGCCAGGAGTGCGGCGAACTGTCTTCCGCTCTCTTCCATAAGGACGCTCACCTGGCCGTCCTTAACAACGAGCACTCCCACGGGAACGACCCCGCCGCGGAAGGATGCCGACACCGGAATGATGACCGTCCCCTGCACTTCCACCGGCTGTCCCAGCACGCCGCCTGCAGGAAGGGACCATCCCTCCTGCGGCAAAACAGAGGCACCGCTTCCGGGGACCTCCGCCGCCCCGGCGGAGAGAACCCCGGCACCAAGGGAAAACACCAATGCAAAAAGGATGAAACGCTTCATGAAATTACTCCTCCTCTTCCATTTTTTCGGATCACTGCCCTCCCGGGCACTACCGGGCCATAATAGCGGAAAAATATGAAGGGATTATGTAGGATGAAAGAATCATTCATCGGAGCGCGCCGGGGAGGATACAGTCCCTTACCTTGCCGCCTCGTCTTCCTCGGAAGCGCACCCTTCCGCCATTGCTTCGTCGAGGAGGGCGAGTATGCGGGCGGCGAGAGCACCCCACTGGGGGATCTCCCGCCGCCGGGGACGTTCCATATCCACGGAGATCTCTTCGATGATCCGTCCCGGGCGGGCGGACATGACGACGATCCTGTCAGCCAGGTAGACGGCCTCGTCCACGCTGTGGGTGACAAAGACCACGGTTTTCCGGGAGGCGCTCCAGATTCTCAGCAGCTCTTTCTGCAGCAGAATGCGCGTGTGGGCGTCCAGGGCGCCGAAGGGCTCGTCCATAAGCAGAATCCTCGGGTCGGCGGCCAGCGCCCGGGCAATCGCAGCCCGCTGGCGCATTCCTCCCGAAAGTTCGTGGGGGAGTGAATGGGCGAAACCCGAAAGCCCCACCAGGTCCAGGAACCGGAGGCTCCGCTCCCTGCGCCCGGCGGGCGGTATCCCTGCGAATTCCAGCCCTGCCGCGACATTCTCTTCGATGGTCCGCCAGGGAAAGAGGGAATACTCCTGAAAGACCATGCCCCGTTTCCGGTCGGGCCCCAGGACACGCTCTCCCTCGCTGGAAACGGTTCCCTCGAAGGCGGTCTCCAGCCCTGCAAGGATGCGGAGCAGGGTGGACTTGCCGCAGCCGGAGGGGCCCAGAAGGCAGACGAATTCACCCTCCCTGACGGCGAGGGAAACATTGTCCAGCGCCCTCAGCTCTTTTCCGGCCCTGGAGGTGAAGGTCTTGCAGATATTCATCGCTTCCATGATGACACCGCCGCTCATCGTTCCTACCTCGTGAGACGCTGCCATTGAAAGCTCCGTTCCTCCACGAAGCGGAACCCGTGGTCCATGGCGGCGCCGAGCAGTCCGATGGTGATCATGCCCGTGATGACGATATCCGTCCTGGCGACGGTGTAGGCGTGGGTGATCAGGTAGCCCACTCCGGAGATGCTTCCGGGCAGCATCTCGGCCGAAACGAGGCACATCCATGCCACGCCCAGCCCGATCCGGAGGCCGTTCACGATGGACGGCAGGGATGCCGGCAGCAGCACCTTGAGAAAAATGTCCCGGTCGGAGGCTCCCAGAACCCGCGCCGAGTCGACAAGAATCGAGCGGACGCCGGAGACGCCGTGCATGGTCCCGGAAAGGATGGGGTAGAACGCGCCGATGAAGATGATGAAGACCATGGAGAACTTCAGGTTGTTCAGGAAGACGTACCATGCCCCCTCCTCCACGCCGAAGAGAGTGGCGAAGCTGGCGACCCCGAACCATGCCAGCACGAGCGGAACCCAGGCCAGGGGCGGAATGGGCCGGAAAAGGCCGAGAAAGGGCGTAAAAAGTTTCGAGAGCTGTCTTTTATGCCCGAGAAGCAACCCGGCGGGAACGGCCAGGAGAACCGCCGCGGAATATCCGACGAGCACGCGGAGCATGCTGATAAGGATGTTGGAGACGAGGGACCCCATGCCGATCAAGGGGGTTCCGGGCGATGCGAAGTGGGCCGCAACCTGTCCGATCGGGGGAAGAATAACATCATTGCCTGTCCGTTCCGCCATGTACGCCCACAGGATCAAAAAGAGCGCAGGAACGAAAAGAGAAACGAAAACCGCTTTCAGATGCCGCATAGGTCCAAATCCTTTCTGTCTCCACGGGCGCAGGGAAGACCCCCTCAAGTGAGAAAAAGGGAATCTTCCCTGCGCGGGGGAAACCGGAAATTCGAGATTCTTCCGGTGATTATTTGTTGAATGAAAAGTCGAAAACCAGCGGAACAGCCTCTTCGAGGGTCTTTCCCTTCAGAGAGCCCTTGAAGCTGTTCATGCCGTTCAGCACGTCGAGGTAGACTCCGGCGCCCTTGAGCCATGAATCGCTGGGCTCGGTGCCGTAGGCGATGGTGGAGTGCTCAGTGGCTTCTTCGGGAATGCCGATCCACCGGGCGCCGATGAGCCCGGCTTCCTGGGGGTTCGTGTTGCTCCATTCCGAGGCGGCGGTGAGCAGTTTCACCACGGCTCGGGCGACTTCGGGGTGGTCGGCCAGAAAATCCGTTCTGGCGGCCGCCACGCAGCAGGGGAAGCTGGACCACCGTCCTGCGGGAGGAAGTTCCCTGAGGTCGAAGACGATTCTGCCTGTTTTCCGGACTTCAGCCACCGCAGGGAAGGGGTCCGGGCCGACCCATGCGTCCACCTGGCCGCTGGTCAGTGCGGGGGCGAGATTTCCCGTCGACTTGAGGTCCACGAGCAGCACGTTCGCCGAGAGGTCCGCTCCGTCGTGGGTGAGTTTCAGCCCGGCTTCCAGAAGCGCGCCTTCGAGGACGATCTTCGGTGCGCTGGTGGGTGAATGATAGCCTATGCGGTAGGGCTTCGACCCGCCGCGGATTGCCGCGAGAAGGGAATCCCAGTCCTTCACCGGGCTGTCGGAGGCGACCACGAACCCCATGCCCTCGGTATGGACAGGGCAGAGCACTTTGATCGGCGTACCGCCGTCAATGGAAGACATCATCGCCGGAAGGGAGCCGAGCCCTATGTTCAGGTGGTTCTGAGCGAAGAGTGTGGCCATCTCCGAGCCGCTCTTCGTCACCACGATGGTGAGCCGTGCCACCGGTGCGCCGTCTGCGATCAGATCGTACCGTTCTTTCTCCACCACGGGCTTGAGGTATGTTCCCAGGGGCTCGAAAGCCTCGCCCTTCGCCATAGCCACCATGATAGGCTGCTGGTGGGTCGTGAAAATGTACCCGAGGCTCACCCTCGGAAGCTCGGCCGCCCCGAGAGGAAGGGCAAGCGCACCAACAAGTGCCGCAGCTGCCGTAAAACGAAGAAAACGCCGTATCATTGCAATATCCACGCTCCTCGATACACATAAATGTACCAGCGGCGATGCATCACCGCTGGCCTTTTGAAAACGTTATAAAAATTATAACTCTAATAATAGTTTTTAACAAGAAAAAAAAGACCGGGCAGGGTTTTCTTCCGGAAAAGGGCGGCCAACCCGCCGCAGAAACGGAGGAAGGCACCGGGGGTGGAAAGGGCCCCCGCCGTTGACACGGGCAAATTTTAAAGTGTAGAATGTTTTGACAGATCTTACTGCACAGGAGGGATTGAAGAAGATGAAAAGTATCCGCTTCATCAGCGCCATGACGGCCCTTGTCCTGGTCCTTGCGGTTTCCGGCGCGGCTTTCGCCGCGTGGCCGGAAAAACCTGTGAACGTCATCGTCCCATGGAGCCCCGGCGGAGCCTCGGACCTCACCGCCCGGACCCTCGCCGCTGAAATGGAAAAACTTCTCGGAACCCGCCTCTCGGTCACCAACACCCCCGGCGGCGCAGGCGCCATCGGAACCCAGGCCATGTTCGACGCGGCC
>Ga0123328_1005008_pt1 | contig 10553 bp, 9 predicted proteins | sample BioC12SIPDNA_2_FD_89702 | JGI IMG/M metagenome (GOLD analysis project Ga0123328, IMG submission 89702) | Anaerobic biogas reactor microbial communites from Washington, USA - Biogas_R1_A C12 SIP DNA | ecosystem: Engineered > Bioreactor > Anaerobic > Unclassified | place: Washington, USA...
CCAGTACATGGGCGCGGGCACCCCGGTCATCCTGTCGCCGGTCGGCATGAACACGGAGGTCGTGGAGGACGGGGTCTCCGGGTTCCTCGCGGACACGCCGGAACAGTGGAAGGACCGCATTCGCGCGCTCGCGGCGGACCCGGCGCTCCGGGAGCGCATGGGCCGCGCGGGGCGCGCGCGGGTGCGGGAGGCCTACTCCTTTGAGACGCACTACCCGCGTTTCCTGGAGGTGCTCCGGTCGGCGGCGGAGGACACGGGCCGATGAGACTGCTTCCCCCCTCCAACTCCTGGGCCGCGGGCCTCGCGCAGGAATGGCTGGAAGAGCTGTACCGGTGGTTTGAGGCGAACGGCACCGCAGGCTACGACCCCTTTGACCTCAAGGCACACCCCCTCTTCCGCCGTCTTCAGGCGCGGAAGTGGCCGCGCAGGGCGTCCACGGTCCTCGGGGACATGTTTCCGCTCTTCCTGCGGAAATGCCTGGGCATCCCCCCCACAGAGAACCCGAAGACCCACGCCCTGCTGGCCCTGGGGAAACTGCGCATTTACCAGCGCCACATCAGGAAAGAATGGCTGGAGGAGGCGGAGCGGCATCTGGAATGGCTGACGCAGCGCGCCGAACCGGGCTTCCATGGGATGTGCTGGGGCTATCCTTTTGATGTGACGGCGGCGGGCATGAACACCCCGGCGGGCACGCCGGTGCTGGTGGTGGCCGCCCTCGCGGGACAGGCCTTCCACCTGGCGTGGGAAATCACCGGCCGCCAAACCCACCGCGACGCGGTGCTCTCCATCGCCGAGTTTGTCCGGAACGACCTGCCGCGGATGGAGGATCCGGACGGGCGGTTTTGCTTCGGGTACACGCCGCAGGACCGGCGGCGGGTCCACAACGCCAACCTGCTGGCGGTGGAGCATCTGGCACGGGCGGTCACGGCGGGCGCGCCGGAGGCGTGGTTTGAGGAGGCGCGGCCCGCGCTGGCCTTCACGCTGGCCGCCCAGCGGGAGGACTGGGCCTTTCCCTACGGGGCGTGGCGGGAGGGCGACCCGCACGAGCCGGGACTGCTCTCCATGGTGGACCACCACCACACGGGGTTTGTGCTGAGGTCCCTGCACGCGCTGAACTCCCTGCGCCCCAGTGTGGACACGGGCTCCGCGCTGGACCGGGGATGGGTTTATTACCGGGACCGGCTGCTGCTTCCCACGGGAATGCCGGTGGGCGCCACAGGCCGGTATCCCGTGGACATCCACGCCTGCGCCGAGGCGGTGCTGTGCCCGGCCGTACTGTCCGAACGCTATGCGGACGCGCAGCTTCCCGCGGCGATGGCGATGCGGTGGACGTGGGCAAATCTCAGGAATCCGCTGGACGGCGGGCCGTGGCACCGGAAATATCCGGGGTTCCGCTCAAAGATCGTCTACCCGCGCTGGGGCGCGGCGTGGATGTTCCGCGCGCTGGCGGAGTTCGACTTCCGCTTCGACACGCCGCCCTACTGAGCCCCGCCCGCAGCGGGCGGCGGCGCCGCGCCCCCCTCCTTTTCCTTCTCCAGTTCCCAGGCCTTGCGGTCCAGTTCCGCCTCGTACTCCTCTGCCGCGGTGCGCCGGCGGTCATCCACCTTGATCAGGTGAAATCCGTACTCCGTCTGCACGATGTCGCTCAGTTCGCCCACCGGCGCGGTCCAGCAGTACTCCTCAAAGGCCGTGGCATAGGAGTTCTTGGGCGCCCAGCCCAGATCGCCCCCCCTGCGGGAGGAGGCGGGGTCTTCGGAATACTCCCGGGCCAGTTTGTCGAAGCTCTCGCCCTTGAGAAGGCGTTCCCGGATGTCGGTGACGCGCTCCAGTGCGCGCATCCGGTCGGCGGCGTCGGCGCTGCTGTAGGTGATGAGGATGTGGCGGGCGCGCACCGAGGACACCTGCGCTTGGGGTTTTTGCATGAACCACATGGCGCCGATCATGACGATGAGAACAACGAGCACGCCGGCCCAGACCAGCTTAGTCCGGTCCCTGCAGTCCTCCACCGGTTTTTCGAGATCGCCGATTTCCATGGGGGCGTCCTCCGTCCGCCGCTAGAACGAGTCCAGCATGCTGAAATAACCCGAATAGAACGAGATGACAACATACCCGACCACGCCCCCGACAAACAAGAGCACGAGAATGCCCATGACCGTGATCCCGACGCGCACGGCGGCGCGGGCCTCCTCCAGGTGCCAGTCGGCCACTTTTCGCAGGCTGCCCTCGAGGTCGCCGGAATGCTCGCCGATGGCGATCATCTCCCGGGCCACGGTGCTGAGGGTGGTGCACTGCGAAAACGCCTCCACCAGCGTGCCGCCGGACATGACGACCGGGATGGCCTTGAGCAGGTCGCGGGTCATGTAGGGGTTGAGCGTGAGGGCGGCGGAGCGCTGAATGCAGTCCCGCAGGTTGAGGCCGGCGCCGATGAGGAGCGACATGCCCCGGAAGAACCGGGCCAGCCCGAAGCGGCGGCTGATGGGGCGCAGGGGCCAGATGAAGGTCTTGAAAAAGCCGCTGATGTACCCGAAGAGGCCGGCGCGCGCGAGAAGAACGGCGATGACAAAGGCGAGGGCGACGACCGCCATGGACCGGCCCTGAAACAGCGCGTACTCCCGGAAATAGGTTCCAAGATTGAAGCCGCCCTGCACCATGTTGCCGAAGCGGCCCGAGAGGCCGAGGGCGAAGGTTCCGAGGAACCAGGCGGCGGTGAGCTGGAGCCCCGGATAGACCATGGAGGCGTAAACCGTGCGTTGGATGTTGCTGAGGTCCTCGTAGTACTCGGCCAGGTCCTGGAGCATGACGTCCAGCCGCCCGCCCACCTCCCCGGCGCCCAGTATCTCGATGGCGAACTCGGGCAGGAGCCCGGCCTCGGCGCGCGCCGCCTGGTGCAGCGTGGACCCGTTTCGGATGGCGGCCTGCATGCGGTCGAGCATGTCCCGTATCTTTCGGGACCCGATGCCGCGCGCGGTGATCTCGAAGCCCCTGAGCAGGGGGATGCCCGCGCGGTAGGAGGTGGCCAGCTGCCGGCACAGGGGGACCATCTCGCGCGGAGTCAACTCCGATGTGAACAGCGCCATGCCTCCGCTCCTTCCCCGGCAAGGGCCGCCGGTGTCCGGGGGGGTCAGCCCTCCCGGGACTCTATCCAGCGCACGGCGTCCAGGGCGGCCATGCAGCCGCTCCCCGCCGCGGTGATCGCCTGACGGTACACCCTGTCGCGGACGTCGCCGCAGGCGAATACGCCCTCGATGTTCGTCTGGCCGCTGTCGGGCTTCGTGACCAGATAGCCGGTCTCGTCCATGTCCAGCAGGCCGGTGAAGAGGTCCGAATTGGGCTTGTGGCCGATGGCGGCGAAATAGCCCGCACAGGCGACCTCGCAGACCGCCCCTGTGACAACGTCCTTCAGGCGGACGCCGGTGACGCCGTCCGCGTCGCTGCCCAGAATCTCCTCCACCACGGAGTTCCAGTGCACCGTGATCTTGGGGTGGTTGACGACGCGGTCGCCCATGATCTTGCTGGCGCGGAACTTGTCGCGGCGGTGGACGACATGGACCTCCCCGGCGAACCGGGCGAGAAAGAGGGCCTCCTCCATGGCCGTGTCGCCGCCGCCCAGCACGACCACCGGCTTGCCGCGGAAGCGGGGCAGCGCGCCGTCGCAGGTGGCGCAGGCGGACACGCCGCGGTTCAGAAAGGTCTTCTCGGACTCCAGCCCCAGGTAGCGCGCGCTGGCGCCGGTGGAGATGATCACGGCCCCGGTCTCAAAGCACTCGTCGCCGGACCAGACCCGGTGGGGCGGGCCGGAAAAGTCCACGCGGGTGACGGTCTTGTACTCAAACCGCGCGCCGAAGCGCTGGGCCTGCTTCTTGAAGTCCTCCATCATGGCGGGGCCGCTGATCCCCTCGGGATAGCCGGGAAAATTCTCGACCTCCGTGGTGGTCATGAGCTGTCCGCCGGGGAGGATTTCCTGGCTGGGCTCGCCCTCCAGGCAGAGGGGGCTCATGTCGGCGCGCGCGCAGTAGAGGGCGGCGGTGCACCCGGCCGGCCCCGATCCGATGATGATCACCTTTTCCAACACATCTCTCCTGTTTCAGCGATTCTTGCCCCCCGGTTTCCCTGGCCAAGGGAACGGCGCGCGGGACCTATTCATTCCGAAGAGACGGTCACTCACTGTGCGGGGGCGGGGGCCTCCTCCGCCGCAGGCGCGGGGGTCTCCGCCGCAGGCGCGGCAGCATCCGCCGCAGGCGCGGGGGTCTCCGCCGCAGGCGCGGCAGCATCCGCCGCAGGCGCGGGCGCATCCGCCGCAGGCGCGGCAGCATCCGCCTCGGGCGCGGGGGTCTCCGCCGCAGGCGCGGCAGCATCCGCCTCGGGGGCCGGAGCCGCTGCGTCTCCCGCGGGCTTTTCATCCTCCTCTTTCTCCGGGGCGTATTTTCCCCGGCCCAAAATCCGGTCCATGGCGTCCTGATCCTGGGTAAAACTCACCTGGGCCAGCATGCGCTCGCGGAGGTCCTTCCGGAAGTCGGGCTCGTACTCCGCCAGCAGAGCGCGGATCTCCTGCTCCTTCTTCTGCTTGCGCTCCTCGGGCCACTTGGCCTTGTCCTCCTCCGTCGGGGGGGTCTTCTCAACCAGCTCGACGAACCAGGTGTCCTGCAGCATGCCCGTGATGGGGCCGGCGACCTTGCCCGGTTCGGCGTTCCCGAGTTTCTCGTAGATGTCGGGCGCGGAGATGTAAATCTGGTACTGCCAGAGCATGTCCTTGCGGGTGAAGGGCTTCTCGGTGACCTTCACCTCGGCTTTGAGGTCGGGGAACTTCGCCGGAATCTGGTCGAGGGAGGTGATCTCCGCGGCGATGCGCTTGCACAGCTCCTGGAGCTGGGCCTGGGAATCCTCGCGCTTGCGGAGGGCGGCGATGGTGTCGTTGGTCACGCGCTCGCGGATTTCATCGAGCGGGGGCACCACGCCCTCGACAGTCTCCGTCACCTTCGCCACGTAGAGGTAGCTGCGGCCCTGGACCGGGGTGTACAGCGTGTCGTCCTTCTGGCCGGGCACCTGGGAACGGAACGCGGGCACGTCGAAGCGGGGAATGCCGGCGATTTCGGTGCTGGCGGTGGTGAAAACCCCCGTCTGCGCCACGGTGAGGCTGTTTTCGGCGGCGGCGGTGGCCAGATCGGACTCCTTGGCCCGGGCGGCGACGGCTGCGGCGAGGTCTTTGCGCTGCTGCATCTCCTCCTCGGAGAGCTTCGCCTCCATCACGATCTGCCGGAAGTGGACTTCGCGCGCGCCGTCGTCGGCCGTGCGCTCCTCCTCCACCTTGTAGATGAAATAGCCCGTCGGCCCGAAGACCGGGTCGCTCACGCCGCCCACAGGCAGGGCGTACAGGGGGGCCATGTGCTCGGTGGGGTTCTCCTCCACTTTCCGCCAGCCCATGTCGCCGCCCTCGGGGACGGTGAGGGTGGAGTACTCCTTAAACAGGGCGGCGAAGTCCTCGCCGGCGCGGGCGCGGGTGACCGCCTCGACGGCCTTCTCCGGCACGGGGGGGGCGAGGGACAAGGCGACATAGTCGGCGCGGTTGTCTGCGGGCTTCCGGTACTTCTCCTGATTGTCGGCGAACTGCTTCTGAATCTCCTCCTCCGTCGGCGTCACGGGCATCTCGATCTTGGCGTACTTGATTTTGAGCTTTGTGTAGTCGGCGGCAAGCTCCTCCTCAATCTTGGCGTCCAGCACGCGCCGGGCGGGGGCCAGCATGACGGACAGATAGGCCTGCCGGGAGACGCCCTCGCGCATCTCCTGGTAGATGGCATCCCAGTCCTGGGGCATGCTCACCCACTCGTTGTAGGCCTCGGCATTGAACCGGCCCTCCTCATCCTTGAACATGGGAAGGTCGCGGAGCTGCTTCTCCAGGAAATCCCTGCCCACTTTAAACCCGCGCTTCTGGTCCTCCACAGTGATCAGCGTGGAGTCAAGCAGCTGCTCCTGGATAGCCTTCACCTGTCCGGCGGCGTCCAGTTCCTCGTAGGTGGGGCGCTGGCCGCCCCGGCGGGCCATCTGCTGCGCCGTGGCGTCCAGGGCGCGGCGGAACTGGCTTTCGGTGATGGGAACGCCCGCGACCTCCATGACCGGATCGTCGGAAACCTCGGTGCTCCTCTGCTGGCTGGGCATGCCGAAGAAGAAGACAAAGGGAATGCCGATGAAGATCAGAATGAGCACCAAAATCAGTTTCCGGTGCTTCCGCATGAAATCCTGCATGAAGAAAATCCTCCTGAACCGGTGTGGCCGCTCAGGTCCGAAAGGTTGGGCTGCGAAGGCCGGCGGCCCCGTGCCGCGCGCATTCCTCGACTGCCGCCCGCGGCGCGCCGCAGGCCGCAAAACTCTATCACACCGCCCCGGGAACGCGCAAACAGCGGGGAATCCAAGAACTCGGGGAACGGGCGGGGCGGGAGGCTAATCGCCCTTGACGCGGTCGAGGAGGACGGCGGCCAGGATGACCAGGCCGAGGGTCACCTGCTGGCCGAAGGTCTCGATGCCGATCCAGTTGAGGCCGCTGTTGAGGACGGAAACCACCAGCAGGCCGACGAAGGTGCCCGCGATGGACCCGCGGCCGCCGCTGAGGCTGGTGCCGCCGACCACGACCGCCGCGATGACGGACAATTCGTCGCCGAGGCCGATTTTCGGGTCGCCGGACCCCAAACGGGAGGTCAGCATGAGCCCGGCCAGCACGGCGAGGGCGCCGCACAGGGTGTAGACCAGCCATTTGACCCGCATGACGGGCACGCCGCTCAGGCGGGCGGACTCCTCGTTGCCGCCGATGGCGCGGGTGTAGCGCCCGAAGCGGGTGTGGTTGAGCAGGACGAAGCCCGCCGCCAGAACGAGCATGAACAGCACCACGCTCACGGGCAGTTTCCCGAAGAGCTGGCCCCGGCCAAGCCAGGTGTACTCCGGGGGCAGGGGGCTGATGGGCTTGCCGTCGGTGAGCAGGTTGCCCAGGCCGCGCAGGGAGCTCATGAGCGCGAGAGTAGCAATGAACGGCGGGATGCGCAGCCGGGTGACCAGCAGGCCGGTGGCGCTGCCCGCGCACATGCCCACGGCAAGGGCGGCGCACCACCCCGCAAGAATCCAAACCCAGGCGGGGCTCTGGCCATGCCGGACGACGGTGGCGGAGAGGACGCCTCCGAAGGCCATGAGCGACCCGACGGACAGGTCAATGCCGCCGGTGATGATGACGAAGGTCATGCCGACAGCCATCACTCCGAAGATGGCCGACTGGTTCAGCACCATCATCATGGTGTTGAACGAGGTGAACCCGGGGTTGTCCTGCGAGCGGCCGATCATCTCGAAAACGGCCAGCTCCAGGAAGAGCGCGGCCACCAGGGGGCCGAAGGTCCAGAGATTTCTGCGCAGCGAGTCCATCCGCGCCGCGCCCGCGCCCTCAGCCATGCCGCGCCCCTCCGCCCGTGGCCAGCTGCATGATCCGCTCCTGGGTGGCCTCGGCGCGGGAGAGCCCGCCCGCGAGGCGGCCCTCGTGCATCACGAGGATGCGGTCGCACATGCCGAGCACCTCGGGCAGCTCGCTGGAGACCATGAGCACCGCGGCCCCGCGCTCCAGCAGGGCGTTCATGAGCCGGAATATTTCGGTTTTCGCCCCCACGTCCACGCCGCGGGTGGGCTCGTCAAACATGAGGATGCCGGCCTGGGTGAAGAGCCAGCGCGCCAGCACCACCTTCTGCTGGGTGCCGCCGCTGAGAAGCTGGACGGCCTGCTCCACCGAGGGGGTCTTGATCTGCAGCTCGCGCACGAAGTCCTCGGCGACCCGGCGCTCCTCGCCGCCGCTGACGAAGCCCCTGCGGACCAGCGCGCCGAGGTTGGCCAGGGTGATGTTCTCGCGCACGGACATGCCGAGCACGAGCCCCTGGTTCTTGCGGTCCTCGGTCAGGAGGCCGACGCCGTGCGCGATGGCGTCGCGGGGCGAGGAGACGGCCACCTCTTTCCCGTCCACGAAGACGCGTCCGGCGCTGAGCCGGTCGGCGCCGAAGATGGCGCGGACCACCTCGGTGCGCCGGGAGCCGACGAGGCCGGTCAGGCCGACGATCTCGCCCGCGTGCAGGGAGAACCCCACGTCGTGGAAGAGCCCCTCGCGGGCGAGCCCCTCCACGCGCAGGCGCTCGGCGCCGCGGGGCAGGGACACCTTGGGGAACTCCTCGGTGAGTTCCCGGCCCACCATCATGCGGATGATGTCCTCGCGGGTGAGGTCGGCGACGTCGCGGGTGGCGACGTGCCGCCCGTCGCGCATGACGGTGGCGCGGTCGCCGATCTGAAAGACCTCCTCCAGCCGGTGGGAGATGTAGAGGATGCCCATGCCGCGTCCGCGCAGCTCGCCGATGAGCGTGAAGAGCGAGGCCAGCTCGTGGTCCGTGAGGGTGGCGGAGGGCTCGTCCATGACCAGGATGCGGGCGTTGACGGAGACGGCCTTGGCGATCTCCACCATCTGCATCTGGGCCACGCTGAGGCGGTTCACGGGCAGGCGCACGTCCAGCGTGACGCCCATGTGCCGCAGCACCTCCTCCGCGTCGCGGCGCAGGCGCGCGCCGTCTATGAACGGGGTCTTTCCGACGCGCGGCTCGCGGCCGAGGAAGATGTTCTCCGCCACGGAGAGGAAGGGGCTCAGGTTGAACTCCTGGTAGATCATGCTGACGCCCAGCTCCCGCGCGCGGGCGGGGCTGGTGACGGGGGCGGGGCGCCCCCCGATGAGGATGTCCCCGGCGTCGGCGGGCTGGGCGCCCGCGAGGATTTTCATGAGGGTGGACTTGCCCGCGCCGTTCTCGCCGAGCAGGCAGTGCACCTCGCCCTCCCGGAGGTCGAGGGAGACGTCGTCCAGGGCGAGCACGCCGGGGAACTGCTTGGTGATCCCCCGCATTTCGAGGAGCAGGTCAGCCACCGGCGGCCGCCCCTTCCAGGCTTTCCTTGGTGATCATCCCGACGTCCACCGGGCGCTCCTTGGGGAGCTCCACGCCGTTGAGGTGGTCGGCGATGGTCTGAATGACCGCCTTGCCGATCTCCTTGGGGAACTGCACGGCGTCCGCCTTGAGGGCCTTGCCCGCGCGGATGGCGTCCGCCGCCTCGGGGGTGCCGTCAAAGCCGACGATGATGATCTTGTCCTGGAGCCCGGCGGCCTCCACGGCGGCGAGGGCGCCGAGGGCGGAGTCGTCGTTGATGCCGAAGATGGCGGCAAGGTCGGGGTTCGCCTGGAGCAGGTCCTGGGTCACGCGGAGCGCCTTGTCGCGCTGGCCCTCGCCGGGGACCCGCGCCACGATCTGGATGCCGGGGCTCTTGGCGATCTCTTCCGTGAACCCCGCCGTGCGGTCCTGCACCGAGGTGACGCTGGGATGGTCCACAATGGCGATTTTGCCCTGGCCGTTGAGCTGCTTCACGAGGTATTCGGCGAGAATCTTGCCGCCCTTGTAGTTGTCCGAGGCGATGTGGCAGACCACGTCGGCGCCCTTCGCCGCGATGTCGGCGGTGAACACCGGGATGCCCTTGGCCCGCGCGTCGGCCACCACGGGCGTGATGCCGCTGGAGTCCGTGGGCGCGAGGATGATGGCGTCCACGCCCTGGGCGATGAACATCTCCATCTGGTCGTTCTGGCGGCGGCTGTCAAACTCGGCGAACTGCGTCTTGAGCTTGAACCCGTGGCGCGCCGCCTCCTCCCGCATCTCCGCGATCATGTCCTGGTAGAAGATGTGCGTCTGCGTCAGCAGCGCGGCGCCGATCACCTTCTCCTTGGCGGCGTCCGGCGCCTGGCCGTCCGCGGGCTGCGCCGCGTCCCCGCCGGACCCGCACCCCGAGACCACCGCCGCAAGCGCCGCGCACACAATGAGCATTCCCAGTTTTCGCATGGATCGGTTCTCCTTGGGGGCTCCACTCTACCGCGCGGGCATGGCACGGCGCAAGACGGGCTGGCACCCGGCGCCGTGCGGCGGGCGGCTTCTGTCACCGCGCCCCGTCGGCCTGAGGCGCCGCACATGCTGACTGCGCATTTGTTTTCACCCTATAAGAAAAAAATACTTGATTGCCTTCCGTTAACCCTGCTAAACTCGCCCCGGTTCCGAATAGGCAGGGAAGCAGGCTCCGTTTCATGGACACGATCCGAAAACGCGCGATCCGTCGGGCATTTCTGGGCTGCACCGCAGTCCTGCTGCTGATGTTTGGGATTGCGGCGGTGCATGAGAGCATCCCCGGCCTGTGCGAGGAGCGGGACGATTCCAGCCAAAGCGGCAGGGAATACTGCCCCTTCTGCAAACTGATCCACAGTCCCCTGGTCACGAGCGCTCCGGCGCTCCTTCCCGCACCGGCGGCGCTGCCGCTCCCGCTCTGCGATGAACGGGCCGTTTCGCCCACCGCGCGCGTGTGGCAGGCCTGGCAGGTGCGCGGCCCTCCCCTGCCCGCGTAGCCCCCATCCCCCCCCCAACCCCCCCCCCCAAAAAAAAAGGCCACCGGCCGTCACCCCCCACCCCCCCCCCCCCCCCCCCCCTTCCGGTGGGGGCATGCCCCCCCCCTCTCCCTCA
>Ga0123328_1005011_pt1 | contig 10548 bp, 9 predicted proteins | sample BioC12SIPDNA_2_FD_89702 | JGI IMG/M metagenome (GOLD analysis project Ga0123328, IMG submission 89702) | Anaerobic biogas reactor microbial communites from Washington, USA - Biogas_R1_A C12 SIP DNA | ecosystem: Engineered > Bioreactor > Anaerobic > Unclassified | place: Washington, USA...
ATGACCGCACGGTGGGCCGGCGGCAGTTCAGCAACGACGTCGCGAACGAGACGGAGCAAGTCCGTCTCCTCAACACGACGGTCCGGTGCCGGAAACGTGCTGGCCAGGGTGTTCAGCCACTCCAGCACATCGTCCAGCGGGTTAACACGCCTGCGCGCGGCATCATCATAGGCCAGGTTCACCGTCACCCGATAGAGCCACGGTCGCAGCGGTCGCAGTGGGTCGATCGAGGCCGCATACATGTACGTGCGCAGAAAACACTCTTGCAAGATGTCCTCGGCTGCCCGTTCATCCCGCGTGATGGCCAGGGCTGTTCTATAGACGGCCGCACTATAACGCTCGAAGAGCGTACCCAAAGCCTGGATCTCGCCGGCCTGCAACTGCCGGATGAGAGCCGGGTCATCGGGCACCTGGCTGTGCTTCCTATATATAGGTACCTGGTCAGCCTGCATCCGGTTCATCCAATTCCGCGGTAATCTCGGCTAGCGCGCGCCGGTCTTCGTCGGAGAGCGTCGCCTTTTGTAGAAGATCCGGTCGGCGCTCCAGCGTGCGCTTGAGCGCCATGCGACGTTGCCATCGGGCAACAGCCGCGTGGTTTCCCGACTTCAGGATCGCGGGCACCTCCCACGGGCCGAAGGTCGCCGGGCGCGTGTACTGGGGGCCTTCCAGCAGGCCTGATGCGTAGGAGTCGTCCTCTGCACCCTCATCCGCTCCCAGCACGCCAGGGATGAAGCGCGCCACCGCATCAATGACCACCATTGCTGCCAACTCACCCCCGGTCAACACATAGTCGCCGATGGAGAGCTCATCCGTGACCAGATGCTCGCGCACGCGTTCGTCGATGCCCTCATAGTGGCCACAGATCAACGCAAGCCGGGGCTCCCGGGCCAGGTCTCGGGCGATCGCCTGGGTGAACTGTCGTCCCTGCGGCGACAACAACACGATCGGCGTGGGCGCGACGCCAATCAACGATTGTACTGCCCTGAAGATGGGCTCGGGGCGCATGACCATGCCCTGACCTCCGCCATAGGGAAGGTCGTCGGTCATCTGGTGTCGATCGAAGGCGTAGTCGCGGATCTGATGGAGGTAGATAGCCAGCGTGCCGCGCTCTTGGGCCCGCTTCAGGATGCTCTCTTGGAGAGGGCCCAAGAACATCGCCGGGAACAGCGTGAAAACGTCAATCTGCATCGCACTGATTCTAACATACTCCCGCAGGACGGCGAACCGTCCGCCCTCCGTAGGGCGAACCGTCGATTCTGATCGCGTGTTCGCCCCACGACCGGACGTTGGGCACGCTGTCTGTGCGCCGCTACGTTACCGCAGGTATCTGAGCCCGGGACCAGAGACGGGCGGCAAGCTCTCGAGAGTGGGCGGTGATGGACTCTTCGTCAAGGGTGAGAAGTTGCCGGTCCCGCATCAGGACCTGTCCGGCACTGATCGTGGTCGTGATGGCGGAGGCCTCATACCCGAAGATGATGTGCCACGGCAGGTTCCCTGCAGTGAGTGGCGTGGTCGGTTTGTAATCGATCAGCACAATGTCCGCCATTGCGCCGGGTGCGAGTTCTCCCAGGCGCTGGTCGGGCCAGAAAATCCGCGCAAGGGCTGCGTTGGCATCATAGGCCAGCCTGAAGACCATATCCGCCGGCATCGCACGGGGATCGCGCTGCACGAGCTTGTGTACCAGGTAGGCCACCTTCATCTCGGCGGCGACGTTGTTGGAAAAGCCGTCGTTTCCGAGGGCGACCTTGACGCCATGCGCGAGCAACCGCTCAACCTGGGTCAGCCCGACCGCGTTGTTCATGTTCGAGCGCGGTTGGTGGGTGACCCACGTACCACTCTCGGCGAGCAGATCCATCTCGCGCTCGTCGACGTGCACCGCGTGTGCCACGATCGTCCGCGGCCCCAGGATTCCAGCCTCCTTGAGGCGGGCGATCGTGCGCTTGCCCGATTTCGCCAGGCTGTCCTCGACGTCCTCGATCCCCTCCGCAGCGTGGATGTGGAATCCGCCCCTGCTGTCCGCAGCGGCCTCCCAGCCGTCTGCGGCGGCCCCCCCGCTGTCCGCAGCGACCACGGCCTCCGCCAGCGTCGCGTCACTAAGCGTCAGTGAGGCATGAAGCCCAAACGATGCGGCCAGCTGTGGGTGGGGCGCACTCCGCAGGCGTTGCAGGAAGCGCACGTTCTCGGCGATCCCGGCTCGGGCACGCGCAATGCCGTCGCGGTCGGTAACCTCGTACGCCAGTGATGTGCGCACACCGGACGCGATGACGGCTTCGGCAATTATGTCGAGCGAACCCTCAATCGCGTTTGGGCTCGCGTGGTGGTCGATCAGGGTCGTTGTCCCGTGGCGGATGGCATCGGCGAGACAGACGAGTGCCGAGGCGCGCACATCCTCCAGCGTGAGGTGCTTGTCGAGGCGCCACCAGAGGCGTTCGAGGATCTCGCCGAAGCTCGCTGCAGCGGGATCCGGGTAGGCCCAGCCGCGGGCAAAGGCGCCATAGAAGTGGGTATGACCGCACAGCGCTGCGGGCATCGCGAGCTGTTGTCTGGCATCCAGCGTCGGTTCATCGGGGTGTTCCGCAATCAACGCTGCCGTCGTACCGATTGCCGCGATCTTGCGACCCGCGATCAGAATAGCGCTATCGTCGAGGATCTGTGGTTTCTCTCCGAGCGTCGCAACCCTGGCGTGTGTGATGAGCATAGCGTCTCTCCATTCCTGGACCCGGCGTCCGGGCCCGGATCACGCGAACCGTGGATCCTCGTGCAGGATCCGCCTAAGCCCTTCCTGCAGGCTGACCTGTGGCTCGTATCCCAGCATCCTGCGTGCAAGCGTGAGATCGGCGTGCAGGCGCGATACGCCTCCACCTCGCACCGGACTGTAGATCGTGTTGCTGGAGGAGTTGGTCTGTGTCAGGACCTCGCGGGCCAGCGCGTTGATCGTGACCTCCGTGCCACTTCCAACGTTGATGATGCAACGATTGGGAGGATCGATGTGCAGTGCGCTGACCAGGGCGCGAACGACGTCGCTGACGTAGACGAAGTCTCGCGTCTGGTCCCCGTCCCCGAAGATGACCAGCGATCCCCCGCCGAGTGCCTGCTTGATGAAGAGTGGGATGACCGACGAGTTGGATGGAAGGATGGGCTGGCCCGGTCCATAGGCGTTGAAGATGCGCAGGACGATGGTCTTTGTTCCCCAGAGGGCACCAATCGTCTGGATGTAATGCTCTGCAGCAAGTTTGCTCACCGCATAGGGCGACAATGGATCGGGGCGCGCTGTCTCGGCGATGGGCTGCCGTTCTTGATTCCCGTAGAGCGCCCCCGACGAGGCAAAGATGAGCCGGGGAATGCCCACGTCGCGCATGGCCTCCAGCAGCGCCACGGTGCCGCTTACGTTCACTTCGTTGTACTCGCGAGGATAGAGGATTGACTCTGCAACCACGACTCGCGCTGCCAGGTGATAGACGCAGTCGACGCCCTGTAGGAGCGTCCAGAGCTTGGGGCGGTCTGTGATGGTGCCACGGTGGAACAGAACGCCCGCACCAAGCCGGCTGGGGTCGCCCGCGCTCAGATCGTCCAGCGCAAGCACCTCATGCTGGTCGGCAACAAGCGCATTGGCAAGAGCGCTGCCGATAAAACCCGCACCACCGGTGATCAGAATTCTCACAGTACCTCCGAGGAATAGGGATAGTGCTGCAATTCTAGCAGATACTGGCGTGGTTTGCCATCGATTGGCGACTGGCGTCCGGGGCACTCCCTTCCCCTTGACCTCCGTGCCTTCGGCCTTTCACGAGGCCTTGCTCGAGCGCTGAATCGCGTTATCATCCCGGTTGAGCCATTGTTGCCCCCTGGAGGACCATGAGCCAACGTAAATCTATCAAGGAAACCATCGCCCCAAGAGAGAAGGTCTATCTCGTGGGCGTGGATTGGAAGGTAATCCCGGACGGGAAGTACGCCCCCGATGCCTGGCCGGTTGAGGAGTCATTGATTGAGCTCGACCAGTTGGCCGACACCGCAGGTCTTGAGGTGGTGGGGCGTACCAGTCAGAAGCTGGAGAAACCCAATCCTGCGACCTTCATCGGTACCGGCAAGGCCGAAGAGATCGCTGGGGAGGTGCGCGACCGGGATGTCGATATCGTCATCTTCGATGATGAGTTGGCCCCTCGCCATCAGCGCCAGTTGGAGCGTGCCTTCGGCAAGGTTGTGATGGTCATGGACCGTACCGGTCTGATTCTCGATATCTTTGCTCAGCACGCCCGTACCCGCGAGGGTGCGCTGCAGGTGGAGTTGGCGCAGTACGAGTATCGCCTTCCTCGACTGACGCAGGCCTGGACGGAGCGCGCGATGACGCGGCAAGCCGGTGGGCGTGCCGGCGGTAGCACCGGCGGGGTCGGCGTGCGCGGGCCAGGTGAGACGCAGCTCGAGATGGATCGCTTTGCGATTCGGCGGCGCATCTCGCAGATTAAGCGCGAGCTCGAGACCGTGCGCTCCTCACGGGCACGGCAGCGGCAACAGCGACGCCGTGAGGGGCTGCCCACCGTTGCCCTCGTCGGCTACACGAATGCGGGGAAATCCACCCTGCTCAACGCCTTGACCGGTTCCACTGTCTACGTCGCTGACCAGCTCTTCGCCACCCTCGACCCCACGACGCGGCGGGTCACCCTGCCTGGGGGGGCGATTGTGCTCTTTACCGATACGGTGGGTTTCATCCAGAAGTTGCCTACCGACCTGATCGCTGCCTTCCGTGCCACGTTGGAGGAGGTCCTCGAGGCTGACTTGCTGGTCCACGTGATCGACGTCAGTCATCCTCATGCCATCGAGCAGGCGCGGGCCGTCTTCGCGACCCTGAAGGAGATCGGCGCCGGGGAATTGCCCATTGTCAATGTGCTGAACAAGATCGACCGGTTGGAGGATCCCGATTCCGCATGCGCGGCACTCGGCGACCTGCCGGATAGCGTGGCGGTCTCAGCCCTGACCGGTCAGGGCTTGGCTGCGCTCCTCGACGAGGTCGAAGAGGTCCTGGAGTCGGAGATGCGCCGTATCAAGGTACTGGTGCCATTCGATCGTGGCGACCTGGTCAGCTTGATCCATGAGCGCGGTCTGGTGCTCAAAGAGACCCATCAGGAGGGCGGTACGCTCATCGTCGGGCAGGTGCCCGAAGGTATCGCCTCCCAGTTGACCGAGTTCTCGGCTTAGCCGGGGCTGGAAGGCAGCAGATGTCACATTGGCGTAAGCAGCAGCACCAGGATCCCTACTTCCGGCAGGCGAAAGAGGAGGGTTACCGGGCTCGGTCAGCGTACAAGCTTCTCCAGATCCAGGAGAAGTTCCGGGTCGTGCGCAAGGGTGACGTCGTCGTCGACCTGGGGGCCGCGCCCGGCTCTTGGTCACAGGCGTTGGTCTCCATGGTGGGGCCTCGTGGGCGCATCATCGCCCTTGACCTGCAGGTGATCGACCCAATCCCCGGTGTGATCTGCGTACAGGGCGATATGACCGATCCTGAGGTGCAAGCCCATGTGATCGAGATTGCAGGCGGGCGAGCCAACGTTGTCCTGAGCGACGCCGCGCCTTCGACGACTGGCGTAAAGCTTCATGATCACGTGTTGTCGATTGAACTGGCCCGAGCGGCCTTCGATGTAGCCAGACGACTGCTTGATCCGGGCGGCAATATGGTGCTCAAGGTCTTCGAGGGTGAGGACCTCCCCGGCCTCCTCCGCGATGTCAAGCAGGCCTTCCATCCCGTCAAAGTCCACACCCCCCCAGCAACCCGTAATGAGAGCTGGGAGTCCTTCGTCGTGGCGCGCGGCTTCAAGGGCGGGCGGTGATTCCGGAGCAGTTGCATCTGCGCAACTTCCTCTCCTATCGGGAGACCGATCTCGACCTGCGCGGCGTGCACCTCGCCAGCTTGGTCGGAGAGAACGGTGCCGGCAAGTCCGCGCTTCTCGACGCGATCACGTGGGCCGTCTGGGGCCGGTCGCGTGTACCCTATGGACGGGACGAGGACCTTGTCCACCACGGCGAATCAGCGGTCGAGGTCGAGTTCGTCTTTCGCATGCCGTACCAGACAGGTGTAGAAGAACGCTGTCGCATTCTGCGCCGTCGCGAAGAACGCGGACGCCGTACGGTGAGTCCGCTCCTCGATTTCGAGATTGAGACCCCTGAGGGATGGCGAGCTTTCACCGCCGATAGCATCCGCGAGACACAACAGAGCATCATTGACCACCTCGGTCTCGATTACGATACGTTCATCAACTCGGCCTATCTGCGGCAGGGCCACGCCGATGAGTTCACGGTGCAGTCACCAGCGCAGCGGAAGGGCGTGCTCAGCACGGTGCTGGGACTGGACCGCTGGGCCATCTACCAGGACCGCGCAAAAGTCGCGTTGGCTGCTGCTCAGGGTCAGATGCGCGAACTGGACCGGCGCCTGGGCGAGATCGAGGCCGAACTGGCACATTGCCCCGCCTACCAGGCTGACCTGGATGCCGCTGAACGCGAGGCAGCCGCCCTGGACGATGAACTTGCGGCCGTGCAACAGACGATGGATGAGCTCACGCGACTGCGTGAGCAGGCATCTGCGCTACAGCGGCAGCGCGAGGACACGCTCCGCAGGCTGGATGAGGTCGAGGCCGAGTTGGGCCGGCTGCAGTCGGAAGCCGCGGAGCGTGGTGCGCGGCGAGACTACTATCAGAAGTTGGTGGATCAGAGTGACGAGATCCGCGTGCGCTATGCGGCCTTCCAGGAGGCCGTGGCCGAGGAGCGTGCGCACGGTCAAAAGCTGAGCTTGACGGCACAGCTGCAGGAGCAGCGCGCCGCCAAAGAGGCGGACATTGCTGCTGCGCGTGAGGTCCTCTTGCAGCAGGTACGCGCGGCGGAGCGTGAGGAGACGCGGCTTGATCGTGCGATCGGCGATGGGCTGGCAGCCTTGGAGCGGGCCTTGGCCGAACTCCGCACCCAGAACGCCCTTCTCGCGGAGCGTTTTGCGGGCGACCGCCTGGCGCATGATCTTGACGCAGCCGAGGCGGCTGTGGCGGAGATCACGGAGGCTGCGGATGAACGTGAGGCGGTGCGGTCTGCGCAGCAAGCGAGCGAGGTCGAAACTAGCCGGCTGTCCGAGCGGAATCGACAGTTGCGTGAGGCGATGAATGAGATCAAAGCCCGCATTGGTGCGCTGGCCGGAGCAGAAGCCGATTGTCCGCTCTGCGGTCAGCCTCTAACCACCACCCATCGCGAGGAGCTTCTGGCCGACATCGAGGCGCAGGGCAAGGTGATGGGCGATGAGTTCCGGGACAACCGCGACCGATTGCGGGACCTGGAGACGAGTCAGGCAGCACTGAAGGAGCGGGCTCGAGAGTTGGACCTGCGGTTGCGATCGCGCCAATTCCGCGAGCAGGTGCTGGCGCGGCTGCAGCAGCAGGCTGAACAGGCGGAGGCAGCGCGCAGTCGATCTGTGCTGCTGGCAGAGCAGATTGGCGCACTTGAGGCGCAGATCGCGGCGGGAGCCTATGCCCAGTCAGAGCGCATTGCCCTGGCTGAAGCCTCGGCACAGAGACAGGGGCTCCAGGCACAGCTCGATGGGCAAGACTATGCGCTACAAGCGCGCCAGGATCTCGCTGACGTTCTGGCACGACTTGCGGAATTGGGGTATGACGCGGCAGCCCACGCCGACGCCAAGGCACGGGTCCTGGCGCTTCAAGATGCTGAGACCGAACTCCGCGAGTTGGAGAAGGCGCGCGTGGGGGTGGAGAGCGAGTCTCAGACCGTCCTTCGCCTGGAGGATACGATGGCGATGCAAAAGGAGCGCGCCGTGGTCCTGCATGCGGAGCGTTCGGAGCACGAAGCGGCGCTGGCGGACCTCAATCCCTTGCTGGCTGAGGCGCCCGCGGTAGCGCAGCGACTGGCTGCAGTCCGCCAACAGGTGGCAGCAGCACGCCAGCGCGTGGGGGCTGCCAGACAGAACCTTGCGGCGCTCGAGGCGCTGGCACGGCGCACCGAGCATATGCGCCAGGAGCGCACCGGGCTCGCTGAGCAGGTCTCCATCTACACTGAGCTGCGCGAGGCCTTCGGCGTCAACGGCATCCCAGCCATGATCATCGAGCACGCGTTGCCCGAGCTTGAGCGTGATGCTAACCGTACGCTTCAGCAGCTCACGCGCGGGAGGATGCACGTCCGGTTCGACACGCAACGTGAGACCAAGACGGGCAATCTCCGCGAGACGCTGGACATCATCATTAGTGATGAGAAAGGGACCCGCCCCTACGAGAGTTTCTCAGGGGGCGAGCAGTTCCGCATCAACTTCGCGATCCGGGTGGCATTGTCCCGCATGCTGGCCCAGCGGGCTGGCGTTCGATTACGTTCGCTCTTCGTAGACGAGGGTTTCGGCGCGCTGGACACGGATGGGCGCCAGCGCTTAGTCGAGGCGGTGAAGGCTGTCGAAGGTGAGTTCGACATGATCCTTGTGATCACCCACATCGATGAGCTACGTGAGGCTTTCCCCACGCAGATTCAGGTCACCAAGACCGACGGCGGATCGCAAGTAGAGATTCTGTAGTTGAGGGTTACCCCGAGGTCAGGATAAGCTGACCCTCAGCGACCAACACAGCCCGGCCTGTGATATCCACGCGCGCGTCGTCCCGCAGGCTCAGCTGCAGGTCTCCACCACGCGCTGATGCCTGGTAGGCAGTCATTGTGCGTTTTCCAGTGCGTTCCGCCCAGTAGGGTGTCAGCACGGTGTGGGCAGAGCCTGTGACGGGATCCTCGTTGATACCAATCCACGGCGCGAAGAACCGCGAGACAAAGTCATAGGGCGGCGATCGCCTGTAGCACCCTGTCGCCTACCGGCTCAGGGAGCAGACAGACGGCTGCAGGGTTTCCTTTGAACGCCATGTCGGTGAAGGCGTCGATCTGATAGAGCGGTATGCGCATGCTGATTCCTCCCGTGGACAACCGTGGGTCACGCGTCGAGCGAGACCGAAGGAACGACACCATACTCCGGTTGTGGGGCTTGCTTCCTCAGTGTCATGATCCCAGCCAACATCAGCATGGGGAAGACGATGGCCACAAGAAGACCAAAGCGGAGGACGGCCTGCTCGCTTCCAAGTCCTAGCCTCGCGCCGAGCGCCAGAATTCCCTCCGATTGGCGAGAGAGGTCGGATACTCTGCCGACGACCCAAGGTCCCATGGCGCATCCGACGTCTCCCGCCAGTGCAAGTGCGGCGAACATCATTGTCCCACCGCGCGGGTACAACTGTGCAGAGAGGCTGAACATGCCCGGCCACATAATGCTAACGCCGATGCCGGTAAGCGCGCAGGCCAGGAGCGACACCATTGGCACTGGGGCGAGCACGACCGTGACCATGCAGATCAGGCACAGCGCCGTGCAGAGTGCGAGCGAGTTTGATAGGTTCAGCCTTTCGCCGAAGGTTCCGAACAGCGTTCTCCCGATGCCCATAAACAGCGCAAACAAGCAGGGGCCGAGCAGGTCGCCCACAACCTTCGAGACCCCAAGTCCCACCTCGGCGAACAGCGATGTCCATTGCGACATGACCATCTCCGAGGCCCCCGCACAGACCATGAGCACCAGCGCGACAAGGAACAGCCTCGACGTGAAGAGTCCGCGTGTCGAGAGCTTCTTGCCCTCTGGAATTGGCGGAACGAGCGGTACACGGGCGAAGTTGAAGATGTTGTAGATCGGTACTAACGCCCACGTGAGAGGTAAAACGTACCAGTACTGTGCTCCGATAAGGCTGATGGCGACCGACGATGCCAGAATTGTGATGACCTGCCCCCAGCTGTAGGAGGAGTGCAGCAGGCTCATTCTGGAGGTTTTCGCGTCGCTGGGGATGAGTTCCACGATCGGGCTCACCAGCACCTCGGAGATCGCGCTGCCGACCGAATACGTCATCACCGCGATGATCATTCCGATGTAGGCGTTGGCCAGGACGTTCGGGAGTACCGCCAGCAAGATCAGTCCCGACCCCAGACAGATGTGGCTGAAGATCATTGACAGCCGGTGTCCGACCTTGTCGACGTACTTGGCTGCCAGGATGTCGACGAAGAACTGCGTGGCGAAATTGGCGAGGATCAACTGTGCAATCATCGAATAGGTGATCGCGAACTCGTGCTGGAAAATCACGAAGAAGAGCGGCAACAGGTTGTTGACGATCGCCTCCGAGCCGTAGGCGAGAAAGCACGCTCGCAAGGTGTCTTCGTAGGTGGCTTTTCTCACTATGTCATCCTTGTAGGGAGTGTGGTGTCAGAAAGGACGGCTGGTGGCTAACACAACGCTGCCCACGGGTAATACGGCACCCGGCTCTGAGTTTTGCCGTCCTGGCTGCCGGGATGCCTCGTTGCCCGTGGGCTGGTCGTGCCTCTCAATCCGCGTAGGTATCAAAGTAACCCTGAATGAGCACGATGGGCGTTCCCTTGTCGCCACTTCCGGAGACCAGATCGGCCAGCGACCCGATCAGGTCGGTCAGCCGCCGCGGCGTTGTCCCTTCGGAAATCATCTTTCCCACCAGGTCCTTCTCTTTGTTGCGGATGGCGTTCGAGATCGCTTGC
>Ga0123328_1005012_pt1 | contig 10548 bp, 3 predicted proteins | sample BioC12SIPDNA_2_FD_89702 | JGI IMG/M metagenome (GOLD analysis project Ga0123328, IMG submission 89702) | Anaerobic biogas reactor microbial communites from Washington, USA - Biogas_R1_A C12 SIP DNA | ecosystem: Engineered > Bioreactor > Anaerobic > Unclassified | place: Washington, USA...
ACAACACCTCGCGGGTGGCCAGGGCGTCGCCGATGGAGGCCTCCGTGAACTCGCGGCCCCGCGACCCCACCACGCGCGCCCCGGCGGCCAGGCACCGCCCCGCCAGGGGGATGTCGTCCGTCACCACCACGTCGCCGGGGCCCGCGTGCGCCGCGATCCAGTCGTCCGCCTCGTCAAAGCCGTCGCCCACGCGGACCAGCTCCGCGCCCGCGGGCACCGCCATGAAGGTGTTCGCCACCACGCGCACCCCCACCCCGTGGCGCGCGGCCACGCGGCAGGTCTCGCCCTTCACGGGGCAGGCGTCGGCGTCTATGTACACCAAAGGCATGGGGCGTTCCCGGGGGTTCGACCATGCGGGGAGTGTACCCCAAGCCGCGCGGGCGGCGCGCGGGCCACAAGGGGTTTCATCACCCGGTCGTCTGCGGGCAACGCGCGCGGAGCGCGCCTTGGAGTGCGGCAGCTTGCTGCCGCCTTCGAGACCGGGGCGTTGTGACACCCCTGGGTAACCGTGTTTTTTGCGGGTGTCGCGGGGCGCCGCGCGCGGGCAAGCCCGCGCGAAGAAAGGCGTCAGCAAGCTGCCGCACTCCAAGGTGCTTCGCACGTTCTCCCCCGGAGGCCTTGGCGGCACCCCTGTCCACTCCGTCCATTCCGTCCATCCCGTCCACCCCCCGCCGCTTGCTATAATCGCGCGCATGGCCAGTGTGTGGGCGAAAGTGGAAGACCTGTCCCCGTCGGAGATCACGCCGATGGTGCGGCAGTATTTGCAGGCGAAGGCGGAATGCCCGGACTCGCTGCTGTTCTTCCGCATGGGGGACTTCTTCGAGCTGTTCTTCGAAGACGCCCTGGAGGCGGCGGAGCTGCTGGGCCTCACGCTGACCTCGCGCGACAGCGCGGACAAGGCGGCGCGCGCGCCCATGTGCGGCGTGCCGGTGCGGGCGGTGGACGCGTATGTGGCGAAGGCCATCCGCGCGGGGCGCACGGTCACGCTGTGCGACCAGATGGAGGACCCGCGCGCGGCGAAGGGCATCGTGAAGCGGGCCGTGGTCCGCACGATCACGCCGGGCACGGTGCTGGAGCCGGAACTGCTGGACGAGCGGGCGAGCAACTACCTGTGCGCGCTGTCGGCCGCGCCGGACGGCACGGCGGGGGGCGCCGCCTTTCTGGAGATCAGCACGGGCGAAACCCTGGCGGCGGAGCTGGGCCCGGGCGCGCTGCGCACGCTGCGCGACGAGCTGACGCGCATGGCCCCCCTGGAGGTGCTCCACCCGGACGACCTGGACCCGCCGCTGCTGGCGGAGCTGCGCCGGATTTTCCCCGGCATCTCGTTCACCGCGCGGCCCGCGGAGCGCTTTGACGCGGACACGGCGGGCGGGCTGGTCATGGCGGTGTTCGGCCTGGGCACGCTGAAGGGCGTGGGGCTGGACGACGCCCCGAACGCCCTGGGCTGCCTCGGCGCGGGGCTCCAGTATGTGCGCGAGACCCAGCGCGACGGCGTGCCGCGCCTTCGCCTGCCCCGGCGCTACAGCCCCTCGGGTTATGTGGTGCTGGACGAGAACACGCAGCGAAACCTGGAGCTGACGGCGACGCTGGCGGGCGGCGGGCGGCGCGGGTCGCTGCTGGGCGTGCTCGACCGCACGCTCACGAGCATGGGCGGCCGCAAGCTGCGCGCATGGATCCTGCACCCGCTGGTGGACCCCGCGGCGGTGAACCTGCGGCTGGACGCGGTGCAGGAGCTGGTGGAGGGCGTGGAGGCGCGCATGGCCCTGCGCGAGGGACTGCGCGGCATGGCCGACCTGGAGCGCCTGACCGGGCGGCTCACGTCGCGCGCGGGGAACGCGCGGGAAATGCGCGCCCTGGGCGCGTCGCTGGAGCGCCTGCCGGGGCTGCGCGCCCTGCTGGCGCGCGCGGAATGCGCCCTGCTCCGGGAACTGCTGGAGGCCCTCGACCCCTTGGACGACCTCGCGGCGCGCATTGGGGCGGCGATCGTGGACGAGCCGCCGCTGGCCATGAACGAGGGGGGCATCCTCCGCGACGGCTTCGATCCCGAGCTGGACCGCCTGCGCGGGCTCCTGCGCGGCGGCCGCGACTGGATCGCCGCGCTCCAGCAGCGCGAGCGCGAACGCACGGGCATCGCCAAACTCAAGATCGGCTACAACCGGGTCTTCGGCTACTACATCGAGGTCAGCCGGGGCCAGTCGGAGCAGACCCCGCCGGACTACCAGCGCAAGCAGAAGCTGGCCAACGCTGAGCGCTACGTCACCCCCGAGCTGAAGCAGCGCGAGGAGGAGATGCTCACGGCGCAGGAGCGCGCGCAGACGCTGGAGCACGACCTCTTCGCCGCCCTGCGTGACGAGGTGTCCGCCCAGGCGCGCCGCATCCAGCAGACGGCGGACACGCTGGCGGTGCTCGACACGCTGCTCTCGCTGGCCGAGACCGCCGCCGCCCGCGACTACCGCCGCCCCGAGGTGGGCGACTTCGGCGTCCTCGAAATCCGCGAGGGGCGCCACCCCGTGGTGGAGGACCTCATGAAGTCGGGGCAGTTCGTGCCCAACGACACCCTGCTCGACCCGGACGGCGCGCGCGTGTGGATCGTGACGGGGCCGAACATGGCCGGCAAGTCCACCTACCTGCGCCAGGTCGCCCTCATCACGCTCATGGCGCAGATGGGCAGTTTCGTGCCCGCCGCCTCGGCGCGCGTCGGCGTGGTGGACCGCATCTTCACCCGCGTGGGCGCGTCGGACAACCTGGTCCGCGGCGAGAGCACCTTCATGGTCGAGATGATCGAGACCGCGGAAATCCTCAACTCGGCGACGGAGCGCAGCCTGCTGGTCCTCGACGAGATCGGCCGCGGCACCAGCACCTTCGACGGCATCAGCATCGCGTGGTCCGTCGCGGAGCACCTGCACGACCGGGTCGGCGCGAAGACCGTCTTCGCCACGCACTACCACGAGCTGACCGAGCTGGGGAACAAGCTGGAGCACGCGAAGAACGTGAACGTGGCGGTGCGCGAGTGGGGCGGGAAGGTGGTCTTCCTCTACCGCATTGAGGACGGCGGCGCGGACCACAGCTACGGCATCCATGTGGCCCAGCTCGCTGGGCTCCCGGAGGAGGTCATCGCGCGGGCGCGGAACATCCTCGAGTCTCTGGAGGCGGGCTCCCCCGCCCCCGCCGGGCTCCCCGAGCAGCTCTGGCTCTTCCAGACCCCGCAGGACGCGGGCCCCGGCCCCGTGGAGGAGGAGCTGAAGCGCGTGGACCCCGACGCCCTCTCGCCCCGCGAGGCCCAGCAGCTCCTCTACCACCTCAAGCACCTCGCCAACACCCCCCGCAAGGGCCGTGGCCGCTGAGACGCCGCGCTTTCTTGGCGGGTCCGTCCATTATGTGGAGTGCGGTGGCAGAGCGCAGCGGCGACACCGCTTTGGCCGGGGATGATCCACGCGCCCCCCCCCTCTCGGCGGCCCTTTCTCGGAACGCCAAAGCGGCGTCGTTGCCGCCGCACTCCAAAGAGAGGTGCCGCCGCGTTCCCATGGTGTCGGCGGCCCCGGCAACCCCCGCGCTTTCTTCGTTGCGAAGCGATCCCGTTCCCGCCAGCGCCCCGGCTGGACTTTTTCCACCGCGTCCCGTATGGTAGGGGGCGGTTTCTTTTGGACGGTTCCAGCGGCGCGGAGGTCTCTCCATGAACGGGCATTTTCACCGGGCGCACACGCGCCGCGAATTTCTGGAACGGGCGGCCCTGGCGGGCGCGGGCGTGCTGGCCGCGCGGGGCGCGCGGGCGGCGGACCCCGCCCCCCGGCCCAACATCGTCGTCATCATGGCGGACGACATGGGCTACTCGGACATCGCGCCCTACGGCGGCGAGATTGACACGCCGAACCTCGCCCGCCTCGCCCACGAGGGCGCCCGCTTCACGCAGTTCTACAACAACGCGAAGTGCGCCCCGACCCGGGCATCGCTCCTGACGGGGCTCTACTCGCAGCAGGCGGGCTGCACGGACACGCCGGTCGTCATGCGCAACTGCGCCACCCTGGCCGAGGTCCTGCGCGGCGCGGGCTACGCCACCTGCATGGCGGGCAAGTGGCACGCGGAGGAGCTGCCCGTCGAGCGCGGGTTTGACCGCCATTTCGGCCTGGTGGACGGCTGCTGCAACTACTTCAACCCCGGCGAACAGCGCCCCGGAGAACCGCAGCCCGTGGAGCAGAAGTACCCCCGGAAATGGGCGCGGGACACGGAGGTCATCCAGCCCTTCACGCCGGAGAACAAGGACTTCTACACCACCGACGCCTTCACGGACGCCGCGCTGGAGTACCTCGACGGCCACGCCGGAAAACCGGAGCCGTTTTTTCTTTATCTTGCCTACACGGCCCCGCACTACCCCCTCCAGGCCCCGCCGGAGGACATCGCGAAGTACCGGGGAGAATACCTGTGCGGGTGGGACGCAGTCCGCGCCGCGCGCTTCCAGCGCATGCGCGACATGGGGCTCCTCGACCCGCGCTGGGAACTCTCGCCGCGCGACCCCGAAATCCCCGCGTGGGACGACGTGGAGAACCCCGAGGCCTGGAAGGCCGCGCCCTACGCCGGAAAGAAGCTGTCCCTGGAGGACGCCGTCAACCGCGACCTGTGGGACCTGAAGATGGCGGTCTACGCCGCCATGGTGGACCGCATGGACCGCAACATCGGCCGCGTGCTGGACAAGCTGGACGCGATGGGCGCGGCGGAGAACACACTGGTCCTGTTCCTTTCGGACAACGGCGGCTGCGCCGAGCTGCGCAACGAGACGCCGGACGTCCTGCCCGGCCCCATGGACTCCTACCGTTCCGTGGATCCGCCCTGGGCCAACGCGCAGAACACGCCCTTCCGCAAGTTCAAGCGTTACGACCACGAGGGCGGCATCGCCACGCCGTGCATCGCCCGCTGGCCGGGGCACACCCCCGCAGGCGGCATTGTCCGCCAGGTGGCCCACCTCATTGACCTCATGCCCACGGCGCTGGAGCTTTCCGGCGCGGCCTACCCCGCCGAGCACCGGGGCGAACCCGTGCCCCCGCCCGAGGGCAGGAGCCTCGTGTCCACCCTGCGCGGCGGCGCGGAGACGGCGGACCGGGAGCTGTTCTGGCAGTTCGGCACGAGCCGCGCCGTGCGCAGCGGCGACTGGAAGGCGGTGCGCGAGGGGGACGCCCCCTGGGAGCTGTACGACCTCGCGGCGGACCGCACGGAGACGAAGGACCTCGCCGCGGCGCATCCCGACGTGGTGGGGCGGCTCTCCGCCGCGTGGGCGGCCTGGGCCGCCCGCGTCGCAGCGCCGCCGCAGCCCGCGAAACGCCCCAACATCCTCTGGCTGTCCTGCGAGGACACGGGCCCGCACCTCGGGTGCTACGGCGACACCGTCGCGCGCACGCCGGTGCTGGACGCCCTGGCCGCGGCGGGCTGCCGCTACACGCACTGCTACACCACCGCGCCGGTCTGCTCGCCGAACCGGTCGTCCATCATCACGGGGGTCCACGCGACGACGCTCGGCTCCCACCACATGCGCTCGGGCGGCGAGGGGAAGAAAGGCTCCGCAAGGCCCGCGCTGCCGCCGGAGGTGGAGTGCTTCCCCGCGCTCCTGCGCCGCGCGGGCTACTACTGCTGCAACAACGAGAAGGAGGACTACAACTTCGCCCGTCCGGACAACGTGTGGGATGACTCCAGCAGGCAGGCCCACTGGCGCAACCGGAAGGACGCGGGCCAGCCCTTCTTCGCCGTGTTCAACTACACGGGCACGCACGAGAGCCAAGTGGCCCGATGGGGCAAGGGGGCGGACAAGGCGGATGCGGAGGAGACGGGGACGAAGACCGACCCGGCGGCGGTGACCGTGCCGCCGTACCACGCCGACACCCCGGTGATCCGCGAGCAGTGGGCGCATTATTACGACCTCGTGGCGGGCATGGACGCGTGGGCGGGGCGCTTTCTCGCCGAGCTGGAGGCCGACGGGCTGGCGGAGGACACCCTCGTCCTCTTCTGGTCGGACCACGGCCCCGGCATGGCGCGCTGCAAGCGCCTGCTCTACGACTCGGGGCTTCATGTGCCGCTGATCCTGCGCGTGCCGGAGAAGTGGCGCGGCCTGGCCCCCGTGCAGCCGGGCAGCGTGTCCGACGAGCTGGTCAGCTCGGTGGACTTCGCGCCCACCACGCTGCGGCTGGCCGGGGTGCCCCTGCCCGCCCATTTGCAGGGCCGCCCCTTCGCCGGGCCGGACCTGCCGCCGCCGCGCGAGCACGTCCACGCGGGCCGCGACCGCATGGACGAGCGCCACGACATGATGCGCGCCGTGCATGACGGGCGGTACAAGTACATCCGCAACTACGAGCCGTGGAAGCCCCGCGACCAATTCATGAACAGCGCGGAGCTTGGCCCGGTCAAGCAGGAGCTGAACCGCCTGAAGCGCGAGGGCGCCCTGCCCGAGGGGGCCGCCTGGATGACCGGCGACCGCAAGCCCGCCGAGGAGCTGTACGACACGGAGGCCGACCCGCACGAGCTGGCCAGCCTCGCGGAGGACCCCGCCCACGCCGGGACCCTCGCGCGCCTGCGCGCCGCCCACGACAAATGGGCCGCCGACAGCCGCGACCTGGGACTCCTGCCCGAGGCGGAGCTGAACCGCCTGGGCAACGTGCACGGCACGCGGTACGCGGTGCACGCCGCCCTGGCGGCGGAGGACCCCACCTTCTGGGACACCCTGCGCACCGTGGCGGCGCTGGCGGGGGCGGGCGCACCCGAGAGCGTCATGCAGCTGCTCTCCGCGGCCAAGGACAGCCCCCACCCGTCCGTGCGGTGGTGGGCCGTGACCGGGCTGGACACCCTGCCCGCCGCCCCCCGCGAAGTCCGCGCCGCCCTTCTGAAGGCCCTCGGCGACCCCTTGGCCGTGGTGCGCGTGGCTGCCGCCGCGGGCGTTGTCCGCCGCATGCCGGACGACACGGCCCCCGCGCTGGAGGTGTTGAAGGCCGCCCTCGCCGACGGCGACGAGTGGATACGCCTCCAGGCGGCCCTCGCGCTGGACGGTCTGGGCCGGCGCGCGCGGCCCGCCCTCGGCGCGCTCCGCGCCGCGGTCAACGACGGCGCGAACAAGTACGTGGCCCGCGTGGCCAACCACGCGGTGAACACCCTCACCGGCGAAACCAACGAGGTGAACTGACCATGAACACAGACCTTCGTTGCCGCCCCTTCGTTCCCCACGGCCCGGAGCCACAAGAAGGCCAACGGTCGGTGCCCCCCTGGGATCGCCAGGCTCCAGCCTGGCTCACCGGGCGGCATGCCGGCGGCGTTTTTTCACGCATAAGCAGAAGAGGCCAGGCTGGAGCCTGGCGGTCCCAGCGTGCGCGCGTGCTGTTCTCCCTGTTGTTCCCCCTGTTCGCCCTGCTGGCCTGCGCCGCCGCCTTTGCCGACGGGCCGTATCTCGCCACGGGCATCAAGATCGGCGAGGTCACCCCGGATTCCGCCATCGTCTGGGTGCGCCTCACGCGCGACGCCGAGCGCGTCGGCTCGGACCACCCGGAGCCCGTCTTCCGCTACAAAGACCCGAAGACCGGCAGGCTCCTGGAGGACGAGAAGCAGAAGCTGCGCCATTGCGCCCCCGTGGTCGAGTTCCCCAACGGGTCCACGGTGGACACCATCGCGGGCGCGGTGCCCGGCGCTCCGGGTGAGGCGCGCGTGGTTGTCACCCCCGAGGGCGGCGACGCGACGGCGACGGACTGGCTGCCCGTGGACCCGGACCGCGACTTCACGCGCGCCTTCCCCCTCGTGGGGCTGAAGCCCGCCACGAAGCACGCCCTCACGGTCGAGACGCGCGGGCCGGACGGCGCGCCGGGCCAGACGATGGACGGCGGCTTCCGCACCGCGCCGCCCGCCGACGCCCCCGCGCGGGTCCGCGCCATCATCACCACCTGCCACCGCTACCCGCGGCGCGACCTCGGCGACCAGGGCTACAAGGTGTACGCCGCCATGGCCGCCCTCGACCCGGACTTCTTCATCCACACGGGGGACATCCTCTACTACGACGAGCGCGCGAAGTCCATCGAACTCGCCCGCTGGCACTGGCAGCAGCAGTACAGCCTGCCGTCCAATGTCGCCTTCCACCGGAACATCGCGGCGTACTTCATGAAGGACGACCACGACACCTGGCAGAACGACTGCTGGCCGTCCATGAAGAACCCCTACATGGGGACCTTCACCTTTGGGCAGGGGCTCGGCGTCTTCCGCGAGCAGGTGCCCATGGGCGAGAAGACGTACCGCAGCGCCCGCTGGGGCCGCGACCTCGAGGTGTGGATGGTCGAGGGCCGCGATTTCCGCAGCCCCAACGACCTGCGCGACGGCCCCGAAAAGAGCATCTGGGGCGCCGAACAGAAGGCGTGGTTCAAGCGCACCGTCGCCGCGTCCGACGCCACCTTCCGCGTCCTCGTCAGCCCCACCCCCGTTGTCGGGCCCGACCGTGACAACAAGAACGACAACCACGCCAACGACGGCTTCGCCCACGAGGGCCGCGAGCTGCGCGCCTTCCTCGCGTCGCAGAAGAACATGATCACCTGCAACGGCGACCGCCACTGGCAGTACACGTCGAAAGACCCCGAGACCGGCCTGCGCGAGTTCTCCTGCGGCCCGGCCACCAACGAGCACGCCGGCGGCTGGCCCCCCGATGACCGCCGCCCCGAGCACCTCTACCTCAACGTGGTCGGCGGCTTTCTCTCCCTTGAGGTGGACCGCCCCGGGGGCGTGCCCACCCTCACCGCCCGTTTCCACGATGTGGACGGAAAGGTGCTCTACGAGGAGGCCTTCCCCGCGCAGTCGTAGGGTCCGGCGGGAGCGCGGGCGCGGCCTACTCGAATCTCCGCCAGGTGAACCCCCGGGGCGGGAGGGTCACAGCTCCTCAGATTCCTCGGAATCCGCGTGTTCGCTGATGATGTCCTGGAATGGCTGTTCCAGGGCCAGGAACGCGTCCACAACATCGGGGTCGAAGTGCCTGCCCCTGCCCTCGCAGATGATCTCCCGGGCCTTCTCGTGCGTCATGGGCTCCTTGTAGACCCGTTTCGCCCGGAGCGCGTCGTAGACGTCGGCCAGGGCCATCAGGCGCGCTGATAGGGGGATTTCCTCTCCGCTCAGGCCGTCGGGATACCCGGTTCCGTCCCATTTCTCATGGTGGGACCGGGCCACTTCCTTGGCAAACCGCAGGAAAGAGACGTCGTGGGAGAGCCCGGCCATCTTCTCGGCCCGTGCGAGCGTCGTATACCCGAGACGGGTGTGCCCTTTGATGATGTTGAACTCATCATCGGTCAGGCGGCCGGGTTTCAGCAGGACGCTGTCCGGTATGCCGACCTTTCCTATGTCGTGCAGCGGCGCGCTTTTGAAAAGGCTTTCGATGTTCCTCGCCGTGAGCTGGCGGCGGTACTTGGGGGTCTTGCCCAGATGCTCCGCCAGTACCCGGACAAAATGCTGGGTTCGCGTGATGTGCTGGCCGGTTTCCGGATCCCGTATTTCGGAGATGGACACAAGGCCAAGGAGGGCGCAGTTCTGCGCGAGGGACAGTTCCCGAAGATCCTCCAGAATGAGCTGTTCCTTCTGGCGAAGGCGCAGAAGCGTCAGCAGGAGACATCCGCCAAGCAGCATGCCCAGGCCGGGAACCGGGGAAAAGAAGACGCCCCCGTGTTTGAGCAGCATCCATGAGCCGGCCGTCAGCGCCACCGACATTGCGCCGGAAACCCCCGCGCCGACGGTGATGGGCGCCCAGGCCATCAGGGCGCTCACGAGGAGTCCCACAACAAGGACGATCACCGCCTGCATCCCCGTGACCCACGCCGGCTCGACGAAGAAGTCCCGGCGCAGCACGGCGTCGGCGGCAAAGGCATGGAGGTCAACCCCCGGGCAGCGCCGCAGGTTCGGCGTGGGATGCGCGTCATGCAGCCCGTCGGCGGACGAGCCGATGAAGACAATCTTGTCCTGAAGGCGTTCCCTTGGAACCCGCCCCTCCAGCAGGTCCACTGCGGAAATGTGGCGGAACCGGTCCGTTGGCAGCGCCCGGTAGGGGATCAGCAGGTTTCCCCGGAGATCCGTCGGGATGACGACGTCCCGGATGCGCAGCTCCAGGACCCCGGCCGCGGCCCATAGAATCGAGACCTGGTCCTCGTCCCATGCCGCCAGCAGCGCGGCCAATGCCAGGCCGGGGACATAGCCCTCCCGGGAACGCAGCACGAGGGGCATCCGGCGCACCCGTCCGTCACTGTCGGGCAGGCTGTTGGCTGCGGCCACAAACCGCGCCCCGGCGGCAAGTTCCGGCAAAGGACACGCGCCCCCGGCCGCCTGGGACACCGGCGGCGCCCCGTCCGTTCCCGGCAACGCCCGCAGAACGACCTTCAGGGGCGTCCCGCAGTCACCGGGCGTCGCCTGAACCCCCTCACCGAACATCAGGCTCGATCCCAGGACCGCTTTGTGCCGGGCAATCGCCGCGGCAAGGATGCGGTCATTGCCGTGAACATCGTCCGGGGCCGCGCCGGGGCCGGGGGAACGGCCGTGCTCCTCCTCGTAAAGCCTGCC
>Ga0123328_1005014_pt1 | contig 10543 bp, 9 predicted proteins | sample BioC12SIPDNA_2_FD_89702 | JGI IMG/M metagenome (GOLD analysis project Ga0123328, IMG submission 89702) | Anaerobic biogas reactor microbial communites from Washington, USA - Biogas_R1_A C12 SIP DNA | ecosystem: Engineered > Bioreactor > Anaerobic > Unclassified | place: Washington, USA...
CATAATGCGCCTTGCCCCAGGCGGTGGTGACCACCACCTCGGCCGCTCCGTTGATCTCGGCCACGTGGGAGCGGCCGGCGTCGATGACGCGATCGGCGTTCTCCTCATGCCCCTTTTCCAGCCATCCCACCTCCATGTAGACGCGGTGGGCGGCCTCCCGATCGCGCTGTGGGTCAAAAGCGCGCAACTCCATAGTTCATACTCCTGGGCGGTAGTCTCAACGCTCCATGATAGGCGGGGGGCGGCGGGCGGTCAAACGAGGGGGAGAAAACACCAAGGCACCGAGGACACCAAGGTCACTAAGGAAGGAGGGTCTACCGCAGAGAACGCAGAGGGCGCAGAGGCGACGCAGAAAATGCCGGTGGTGAAGGCGTTCTCCGGGTATTTTGCGCCCTCTGCGTTCTCTGCGGCAAACCGTTCGCGGCTGGCGAGGGTTCGCGTCTCACCCGAGGGATCAGCACGCTGGATACAGGGCGCCGTTGAACCGGCTATTCGGCGCGCCTCCCGTTGCGAAAGACGACGGGCAGGATGGTGCGGGTGGCATCGGACCAGGAAGTGTTGCCGGCTATGTCGTCGATGCGAAAGCGCGCCGTGGCGCCCGTCGTCGCGGGGGCTTCGAGGGAAACGGTTCCCGTGTAGCCGGGGGACGCCGTGAGGGTGATGGGCTTCCAGGCGCCCCAGGTGCGCCCGCCGTCGTCCGACAGCGCGTAGGCGGCGCTGTCGGCGTCCAGCCCGGAGCCGGTGTCGCGCACCGAGGCACGGGTGGCCTCCACGTCGGACCATACGGGTGGGGTGGCATCGATGCGCAGCGTCACGTCGACGTCGGCGGCGTTGCCGGCGGCGTCGAGGAAACGCACCGTCACGGTCTGCTCGCCGTCCTGGGGGCGTGCGTCCCACCAGAGGGAAGGGGCCATGGGTTGCGGCGCGCTCCAGACGGTCACGCGATCCAATGCCAGCTCGGCGGCCCCGCCATACCAGGTGCGGAACTCGAGGCCGTCCTGCGTGACGCCAAGGCAGGTGGTGAGGTCGGCGGGGTAGTCAAAGGGGACGGCGAACTCTTCATAGACGCCGTCTCGAGCGAAGTCGAGCCCGACGAGGGAGCGCTCGGCGTGTAGCCGCAGCCCCTGACTGTCGGCAACGTCCAGCACCGCCAGTTCCTGCGCGATGGCCCGGCCGGGCGTCTTGAGGTGGAAGGAGGCCTCATAGCTCCGCCCGCGGGGCAGGGCGCAGGTATAGGGGCCGTACCAGGCTTTTGGGGCGCCATCGGGAAGGTCCTCGGGCAGGGCCTGAACGGCGCGCCCGCCGTAGGCGGCGTCATCGCTGATGACGCGACCCACCTGAGCCTGCAACCCCTCCCCCTCCCACGCCCAGCCGTTGCTGAACTGGACGGAGGTGGCGCCGGCGGCGCTCAGGATGAGGTTCACGCGCGATGCGCGGCTCCACGGAGGCGCGGAGGCGTACACGCCGCTGGGCGGGGTGTTGTCCACCGTCACTGCCGCCAATACCTCACTTTGGCCCTGCGACGTCGTGGCCACCACCCGCAGGGTGTGCGGCCCCTCCGTCGAGGCGGTGGTGTTCCACCGGGCGATGGCGGAAGCTGATGCGGGCACGATGTCCTGGGCGTCCACCCGCACCCCATCGACGTATAGCTCGAGGTGCGACATGAGGTGGGTGGACTGCACCCGCGCGGCGACCACGCCGCGCACTGATGCGCCATCCACGGGGGAGAGCACGCTGAGCTGCGGGGAACCGCCGGCCATGGAGTCGGCCACGCGACTGCGCAGCTCGGGGAGCTGGGCGTAGGCCGTGGCGCCGGGGCAGGCGGTGGCGCAGCAGTCGCGGTGCCCCATGATGGCGGGGAGCACCCGATCCACCAGGTACCCCTGGCCCAGCGGATCGATGCCGTTCTCGCTGCACTGCCACGCCAACGTGCGCGCCAGGGCGTCCAGGGCGGGGCCGGGGATGGGCGTCGTCTGGTGATCGCCGATGACGGCCACCCCGACGCTGCCATAGTCATACATGCCGGCATGCGACCCCACCACGCGCGGCCCGCCGTAGCGCCCCTCATAGATGTTGCCCAGGTGATCGACGAGATAGTTGTAGCCGATGTCGCCCTTTTCGCGATAGATGGCGTGGTAGCGATAGATGGCGCGCACGATGGCGGCGGGATCCACCCCGCCGTCGCTGGTGACGGTGTGGTGCACGATGGCGGCGCGCACGGGGCGGTACTCGGGCGGGCGCGTCATCAGGCTCTCGTCGGCGCCCCACGCCGCCCGCGAGACGATGGCCGGTCGGCCCGCGTACGTCAGGTTCGAAGCACGCAGCGATGCGACGTCGGGACCGGCGCGCGTGTCCATGCAGGCCCAGGAGACGTTCTCCAGCGCCGGACCTATGCCGGAGGCGTTCGCCCGGAGCGTCACCCGGTACTGGAAGGCGCTCGCCGCCCCCAGGACGGGCTCGGCGCCCACGGTAGTGCGCGGCCGGCCGTCGTCCTCCTCGACTTCCAGCGGCTGCCAGGCGCCCCATGTGCCGCCGTCGGCGCGCGTGCGCACCTCCCAGGCGATCGACGCGCCCGATGGCGTGCGCGCGTGCCACCAGGCCCCCAGTGCCACAAAGGTAAACGCCGGGGCGATCTCGGGCGAGGTGTAGACGCCGCTAGTGCTGCCGGGCTGGAGCACCAGCGCTCCGTCACCCTCGCCGGCCTCGACGCTCAAGCCGTCCAGGGCGCCGCCGGACCAGTCGGCGGGCGTAGAGTGGACGATGACCGCCTCGGTGGCGGCCGCGCTCGTCTCCGGGGATGGCGTGCCGGTGGCGGGCTGCACAGTGATGGTGGGGAGATCGTACGTCGAGACGGAACCTCGGCCGTCATCAAAGTAGAGGCGGGCGGTATGGCTTCCGGCGGGCAGGCGCGTCGTCAGGCGGAACACCTGGGGGGAGGCGCCGATAGCGGAGGTACGCCGCAGCGCGTACGAGCGCCCCGAGACGATGACGTGGGCGGCGGCGGGGAGTCCGTCGCGCCCGGAGGTGTAGGTGGCCTCGAAGGCAAATGCCGTGCTCGCGTCACCGGCCGCGGGCTGCACGGAGCCGCCGGTGACGCGCCCGGCCTCCGGGCCGGTCACCGCGATTCCCTGGTAATAGTGCTCGAGGATCTCGCGGTAGGTGTGCCCCTCCGCGGCGAGGGCGCGCGCGCCCCACTGGCACATGCCCACGCCGTGGCCGGCGAGCGCGTCGTTGCCGCACGGACAGGCGACGCTCTGAAGGTAGGGGAGGTCGCCCCCCCAGACATCGGTCACATCACGCGTATGGCCGTCGCAATGCGCGTGAAAGAACGCCCGGATGACCTCCCCGCCATAGGTGGCGACCACGCCGGCGGTCTCGTCCACGGCACGATCGGTGGTGTCATAGTTGGTGGGGCTCCACACCTGGCAGTGGGTGGTGGTGCAGGCGTCGGCGTCGCGCTCGGGGTCGGCGCTGGCGTGCCGGCGGGAGGTGGCGGCATAGCTGCGGGCGGCGACGGCCTGCGCCTTGAGGGCCTCCGTCGGCCAGTTGGGCGGCATCTCGTTGGGTACCACCCCCTTGAGGTACTCGTCCATGGCCATCACGACAGCGTACCCGTCGGGCATGAGGATGCGTATCGTCTCGGGCGCCGCGCCCACGGCCGCCAGGTCGGGGCCGAGGAGGGCGATTCCGCCCTCCGCCTGCATGAGGTCGGCGGAGGCCAGCATCCTGGCCTCGATGGCGCGCTCCTCCTCGGGCGACGGGTCCGTTGGGATCATCGCTAGGTCGAGGCGCGTCGCGCCGCCCTCGGTCACCCGCTGGTAGCGCTCCGTCATGCCGATGTAGCCGGCCGCCTCGGCCCGCACGTGGTAGGTGCCGGGAGGGAGGGGGAGGGCGTAGCGGCCGGCGCCGTCGGTGGTCGCCGAGATCCCGTCTGCGCCCACCCGCGCCCCGACCACCGGCGCGCCGGTGGCCATGTTGGTCACGATTCCCGCTAGGCCCACGTCCTGAGCGCGGATGGCCGGCGCGGCGCCGGCGGCGCCGCAGAGCACCAAGATGGTAACCAGTAGATGCAGGCCGGAATGAAGGCGGTTCATGGTCCTCGGCGTGTTAGGATGGTGGGATGGCGGCGGCCCGGTCGGCGCGTCGTGTCGGCTCGGGGAGGCGATAGCCGCCCCCGCAGCGCAGTACCAGCTCGACGGCGGTATCGAGACTGACGCGATGACCTATCGAGACGAACACCGGCTTGACGCGGTCGCGGGTGCGCAGCACGGCGCCGATCACCTCCTCCCCATCGTGGAGCCAGGTGCGGCTCCCGCGCTGAGGCGCAGGGTCGGTGTAGGCGCCCGTCAGCCGCGACTTGGCGCAGCCGATGGAGGGATGGTCCAGCACGACGCCCAGGTGGCTGGCGATGCCCAGGCGTCGGGGGTGTGCGATCCCCTGGCCGTCGAACATCAGCACCTGCGGCGTGTTCTCCAAGCGTTCCAGGGCGTCCAGAATAACCGGCGCCTCGCGGAAGGAGAGGAGCCCCGGCACGTAAGGGAAAGTCACGGGGCGCTCGGCAAGCACCTGTTCGACGACATCCAGCTCGGGAAGGCGCAGCACCACCACCGCCGAGCGCGCCAGGCCGCCGCGCACGCTCACGTCGATCCCCGCCACCAGGCTGACGGGATCCAGCCGATCGCGGCGTTCGGTGCGTCCGGCGAGGTCGCGCTGCAGCGCCACCGCCTCGCGCGGCGACAGATCCCACGTATGCGACACAACGGGGGTCAACATCCCCGGCTCCCCTCGACGCCGCCGGCCGCTACGGTCCTGAGGCGCCAACCGATAAACGTAACCTGCAAGGGCGGCATTGTAGCCGAATCGAGGCGGCGCGTCACGCGCGTGCGCTTTACCTCTCGCAGGCGCGCCTCGTCGCTCGCATCCACACCTCCGAGAGGGCCACGCGGGGCGCCTTCCGGAGCTGGTCGCTCCGAGGCGGGATCAGGAGGCGGCGCGGTCGGCGGCGGACTCGGCCTCAGATTCCCCGGCGGTGGCGGGCGACGCTTCGGGGGCGGGCTCCGCCTCACGTCGCGCGGGGCGCTCCTCCGCCGGGTAGCGCCGTGCAAAGAGCGGGTAGAGGTCGGTCGCCTGGGTGATGTGGCGCAGGCCCCACCGTATTGAGGCGGGGATGGCCATAAAGGCCACCTCTTGCGGGCCTCCGAGGCCGCCGTGGCACGCCCATTGCTGCTCAAAGCACACCAACATGCCGCTGCCGGGGTCATACTCGCCCAGCAGGATGAGGTCGCCGGCGTTGGTAAATCGGGCCAGCCGCTCGAGTTGAACGGCGGCCAGCCACGGCGCCGGCAGGCGCGCCAGCGGGTCGGTGCCCTCGACGGCGTAGGCGGGACTGCCGTTCAGCGTCAGCACGCCGTCGCGCGACATGATGACGACCTCGTCATCCTCTCTGCCGATCACCAGCCAGATACCGGCATGATCGGCCAGGCCGCTGATCAGATTGGGGTAGAGCGTGGCGATCTCACTCACGTTAAGGCGCGATGGCGTGACGTTGAAATAGACGTGCGACAGGGACCCCGAGTTCCGCACCACGAGATCGCTGCGGCGCGCCAGGTCGAGGGGGCGCGCCTCCTCGGCGTTCAGCGCGATGCGACGGGACACGAGCTTTCTGAGCGTGCGGGGGATGTAGGCGAGGGGCAGCGCCACGTTCTGCTCGATAGCGGCCAGCTCCTCGCTCAGGTAGTACGCCTGCAGCGCTCCCTGCTGTTCGGCGCCATCGCTCTCGTTGAGGCGCGTCTCCCCTCCGACGAGATCGCACAGCACCTCGCCGAGGGTCCGGTCGTAGAGGTGGCGGAACGGCCGGGCGCGCGTCATGCCGTGGTCCGAGAGGACAAAGAGATCGTACTCGCGCGTCAGGCCCAGACGACGCAGCGTATCGATTTGATGGATGCGCGTATCGATGCTGTGCAGCGCTCGCAGCGCGATGCGCGAGATGGGGCCATAGTGGTGCGCTAACTCGTCATAACCATAGTAGGTGGTGTAGATGGAGGGCACGCCGCGATAGATGTCGATCATCACGGCAAAGGTCTGGATCTCGCGGAACACGACGTTGCTGATCACCCGCAGGAAGGCGAACCCCGGTTCCAAGGGGCGGGGGTTCTCCCCGCGCAGCGCCATGGAGAGGCGCTGGTAGGTGTCGGTGAGGTATTCCCACAGGGCGAGGGCCACGATCTTGATGCTGCGGAAGGGGTTGAGACCAAAGAGCAGCAGGAACTCGAGGCCGCGGACGCTCTCGAAAAAATGCTTCCTGTTGAACGAGCCGAGGGTGAACAGCGAACGCGTGGCGTCACCGTCGAACATGTTCACGAAGGAGGAGCCGCCCGACAGAATCCCCTGGCCCCGGGCCGCGACGCGCTCCTGCAGGGCCATGACGACCCCCGGCAGCTTGCAGACGACCGACTCGCCGGTCTTTTTTTCGTACCAGCGAAAGGCGGGGATGTCGTCGTTGTTGCCGAACATGATGCCCGCCTGCGCCGCGGGGGTGGTGCAGGGCAGGCCCGAGTGCCAGGGCTCCAGGCGAAACTCGCCACGGCGCAAGAGCCTCTCGAGGTGGGGGCAGTAGCCCATCTCCATGGCGGTGATGAGATGCTCGTAGGCGAGGCCGTCGATCTGGATGGCGATAAAGCCGCGCCGGTTGGACTGCGTGCCGCGCGCGAGCCCGAGGCGCCGAGATATCGCGGCGTACTTGCGCGAGTAGTACGTGCCCGTCGCGGCGGCGACGAGATCGAGCAGCCACTGGATGAGGTGGGCGATGAGCGAGCGCAGCGTGGACATCATCGGTAAGCGCCGATGGCGCGATGAGCGATCCTCGGCAGGTCAGGTGCGCAGCACCGAGTTATTGCCGCCAAAGGGGTTGGTGGCGTAACCGTCGGCGTCCCAGTCGTTCTGCCAGACGCTGCCATCCACGAGATAGCGAAAGTGATAGGTGTGGCCTCGTTCGACCTCAATCGTCACCTCCCACGGGCCTCCCAGACGGGTACGGTTGAGAGGAAGCGAATGCTTGTCCCAGTCGTTAAAGTCACCGACGAGGTGAACGTTGTCGGCTTGGAGCGTATCGGGCAAGCGAAAGGTAACAAGCACAACGCCGGGCCGAGACCCGGCGCGCTTGGCGATCATGCCATATCCCTCCGGGCCGACCGGGTATGCACGGCTGCGCGCGGCCCTGCCCCTGCGTACTGCTGATCATGCAACATAACCCCATTATAGCGAGGCGGGCGCTGCCGGGCAACCCGCCGTGCGTCGCCGTCCACCGCCATCGTGCCGCACATTCAGTACCAGGTGGGCTTGACGTTGGCGATACCCATTGCGTATAATCTATATAAGGTAACTAATCAATAGGAGGGAAACGATGAGAATCGTACTTACCAGCGTGTTCGTTGACGATCAAGACAAGGCGCTAGAGTTCTATACCGAAAAACTGGGCTTTGTGAAGAAACGCGACGTCGCCGCCGGGCAATACCGGTGGCTCACCGTTGTCTCGCCTGAGGATCAGAACGGCACCGAGCTTGTCCTCGAACCGAACGACAATCCCGCCGCGAGTACCTACCAGCAAGCGATCTTTGAGCAGGGTATCCCCGCCACAAGCTTTGCCGTTTCCGATGTTCGCGCCGAGTATGAACGGCTGAAGGCACTTGGGGTCACGTTTACCACCGAGCCGACAGAAGTCATGCCGCATGTGACCATCGCCGTCTTGGACGACACCTGCGGTAACTTGATCCAGATACAGCAAACGCCCCAATAGCAGGTCAGTCGCCTGGTGGAGCGGCGGGCGATGACTGGGTGTGCTAGACCGCTTGACATGCGGCTGGCGCTGCCCCTACACTGGAATGGTCGAGTGAAAGCCGTGCACATTGGGTGTGCACACGTGGCCGTACGTCACCCTGATCACAGACGCGCAGGGGGCAATGATGAGCAATTGGCCGCGACAAGATAGGGACGAGAAGCAGGAAAAAGACCAGGAAAAACGAGAGAAAGAGGAAAAGAGCTGGGACGAAAAGTGGCGCCGAGATCCCCTGAGCGGGATCGTTTGGGCGCTGATCCTCATCTGGGCCGGCATCGTCCTCCTGGCGAACAACCTCGGCTGGCTCGATGCGCTGGCGGCGGCGTTCCCGGCCACGTTCGAGCCCGATCTCAGTACCTGGTCCGTGATCGTGCTGGGCGCCGGCGGCATCGTCCTGTTGGAGGTAGTGGTGCGCCTGCTCGTGCCCGCCTACCGGCAGCCCGTCACCGGCACCCTGGTCTTTGCCGTCATCCTGATCGCCATGGGGCTGGGCGACCTCTTTCCCTGGGACCTGGTGTGGCCCATCGTGCTGATCGTCATCGGCATCTCGGTGCTGTTGGGAGGGCTATCGCGCGAGCGGCGGCCGCGAGAGTAGCCGCCGCCGCGCGCGGCAGCGGTCGCCGCGCGCTCACAGCCTCCCCAGGTTCATGGTGGCCAGCTCGCCCCACCAATAGCGCAGGGGCGTCCACCACTTCTCGCGGCCGATGCAGCGAAAGTAGGGCGGCCGGAGCGCCAGGATGAGATCGCCGATGCGGTAGCGTGGCAGGACGGGAGTCGAGACCACCAGGCTGCCCAACTCCCCGGGGCGCATCTCGTGGAGCATCTTGATGCCACTGCGCGTCAGCACCTCGAAGAAAAAGAGGTCATAGTTCGGCACCCAGGCGCGATGCTCATCGCGCTGCTGACCGAACATCCCCTCGGTGGTGCCATAGATCTCGCGGATGACGGCGTGACCATAGAGGGCGTGCAAGGCCGGTCGGTAGCGCGTGTTGATGCCGGGCACGCTTCCCAGCGTCATCACCTGTATGCGCCATAGATCCTTGGGGTAGACGCCGTGGCGGCGGTGGAGGTAGCGCGCAAAGCGGATCGCCGTGGGCGCCACGCCCCCCACGAGGACAACGTTCTCGTCGCGGCAGCGCTGGTAGGCGAGTTCGAAGCGAGCCTCCCAGGCCTTCGTCGTCTTGTCGCCCCCCAGGGCGTCGATCTCTTGCTGGGTTGGCAGGGAGCGGATGGGCGTGCGCGTGGCCACGTCCCGCGTATAGATCCCCGAGCTGTAGCCGTACTCGATGTCGCGATCCCCGACGCGCACAGTACCCACGCGCGAAGGATAGTTGAGGTTCAGGTTCACCCCCTGGAAGAGGTCGAGGCGCCCGGTGGCGGCGACATGGTTGAGCATGGCGCGCCCGGCGCTCACCCGCAAGCGCATGTCGTTGGGCGTCATCGGGACGAACTTGCTCTCGCCCTTGGTGGTGCCGCGGGTGATCGCCCAGCCCACGGGAGGCTCGTCCAGGAGGAGGCGCGTCTCACCGCCCATGACGCGCTCGATGAGCGGCTTCATCCCGTCGTAGGTGACGATGGGGAAGGCGCGCCGAAACCCCGCCACGTCCGACACGGCGTCGGCGCCGTGCTCCGCGCCATAGTCGGTGCAGGCATAGATGGCCAGGAGGCGCTGCAACACGGCGGCCTGCGCCGCGACCGGGTTAGCCGCCGCCTCGTGCCAAGGCTCGAGCATTCCGGCGATCATCGCTCTGGGGTCCGGGGTGGCCATCGGTCGTGCTCCTCCGTGGGCTGTTTGTAGGTTGCGGGTTACGAGTTCCGGGCCGAACGGCTACGGGTACAGGTTGCAGGTTTCAGGTTCCAGTGTCAAGCGCGCCCGGCCGCTTCTGCCTGTGACCTGTAACCTGCAACCTGTAACCCGCTCCTCAACCCACAACATCCCCTGTAAGCTGCAACCGTTCGGCCCGGAACCCGTAACCCGGAACTCGCGACCCGCCCGGGGCGCTATTTGACTTGGCCCCGCCGGTGCATACAATGGAATCACGTCGGGTTCATGAGGAGAGAGAATATGCCGCATCTGGGCCCCACCGAGTTGATCATCATCCTTCTGATCGTTCTCGCCATCTTTGGCGCCGGCAAGCTGTCCAGCCTGGGCGGCGCCGTCGGGAAGGGTGTGAAGGACTTTCGCTCAGCGATGGGTGACGGTGACAAGGGCGACGGCAAGGACGGCGGGTCGTCTGAGCCAAAGGCTGCCAAGGTCGCCGAGCCCACGGTGACCTCGCAGGAGGGCTCCGACCAGGAGGCCTGAGCCTGGGACCGGTTGGCCTGTGCGTCCACAGGAGGAGAACATGGCGCATCTCGGACCTACGGAACTGATCATCATCCTGGTGATCGTCATTATCGTCTTTGGCGTAGGCAAGTTGCCGGAGATCGGTGGCGCCCTCGGTAAGGGCATCAAAGAGTTCCGGCACGCGAGCAAGGAGATCGAGGGTGCCAAGGAGGACGTGAAGGCCGTGGCGGACTCGATCGACGAGGGTGAGACAAAGGCATAGGGCCGCTCGGTGTGCGCCTGGCTCGTGCACGTAGCGGAGGATGTCAGTAGCCCGGCGGGGTGATCCAAGCGGTACCCCGCCGGGTTTTTGCGTCGCCGCGGCACACGGCCGGCGACCGGCGGCGTATTGGGCATCCCGTTCTAGAAATGGATCAACAGGC
>Ga0123328_1005018_pt1 | contig 10533 bp, 7 predicted proteins | sample BioC12SIPDNA_2_FD_89702 | JGI IMG/M metagenome (GOLD analysis project Ga0123328, IMG submission 89702) | Anaerobic biogas reactor microbial communites from Washington, USA - Biogas_R1_A C12 SIP DNA | ecosystem: Engineered > Bioreactor > Anaerobic > Unclassified | place: Washington, USA...
GCGCCCGCCCCGGCCTCCGCGCCTGATCCCACCGCTTCGGGGGATGAATGACCTTCAGATCATCCAGGCGCCCCTGCTGCTTGAGTCGCTCGTAGACCATGGTCCAGGCACAGGGCTTGTTGGGGTTGACCTCACACATGCCGTGATCCGTCCCCCCACACGGCCCATTGAGGAGGCCTTTGCTGCAGCGGGCCACCGGGCACACGCCACCGAAGCGGTCAATGACACACTCGCCGCACAGCGAGCACTTCTCCTCGTAATCCAGACGGCGCAAGGAGTTGCCCAGGAAGAGCGAATCGGTGCCGGCCACAATGCGCGCCGTGGTAGCATCCCGCAGCGACTGCGCACCCGCACCACAGGACAGCACCAGGAAGACGTCCGTCCTTTCCACCGCCTCCTTGTGCAGCCGCAGCAGCCGCTTCAGGTCCAGCTCCTGGCAGACAGAGTGGGCCACGTCCGTCCCCACCACCTCTTTGCCCTCCGCCTCCAGACGCCGCTTCATATCCAGCACCTGGGGTGCACCGCCTGTTTCGGTGGCCGTGGCGCACTCACCGCAACCCACGATGAACACGCGGCGGCTGCCCTCCAGCATGCGCAGGATGTCCGCAAAGTCCTTCTGCTTGGCAATGATCACGCCGCTCTCCCGCCTCCACCTACATTGTGCTGCGCAAGAAACGAGGGATGTCGGCAGCCTCACGCGGCCCCACCGTCACCTGCCACTCTCCACCCAGTTCCTCCTCCAGCTCGCCCGAGATCTGAGCCACGTATCCGGGGATGAGCAACCGCCGGTGACTGACCTTCTCCGCTACTCCCGATGTCCTCACGAAAGGAGCGATGGCCTCGGGGACAAACTTCCCCGCCGCCCACGCCGTGAGCACGGACTGGCCCTCCACGTCCATGACCAGCAGCCAGGCGGGTACTCGGCCGTTCTCCACCTCGCCCGCCACCGTGAAATACGTCAGGGAGAAGTTGGTGGTGAGGAGCACCGGGCTGTCCGGCCCCGGATCGTTCAGAGGGTACACGCCGGCGTCCACCTGCATGGGCCGCTGTGGATCAGTGTACAGATTCTGACTGAGCACCAGCAGGGGCAGGAGCTGTGCCGGATCGAGCGTTTCCAGAATGATGACCGCCGCGTACTTGGCGATGAAGAAGGAGGCGTACAGTGTGCCCAGCAGAGGGTCCACCGCCAGCGACTCCCCCCCGCCTATGCTCATCGTGCCGGCCGCCGCTCCGCGGGCGCGGGCCAGATGCCAGGGTTGGGCCAGGGTGGGAAAGCCCAACGACTTGCTGCGCTGCTTGACGGCCGCCCGCCGGATGAACGTGTGATCGCGCAGAGCTTCCTGCAGGGTGGCGGGCGACGTGTCCAGCACCAGATCCTTGAGGCCCAGAGCCACGGCCTGCGTCGCCAACGCCGCCACCGCCTCCACACCCCCGGCCCGCAGCACCAAGGGCAGATTAAGATCTAGGGCCACAGCCGCCATCCCGGGCAGGCTCTCGGCGTCAGCCGCACACAGCAAGGGCCGCGCCGCGGCCAGCGGCGCGGCGGCCGCGCGCAACACGGTGGGATCGCTCGACAGCAGAAGGAGCGGTGCCCCGGTGACCTGGTGTGCCTGCATCGCCCGTGCCGCCAGCAGCTCCGCATGGTCAGAGGCCAGCGCCAGCCCTCCTGGACGCAGCGTCTGTCCCACTCGGTCAAAGGCCATATCCCGGAAGGCAACCAGCGCCCTGCTGAATTCCTGATCTGTCACCTCTTCGCCCAGACGCACGGCCAGGAGAGGGGCGTGCTCGAAACGACGCTCGTGGCGATACATCACCGTTTCCTCGCCCACGGTGACCGCCCGCTCCCCCGTGCCCAGCGTCAACCGTCGCACCGGCGGCGCCGCTGCTTCGCCCAGTTCGGCCGCAATCTCCTCGGCCACGTGCGGGCACTTCTCCAACTCCACCTTGCCTGCGGCCAACTGCATGGCGAAGGCCATGCACGTGGGGAAACCACAATCCTTGCAGTTCGTCTTCGGCAACAGCTTATAGACCTGTAGCCCGCTTAAGGCCACCCCAGTGCTCCTTTCGGCGTGTGGGCGAGGATCGCGGCCGAAGCCGCCCCCTAGAACAGCGCATCCATGGTCAAGGCGGGGTGCCCGGCCTCCATGAGAAAGGCCATCACCTCTTCCTCCTCGACCGCATCTTCCTCCGTGGCAATTCTGTCACAAAGATCGGGGTAACCGGCATCCTGCGCCGCCTGCTCGATCACCGAACGCAACTCCTCTTTCAAGCGGCGCGGCATCCAGACCAAGCGGGCCACACCACCTTCGGCCGAGATGAACTTCTTGGACCCCACATACAGTCGCGAGTGCCCGATGAAGCCCGGTGTCTGCACACCGCCCCCCACCAGACCGGCCAGCGTGGAGAACTTCATGCCGGAGGGAGTCATCCCCGGATGGTCCCGGTCAACGGTCATGACACCGTTGCACATGGGCAGCACACCGCTCACCGCCTCAAAGCAGCCGCAGGCGGTCATGGGGTCCTCCAGAATGGAGTAGAGATTGATGCGCTGGATGGCCCCATGGGAGGCGTCGCGCACAAAGCTGTTGATACCGTCGTATTGGCCCCGATTCGGATCCACGGCCGCACCCTTGCCCACAGGCCGGTTGGGCCCCGTGGGGTCGATCTGGAAGGCGGCCTTGCCGTCCAGCCAGTTGTAGGCTCCACAGAGCCCGGAACGCTCCGGCGTGATGATGCATACGTGATCCGGTGCGAAGCTCTGGCAGAGGGTGCAGGAGTAGAAGACGTCGACGCTCTCGTCGGTCAACGCACCGATGCGCTCGTCGCGCTCGCGATACACGGCGCGCGCCCGCTCCACCAGCCGCTCCACGTCCTCCGACAGGGAGAAGACCGTCACCTGTGCTTTCTCCACGATCTCCCCGAAGTCGGCGTGGAGTCGCGCGTGGACAATGCGGCCCAGATGCTCCAGTCGGAAACCGGCCGCAGCCGCCCGGCCGCTCAGTCGCAACCAGACGATGTCCCGTTGACCCACGTGCAGCAGCCCCTCGGCTTCGTTGAGGAAGTGGTGCAGCTGGCGCTCCAAGATGGGTTCGAAATCCTTCTGCATCTTGCGTCCCGACACCTCCACCAGAACGCCCAGTGGGATGGTGCCGCCCTGAGGCACGCTGTCCACCTCCGGTCCCACCACCGTCACCCGTCCGTCCACCACGGACTGGGAGGGCGCGGACAGCAGCAGCTCCACCCCCGGTGCCTGCGGGCCCGCCATCTCCACCCGCAGGTCCTCCCGGCGGATGCGCTCACCGGCAAAGGCCGCACCGTAGGCCACGGGGACCGGCACCTCTGTGACTCGGATCTTGAGCCCCCGCGTCTCTATGGCTCTGGAAACGATGGAGCAATGCGGCACCCGCGACACCACCTGCTCATAGGTGCAGATGCCACCGGGCAGGATGGAAGGGATGTCGCTGTCGCTGATGGTGGGGAAGCCGAAATTGAGTGCGCCGGCCGCCGCCGCGAACTGAGCGTCCTGCACCCGACCCAGCGCCATGATGAAGGCGAAGACCCGGTCGCGAGTGTAGTCCAGCACGCGCGCCGCCTGCCCCGGCGTCAGCCCCCCAAAGGCCATGGCCACCCGGACGGCGAAGCCCAGCGAGTAGATGTGGGAGGAGACATCCCGGCCGAAGGGCACCAACCGCGTCTCCCACCCCAACTGCACCCCTGCCGCCTGCAGTTGCTCGGCGAAGGTGGTAGCAGCCGGATACCCAGGAGGCACCGCCGCTCCTGCGCCGCCCGGCAGCGAAGAAGCGCCACGCTGCGCCGCGAGTCCAGGATCAAGGACGGTCTCCCCCGCCATGAACACGTAAAGAGACTTCTCCTGCATCTCTCGCGCCAGCGCGGCCGCCGCCTCCGGCGAGGGGGCGGCCCCTGTCACGGCCGCGAACCCCGGAGCCGACCCGTCCACGAACTCCACGCCACGTGCCCGCATGATCACGTCATCGGCCGCGCCCAGCCACAGGCCGTCAACCGGCGCCGGCCCCACGCCCAGGTAGCGAAGTGCCTCGACCACCTCCATCAGCCAGATCGCCGCCATGCCGGCGTCAAGCGTGTCACCCAGGTAGGGCAGCCACAGGGCATCCGCCGGAGGCGAGGGGATCATGCGCTCCGCCTCATCCAGGATCCAGACCGCGTCTTCCAGCGTCTGCACGGCACGGCCCGTCACAGCGTAGATGACGGGGAGGAAATACGCGGTGTTGGGGAACTCGAGCGGCGTGGAAGCCTCGTGCTGCTCCAAAGCCGTGCCCAGCCGCTCCCGAGCCAGATCCAGAAACGCCCGCGCGCCCCGGGCCGCCCCGCCGGCGATGACCTCCCGCACCCCTCCACCCGAGTCCGCCGTCACCCCGCCCTCCTCGCCGCCATGTCGAACAGCACCCTCTCTGTCTCCACGTCGAGCCCCAGGGTCACGCGCTTGGCCTCGATAGCGGCCGACGCCCGCTCCAGGATGTCCTGCCAGGCGGAGATGAACTCCAGTTGCCCGCCGTAGGCCTCCTCCCAGCCGGCAGCGAGGAGGTGGGTGACCTCAGCGGATGCCCCCACCGGCGAGGAGACCCCTCCGAAGATCACGTGCACACCGCTGCCGGCGAAGTAGGTGGCAATGGCCACCGCCTTCTCACAGTAGTACTCAGGCGAGATGCCCACGGCGGGAAGATGGCTGATGTCGTCTCCCAAGCCGCCCGTCCGCACCATGTCTGACAGCAGGGTGAGGATGCGGGAATTGTCAACGCAACTGCCCATGTGCAGCACGGGGGGCATGCCCACCGTCTCGCACACCTCGGCCAGCCCGGGACCGGCCTGCGCAAACACCTCCGGCCGTAAGAAACCGTGTTTGCCGGCAGCATGCGCGGCGCACCCCGTGACCACCACCAGCACATCGCTCCGTATCAGCCCGGCCACCAGCCGCACAATCCCCTCATCCTGAGTGGTACGGGCGTTGTTACATCCCACGATGGCGGCGACCCCGCGGATGCGTCCATTCACGATGTTGGCGTTCAGCGGACGCAACCCCTCGCGGAAGCGGCCTCCCAACATGCGGCGGATGTACTCGTGGGAGAACCCGGCCACCACCGGTTCCTTGTGCGAGGGAATGTGAACGGCGCCCCGGCTGGCGTAGTTGGTGATGGCGGCCCGGACCAAGGCGCGGGCGGTCTCCCCGGCTTCCTTCTCCCGGAACTCCACGTGTTCCACGCCCTCCATGCGCGCTTTGGCCGAGGTTGTGACCAGCCTGGTGTGGAAGCGCCGGGCAATGTCGGCCAAACCCTGGAAGAAGCACTGCACGTCCACCACCATGAGTTCCACCGCCCCCGTCAGGAGCGCCAGTTCCTGATGCAGCATGTTCCCAGCCGGGGGGACACCCCGACGCATCCAGACCTCATTGGCGGTGCAGCAGATACCGGCCAGGTTGATACCGGCGGCCCCCACCGCCCGCGCCGCCGCTACAGCTTCCGGTTCCTGCGCCGCATCAACTATCTGCTCCGACAGCGTGGGCTCATGGCCGTGGATGATGATGTTGATCTCGTCGGCGCGCAGCACTCCCAGGTTGGCTTCGGAGACCAGTGGCTGAGGGGTGCCGAAAAGGACGTCCGAGATATCAGTGGCCAACATGGAACCACCCCAGCCATCAGCCAGGCACATGCGTACCGCCTGTTCCAGCAGGTGGGCGGGGTCTTGGTCCACCCCGGCGTGGGTGCGATGCATGGCTTCCACCACTTCGCGGTCAAATCCCCGCGGCACCACACCCGCCTTCTGCCACAACTCCCGGCGCCGAGCCGGAGCGCGGCCCACCAGCGTCTGCGTCCCCTCCTGCCGGCCGAATTCGTGCAGAGCCGCCAGTGCCACCTGCTCGGCCACTTCCGCATTGCCCAAGCCCTCATGAGCCACGCCCAGCTCCGCCGCCACGCGGCGCAGCTTCTCCGGGTCCTTGATCCGGTAGTCCGCCAGTTGCCCGCGACCCAGCGCCAGCAGGGTGAGAGCCAGACCCCGTCCGTGATCGGCGTGAGCCGACGCGCCGCCGGCGCAGGAGCGCAGGAAGTTGCGCGCCGCCACCGTGGCCAGGCTGGCGCCGCACACTCCCTGCTTGCTTTCAGCCTCGGGGCCGGCGAAGCGGCAGGGCCCCATGAAGCAAATGCGGCAGCAGGCGCCGCCGGCCCCAATAGGACAGGGCCGGGAGGCGGCGGCCCGGGAGAACATGGTGCCGGCCCCCAACTCCTGGGCGCGCTCCAGCATCTCCTGAGCCGCCGGATCAATGCTCCCGGGGCCGCATGGCTCCCGGTCGGCGGCTTCCAGCGGCCGACCGGCATCCACCCCGTGGGTCACGTCCGGCTAAGGCTGTCGAAGGCCGTGCGCAGCAGCTGGACGGACCGCGGGTGACGAAGCGCTAGGATATCCGCCCCCGCCAAGGCGAGGGTCAAGCCCGTGACGGCTTCCCATAGCACACCGCGTGTCAAGCGATCGCCCGCGCCGGGAAGCTCCGCTTCCCCGGCGCGGCTCTCCTTGGTCTTCCAGCTCTCCCCGCCCACCAGAGCGATGATAGGGACCTGCATCTTCTGATCATTCTGCGTGAGTGCCGCCAGCCGGATACGCTCGAAGACCGTGTACGAGTATTCCAGGCCGTAGCCCAATGCACCGGTGGTGGGATCCATGATGATGGCGGATTCCTCCAGCCCCAGCCTGCTCAGCAGTACGTTGAGCTGTTTGGCCAGATTCACATCGATAGGGGACGAGGCGATCACGCCCTGCCCGTAGCCCAACGCCGCGGCACCCAGCGCCCGATGGTTGACCTCCTCTGCCATACCCAGGAAGCAGTGTTTCCCGGAAAGCGCAGCCGCCACGGCCTTGCCCACCTCGGCATCGCGCTCCGGCTCCCCCGGTCCCAGAATGACCGCCGGAATGCCGGTAGCCTCCACCACTGCCGCCGCCACACCCGCCGTCTCTGCCGTCGCCTTGGCGTCACCCTTTGCTCCGCCACCCATCAAGCGGAGCACCAGCATCTCGGCCCCCAGTGTCACGGCCTTCTCGGCCCACGCCACAGGATCATGCCAGACAGCGCCGTAGATGTCGGCCAGCGGTTGCGGCCAGTCTTCCGGAGCCGTGTCCCACACCTCAAGGGCCATGCGCGGCAGGAAGGGAACCTCTCCCTCGAACCTGTGGAAGGCGAGAGCAGTCTGGCCACCCACCGGCAACCCACCTATGTCAACCCGCGCGATGCGACCCTTTGCCGGCTCGCTCAGGGACGAAAGCACCACTTGCTCACCCTCCTCCGGACGCCCCCAGGCACCGAAACCTCTCGAGGAACACCCTGTCCTATTCTCCCAGATTCTCTATCGCGTCATCTCCGCCGCGGCCACGGCATTGCGCGCCAGCATCACGTTGGTCACTGCTCCCACTCCGCCCGGCACCGGAGTGAGGGCACCGGCCACCTCGGCCACCTCGGCGAAGGCCACGTCGCCCACCGTGACCCTCCTACTCCCATCCAAGAGCCCGCCACACGCCGGGCAGACCTGCGTCACATCCGCGGGCTCCGCGACCAAACCGGGGACCCTGCGGCCGCAACCGGCGCATTCCACCACCTCGTTGATTCCCACATCTATCACCGTCGCGCCCGGTTTCACGTGCTCGGCCCGGATGAGTTCTGCCACCCCTATGGCCGCCACCAGGTAGTCGGCTTCGCGGCATATCTCCACCAGCACTCCCGCGCGCGCGCTGTGCGAATGGCAGACCGTCAGGGTGGCATGCCGGTTCAACACCATGGCCGCCAGCGGTCGGCCCACCGACGGCGAGCGCCCCACGATCACCACGTGCGCCCCGGCAAAGCCCTCCGCCGCCGGGACGCCCTGCTCCGCCAGGCGGCGCTCCATCAGTTCCAGGCAGGCGGCGGGCGTGGCCGGAGGCCAGGCCCGCCGCCCTCCGAACAGGCGTCCCAGATTTGCCGGATTGAGGCAGTCGATATCCTTGTGGGGCAAGATGCGCTCCGCCAGTGACGCCTCCTCCAAGTGGGGAGGGAGGGGACGCAGCAGCAGGATGCCCGACACCCCTTCGTCCACGTTCAGCGACTGCAAGGCCTCCTCCACCTCCTCCCTGCCGGCCGTGGAGGGAAGATCAACCGCCCGGGAACGCAGACCCAGGCCGGAGCAAGTCTTCGCCACCGCGCCTCGGTACATGCGTGCACCGAAGTCGTCGCCCACCCGCAAGGTTCCGATACCGGCGGAACCGCCGGCCGCGTTCAAGGCACCCACACGCTCCCGCAGAAGCCGCCGCAGCTCCTCCGCCACTCTGCGCCCATCGATGATCTGTGCGGTCATTTCGCCGCCTCCTACTCTTACCGTCGGCCCTGCTCAGAGACGCGACATGGTGTGGGCCAAGGCTTTCTCACGTAGACCCGCCGCCCGCTGCACCAGACCGTCCGCTTCCGCCTTGGCCTGCGCGGCGAAATCGCGGTCCTTCAAGTAACCCACATTGATATCCACATTGAGCGCTGCCCCCCGAGCGGCGGCTTCGGCCAAGACGGCGCCCACCCCTGCATCGCTCACGGCAGACGCGTTGCCGATCTCCGCCGCGATGACGCTGAGCTCACACACCACTACCGCCCGCCGGCAGATCCGCAGCGGTGTCTCGGTGGCCGCGACCAGAGCCTGCTGCATGGCGCCCTCTCTTGCCATCCGCTGCTCCTCCTCGGCCTTGGGCATCTTCGCGGCCTGGGAGAAGGCGTCATAGGCCTCAGCATCGCGCTGCACAAGCTCCTGCAACTCCCCCCTGGCCTCATCCGCCCGCGCGCGCAGTTCCATGGCTTGCTGGTGCGCCTCCGCGTACTTGGGCGATCCCACGGTCAGGCTGGCCACCATGCTCACCAGTGCCGCCCCGATAGCGGCACCCAGTGCCGACGCGCTACCCCCACCAGGCGTGGGCGCGGAGCCGGCCAGGAGGTCCAGGAACTCGCGTAGCGGCCTCTCCAAGAACTGGGGTGCTTCAGGAGACTGGTTCGACACTGCTGATCCCTCCATGGGCATGCTCCTCTGTCGACAGATACGCATCCACCAGGCGACGCACCGCCTTCAGCGCCGGGCTATCGCCCGCCAGGGCAAACACGGTCTGTCCCTCCGCGTCTCCCACCACCAGCGTCTCATCATAGGGTATGGAGGCCAAGACCACCGGGGACAAAGCTGCCGACGCACCCCCAACCACATCGCCGACGGCCTCTTCCCCGCTGCCCGCGGCCGCGGGCAGCGGGCGCGCTCCGTTGGTGACACAAATGGCCCGCCGGGGAAGCACGTCCACCTCTCGCGCCAGTTCCAGGATCCTGCCCGCCGCCTGGCGGGCCCGCCGAGAGCCGTCGTCCAGCACGAAAAGCACATCCACGGTGCGGCACAGACGGCGGCTGAGGTGCTCCAAACCCGCCTCGTTGTCCACCACGACGCATTGGTACCCCGCCGCCACGGACTGCAGGTACTCGCGCAGGAGACTGTTGGCGTAACAGTAGCAGCCTGGTCCCTCCGGCCGCCCCATGACCAGCAGGTCCATGCCCTGCCCCTCAGCCACCGCCTCCTGCATGCGGTACTCCACCCAGCTCCGAGCATCCCACCCCGCCGGACGCTCCCTTTCCGCTTGGGGCCCGCTGAAGGTCCGCTCGCGCAGAGCCCCCACCGTCAACTGCGCCTCCAACCCCAAGAGTTGGCCCAGGTTGCTGTTGGGATCGGCGTCGACGGCAAGGACGGGAGCCACACCACATTCGAGCAGCGCCCGCACCAAGAGAGCCGCAAATGTGGTCTTCCCCACGCCGCCCTTGCCGGCCACCGCCAGCGTCATCCCCGCATGCAGGCCGTCGTGAGCCTTGGGTGGAAGGGCAGGATGCGCCCCGGTCTCCCTTTCGCCCGTGCGGGATGGGTTCATCGACCACCTCTCGCCTGGGAAAGCCGGGCGAGAGTGCGCTCCATCTCCGGGAAGAGCGTCATATCGGTGTGCGGCAGGAAGTTGGCCGCCATGTAGTGGTCCACGAAACGAGAGTTGTCGCTCAGTTCCACGTTGGTCATCATGAGCGCCACCTGGTGGGCGGCCTTCAGCATGTCGATGGAGAAGGAGCCCAGCGCGGCCCCCAGCAGCGACCCATTGCCCACAAAGAAGAAGCGCTCCCGAGGCAACTCGGGGAACAGGCCCAGCGCGATAGCCTGCTCCAAGCGCAGATAACGACCGAAGCCACCGGCGATGTAGATCTGTTCCAGATCGTTCCACGACAGCGCCACGCTATCCAGCAGGGTCTGCACTCCGGCAAAGATGGCCGCCTTGGCCCGCACCACGTTGTCAACGTCTGTTTCGTTGATCACGATGTCCTGGCCGGTGCCGGAAAGCGCCGCTTCCACCAGCACGAACTCAGCCGCACCGCCTTCCCGGCGCAGCCGGGGTGTGCTCACATCAGGGTTGAGGCGGCCGTTCTGCAAGAGCAACCCCGTGCGCAGCATCTCCGCCACGCAATCTATAATGCCTGAGCCA
>Ga0123328_1005020_pt1 | contig 10530 bp, 8 predicted proteins | sample BioC12SIPDNA_2_FD_89702 | JGI IMG/M metagenome (GOLD analysis project Ga0123328, IMG submission 89702) | Anaerobic biogas reactor microbial communites from Washington, USA - Biogas_R1_A C12 SIP DNA | ecosystem: Engineered > Bioreactor > Anaerobic > Unclassified | place: Washington, USA...
ACGCCGTCGTGGGACCAGGACGACTCGCTGGGCAACTGGAGCCCCGGAGCCGTGTGCGTGTGCGTCGCATTCAGGACGACCTTGCGCGGATCGAGGCCGGGGACGCCGGCGAGACCCGCGCGGACCTGTTCGCAGAACGAGTCGGGGAGGCCGACATTGTCGCAACCGACGAAGACGGCCTGGTCCTGGCCCGAGTCCAGCACCAGGACGGTCGCGCTGAGGGGGTCCAGGACGCCCTCGCTCAGCCGCGAGTAGAACTGGCCCCGCAGCGACACTGTTTCGGCCGGCGTCAGGTCGGCCTGCGCCCAGCCGACTCGCAACGTGCCGCTCGTTGTGCGTGCGTTCATCTCTTGATCCTCCCTGCGTGCCGATTCCATCTTGCATCCGCCAAGAGTCACCAGACAGATCGCCGCGGCGACCCCGACGACCTTCGCCCAACCTCCGAACAGCATCGCTCGCATCGGCGGTCCCTCCACGCAACGGCCTTCGCCGCAAGCGGCCCGAACGGCTGCCGGGCGGGCGTCCGGGGCGTACGGCCACTCACGGGATAGTATGACGCAACGGGCGTCGCCAACAAGAGAAGAGAATTGCGATTGCGGGGAATCCGTGGCGAATCGGCACTCTGCCGGCGGCGGTGACCCCTGTGGCGAGACGAGACGACCATGACGCCGATGGGCGGGTACTACAACGCCGCATCGTGACATGGGCAGAGAAGCCGTGAGCGAACGCCGTCTTGCAGGGCCAGGATGGCCCTGCGACGCACGGGCAAGATGCCCGTGCCACGGTACAGCACGGCGCTCAGCCGGGCCGCTTCGCGGCGGCAAACGCGCTGGGCGACCGGCCGACCTGCCGGCGGAAGACCTTGGCGAAGTAGTTGGGGTCCTGGTATCCGACGGCGTGGCTGACGTCGGCCACGGTGCAGCGGCCGTGGCGAAGCAGTTCCTTGGCCTTGGCCATGCGGACCTGCATCAGGTACGCGAACAGGGAGAAGTCGCTCTCGCGGCTGAAGACGTGCGAGAGGTGATAGGGGCTGACGTGGAGGGCGGCGGCGATATCGTTCAGGCCGACACAGTCGGCATAATGGGCATGGACGTACTCTTTGGCCCGCAGCATGAGCCGGTGCGAGGCGCTCTCGGTCTCGGGCGACGGGGTGTCGTCCTGTTGGCGCAGGATGAACAGGAGGATGGCCAGGAGGCGGACCCGGAGGAGCAAGCGGCTCGTGGGGCTTTCGCCGGGAGGGTCGGCGCGGAGTTGGTCGAACATGGCGACCAGTTGGGTTCGCCGGTCAGACGACATGGCAGCCAGCGTGTCGTTGCCGACGCAGCGGAAGTAAGCGTCGGCCAGAGGCCACGTGAAGGAGCAATAGAGAATGTCGAGGCCGCGGTCGGTGTCGAACTCGTCTCGGTGCATGGCGCCGGCGGGCACGAGGGCGGTGTCGCCGGGACCGATGGCGTAGCGGCGGTCGCCAAGGACCAGGTCCATTCGTCCGGCTACGACGTGGAGAATCTCGTGCCCGGCGCTGGCCGGGTGGGCACGCTCGGCCCAGACAGGGTCGAAGATCATGCGTCCGAAGCCGCGCACGTCGGGCAGCGGGATGGAGTCGCCGGCGAACATGGGAAGACGGTCGTTGTGCGTGTTCATGGTGAATCCCTCGGTACTCCTGAACCGTCGGCGCCTGGCGCGGATTCACCTGCCCTGCCGGGTGGCGACCAGCGGATCGGCAAAGCTGATCAGGTCGCACTGCCACCTCGGTCGCTGGTCGGCGTTGCCGTGCGGAAGCTCGATCCATGGGCAGGCGTAGCAGCGGCCGCCGGGGTGGACGGCGTGGCACTGGGACATCCGCACCTGGCGTCCGTCGTCGAGACGCAGGGCGCCGTGGTCGTCGTAGCGGCCGGTGCGCAGGTTGTAGGTGACCAGGTGCGTGGCCTGCTGGACACGGAGGCTGTCGCCGCTACCGTCGGGGCCGTAGGTGCTGGTCAGGTAGTAGAGCGTTTCGCGGTCGGGTCCGAGCTGGAGCGTGAGATAGCCGTAGCGAAACGGTTCGAACTGGCCGCTGCGTCGCAGATCGTCGGCGGCGATGCGTTCGATCAGGTCGAGCTTGCGGGCCGGGGGATCGAACCGGAAGAGCCAGCCGCTCTTGGGATGGACGCCGTAGAAGCACTGCGATTCCTCGTGCCAGAGGATGTCTCGCCAGTTGTAGCCCTGGTGGCCCGGCTTGTGGGGGTCCCACTGACCGAGGATGTCGCGGCGCAGGGTGACGCCGTCGAGCGGGGCGACGCGGTCGGCGTCGGGATCGTAGACGTGGACCTGGCCGTCGGCGTTGGTGAAGTAGACGCGTCCGTCGCGCGGGTCGATGGCGAAACTGCGGACGAGGCAGAAGTACTGGTCGCCGCGTCCGACCTCGCCGCCGCGCGACACGGGGCCCAGGTTGCGAAGGCCGCCGGTCGCGATGTCGTAGACCAGGAAGAGCCCTTTGGGCCAGGTCAGGCCGTAGAGCCGCCCGCGACGGGCGTCCATGTTGAGCGTCAGGATGCCTTCCTCGGGGGGCGCCTTGGCCAGGTCCTCCACGCGGCCGGAAGCCATGTGCAGGCGCATCAGGTGGCCGCCGGGGTACGGCTTGTAGCCGTCGGGAATCGGGGCGGGTTCCTCGCGTTCGTCGTTGGTGGCGAAGTAGCCGTAATGCGTCGAGAAGTAGAGCCAGCCGTCAAGCTCGTAGAACGGGCTGTGGCTCTTGCCCTGGGGGAGCGTCTTGGCGCCGCGTTCGCCGGTGGCCTCGCCGAGGTCGCAGACCGGCGTCAGGGCGTCGCGCGACGGGTCGTAGCGGTAGACGCGGCCGTGCGTGTCGATGTTGTGCGTGCTCAGGGTGAAGTAGAGGGAACCGTCCCCGACAATCGTCAGGGAGTAGAAGTTGGAGTCGGCCTTCTCGAAACCCGACAGGTGCAACCGACAGGGAATGACCTTTTCCTGGTCGCTGCCTCGCAACGCATTCGCCATGATACGCCGTCCTCAACGTCCGAACCGTAAGGCCCTCTTTCGGCCGCCCGACAGTCACTACGACCTCAGGCACGACCGAGTAGTTGAACCGTCCGCGGACTGCGGTGTATCGGTCCGTCCGACCGTATGGACGGTGCAATCGTGAGGCGCCATCTGAACTCCGCAGGAACCATCTGCCCGGTTCCTGCCGGCCCCGTCAGGCACGAAAGTCTGGCCCGCAGCGGGGCGGCCCTCCCCGTCAGCCGCGAAGGCAGAAGTCCACCAGGTCGCCCAGGGCCGCGGTGGCGACGCACACGGTCGTGTCGGAGGCGCCGTAGTAGATTTTCACCTGGCCGTCGTCCTCGACCACCGCGCCGCAGGGAAAGATGACATTCGGCCGGTAGGTATTCGGCAGGTAGTCCGGCGCGCACTCGTAATCGGTCTCGGGCTCGATCAGCGGGCGGAGCTGGACCTTGCGGACCCGCGTGGGATCGTCGAGGTCGAGCATCATGACGCCGCCGCGATAGGTTTTCCTCCATTCGTGCGTTCGCTCGGGGTAGACCTGGGCGCCGTGGAAGATACAGAGCCAGCCCTCGTCCGTGCGGATGGGGTTGCACGCGGGGCCGATTTTGTCGTGGCCCCAGGGGATGTCGCGAGCCCGCAGGAGCACCTTGGATCGGCCCCAGAACTCCAGGTCGGGCGAAAAGGAAATCCACAGGTCGAAGCCCTGGTGCTGCGTCGCACGGAACGGCCGGTCGAGCCGCGCGAACAGGCCGCCGATCCTCTCCGGAAAGAGGGCGCCGTTGCGGTTGTCGGGCTCGGAGAGGCTGATGCGGCGATAGTGGATGAAGTCCTCGGTCTCGGCGATGCCGAGGCGGATGCCGACCCCCGTCTTGTCGGCCGAGTAGGTGAGGTAATACCGGCCTTCGATCTCCTGGAGGCGCGAATCGGCCACGTGGGCCCCCTCGTCCTCATTCGGCGTGAAGACGAGCTTCGGGTGCATCGTCCATCGGTATCCGTCGTCGCTGGTGGCGAGGCCGAGGGCCTGGCCGTCGCCTTGGAAATCGATCCGCGGCACCATCCAGTACGTGCCGCGGGCCTTGATCACGGCGGCATTGTAAATTAGGTCGCACGGATACGGCACGTCGGCGGGGGCAAGAATGGGGTTGCCTTCGTAGCGTTTGACGAAATCGGCAGGGACAAGCACGTCGGCCATCGGTCGCGATTCCTTATACTGTCGAGCAGGTTCTCAGAGTTTGACGCGTCCAAACTGCGGCAGCCACTTGCGATGAGCGGCGAACAGGTCGCCGACCATGCTGCGAATCTGCGGCAAGGTCAGGATCGCTCCGGCCAGGGGGTCCATGGCCACGGCCTGGAGCACCTTCGCGGGATCGCCCGTCCGGGCCGCTTCAACGGCCAGCCGCTGGACCGCCACATGCTGCATGTTCATGGCGGCGCATTGCGACGGCAGCGGCCCCGGACAGGTGGGCTGGATGCCGTTGCGGTCCACGAGACAGGCCACCTCGACACAGCAGTCCTGCGGCAGATTCGGAATCAAGTGGGCTGCCGGAGCCGTGAGCGACGCGCCGGGGCCCCCGTAGTTCGGCACGTTGCCGTAGATGACCGTCTTGGCGTCGGTTTCCATGGCGTGGATGATGCGGGCGCCATACTCCTCACTGGCCTCCAGCGGCGAGTTCAGCAGTTGCTCAACATGCCGCCGCTCCTTGTCGGGAGTGTAGATGATGCGGCACAGTTCGAGGTAGTCCCATCGCTTGCGGATATAGGCCCTGACCAGCCGTGGGCTCTTGCGGAACCACGGCACATACTCGCTTCCGTGGTGCGACGACTCGGTGTGGAAGTAACCGAACGTGCGCATGATCTCGGTGCGAACGGTCTCCTGGTGGTAGTGGCCGCCGTGATCCACGGCCAGTTTGGAGGCACTCGGGGCCACGGTCACTTTTCCGGAACGGGCCGATCCCACCGGAGACGGAAACTTCGCGAACATCGCCTTGCGAATGCGGGGGTAGACGTCGCGCCCGTCGCAGCGGAACTCCGTGAACCAGGCCTGATGGTTGATGCCGTAGCACGCATAGGAGCAGCGGGCGTAGTCCATGCCGGCCATCTCGGCGAGCATGCGGCTAGTGTGTTGGACGCTGTGGCACAGGCCGACCACCTTCACGCCCGTATCGTAGACGCCCCAGCAATTCATGGCCATGGGATTGGCGTAGTTGATCATCAGGGCGTCGGGGCAGAGCCGCTTCATGGCCTCGGCCGCCTTGATGTAGGCCGGCCACGTCCGAAGGAACCGGAAGATGCCGCCGGGCCCGTGCGTGTCGCCGACGCACTGATCCATGCCGTAACGTCGGGGGATTTCCACGTCGTGCTCGTAGGCGTCAAGGCCGCCGACCTGCCATGTGACGATCACGTAGCCGGTCCCCGTGAGGGCCTCCTCCAGGCTGGTGGTGGTGGTGATGCGGGCGGGAAGCCCCTTCGCCTGGACCAGTTCGCGAGCCAGCCGCCCCGTGCGATTGACACGCGAGGCGTTGATGTCCATCAGGACGATCTCGGACGACTGAAGCTCGGGAAAGCTCAGCAGATCGACGACCATGGTGAGCGGAAAAGCAAACCCACCGGCGCCGAGAATCGCGATTCGCGCCATGGAACAGGTCTCCTCTAGAGTCCTCTGTAGTGCCGAACAAAGCGGGCGTAGTCCTCGGGCGTATCGATTCCGCGCGCGTCGTAATCGACTTCGGCGACGAGGATCGTGTGGCCGTTTTCCAGGGCGCGCAGCTGCTCGAGCGATTCCAGCCGCTCCAGGGGCGTCTGCGGCATCAGCGGAAACCGCAACAGGAAATCGCGCCGGTAGGCGTACAGGCCGATGTGTTTCAGGTAGTTTCCCGGCAGAAGGCCGCGACCCGCCAGGTGGGCCTCCCGGTCGAACGGAATCGCCGATCGGGAGAAATAGAGCGCCCGGCCGTCGCGACCGACCGCCACCTTGACGACGTTCGGATTGAGCACCTCGTCGGCGTCGGCGAACCGTGCGGCCAGCGTGGCCATGTCGGCGTCGGGCCGTCGGGACAGCAGGCCCACGAGCCCTTCGAGCAGTTCGGGGCGAATCTGCGGCTCGTCGCCCTGGAGGTTCACGACGATGTCGGCCTCGAGGCCGGCAGCCACCTCGGCGATGCGGTCGGTGCCCGACGGGTGATCGGCACGGGTCATGCACACGTCGCCGCCGAAGCCCTCGACGGCCTCGGCGATGCGGCGGTCGTCAGTGGCGACGATGACGCGGCCGAAGCAGGCCGCCTCGGCGGCACGTTCGTACACGTGCTGGATCAGGTACTTGCCCGTCTCGCGGGCGAGCGGCTTGCCCGGAAACCGCGTCGACGCGTAACGGGCGGGGATAATGCAGACGGCGTTCATGGCGTACGGCTCCTGACGATGCACAGCCGGGACAAGATAGAATTGCAGCGCGGCAAAGTCAACTCCCGTTTGGGTGCATTAACGTTTCGGGGAAAGCAGGGGCAGAATGCCCTGCCACTCATGGGCAAGATGCCCATGCCACGGTGCGGCCCCCAAAACGTTAATGCACCCCCGCCGTTTCATCCCCTTTGACGCGCGGGCCGGCGGTCGCTAGAATGTGGCCCGGTACGACGAACTCGCGTCAGACCTGCCCCGGACAAGATCAGGACGGCCCATGGACTCCACAGAACTGCTTTCCAGCCTCAGCAACGTCAGTGACGACACCGAATTCTACACACCGATCCCCGCCGGCTACACCAAGGGCCAGGTCAAGTACATCGTGGTGACCGGCACGGTGATGAGCGGCCTGGGCAAAGGGATCTTCTCGTCGAGCCTGGCGCGGCTGATGCAGAGCAAGGGTCTGCGCGTGGCGCCGATCAAGCTCGAAGGGTACCTGAACATCGACTCGGGGACGCTGAACCCGTTCCGTCACGGCGAGGTGTTCGTGCTGGACGACGGGATGGAGTGCGACATGGACCTGGGCACCTACGAACGGATGCTCAACCAGGACCTGACGCGGGACAACTTCGCCACGAGCGGCCAGATTTACACGAGCGTGCTGGAGCGCGAACGTCGCGGCGAGTACCTGGGGCGCGACGTTCAGATGATTCCGCACGTAACGGCGGAGGTGAAGCTCCGTCTGCGGCGGCTGGCGCTTCAGAGCAAGGCCGACGTGGTGTTCGTGGAGATCGGCGGGACCGTGGGCGACTTCGAGAACGGCTACTACATCGAGGCGATGCGTCAACTGGCCTACGAGGAAGGGCCGGCCAACGTGCTGTTTGTGGCACTGACGTTCATCCTCGAGCCGCCGAGCCTGGGCGAGCAGAAGTCGAAGGCGGCGCAGCTCGGCATCAAGCAACTCCTTCAGATGGGCATTCAGCCGTCGATCATCGCCTGCCGCGCGCAGCGGGAGGTCAGCGAGAAGGTCCGCGAGAAGATCAGCGTGTACACCAATGTGCCGAAGGCCCGCGTCTTCAGCATGCACGACAGCGAGAGCATTTACCTGATACCGTCGGCGATGCGCGAGGCGCAGATCGACCAGCAGGTGGTCCACCTGCTGGACCTGACGGACCGGGTGCGGCCGTCGGTCGAGCGGCGGGAATGGTCGCGGTGGCAGTCGTTCGTGGACCGCATTCTGTCGCCGCGCAGCGAGGTCACGATCGGCATCACGGGCAAGTACGTGTCGGTCCGCGACAGCTACGCGAGCCTGCTGATGGCGTTGGAGCACGCGGGGGCCCATCTCGGCGCGAAGGTCCACGCGAAGTGGATCGACACGTCGGAAGTCAGCGACGACAACGTGGCGTCGGCGCTGGCCGACGTGGACGGCATCATCGTGCCCGGCGGGTTCGGCACCCGCGGCGCCGAGGGCAAGATCGCCTGCATTCGCCATGCGCGCGAGAACGCGATGCCGTACCTGGGGCTGTGCTACGGGTTCCAGATGGCGGTGATCGAGTTCGCCCGGAACGTGTGCAAGCTGGCGGACGCCAACTCGACAGAGATCGATCCGAAGTGCAGGAATCCGGTGATCGACATTCTGCCGGAGCAGAAGAAGATCGAGGGGCTCGGGGGCAACATGCGGCTGGGCGGCCGCGACGTGGCGATCCGTCCGGATACCCTGGCGTCGCGGATTCTGGGCGGGGCGGCGACGGCGCGGCTCCGGTTCCGCCACCGCTACGAGGTGGACCCGCGGTACATCGAGCCGTTGGAGTCGGCGGGCCTGGTCTTCAGCGGCAAGGCGCCCGACCAGCCGATCATGCAGATTCTGGAGTTGCCTCAGCACCCGTACTTCGTCGGAACCCAGGCGCACCCGGAGTTGACGAGCCGGCCGTTGCATCCGAGCCCGTTCTTCGTGGGCCTGGTGGCGGCAGCCATGGGCCGCGAGGCGACCGGACTCAAGGAAAGCCCCGGCGACGCCACAAGGTAGGACCACGACGGGCCGTGCGGAATCCTCTGCCGCAGGGTATTGGTCCGGCGCAGCGGTTGCGATAGAATCCAGTGCGGCGGCGGATGATGTCCTGTCGCCCTCATGCCTGTTCGTCAGCGAAACGGATTGCGGAGAACGTCGATGGCCGAGAGGCAGGACAACAAGCAGGAACTGCACATCGATCAGGACTGGAAGGCCGAGGCGCGAGCCGAGAAGGAACGCCTCTCGCGCGAGCAGCGGCAGAAAGACGCAGCCGACAAGGCCAACGAGCGCAAGCGGGCCGAAGGCGTACTGGGCGGCGATGCAGCCGAGGGCGACGAGGAGCACGGCCCTCTGCCGCCGGCGGATTTCGCCATGCTTGCGAACAGCCTGGCGACGCAGGCCCTGATGTTCATGAGCCCGCACGCCGACCCCGAGACCGGCCGGAGCCTGAAGAACCTCGATCTGGCCAAGCACACGATCGATCTGCTCGGCGTACTGGAAGAGAAGACCCAGGGCAATCTCACGAGCGACGAGAAGTCGCTGCTGGACCGCGTGTTGTACCAGACGCGCATGGCCTATGTCTCGGCCACCAGAACCCTGTAACGGGGAGGGATTTCCATGCGACGCATGCGATGGACGTCTGTGGCGGCGGTGTTGGTTCTGTCGGCGCTGGGGGCGGGCGGGTGTTCGACGAATCCCGTCACGCAGGAACGAACGCTGATGTTCCTGTCGCCGCAGCAGGAGGTGGCCCTCGGGCAGGAGGCGGCGCCGCAGTTCGCGCAGGAGTTCGGCGGCCCGTACGCCGACCCGGTGATGCAGGAGTACGTTCGCGGCGTGGGCGCGAAGATCGCCGCCCAGGCGGCCAGCGGCGAATATCCGTACGAGTATGGTTTCACGGTGCTCGACAGCGACGTGGTGAACGCCTTTGCCCTGCCGGGCGGCCCCATCTATATTACGCGCGGTCTTCTGTTCCAGTTGAGCGACGAGTCGCAACTGGCCGGCGTGCTGGCCCACGAGGCGACACACGTGGCGGCGCGGCACAGCGCGCAGCAGATTTCGCGGCAGATGAGCGTGAGCGTGCTGATTTCGATCGCCTCGGCCGCGCTCAGCCGGGGCAAGACCGGGGCCGAGGGCTCGTCCTCGACGGCCGAGCAGGTGGCCGGGCTGGTGGCGAACCTGGCGGACCTGCGCTATAGCCGCAAGCACGAGACTCAGGCAGACACATACGGCCTGGACTACATGGTCCGGGCCGGCTATCAGCCGATGGGCATGGTGGGCGTGATGGAGATGTTCGTGAGGATGGAGCAGCAGGCCGGTTCGGGCGGACCGGAGTTTCTGAAGACACATCCGAACCCGGACAACCGCATCGAGGCGATCCGGGCAACGATCCAGGAGAAGTATCCGACGGCCCCGAACGACCCGCGACTGATCGTCGGCACCGACGCGTATCGGCAGAAAGTCTTGTCGCGTCAGAGCCTGGTCAAACAGTTTGCCAAGTCGTCGGCCAAGTGAGAGCCGCCAGGCGTCCGAGCCGCGCGGCGTCACGTCTTCGTCCCCGCATTAGGAGAAAGGCATCCATGAGAGATCGAAGGCATTGGGTCGCTCTGGTATGGGCGGCGTCGGCATTGGCCCTCGCCGGCTGCCAGCCGACGTCCGAGGTGCGAAGCGGGCTGCTTCTTCAGGGATTCGACACGCTGGCCTACCCGGACCAGGAGGTGATGCTGACGGCGCGGCTCCAGGGGGGCGACTACCTCAAGGGCATGGAGGGCTACCTCATCGGGTTCTACGAGTCAAACCTGCGGATCGGCGGGGTGCGGACCGACGACGAGGGGCTTGCCGAAATCGCCTTCAAGCCGCAGGGCGAAGGCAACCACGTGATCCTGGCCCGTCTTGAGGACCCGGACGTTCGCAAGTATGCCGTCCCGGCGGTGGAGATCGTGGTGGCGGCCTGGCCGCGCGAGAAGGCGATGGCCGTGGTGGACCTCGACCGCACGGTCGTCCAGAGCGGCTTCGCGGAGGTCATGGCCGGCCGGGCCGAGCCGATGGACCACAGCCAGCAGGTGCTCCATCGCCTGACGCGCGACCGCACGGTCATCTACCTGACGCACCGGCCCGACATGTTCACCGAGCAG
>Ga0123328_1005022_pt1 | contig 10527 bp, 12 predicted proteins | sample BioC12SIPDNA_2_FD_89702 | JGI IMG/M metagenome (GOLD analysis project Ga0123328, IMG submission 89702) | Anaerobic biogas reactor microbial communites from Washington, USA - Biogas_R1_A C12 SIP DNA | ecosystem: Engineered > Bioreactor > Anaerobic > Unclassified | place: Washington, USA...
AAGAGGTAGAACAGCTCGGTACGGCGGCTTCCCTCCATCTGGGCGGCCATCTCCAGGACGTCCAGGGAGTCGACCACGAGGATATCGTAATCGAAGCTCTGCTTGAGGTTGTCGGCGTACATCTTGAACACCTGCATCCATGTGCCCTTGGCGCTCAATTGTGTGAGCGACTTTCGTATGAGACCAAGGTCTAGGATCTGGATGTAGTCCTGTGCCTTCTTGTCGTCCATGCCTAGGGAGGTCATCTGTTGCAACAGGTTCTCCCTGGACTGTTCCAGAGTCATGTACACGGACTTGATCCCTTTCTCCAGCGCATTGTAGTATAGTATGCTGTATGCCACTGAGGACTTCATGGTTCCTGGCGTGCCAGTGAGAAGGACAACCTGGTTCTTGGGTATCCCGCCCTGGAGGTTCTCATCGAAGTTCTGAATGTAAGTCCTCACGCGCTCGATCTGCAAGGTGTTCACTCCTTTCCTAATTAATTGGCCTAAGTATATTTAATCCCCGAGTAGCTTGGTATCAATCCCCGGATTGAGGGGACGCTCTCATCATGGGCAGGCTCAGAATGAACGTGTTGCCTGCGTGCATCATGTTGTGGAATCGGGGGTCTATGTTGGCCCCCCTCATCTTGATGCATCTAATCCATCTCTGGATGCGTGAATCTCCAACCTCCTTGAGGGCCAGCTCCAACGCGCCATCGGCAACGTACAGCTCCATGGCGCCATCGTTCTCGAGCTTGGTCATGGGGGTTTCCGATATTACGAAGGTCGTCAAACCCAGGGAGCGAAACCAGTCGAACAGGTCCTGGGTCTCGATACGGGAGAACTTGACCTCGCTCATGGATATGAACGATTCCAGGGAATCCAGGGCAATAAGCTGGAAGGGGCAGTCCTTCATAACATTCTCTACGTAGCGCTGGATGATGTTTCTCCAGTCCCCGCTCTGGCCCTCCATACTCCGGCGGAGATCGACAAGGTCCACTATTATCAGGTCGTCCAAGGACTCCTCGCGCGGCATGCCGAGCCTCTCCATCTGTCTGAGCAAGGAATCGCGGTCCTGTTCCAGCGATAGGAACAGGCTTTTCACCTTGTCGCGTGCGGAGTGGTGTAGGATGTGATATGCCAGAGAGGTCTTCATGCTCCCCGCGGGACCGTTGATAAGTACGACGCTTCCAGCGGGGATGCCACCTGAGAGCAGCTTGTCCAGGCCCTCGATGCCTGTTCGGACCGTATGGTCCCCCTGCCCCTCAGCCATGCCCGCCCCTATCTGGGAGCTCAGGACCTGGGTGATCTCGCCCAACACTTGTTTGATATCGATGGGGGACGGTTCCGATAGTCCCTGTGACTCTCTGATGGTGGCGTTAGCAGCCTTCAGCTCGGCCTCCAGCTGAGCTATGCGGCTGAGCTGGTCTGCCATGTCCCTCTCGATCGATCGTCGGATGCGGGCCCTCTCCTCCTCCAGGACCTCTCCCAATTCCGCCTGGTGGGCCATCAGCTCCTTGAACCGCTGGACCCCTTCCTTGTCCGACGTCACGGTCCTCTGGTATTCCTGTGCCGCCATGGCCGTCTCCTGCACTATCAGGGCCATGGCGTCAAGCTCGTCCTCTCTCTCTTGGATGCGCTTCTTCGAGGCCTCTATGGAAAGGCGCTCCTTCTCCAGCTCCATGGCCACGGCCTCCAGCTCCTTGGACTCCTCTTCCAGGGCATCCATGGCCTCCCGCAGCTCCTTCTCGCGGTCCTGGAGCTCCTTCTCCCTCCCGTTATAATCGCCCGTTACCAGCGGACGCAGGGAGGAATTGGTGGTGGAGCTCTCCCTGGGCCTAAGGTCCTTGATGTCCTTGATCCCCGGAGCCGGGCTCTTACCTACGGCAGATGAGGCCTTGGCCTTGGGGTTGCCCTTCAACGGCTCGCCGCAGCGCCAGCACTGAGAGTCAGTGTGGCTTATACCGGCACCGCACCTAGCGCACTCCAAGATCTTGGGCATCGGAACACCGACCTTACTCACTTATAGCCTTGGTAACCTGGAACCGGCATCCGGAGAATAAGAGGGAGTAGTAGGAGGGGTCATGGTTGGTCTCCCTCATCTTCACGCAGCGTATCCTTCTCTGCGTTTCCACCTCCCGCACCACCTGCATCTTCAGCGTGATTATCCCGTCAGCAAGGTACCCTTCGTCGTATGCTCCCTCGAAGAGCCGGTCCGAGGAGACCTCGGAGATCATGAAGACGGTGGAGTTGAGGTCCCTCAGCCACTCGAACAGGTAGAACAGGTCGGTACGCCGGTTGCTCATATCTGAAATGGTCTCCAACACTCCTAGGGAGTCGATGGCGATGACATTGAAGTTCATGTCGTTCTTCAGGGAGCTGAGGTATCCTTTGAAGACCTGCATCCAGGACTCTCCGCCCGCTGCGTGCCTGAGGTTCTTGCGTATCAGGCCCAGGTCCAGGACGTGCAGGTTCTGCTTGACGTCCTCAGTGCGCATGCCCATCTTTTCCATCTGACGCAACAGGGAATTTCGGGACTGCTCCAAGGTCACGTAGACGCAGGTGGTCCCGTTCTCCTTGGCCATGTTGTAGAGCATATAGTACACAAGGGAGGATTTCATGGTACCGGGAGTACCGGCCATGAGAACGATGTGCCCCTGGGGGATGCCCCCCTCCAGTATCCTGTCGAAGCCTTCGATGCTCGTCTTAAGCCTTGGTGTCTGCTCCAAATCAATGTCCCCTAAACATAATTGCTATGCGATAAAAATCAACGATAATGATACTAAAACCTTGGCGGCTCGATGATGCTATTGATAATGATTCTTGTTTAGATATCACCGCGGATGATGACCTTGCGTACGTAAAGGCCAGCGGTCTCGGCCATTCCCTTGAGGGCTGCTCCTGAGTATGGTTTCACGACCTTCAGGCTAGGGTCCAGGGTGTTGCCCGGACGGAACTGCTGGAGCGCATATCTCTTGGTGCCTCCGATGTATGCGGCCATTGACTCCACGTCATGCGCGGTCAGCAGGATGGGTACGACGGTGGTGCGGAACTCGTGATCGATCCCTGATATCTCGAGGATCTCGATGGAGCGCTTGATGTTCTCCAGATCTACCTTGACCCCGGCAAGCTCATCATACTTCTCGTTGAGAGGTGCCTTGAGGTCCATGGCAACATAGTCCACTAGGCCGGCATCGATGAGATCGCGAAGCATCCTAGGATTCGTGCCATTGGTGTCCAGTTTCACCTTGACCCCCAGTTCCTTGATCTGCTGGAGCAGCTGTGGAAGGTCCTTGTGCATCGTCGGCTCGCCGCCTGTCACCACCACCCCGTCAAGGAACTCGGAGTGGGAGCGAACGTAATCGGCGATGACCTGAAAAGGGATCTCGTCGAAGGAGCCAGGGTTCAGCACCAAGTCCTGATTATGGCAGAAGGGGCATAGAAAATTGCACCCTGGTAGATAGATGGACGACACCACATGACCATCCCAGTCCAAAAGGGAGGTCTTGATGAAACCGACGATCCTCATGACCTTTCAGGGCAAAGCCTCTCTGAACTTAACCCTTGCTCTGGGTGCTTCGATTGCGGTCGGTCGAGGAAACGGCGTTTCCACGTCCTCTGGGGTCGCCGTCCTTCCTTCGTTCATCGGGGGCGACGGCCGGGTAAGGATTAAGAGGCCATACGGTCTCCAGGAGGACCAGTGACCGATGTGGAGCCCTGGCAGCCGAGAGTGGTGGCGTTCTGCTGCAACTGGTGCGCCTATGCCGGGGCTGACCTGGCAGGTGTGTCCCGTAGGCAGTACTCTCCCAGCGTGAGGATCGTGAGGGTGATGTGCTCCAGCCGTATCGATGCCGGGCTAATACTACAGTGCTTCGAGAAAGGTGCCGACGGAGTGATGGTCCTGGGCTGCCACCCCGGAGATTGCCACTACATATCCGGCAACCAACGGGAAGAGATGCGGGTACAGGAGGTATGGGAACTGCTCGATCTCCTGGGGATCGGAAGGGAGAGGCTGGTGCTGAAGTGGATCTCCGCGGCCGAGGGTGAGCTCTTCGGCTCCACCGTGGACAGCTTCGTCACTTTGCTCCAGAGCAAAGGCCCGGTGGGGAGGGTAACGGATGGACCGTGACGATATCTTCCGCAAGTTCCACGCTGAGGCCTGCATCGGCTGCGGCCGGTGCACATATGCCTGTGTGGCCGCCCAGCGCTACGACGGCTTCTCTCCTCGAACAGTGGCCGAGCGGGGACTTAGCGGACGGGGCGGTGAAAAGGTCACGCAGCTGTGGTCGTGTACCTCCTGCGGAGCGTGCACCCAGGTCTGCAACGTGGGAGTGGACTTCCCGCAGCTGATCCGCGGCCTGCGGTCCTTGGCGAGAAGGGACGAGGTTCCCATGGCCGCGCACCATGGAGTGCTCACCGCCGTGGGGAGGCTGACGTCCTCCCCCACCCTGCGTCCCCGGTCCGCCAATTGGGTCACTCCCGACCTGCAGACGGACCCCCACTCCCATACCATGCTGTTCGTCGGCTGCGTGCCCTATTTCGATGTCGCTCTGCGCTACATCCGAGATGATCTCCTGGATATACCGCGAGCGGCGGTCCGGCTGCTTAACGCAATGGGTGTGCGACCGAGGCTGGACCCCTCGGAGCGATGCTGTGGACATGATGCTTACTGGGCCGGTGATGATGCGCTGTTCGAGAGGCTGGCCCGTGAGAACTGGCAGACTGCAAGGGATGCCGGGGTGGAAGAGATCGTGACGTTCTGTCCCGAGTGCGCGTCCGTGTGGCGTGACCTGTACCCTCAGGTGATCGGGGACACCGGCATCAGGGTCAGGACCATGGCCGAGGTGCTCGCCGAGGCCATCGCCGTAGGAAAGCTAGAGCTCGTGGCCGGGGAGGATGTGGTGACATATCATGACCCCTGCAGGCTCTCCAAGGGGGCGGGGATCGTGGATCAGCCGCGCAAGGTCCTGCGTTCCCTGAGCGAACTAAGGGAGATGCCCCGCAGCGGCCTCCTGAGCGCCTGCTGCGGCACCTCGGGGTGGGTCGATTGCGATCATACCGCGAAGAGGGTCCAGGTGGAGCGACTGCAGGAGGCCGCGGCCACAGGGTCTGAGGTTCTTGTCACCGCTTGCCCCAAGTGCCTCGTGCACCTCTCCTGCGCCGACAGGCACCATGCCTCAGAGCTTTCCAGCAGGGTGCGCATCGAGGACATTTGCGTACTTACGGCCCGCCGCCTTCACAGAGAGCCGGTCTCATCCACCAAGGAGTAACCTTTAAAAGCAAGCTCGATCAGCAGGACGATGCCCCGTGCTGTCATCGCATGAACGGTGCCACCCATCAATGCTGACGAAGCGGGTCATGCCGATGGGTCCGAGTTCCCGAACATCACTCCTTCCCCGCCCTCTCCCTCTCCTGGGCCTCGCGCTTGGCCTTGATGTGGCCTGCCGGCCCTCCGCGCTCTTGCATTGCCCGCTCCGCGCACTCGTCACGCTCGCAGATGAAGGCGCAGAACTGGAAGTTCTTGGCCGTCCGTCCGCAGAACTGGCACTTCTCCTTCTCAATGTCCATGATGCCAGAACTGTGTTATCAGCTCTTAATGTCATCGCGCATTCAGGGGCTTCTGCCCGAAGGTTGAATCCCTTTTACGGTTGCCTTAGATCATGCCGGGATGCAGACCCTATTGTTTCCGCATTATAACCGCTCATGCATGTTATGTCCAGTAGAACAAGGATGATGATACGATATCACCGGCATCAGGAGTGGGACCGACCTTGGAGCCGAGCCGTTCATCAAGGAAGGAGGTTGAGGTGTTTTTCAACAAGATGAGCGTTTTTCGCGATCGTCATCTAATGTAAAAATACCAGGCTGCGAGCAGTGCACCCGCCAAGATAAGGATTATCGCCGCAGCGGCGATGATGTTATCCTTCCATTCCTCCTTGCTCCATTTCCTCCTGGGAAGCTCATCGTATTCGTCATCAGAGGACCTCGTCTCCACCTCCTCCGAAGGTGGAGCCCCCTCGTTCGAGGTTGCGGGAGGAGCTACCGACGGGGAAGCTGGTGACGGTGTCGTTCCCGCCAGCACCATTTGATTCTCCTCCCTGGACTCCCTTCTAGACTCCCAAACCATCAACGCTCCGCCTAGCGCGAACGAGATGACCGAGATCCAGCCGATCCAGTTCAGGAAGAGGTAAAGGCCGACGGCGGCTACCCACATCAATATACCTCCGGCCATCTTGTAGCGCTCCAGGAAGCACCCGGCCAGACCAACGACGGAGAACAGAACGATGAGGGATGCCGCCCTATAGACCTCGGTGCTGTCCCCTCCCAGGGCGTCACCGATGCTCGCTATCCACAATATGAAGATGGCGAGGTTCAGTCCCACGATGCCTCCTACCATGCCAGAGATGATGCCCAGGGGAAACCTGGCCTTGGAAGGGGCCACCATCATCACCTGCTGAACGATCTCCGTTGGCGGGGGCACGGGCGGGAACACAGTATGTACCGGTGGCCGGTAAAATCCGGTCAGGGGGACGTACGAGTCCTGGCCGCATTGCGGACAGAATCTCTCCTCGTCTTCGAGCTTGTTACCGCACTTCTGACAGTAAGGCATACGCACCTTCCCATCGCTGCGAGCTGGATAGGATAGCTTAAAGATTACTGGTAATGGTAACGGCCGTTCCTGATACTTCGCGGTGCATCAGGTCATTATCTTCACTATCGATATCTTCACGAGCCCTCTCTCCACGTCATAGTTCAAGGTCCAGTTGCCCATTGGTTGATCGCCTATCGCACTGATACGGCCCATGATCACGGAACCATCCATGTGCTCGTCGTCGATCAACATGAACGGAAAGCTCGTCCCGTTAAACGTTGACGCTCCCTCAGGGAATCCTGGGATGGTCACATTAAAGATGACAGAAGAGCTGGTGATGCCTTCCACGAAGATCCCGATAGCGGTCCAGCTCTCATCGACCGCAAAGGTCTCGTAACCGGACATATTGTTCACAAAAAGCTCCTTCTCGATGGCCCTCACCTCATTGGTCATCGATGAGGGATGTGCTCTGGGATCGTATATCGTTCCCTCGCTCGATCCCGAGGTCAACGGCCCCATCATTACTAACGCTGTCAGCAGCACCACGATGATGCCTAGCGCGATCAACGCCACCATCTTAAACTGGTTGTTGTTCAGCATCTCTTCCCCGATCGCCGAGAGCTAGGTGTTAGGTGATAAATCTCTCTCGTTCAAAGAACTGGAGAGAGTGCCTTTTCATCAAACGTGCTCTATGTCGCCATCAAGGTTCGCTGCCAGCGGGACCAACGGGGCAAAGGAGTATATGGCCGGGAACGCTTGCCATTGGCGTGAGGAAGACCGTTTACGATAGGGACTTGGCCCTATGGTTGGAGAGCGTGGCCCCACTGGCCATGCTGTGCCAGCAGTGCGGTGGATGTGCCGCGGTATGTCCCAGCCAGAGGCATGGCGGCATCCGTCCCGCAGAGGTGATGGCCCGGGCGGTCTCCGGTTCCTGCGATACGCTTCTCAAGGATTCGCTGTGGCTGTGTGCCCGGTGCATGAGCTGCTCGGAGAGATGCCCCTCCGGAGCAGACCCTGGCGAGGTCATCGCCCACCTCAGGGAAAGTGTGGTGTCAGGCGGCGAGGTTCCCACCTTCCTTCGGGAAGAGGCGCAGCGCTTTCTGACCACCGGCCTTAGCTTTCCCCGCACAGGCATGACCAAGAAGATGAGAAAGGAGCTGGGCCTGCCTGACGGAGAGGTCCCTGCGGAAGCGGTGGCGGAGGCGCGGGAAATATGCATGCGGACCGGGTTAGGGAGGGCTGTTCATGAGTAGACCGCTGTACCTCTTCTCGGGCTGCCTCATTCCCACCCGATTGCCTTACTTGGAGGCCTCGTCACGGTTCGTCCTAGACAATATGAGTGTGGACTACGCGGACCTGCCGGGGGCCACCTGCTGCGTGGAACCCATCGGCCTTCGCACCATGGCCCGGGAGACGTGGCTAGCATCCTCAGCTCGACTGCTGGCCATTGCTGAGGAGGACGGCAGGGACGTGCTCACGTTGTGCAACGGCTGCTACATGTCGCTCCAGGAGGCGCGGCACGTGCTCGAGGACGACCGCGTCAGATGGAGGATCAACGATGTGCTGGGCGGTGTCGGGAGGTAGTACCGCGGAGAGGCTCGCGTCCACCATCTCCCGGGTTACCTCCTGGAGCACGAGTATGAGGTCCGCAAGCTGATCGCAAGGCCCGTGGACCTTAGACTCGCGCCTCATCCAGGTTGTCATATGTTGAGGCCCTCCGAGGTCTTGAGACTCGACCGATCGTTCCGACCAGAGGTCCTGGACAGGATCGCCTCCTGGACCGGGGCCAGCGTCGCTACAGGGCCGGAGTGGCCGGCATGCTGCGGGGGCGGCCTGGCAGGAATCGACGAGGGGCTGTCGGCGAGCTTGCTGAGGGACGCGGTGAAAGGTCCGCAGGCGTCCAAGGTTGATGCCATCCTCACTCCCTGCCCCTTCTGCTTCGTGCAGTTCGATATAAGGCAGAAGGATGGAGTGCCCGTCCTGTACCTTGCTGAGCTCATGGCATTGGCCATGGGCGCAACGCCGGAGAGTATCGGGCTGCGCTACCACCGCACTAAGATCGCTCTCCCGTCCCCGTGATGTCCAATGAAAGGTCCACCGCCCGTGAGGAGTGGGTCAGCCAGCCCAATGATATCACGTCCACGCCCACGGCGTACAGGGGCGCGCTCTCCATAGTGATCCCTCCCGAGGCCTCTACGATGACCCTGCTGTCAATGGCCTTGATGGCGGCGGCGCATTCCGCGGCCTCCCCCGGGGACATATTGTCCAGAAGCACTATGTCCGCCCCGGCGGCCGCGGCCTCCCGTGCGCCCTCCATGTTCACGACCTCCACCTCCACCTTCTTGGTGAATGAGTACTTCCTGGCCCTGGCCACGGCCTCGGAGATGCTACCGACCACTGCCAGGTGGTTATCCTTGATGAGGATAGCATCGTCGAGGCGATACCTGTGGGGGTCCCCGCCCCCGAGCATGACCGCCTTCTTCTCATAGTGACGGAAGCCGGGGGTGGTCTTCCGCGTGGCCGCCACTATGATCGCGGGGTTGCGCTCCCGGCATACCGCCAGAACCTGCCTGGTGGCCGTGGCTATCCCGGACATGCGCATAAGGAGGTTGAGGGCCACCCTCTCGCCGGTGAGTATGGAGCGCAGGTCACCCTCGATGTGCAGTACCTCCGTGCCTGCGGGAACGATGTCCCCATCATCGACGCGTGCCGCGGTCCTCAGCCCCAGGGCATGGAAGACGGCCTTCGCCTCCTCCAGTCCAGCTATCGTACAGCTTTCCCTGGCCACGATTCGGGCCATGCCTGGCAGGGCACCTATGAGCGCCTCTGTGGTGATGTCTCCCTGGCCGATGTCCTCGCGGAGGAACCGTTCGATCCCGTCCATGGTCCGATAGAACGAGCGTGTGGATAATGAACTTTCCTGGTCACAGCTCGACATCTTCGTTAGCCGAGGGCAGGAGGACCTTGATGTTCTCCTGGCGTATGGCCTCGGCCATGGGCTCGCGGTCGTCAGAGTGCATGATGATGACACGATCAGGATTGCAGGCCTTGATGAAGGAGAGCAGCTCCCCTTGGTCGGCATGGGCGCTGAGATCGTACTTCTTGACCTCGCACTTGATGCCCACCGGTAGGGGCATCTCCTCCTTGCTCCTCTGGACGTTTATCATCCCCTCCCGCAGGAGGCGCCAGCCGTTGGATTCCTCGACCTGGTAACCGGTCATCAGCACGGCGCTCTTGGGATCGTTCTTGACATCGTCCAGGTAGGTCAGCACCGGACCTCCGTCGAGCATCCCGCCGGTCGTGACGATCACCTGGGCCTCGCGTCGGGCCCGTTGTCGGTCCTGAGGCGTGCGGACCTCGTGGAACTTCCGCTTCGCGGCCTTCAATGCCTTCTCCGAGCGGATGTACTCAGGCCGGTCCAGGTACATGCGGTTGATCGTCTTCCCCATCCCATCGACCCACATGTTGTACTTCAGGTCCTTTAGGATTAGCATGATCTCCTGGGTCCTGCCCACGGCGAAGCAGGGCAGGATGGCCTTTCCTCCCCGCTCCACGACGGCCTTAACCTTCTCGATCAGCTCGTACTCTGTCTTGAGCCGGTCCGGGTGGAGCCTGCCAGAGTAGGTGCCCTCGATGATGAGGTTGTCGCACTTGACAGGGTGTGCCCCCCATACCAACTGCATGTTGTAGGTGTGCAGGTCCCCTGTGAACACGGTGGTCTGCTCCCCCTTGATCTCGAACATGGCCGCTCCAGGCAGATGGCCTGCGGGGTGCAGACCGACCTCGAAGCCTCCCACGTCCATGACCTCGCCGTAGGTCATGGGTGTGAAGTTATGCATCATTGTCTTGATGTCCTGCTCATTGTATGGCTTGGGGTATCCCTCGATGTCCGCGATCTTCAGGGAATCGCGCACCAGCAGCTCGGCGACGTCCACGGTGGTGGGGGTGGCCACT